>Ga0209935_1001166_pt1 | contig 45824 bp, 39 predicted proteins | sample ThiBio_1000_plan_2_FD_183958 | JGI IMG/M metagenome (GOLD analysis project Ga0209935, IMG submission 183958) | Wastewater bioreactor microbial communities from Cape Town, South Africa - Thiocy_cont_1000_plan (SPAdes) | ecosystem: Engineered > Bioreactor > Thiocyanate-remediating >... | reverse complement strand
TCTATGCAAGTGAATGGGGAAATAATCGTGTGCAGAAGTTCATCTTAGGTTCTTCACAAGGTGAAACTGTAGCTGGACAGTCAAATGGATTAATTGGATCAAATTTAACTCAATTTAAAAGAGCCATGGGTATTGTTGCGGATGAATATGAGAATATTTATGTTGCAGATAGTGAGAATCATCGTATACAATTTTGGTCAAAAGATAAATCTACTATTACAACAGTCGTTGGTACAACTGGTAAAAAAGATGAATAAAAATTCAATAGGTCAGATACTTTTTTTGTAGGTATTGCGGGTACCACGATGAATCAATTGAATAATCCACATGATTTACATCAAAATACTAAAACAAATATAATCTACATCGCAGATACATATAATCATCGTGTTCTAAGTTATCGATCGAACATATCCAATTGCACAATTGTAGCTGGAGGAAATGGGCCTGGGTTATGTCCTTCGAAATTGCAAAACCCTAGTGCAATTTATCATGATTTCATCTCAAACGATCTTTTGATTACAAATAGAAATAGTCATACTGTTGTTCGTTGGTCATTAGATAGCAATAGTTGTCGAATTATTGCCGGGAATGCTAGTGGTGTTGTTGGAAATTCATCTACTCATCTGTTCACTCCGGTTGATGTCAAACTTGATCCAATGGGTAATATGTACGTTGCTGATCGGTATAATAATCGAATACAATTTTTCTTTGCCAATCAAAACGAAGGACTAACAATTGCAGGTATAACAAGTATTGCAGGAACGAATTCTTCATTACTTCGTAGTCCATCAGGTATAGGACTTGACAGTCAATTGAATTTATACATTGTTGATCATTGGAACTCGCGTATACAGAAATTTCTACGTTATTAAAAAATAAACTGTATGACTTGTTTGCTCGGAGTTTTTTTTTCTTTCATAAAATAGTATACTTGTATTATATATCGATAAAAAGCTTGTATAAAGAAAGAATAATTGAGTATAGCTGCAAAAGCATAATTAAAATAAGCTCGTATTGAACAAAGTGAATCTTGATATTGAATTTGATTGAAATCATTTTGAAATGTAAATATAGACACCCTCAATAAAATACATCCAAATCCTAATATTGTTAAACATGAATTAGTTACTAACATCATGGGAACTGTATGACATCTTTTATCAAAAATAATAATCAAAAGAAAGAATAAATATCAAATGGAATAAACCAAGATTCCATATTATTGCTTTTGCTTTTAGAAAAAAAAACTGAAGAATGAAAGAGAATTTCTAGTTAAATATAATATCATTTTTTATGTAATAAAAAACAGGTCGTGCATAATTGTCCGATGAATGAGAATCTGTTTGAAAAGTTTAATGACATACTTATCGTCTCTTCTTTTAGTTTTCTTTAATGTTGAACAAGAGTTTATTCTAGTAGTCATCATTAGAAGATGTTATTTTTGAACATCATTCGAATGTTAATTGATATATTTTTTGAATATGAATAGGATTATGTTATTAGGAAAGTATAACAATTTGATGAAAAATAGAACGGTTTTAATAAGTAAATCATACAATTTTTGTGACATATTATTATCGAATGTAAATAATAGATTTATTGAAATCTATTTATTATGATTATTATTAACGTATAGATAATGATATTTTTAAATAAGTCGAACTATTTCTTTATATAGATAAATTTAATTAAAAAAATGAATTAAAATTCTATATTTTATTTTAACTTGTCTAAAAAAAATAACGTTCAGTGATTGAGTTAATCTTTGAATTTGTTAGGAAACAAAGCTTTGGCATTGTCATAATTAATAGCTTTCCATAATTGTTTATGTTCTTCTGATTTATTGTTTAAAAAGAATTGATCAAGATCTTTCGTAATATTACATACTGCAGAATATGGAGCATAAGGAATATCAGTACCAAATAAAATTTTTGATGGATCAGCAAATTGAAGAAGTGCTTGAAGTTGAGGAGCACTACTTGATATAGCTGTATCAAAATAAAATGAACGAAAATCTTCTAAAATTTCAAGTTGACTACGTGGAGAATTTAACATAGGCATAAGACCAACTATTGATATACGATGAGCAAGAAAAGGTAAAGTACCACCATCATGTGAAAGAATTATTTTAACATCAGGAAATTCAGCACGAGTACCAGTTATAACAAGATCTGCTACTGTTCGTGTTGTTTCTTGTGGATAATCAATAAGATGTGGATATATTAATTTATTAACAGATGGTATTGGTGGTTGACTTGGATGAATAAAAACAACTGTTTTTAATTGATTTAATTTAGCCCATATTGGTTTAAATGATGGATGACCAAGATATTGATCATGATTAATTCCATAACTAGTAAATAATGTATATCCATCAGGATTAAGTTTTGAATCAACATAATCAATTTCATTTAATGTACCTTCAATATCAGTTAAAGATGGAAGAGAAGCAAAGAATCCAAAATGTTTAGGATCATTTTTAACTAAATCAGATGAATATTCATTTAATTTTCTAGCAAAAACTCTTGCTTTTTCTTTATCATTATCATAAATTTTTGTACTAGGTACAGTAATTGAAACAATAGCTGTTTCAATACCTAATTGAGCCATATGTTCTTTTGCTTGTTCAATAGACCATTTTGGGGTTGGCCATCCATTAGGATCACCACCAGCTTCTTCAACAGCTTCAGCATAAAAATCAGGAACAATATGATGATGAGTATCGATACGACGAGGTGGTCTATCAAATATTATATCATTATTGTTTTCTTCAGTTTTATCTATATAAAAAAGAAAATAATAATGAATTCTTTGAACTTTTATCTTACCAATTGAATTTGTGTTGTTCTCATTTTTAGATATTTTATCAGTGATTGTTGGATATATTGAATGCGATGAATCCGCCATTAGAAAATATCAAAAATAAAAATGAATAAAATGATAAATTGATAATTTTATCTATAAAAAATTTAAACAAATTTTATCCGGATATAAAACACAAAAAAATTCGCTGTGAGATTGAATATGAGAAAGTGATGGTGCGAAATAAATTTTTAAAAGTCGTTACTTTTTGGGATTGATTTCGAAGAAAATTTTTTTCACCTATATAACGATAGGATACTATCGAATTCTTTCAAGTTTCATATGAAATTACTCACTCGAACAAACAGACGAAACCGTCGATATTTTGATGCATAAAAACCTAGTCAATGTTTCTAAACTTGCATATCATAAAGAAAGATAATATTTTATTGTATAAAAATGTGCGTTTCTGTTCGTTAATATATCCACTACTTTTACTTTCTGCCTATTCGCGAAGAGAAATAATGAAAAATCATTGAAGCATATCAATATGTTTGATTTTCGTCCTAGAATCAAATTATTTAATTAGATTTTTTTTACTGTATGCTGTTGAAGATTCTTTTGAAAATTTAAAATAAATAGATAGATAATTAATGAAACTGATGTCACTTAAATAAATCAATTATTATAATATCCTGAATTGTCATTAGTTTTCGTACATTCATTTGAAACATAAATAAAATTGTTCTATATGATTTTGTTTGCTTGAGATGAGACGATGAACACGTTTATATACATATACGAGTCATGGAAAGGGAGTGCTGGATGGCACTGAATATGAAAATTTCAATAAATTTTTGTTGATAAAATAATAACTGTTCGAAATATTTCATCTTTAGCAATATAGAATATCGTTATTGAAAACAAGATTGAAAGTAGAAATGAGCATGAAATTAAAGTTTTTGTGACATATTCATTTCTGCTATTTTTACTAACTTTAAAAATGAAAAGTATAAATAAATTTCGTGTCAATTTATGCGTTTTTTCGATATATTTAACTTTCAATTAAACAAAACATTTCTATACATATACGCAATTTAATTCAGTTTATTTTTCTATATTTCATTTTACTCAAAAAAAACATACAATACGTCTAAATTTTACTCTTCAATCTGTCAAGGATGTTCTTGTACTGCTCTTGGCGTGGATCATTCGGTGAGAACATTTTTTCTGCAATATTGATTGATTTTTCAATGAATGAAACTGCTTTCGCATAGTTTTCCCACTTTTCCTCTATCAAAGCAAAATTGGCATATATCACAGGCACATTCCCATGATTACCAGGAAGTATTTATTGTTCAATTTCAAATGCTTTTTCAAAATTAAAAAGTGCTCTAGCATCTTCACCCATAGACTGATACAACTTTCCAATGTAGTAGTAAGATGAAGCCAGATCCAGATAATTAGCAGGAAGTGATTCTTGTTGAATTTCAAGTGCTTTTTCAACATAAAACAGTGCTTTTGCATATTCACCCATCGACCGATGCACATCTCCAATAGAGCTGTACAGTAAAGCCAAATTCACAGGACTAGCAGCAACTGATTGTAGTCGAATCGCAAGTGCTTTATCGTAGTTAGAAAGTGCTTTCATATATTCACCCATATTGTGATATACAAGTCCAATTTGGTAGTACAATGAAGCTGACTCGATATGATTAGGAGGAAATAATTGCTGCCGAAGTCGAAGTGCTGTTTCGTAGTGGTGAATGGCTTCTTTATATTGCTTCATGTAAAATCGGATGTATGCAAGTTGATGGTTTAGGTGTGCTTTTATACGTTCGATGGCGTCGTGTTTCGACAATAGGCCTTTTTGTTCTAACATTAAAAGTAGTGGAGACCATGTGCTATATTCGGAAAAGATGGCTACACGCGTTTGATAAATCAGTTGGTGAAGATCCTTATCGTTCGTAGTAGATAAAGTTAAATCTACTTGGAAAACACCAGGGTAATCACTGAGTGGTTGAATATCATTGACGTGAAAAATAGAAGGCATTGTAAAAAGTATTTCATCTTGATTGATACCGTGATTACTAATATCTGAAATCGATGCAAATGGTATTGTTGGTTGATCAGTTGGAATCGTCATGACGAATAAAATACCAACATTTTCTGAGTTTGAGATACTTTCATGTGCAAAATTCATTGAGATTTCTCGATTCTTGGTCGTGCATAAGAAGTTATTGAATGATAATAATCCGCCTTTCGTATGTTGAAGTTTGTCGAATTGTGTTTTATCCATTCGTTGTCCACGATAAACAATGAATTTCGATTCAGCGTTTGATTGACGGCTGCGAAATTGTTCCGTGTGTAATTCTTCGATTTGTCGATGTAGATCAGCAATAAAAAATCCCATTTTAGTAAGAATATCTCCATCTAATAATCGTAAACCACGATTAAGCATTCGAGATAAAAAACATTCATTAGTGTACCACCATATTGGAGAATGTTTCGTTCTTTCCTGTTCAAATTTGTTGATGTTGCTCAATTCTTGATCGTTGTCTTTGAATACATCTCGAGCGTAATCGATAAATTCTTGTATTTGTTGATCGTTAAATTTCGTCGTTAAGAAGATTTCGTTTAAAGCAATTGGATACATAAACGAATGTTTAATTTCTTCTTTCGAAGAAACATCAGCTGCTTTGATGAAACTCATTGGAATCGAATCTTGTTCCCATTGTTGATTTGTCTTTTTCAGAGCGTCACAAATTGGTTCAATTTCGTTAAAGACACCTTTGATTTTCGACCAATTCTTGGTCCATATTTCATGAAATTGTTTGTCTCAACAGAATATGAAAATCGTGTCGAGCTGGTCGAGATTATGTATTTGTGGTACAATCTGTTGACTTGCTGATCCGGAAATAATCATGCACGCTTTCTTGTCATGTATATTCTCGAGAAATTCGATGCATTTTGTTCGATCGGTAAAAGTTTCAATGGAATGAACTGTTCGTCGTAATTGTGCAAGTGTATTTTGATGATCCGGAGTATTTTCATTTGCATTGAGCCATATCAATGACATATTTTGAAACATTCGGACAGTGGTGTAACGAATATGGGTGAGAGTATATTTGGAAAATAGTTTCATAGCCATATTGGTGAAAAATAAACTCAAATCGTTTAGATCATGGTGAATATGTAGAGCATTTACTTCCTCGGTAAAGTCGTTCTTCCTTTCTTTTTCTCTATTTTTTATTGTGAAAAACATATGCAGCGAAATCATTCAAGCGCGACGGTAGAAGAAGAACGAAACAAAATTTTGTTTGTTTTTATATCGTCCGTGCAGTAAAAAAGAAATGTATGAAGGAGACAACGTTTGCTGTGATTTATATATACATTACATCATTTTACCATCTTCATTTATACAAAACCTATGAACTTCTCATTGTTCTCTCGAATGTTGATATATCGCATGAAAAATTTAACCTTCAATGATTGTATATCGATACTTGATGTTAAACAAACGATTAAAACTCCAATAACTATTGATAAACTGATAAGTATTACGACAAAAAAAACAAATATTTTATCGTGAGAAATTAATAAATACTTGGCTTTTTCGAATCTGTGATTAATTACAGAAGGTATATTGCAAATTGCTCGAATATAAAGGCTGATAATCAGCACATCTATTAAAATCATATTTCGATGCGAAAAATAGATAGACACGTATCACTAGTTATCAAAATAATGTGCATTTTTATTATTTTTCATCGTATCTTCTCAAAATGATTTAGTATTGTATTTAGTTTGACATGAATATGGCCGTACTTTTGATTAACATTCGATGAGATCAAAGTTAATGCGATAGTTTGTTCGATTTCTTCAGAAAGAATATAATAATAATGAGTATTATGAAAAACTCGCTTCAAATCTGTCAAAATATTCTTTCAATAGATCATCCTAATAAAGCATTTTTAAAGATTCAGGTACAGAAACCGACATTCTATCGTATATATTTTGCATGTACAAGCATAATTGAGACAATACTGGTTCCCAAATATGCTGTCTTCGTTTCTATTTATTTATCTCAGTTATTTGAGTGTTTTGAATAATTAACTGGAGGACATTTTCTTCGAATAAAAAACTTTAATGTTTTGTTATAATATCTTAGTGAGAATTCCATTAACATACTGTAAGGACTTACCAGTTTAATCATGTTATTATGAGTTCATATCTGAGAAGTTTAAAAAGTATGTATAGGCGTCATAGGAAAAAGCTAAACGAAGTACATATTTATTCATTACATATTAAAAATCAAAATGACAATAAAAGAAAACATTAATACTTATTTCTCATAAAACAACATTCAATATACGCTTCGTATACAAGAAATAGAAAAAAAATTTATAAAACTGCAAAAAAAGTTTCTTCCATACGTTATACACAGTAAATCAGCAAACAACATACATTTAATTATTTTTAAATATTTCTTTCATAATAATTTCTAAATGATTACCTACATCAATAATTATCTGAAGTGGTACACGAAAAAACTCTCTGCGATTATTTAATCTATGATTTCTGAATAATTTATGCATCCATTGTTCAAAAAGTCTACAATTATGGCAAACATAAGATTTTTCAACGATAAAATGTAATGGAACACCAGTGGTATAAAGATTTTTCGCGCGTGTATTGGGATTAACAGTCGTATAGCCAATTTTATAAAGATTTGGCATGGCTTTATTACTCAGTACGTAAACATACCCATAATATACATAATTTATTGAAATATTAATGAATGTTTTAGGAATAGCAGCTAGAATCTCTGTATTCAGCTGATGAATATTAGACAGAGTCCACTGGTTGTTTATATTCTCATTCTTGTCAAGTAAAGTATTATTCTCAGTTGTGGCAGTATGTTCTGTACGTAAATGAACACCTATCTCGTCATCAACTTGCGTATACGGTGAAGATAAAGGAACTAAAATTTTAAGAAGCTTTTCTTTTAACTGGTTATCTAGTACGGAAACAAAATTCATATTATTTATTGTTTCATTAATATTGTTTTCAAAACTAATGAAAGCGTCTGAAATTTCGTTAAAAGAAACAGACAATCGACGATGTAGTTGCTTCGCAAATTCTATATCACTAACATTTAATTTATTGATAAATTTTTGTAAACTAGCTAGATATCTCTTTTGCGTACCGGATCCACTTACGTGACGAAGGTCATCACGAATCCATAACTCATCTCGAATTGTATCGCTCATCTGTATATTCATTATGTGTTTCATTTGGCTTTTCATACGTTTAAAAGTATTATTAATAGAAATATTGAACTTATCAATGAAATATTTGACTTTATCAATATATCTATTCAATATTACGTGAGAAAATTCAACATTATTTTGTGAAAATTTGGCTTTTAATAGTGAGAAAAGTTTCTCGCTGAAAATGACTTGTAAATCATCAGTATGTGTAACATTTCTGAGCATAGAATCAGCCGTTGGCAACTCTTTTATTTTATTTTCATGAATCATACCTGAACTTAACTCATGCGATATCTGCATATAGTCTCTACCAGTCAAATTCTTCCTTAAAGTTTGGTAATTCATTGTATAATATCCATTAGTCGATATATTACGTTTCTCTTTTCGCAACACTGGCCAGAAATATTCGTTCCATAATTTTTCACCTTCGTTTTCTAAGTATAGTTTTAATGGTCCTATTGCTTTTGAAAATTCACTTAGACATACATCCGTAAACAGTTTTAACTCTTCATCATGGATAATTGCATGCAATGGTTGTGATAATTCACCCGAAAGAATTTTTAAAAGTATATTAATACTGCTTACAATATCGAGTCGCGTTTCTCGTAACTCTTCGTCAACAACATTATTAAATTCTGTATCAACGAATGTGTTAAGACGATATTTATCATCTTCTGACCACTCACTATCTTCACATCGATTTTCTAAATAATAAATGGCTAAACCATCGATAAATTTGTACACATTTTCTAAAACAAAACTATCTGCAGAAATATCACCTGCTACATTCTTAAGCTTTTCTTTACACTGTTCTTCGAGTGTTGGATTATTTTCTTTTTTCTTTTCTTTCTGTTTCGCAACTGCGTTTCGATGAGTTACTACTAAACTTAAACGTTTTAATGAAGTCGAAGATTGTAAGAGACCTTTCAAAAAATTCAGTGTAAATGGTGCTCGTCCATCGCCACGAACAACCTGTACTAATTGATCACAAGTGGCTGCAGCTTCAGCTGCTCGAATCGTCATCACTTCATAACCATCTCCATAACCTGGTATATCAAGTAGCATAATATCACTACTTAGATCTGTAAACGGGCCTCGAATATATATCTTACTAACAATCGGCCACAACTGACCATTTCTAGAAGCTAAAGTGTGTAATTTCTGTTTTAATATTTTTAAATCATGGGTTGTGTACTGTTCATAGCCTTTAATCATTTTTTTTTCAATATTTTCAGGTAGACTATTGAGAGACACTTCTTGAACACTATTACTGCCAAAAAGATATTTCTGTTTCAACTGAAAAGCTTTTACCTCGTCAGGTAAGCCATTTTCTGTGTCATTTTTAAATGTTTCTCGTGTCTCACATGCGTCCGTGGATTCCAACTGCCATTGTTCTTTGGAGATAAAGTAGACAAACAATTGATAATAGGATTCATTCCATGAAGATATAGCGGAGATGGAAGCTGTGCATGTTTCTTCATAGTCTGTTGGTAATAATTCGCAGTTCAGAATAGAATTAATAAGTGATGATTTACCAGCACCAGCATCGCCAATAAAGCCGATTGTCTTCTGCTTGGTACTTTCACTTAACATCATTATCTGGTCCAGAAGTGGTTGTACTACAATTGACCAAATTTTATCTGTGTCCGAATGATTTGTTTTTAAATTGTTTTTTTTCATATTCAATTCCAATTTTGATTGCTCGTCAGTTTTCGATTGACCTCGCTTGAACAGATTTTCAAGCGGTATTCGAATTTTTTTTTGAACATACTCATTCAGTAATAATGACTGATTTGAGTGATCCTTGTTGACGAGATCATTTGTAGTAATATTGTTAGCCATGATTAAATGAGTCAGTTAACAATAATCAGTAGTAAAATATAGATATATTCTGTTTCGATCTTTAATGATTTATCGTAATAAAAGTTTGGTAGAAGTGTTTTTATTGCGTTGATACATTGCCCTTTATATTATTTTTAATATGATGCAAGGTTGTGAAATTACAATTTTTTTTTACTGCGTTCTAGAAAATTCTGTCACAAAGGAGCAGTTGTGCAACTCAAGGGAAGCGAGAGAAAGAAAAAAAATCCGTCATTTTTCCTTTCTTTACGCTCACATAAAGTCGGCTGGACTATTGTCAGATGAATCAACAGATTTTTTTATTGTTCCAATGATTGGCAACTACACTTTTGACTAATGACATTCAGATTTTACTTCTGAGCAACAAATAATTTCAAAATATTCCTGTAGATGTCCCTATGAGTCCCTTTATTGGTAACCGAAAGACAGGATGATAGAGAGAAGAACAAGAATAGATATAGAGAACGAGTGAAGAACGAGACGAATAACATGATGTATGTACGACTATATATACATACATAAGGAGGAATAATCCTATGTGTCATAGGAACATCTCGAAAGGGATATCTCCATATACATGTCTATGGAATATACCTACAATATCGAAAGTGTTATATATACAGGGTTGGAAATAATATTTTGCCAGAAGGCTACCGCTACTATTTTCAATAGAGCATGTAATGAATTTTATACCAAAAGAAAGCCCGTGAAAAATGGGGTTAACTGATAATAAAAAAAAGGATTATGGAAAGTTTAAACAATTTTTCATGGCATAATTTTCAAATTTAATTTTTGAATAGTCCTAGGGCATAGAAAAATCGAGTTTTTCTCGGAAAAATGAAAATAGCTTTGCTCTAATAATTATAGGACTAACTATGACTCAGAAGGTGCAATTTTTCTTTTGCGTTCTGTCGTCTGCTCCTCGTGGTCTTAGTGAATAAAAGGGATTTCTTTCTTATCAGAATGATCGAGTTTGGGCGAAAAGTATCGATGATATTGAAGAAGATGAACGTTACCGTGAAATGGTTAAAAATCAGGTGTGCATCGGAATTTTCGTTATATTTACAGTCAAGAAGTTACATTGGGTCATCAAAGATAAAGGTGAATCTTGGATTGGTTAATATTTTCGTGATATAATCTTAACTGAAAACGTAATTCTATTCTTAAAAAATGAAGAAAATGTTATCGATCCAGATGAAGTCGTATTTGGCCTGGAAATTCTCCAGATCTAAATGTCGCAGAACATATTGGATCAATCATCAAAGACGAAGTCAAGAAAAAAGTTATCAGAAACCAGAGATTCTCATTATCTTGAAGAAACATAAGCTGTAATTTTTTTTGTTCATCATATCTATTGTATTGTATTAACATCTGATATTCTTATAAAATAAAAATTTAGTAAAAAAAAATGAATACAATTGATAAATCCACAATAAAATCGGTGGTAAATCGCGATTAACCACCAAACTTTCACTTTTATATTAATATATTCACAAGATTTAATATCAGAGCAGGAATTATTTATAATGAACTATATTCTACATATGATGATCAAACTTTTTCTTTTGCAACAGTTAAAAGATGAGTTGAATGGTTTCGTTTTCACAAAATTTAATTTAGTAATTAATATCAATCGGAAAATTAAAATATCCAAAAACAAAATTCAAAATGTTATATATTTGATCGTCATTTGATAAAATCAAGAGATTTTTCCATAACTTGAATAAATTATTTATGTTGTCTGATGATTATGGATAGAGAACAAGAGCAATATTATCAACATCACCATTAGCAATAGTACCTGCCGTACGAGTTATAGTCACTGTTACTGTAATAAAACGGGTACCAGCAGGCACAAATCCTTGAGTCTGACGAAAGAGTAAAGCTATTTTATTTCCTCTCGCACCGGCAAGAACTGGTCCTATAGTAATTCCACTACTAATTGTTTGATTTAATTGATTGAGAAAAGTTAATGAAATTTGTGCATTATCATTTTCTGCATTATATCCACCAATCCATGCTGAAAGATTAAACTTAAGAGCTTGAGTATCAATAAAATCTGGATCAGCATAATTAGTCAAATCAATTGTTTGCCACATTGATGTTAATGCAGAATTTTGACCAGCAAAATAACAGTTTCCTCTGTCACTAAAAACAAACGAAGTGACAATATGAAAGTCGCAGCTATTTTTCTTACTTTGGTCCCGGAGTTGTCAAGGTTTGTCTGTAGGAGAAACCGCCGTAGGTAACTTGTGAGATGGTTCCATTACTGTTCCATCCAGTTGGACTGGTGACTCCATTGCTACTTTGACAAGGACCATCTTCCGCATTCCCATTATTTACCATATTCACATAAAACACTTAAAAACAAATAAACTATAATATGGAAAAGTAATTGTAGTTTTCACAATTTGACTAGAACTGATAACAAACAGCAAAAGAATACTGGACTTATAGAATATTTATATCGAAAAGCCGCAGAATGGTCATATCTTCCGCTCTGTTGAGGAACAATATAAACAAAATCGATAGATTACCTGGAGCTGATGTTGTTCTTGTAGTTGCTGTTGTTGCTGTAGCTAAATAAAAAAAATCTGATCTATGTATACTTGCAAACATGTAAATCAATATATTATATTTGATATAAATATATTAGTCTATCGTTTTTTCAGAATGATTAGTTTGTTTGTTTTTTTAATAAAAGAAAATCAGTAGATTACTTGTAGTCAATGTTGTTTCTGTAGTCATTGTTGTTGTAGCTAAATAAAAAATATGAAGTAAATAATTTTATAAATATATGAATGGATATATCATAATCTGTGATTTTAATATTAGTTTTTTTTTAATAAAACAAAATCAATAAATTACTTGTAGTCGACGTTGTTTCTGTAGTTGTTGTTGTTGTTATAGCTAAATAAAAATTATGAACTATTGTATATTCTATCGAATATTAAGTATTAAACTATAGTTTTTATAGAGAATGTTCATACTATGAAACCGTTTTTCAACACTCATTAGTCTTTTTAACGAAAGAAAGTCAATAGATTACTTGTAACCGATGTTGTTTGTGTAGTTGCTGTTGTTATAGCTAAATAATATAAATATTATTTTATACGAGACCATCTTTCCGCAATCACTAGTTCTTTTAATGAAAGAAAATTGATAGATTACTTGTAGTTGACGTTGTTTTAGTAGTGGCAGTTGTTGTTGTAGCTAAATGAAAAAAATGTGAATTATGTATATTTATAAATATGTAGATCAATATATTCTATCTAATATAAATACTACATTAAGACAGTTTTTCAATACTCGTTAGTTTTTTTAATAAAAGAAAATCGATATATTACTTGTAGTCAATGTTGTTTGTGTAGTTGTTGTTATTGTAGCTAAATGTAAATATAAAAAAATATGAATATATTAGTGAATTAGTTTTTAAGACGATTATTCAATTTCAAGCTTCTTTTTAATTGATTGTAAGTTTTAATAATTTACTTTTAGTTTCAGTGATAATTGTTGTATTTGATGCTGGTTTAGATCTAAACAATAATCCAACAATAAGTGCAGCAATTCCAATGAGCAAAAGTATGCAACCAAATATACACAAATATGGACATGATGGACAACAACGAAAATAATATCCACTACGATGTCAAATAAAAATATTTAATTAATGCAGAACAATCCTATAAACAGTGTACCATCGTCTTCTGCGTCTCCTCTTTCGTTGAGTTATGTCATGAATATCACCTAGAGATTTTCTTCGGTTATACCATGGATGAAACTATTTTCAAAGAAAAAAAGAATATTTACTATAGCGAATGAAAAAAAAAAACAAGACTCACAGAGTTACGGTCAATGATTATACTACTACTGTATTCTCTTGTATTCAATCGAAACAAATCACTGGACGATGGACAACTTATTCTTATTGATGACTCAGGTGTATATGATTGATATTTATTAGCAGTTCTTATTATTTTTAAATCATTATCCCATTGATTATTTTTTTGTTGTTTGGTATCTAACTGTTGAAAATATTCTAATAAAATTATCTTAAATATATAGGAAATATATCAATTAACTTTTTTCACATGAAAACTATGAACAGTAGACGTAACAGTTTTCGATCGTGTTTGTTTTTTCAATAAATGATATGTTTTCTGCAAAGAAAAATATAAAACAAATTTTTGTTTTTAATTCTAATATTTTTATAAATAAAAATGCATCAGACTCACTTGAGTTCGATGAGAGATACAACGACGTAGTCTAGTTACAGATGATGTAGAATGTCGATTCGACAACATCTATGATTATCAATCGAATCTATCAATAAATAAAATAATCTAAACATGCACAATATATTCAATATAATAAGTAAGACGCATAATGTTAATATAAGACTTCATTTTCATCAGAAACTATAATTAAAAACTTGCTTATTAATGTAGAATAAAAAAAGCTATAGACGATCATGGTATAATTTAGTGTACTATGTGATCGATTTTTTGTGATTGAAAAAATCATAGATGTTTTAGTAACTGTTTTTCAAGGACAATGTCAAAAAATAGTTCAACTTGATGTTTTATGCTCAAAATTTCAAGCTTTTCAAAACGTTATTAAAAAAATGAGGATGTATTAATCATTGACGAAGAAAATTGCAGCACATTTGTCATGATTATTCTGTATCACATACAAGTTGTTTTTTCAATCCATTATATGATTATATCATTCTATGAAACTGAATATTCGTCATTAATAAATTTGATATATGACTTTATAAAAAAAAAATATTCTGTTTTTTGCACGTGAATACAAATAAAATAAAAAAAGTATCTTATTGTCTAAAATGAAATCCCAAAATGCTTTAAAATATCCTTCTCTTTTTCTCTCATTAATAACATTATATGAGTCATAACTAGAATGGAAGCCATCATCATACAACACGTATAATTATTCAACTTTTTTTGTATTCTGGAATGTATTTTTTTCTTCATCAAATCCATGTAGTAGATCAAATGTTATATGAAAACAAGGATTATTATCATAAAAACATTCCATTGTCGATGTAAATAATGATTCAATTGGATAACATCTCGTATAAAAATGAGGTAATGCATAATAACTAGCCTCAATAAATTGATTGATATTTGTTATATTACGCATTAATTCAAATAAACGTAAAAGATTATTTGGTAATATTAATTTAAATTGTTCAATTGTTGAATTTATTTGATTTAAATATAAAGTTTTTTCAATAAATTTATCATTAATAAATTGAATTTTTCCAAATAGAATCAAGTAAAATGAAATGTTAAAGATACAATTATATTATAATCCATATTGATGTTATTAAATCATTTCAATATATTTTTTGATATTTATAATATCATTTATTTGAATTTTTAATGGATTTTATTAAAAATAAATGAATATTTAAATATTGATTAGATTGATTATTATTTTTTTCAAAAAATTGGAAAATAAAATAAATTATAATTGGAATTCTAAACTGAAGAAAAACTTGTAAACCACCATATAAACCCAAAAGAGAAGTTATTAAATATAATGTTTCAACTCTTTGATTAATAATATATTCACAAAACTGTGGATTACATTCTGAATAATATAATGAATAATTTAATATTTCAAACTAATTTTCAATTAAAATATTTAAAGTTGTTGTTAAATTAAAACGACTATCTAATAATTTATTAAGTCTAATAAAATAATTTGGTAAAAAAGATGAATTGATAATAAAAGAAGTGATTCCATTGGCCAACATCCAACTTTCCAATCATCAACTAATTCATTTGAAGATATTTTTGTTATATTAAAATCACTTTTTAAATAACTTTCAATATAATCGTAACGCGAAAGATATTTGTAATCAATATGAACTTATCTTGTTGATATCAAAATGCATTGTTTCTTTCCAATTATCGAGCAAGGTTTTAGCCGGTGTCATGATCAAAATATTGAGAATGAGTAAAGTATTTCTAGTTAATTTGAATTAGTCGTCTATATTTTTCAATTTTCATAATAAAAAAAAGGACTAATAGATGACAGATCGATTGTTTCTTCCGAGATAATCAAATCTTTCATTAACCAATAAAAACAAATTTATCAAAATCATATAATATTAAGAAAAAAATTCTGATAAACATGTCAAAACTCAATATATCTCAAGCCATAGTATTTTGGATTTTTCAGGACTTTGCTAGTACTTTGAAACAAATTTTTTTTACCTGAAGATGCACCTTTCGAAGCTCTACAAGAATATATATAAAACTTATTTTAGGCACTTGAAAATCCCATACAAAAATATCACTTTTTGCAAACACTGTGAAAGGAGTTTTAATTTAAAATCACAGAAGATTTTACTCAAAATTAAAAAATTTGGCTTTAAAGGTAACTTTCGATGCTCTTTCAAGCTAGCCAACTTATTTTTAAAAAAATTTAGCGGCATCAAGCCCCCATGTTTTGGGTGGTGATCTCGTGGACCCTCTCTTAAACATCTGACCGAAAAAAAGGAGAAGAGAGAATAGAAATTTAGATAAAAAAAATATTTTATATAATTATTTGAAATATACAGATTATGGATGACCTGAAGAGGTCGCCACATTTTAAATAGTTGTGAGATTTTTGAAATAGCTATAGGGTTTAATTAAAAAATATCTCTTTTGAAACGCTGCGAGCGGTAACACTACTCCTCCAGTTCGTGATTGTGGTCATAATAAAATAAATGCTGCAGATATAACCAAAAAAGTCTATTCTTTTCCATCATATTTATTCATTCACTTTTTCGTTACATTGAAATCTTTACAAAAATCAAAATATGCTAAATTAGATTGACTTTCAAATGTTCATTCAAGTTGGTTTTTTTTTAGATTTAGAGAATGTTCCAAACGACGACAATAATTAGTTAACAGTATTCCAGTTCGTCAGCATTTATTGCTCGAGTATTAATTGCTATTATATAAAAAGAAAACGTTTCAGAGTAAATATTTTTTATCTTATTCGTTGATATCAGAGGCAAGTTTTTTTTCTCTTTCTGAAAGAAAGAGTTGCATGATCAAAACGACGAATACTCACTCTAGGGCACTTATCATCCACATATATTTAAGTAGAGCAAAATATTCTAAATTAGGATACAGATACGCAAAATAAAACAGAAAACTTTAAAAAAGAAAAATACAAAGTCCACTGACTCCCTCGAGTCTTATATCGACAAGTAAAACTTGTTTCGCTAAGATAAGAATATAAATACAACGAATTTTACTAGTTTTTTTCTTAATTTAAATTTCTTTTGCAATACAATATGGCAAACAAAGATATTTATAGTGAGTATAAGATTGTTTTGTAATATTTATATTATTATTTTTTAGTTGCATTGATTTTCGTGTCAATATTTATTATCGTTGAATCAAAGACATTTGAGAAACATATTTTTTCTCGAATAACTGAGATCGAAAGTCAACAATCAGGTAAATCATTTTCTAGTTCTTCTTAATTTCGCCAATAAATAAATAACTGTTTTTTAGAAGGTACATGCAATGATCCGTTTGATTCATGCCATACATATGCTACTCTTGGAACATCACTATCTGTAGTATCGAGGGATTTCAACAAGGACACTAAATTGGATCTAGCGCTTGTGAATATTTGTTGCGAAAGTATTAGTATTCTACACGGTACGGGAGATGGAAGATTTCCTCAGCAAACAAGATACGACGTTGGCAAATATCCATTATGTATCACAACGGGTGATTTCAACAAAGATGGTACACTAGATTTAGCAGTAGCTAACTATGGCAGCCATAGTATCAGTGTTCTGCTTGGGAAAGAAAACGGAACATTTGATAGACAAACACAGTATAGAGTTGGGGCTGGCCCAACCTTTGTAGCAACAGGTGATCTTAACAATGATGATAAATTGGATTTAGTAGTGATCAACATTCAGAATGGAAGTTTTAGTATTCTTTTCGGTAATGGAAATGGTACATTTAATAATCAAATAGAACGTTCAGTTAGCGAAGAATCATATGGTGTGACAATCAACGATTTTAATAATGATAACAAATTGGATCTAGCAATAACGTACATCAGTAATAATTCTGTTGGTATTTTTCTTGGTAATGGAAATGGAACATTTGAAAACAATGAAAATTATACTACTGTTGGCGCACCATCTTATATCACAGCCGGTGATTTTAATCATGACAACAAACTGGATCTGGTGGTGTCCGGCTATGAGGCTGATAGTGTCACTGTTCTACTTGGTAATGGTGATGGAACATTTGAACCTGGGAAAAAATATTCGACTGGCTTCGATGGAATGTCTATAGCGATAGATGATTTCAACAAAGACTCGAAATTGGATCTGGCTGTGGCCAATCACGAAGATGATAGTATCAGCATTTTACTTGGCAAAGGAGATGGAACTTTTCACCATTCTGTGCAATATTTTTGTGGTACGTATCCGCTGGCGATAGCAGTCGGTGATTTCAATACCGATAATATATCAGATCTGGCCACAACCTACGAATCAAATGTTGGCATATTACTTGGAAATGGCGATGGAACATTTGGTCCTACAAAAAGATTTTTACAGGACGGTTCACCATTCTTTGTAAAAGTAGCTGATTTCAATAATGATACAAATCTGGATATGGTAGTGTCCAACAAACTTTATGGCCGTATTAGTGTTCTGCTGGGTAATGGAAATGGCACATTTCAGGATCAAACATCCTATGGAGTTGGTTCTAGGTGCACCTTTGTGGTAGTAGCAGATTTCAATAACGATAGCAAAGAAGATTTGGCAGTGGCGAATATGTTTGCTGCTACTGTAAGTATTTTGCTTGGCAATGGAAATGGAACATTTCAAGGTCAAAAACTGTATTCAATTGGTGATGAACCAAATTCAATGGAATCAGGCGACTTTAATAGTGACAGCTATTTAGATCTCGTCGTGGCCAACAACGTGGGTTTGGATGGTACTATCGGTTTTCTTTTCGGTAATGGCGATGGAACATTTAAGAATCAAACGACGTATATATATCCTGGAAGAGCAATTTTTGTGGCAGTTGGTGATTTCAACAAGGATAACAAATTGGATCTGGCAGTAATTAACGATGGTGGATGGATCATCGGTATTCTGCTTGGTAATGGAGATGGAACGTTTCAGAATAAAACATATTATCACGTTAATTCAAGTGCGACGGCTATGACAGTAGCTGATTTCAACAACGACTCCAACTTAGATTTAGCAGTTGTTAGCAATTATGCGAATATTGTTAGTATTCTACTCGGCAATGGGGATGGAACTTTTCAGAATCAAACAATGTTTTCAACTTCTGATGATCCAGATTATGTGATAACAGGTGATTTAAACAATGATAATAAACTGGATTTAGCAATATCCAACAATCATGATAACAGTGTTAGTGTTCTCTTTGGTAATGGAGACGGAACATTTCAACCAGTGAAGACATATATATCAGGCGTCTCACCAACATGTGTAGCAATGGGTGATTTTAACAATGATAATAAATTGGATCTAGCAGTAGCCAACTCCGGTGAAACTGGTCTAGTCCTTCATAATCCCGTGCTCACTGTTTTTATGAATTTATGTACGTGATTTACTTTTCAAATCTTAATAAATTGACTAACTCTCCAAAATTCGAGATATGCCACACTACTACTATTGATATACTAAAACGAGATTGGAGAAATACTTTTTTTTATTAAGATATTACACTACAACATGCCCTAAATTATTTGATGCAAAAAATAAAATACAAGACATAGAACACAATCGAAAAAAGTATACTAGAATAAAAAAAATTTAAATTAGGTGTCGATAAAAGTCTGTTGAATTTGCTTCGATTTATGACAGTTTCAAGTCAGTTGGTGAGGAAAAAAATTTATAGTTTGCGTAAGTCTATGTGATGTATTTGTTTGCTGAAATTGGGTAATCTGTCTCTTCACTTTAGAAGTTTTCTTAACAGACTTTACTTTGATTTTGACCTCTTATTTCATCAGAAGTATTGGGGAAAGCTCGCAGTACATGAAATTTTCTGCATACCTTTATCTCATCAATATCTCAGTCGAGTTCGAAGATGAGCATGATTCGTTCAGGATTTCCTGAGTTAGACCCTAAAGTATTCTCATTTCCTATGAAAATTTTGATCTATGTCAATTTGTGCAAATCAAAATTTTTTGTCATGGTCCAAATAAAATCCCAAGTATAATATATCATTCGATAGAGAATTTTTCTGACTATAAAATGATGCTAAATTGTAGTTACACATGTGCTGCACTAAAAGTTTTTTCTGCACCACAATGTCCAAAAACTATGAAAAATTCACTTATACTGACACTTTGTCTGGATCATAAGTGTTTATTTTCCATATAGCTAACGTCACTTTTGTCGGAGTAGGTAGGCCACATTAAGAGCTACAAAATGAGGGTAAATTATAAAAATAAATATGCAAAGTTCATGTTTTTCGCACCACCATAATGTCGAAAATCCAGTAGTGTCAAACGTGAAACTTGAATTCAATTAGTGAAAACTTGAAGGTTCAAATATTTAAATATTCAATAGTTGAATATTTGAATTCAAATTTTACGTTTAACATATATGCGGAACTAATTCAGCGCCACGTCCTGCGAGACAAAAAGAGGACATTCGCAAGGCCTAAGGGGTAGTTCCTTAGTGTGATCAAGGTCAATCTGTGGTCAGCTTTACTTTTTGAAGTACACATAACAATCGGATTTCAATCCGATGTTTCCGCATTTATTTTTGTTAAAAAAAAAGATTATGGCAAATATAATAATTTATATAATATTATTTAATTTTTTCTAATAGAATATTTTAATCATGAACATGTTCATTTATATACATATATAATAATATTTTTATTTAATATTAATATTTTCAAAATACGGATGATTATAGTGACAAAATATCATCAAGAAAATCGAATGTCAGTAGTTTAATAAATTCATCTTCAATAAATGAAAGAAGTAAATCTCGTGAACATAGGATTTAAAATTATGTTGATACAACACTTAAACAAAAACTTCAAATATTGCGTATGAATATACTTGAACATTCAATATCTGATGAAAATAATCGTTTAACATCAGTTCCTGTTAATTACCATTAAAACTGATTTTGTAAATTATATCTCAACATAATTTAATATCAATTAATATTAAATTACATATTAGAGTTAAAATATTAAATACATTTCGATATGTCAATACTAATAAAAAAAACGATATTATTCTTTTTTTATATGAAAGACAATTAATTAGAGATGATAGCAGACATTGGATACTGAGTAAAATACTTAGGACTTTTCGTACTTTTACTTAGCAAAATCCAAATACTTAAGTAAATTTTTCAGTATCAGTACATTTACTTGTACTTTCGATACGTACTTAAATATTTGTACTAACTTACTTAAGTATTTGTACTTTTAGTACAAAAATGTACTGAAAAAACAATTAATTGGAATCTTTTTTTGTGAATGAATCTCACTGTTAAATCTTGTTCGATAACACTTGTTGAATCTTGACAATGAAAAATTGTGAAAGGTTTATAATGCATAAGTAATGAATGATTTTATTTAATAAGAAAAAGTAGCTGAAGATCAAACCACTTTTTCTTCTGAGGCCCAATAAAATTAAAAAAATACATAAAAAACAATAAAATAAAATAAAACATCTGACAGTCAAAATGAAAAGAATTGAAAAGACCAGGTAATAGATCAATTTAAAGAAAAGCTTAATCGACGTGAACATCTATAAATATGATTAGAAATGAAAATCATCACTCTTCGTTCAAAAAGAGCATACTGACTTTTTTCTTTTATTTCGCTTGGATCGTTGATGATAATCTTGAATCATTCCTGTTCGATCTAATTCATCATTATTATTCAACTTGACATTTGAAAATAAACTGGTGGTTCCATGATGAGTGACTCGAGAAGATCTTGATAAATGACTGCTTTTTATAGAACTATTAGTTTTCGATAACGATGATTTTTTCATCGAATAATCACTTTTCTTCGAGTTTTCATGCGACTAGAATAATAATATCTTATTTTAAAAAATGTCAGCATATAAAAGTCATAAATACAGAAGAATTCATTGATATTTGTCTTTTATGATTTGGAATCTATTTTTAAAAGAAAAATAAAAAATATCTAAAGAATACATATTTCTAAAATTCTGACCGATGATAAATTGCTATTATTTAACTGAATTTTTTTTGATAATCCAATAGTTACATGAATGATATTGTTCGATCGTTTCTTTTTCAATGACGATGGATATTTATGCTAAATTTTAATCAATTGAAAATAAAAGTAGAACATAAATTGGTCTCACTTTATGAATAATTGATCGATTATGACGAGAATGATGTGAAACTAATACAATACTTGATTTTCTTCTTTCCATTACTTTACAATTCTTTTGTTCATTCAATTCCAATATCTTTATTCAAACGAGACTATTCTTTCTTTTTTTTTACATTAAAATAATAAGATGCAACGTATACCACTTCGTCTAGCTGTCTGTATACTTTTTCTTTTCTTTTTAAATTCATGATGAATTCTGATTATTTTTATTTACAGGATGATATATTCATAGAAAAGAAAAAGAAACTCAATCTATCAATTCATGATTATTTCAATATTCAATTTCTTTATTTCGAAGCCAACTCATTCTTTTTCCACGTAAAAGTTGACTTGAAAATTTTATCTCTTTTGAAATAGTAAATAATAATTGGAGACTCGTAGCATGTGTTACATCACCAATAGAAATAATATTTTCATACTGATATTTTTGCGTATAAACATCAACATAGATAGCAAAAGAATAATTTACTTGTTTTAATTTTTCAAGAGATATTATCTTTTGATTTTTATATTTGATTGAATCTTACATTTATTATATAAAGAATTGAATAATATCGAACGATGTATACCAATACCAAAACAATCATTATAGGACGTAAGAAATACTTGTTGATGATTATGATAAGTTCATTATAAAGGTCGATTTATTTTTTAATATTTCTGTCACAGTAAAACTTAAAATTTAGGAAAATTTAAAATTTTCCTAAATTTTAAGTTTTACTGTGACATATACATAGATATCAATGAACGAAGTCAGATTTGAAGCGTTTCAATTTCATATACTTAAGAGATATTCTGAATAATGCAAATTATGAACTTATTATGGAACAATATTTTTTTTCGAAATACCATTGATTAGTTTTTTGTGAAAAATTAGTCCCTAATCATCTTATTATGTGTGAAATCTACAGATGATAATGTCAATTACTTTTATTCTTAGTAAATTATCTACTAGATTTTCAATCACTGTAATGATACTGAATAGCATCAAAAATATAGTCTATTTGCACTGTAATTACTTTTAATCCATGAACAAACGTGCTTTTGTGTCAATTTCATAAAGATTACCCAGCTGATTATCTCTATTTTATTGAGAGAAGAAACTATTGTGGATCAAATAAATATTCTGTTCAAGATAAGTGGAATACATGAAAAAAATATTTGAAAAAAAGTCGAACTGTTAATAGGTCAAATTAAAATCATAAATTAGTTTTTCTTTATTTCTTTATCATGGTCGATATAACTCAGCACTTGCCAAAGCACCACTAGCATCAGTTCCACCAGTAACTAATACTTTTCCATTTGTTAATACAGATGCTGTATGAAGGAGTCGAGTATTATTCATATTTCCAGTGAGTGTCCACATTCCTGTTGATGGATCATACAGCTCAGAGCCTGTCAGAATACTGTTACGATCAAGTCCACCAGTAACTAACACTTTTCCATTTGTTAATACCGATGTTGTATGGAATTCTCGAGGACTATTCATATTTCCAGTGACTGTCCATGATTCTGTTAATGGATCATACAGTTCAGCACTTATCAAAGTGAAACTATCATTATTTCCACCAGTAACTAATACTTTTCCATTTGGTAATAAAGATAGTGCATGACCATGTCGAGCATTATTCATATTTCCACTAGGTGTCCACATTCCAGTTGATGGATCATACAATTCAGTACTTGCCAAACTATAACTACCATTGAATCCACCAGTAACTAGTACTTTTCCACTTGCTAATACCAATGTTACAAGATCACGTCGAGGATTACTCATATTTCCAGTGAATGTCCATACTTCTGTTGATGGATCATACAATTCAGCACTTCTTAGCATATTATTACCATTATTTCCGCCAGCAACTAACACTTTTCCATTTGGTAATACAGATGCTGTATGATCTTGTCGAGCATTATTCATATTTCCAGTAAGTGTCCATAATCCTGTCGATGGATCATACAACTCAGTACTTATCAAAACGTGTCCACTATCATATCCAGCAGTAACTAGTACTTTTCCATTTGTTAATATAGATGCTGTATGGAATATCCGACCACCATTCATATTTCCAGTAAATGTCCATAATCCTGTCGATGGATCATACAACTCAGCACTTGTCCATGAAATACTATGATCAAATCCACCAGTAACTAATACTTTTCCATTTGTTAATACAGATGCCGTATGATCTTGTCGAGCAACATTCATACTTCCAGTATTTGACCATTCTATTAATAAAAATTTATCATATTCAATTTAGAAGAAAAAAAGCCTCATTCGGATGATGGAATATTTTTTCGAAAATTAGCTTCTACTCTTTCTGGTACTCAAACATATAGATGCCTCTGTTTTTCAATGTTATAGCAAGAAGAAAAAAAATCTCACTTTGACTTGCACGATAACAAATAACACTTGCTCGATTGTTTCTAGATGTTTGAATAATACCATTTGGTTTACACCATTCAGCAAATAATGAACAGCTTTTTTTATCATTGAAATAGACAGCTGTCCGACAATTACTTTCATGAAAACATTGGGAATGACATGATTGAATCGAAGCATCTTTTAATAGTGATATATTACGAAGAAAAGCATAAGGATTTTCAGGTTCATAAATTGTAGATTGATGAATTTTAACTATTACAATAGCTTTGATCATTGGGAGTAAAAGAGTAATTAAAAGAAAATACATGTTGTCTGTTGAGAAAAAAAAATGTTTACAATCTGAAAAAAAATGGAAATAAAAAAGTTGAAATAGTCATGGATTGAAATATGAACTCCTAGTTCTTTCATATTTGATTAAATATTATCATTATTATTATGCATGGTTGAACAGAATAATTCGAATCTATTTGCAAGAATTCTTTCGATGTTACATAGTCAATTTCTGAGATATTTTACTAGAACTTCTACTTGTTGTTTGATAAATAAATAAAAAGTCATTAGCGCAATCTCTACTAAATTGAAAATGTGAAATATGATCTTTAAATCTATGTATCTAGCTTTAATTTCAAAACTTCGAATGTAAATATATCCACATAATGGACGATAATAGACAATAGATTTATATTAACTTTTGCAAAAAATTGTTAATAAATAACTAAAATATTCATCATGGAAACTATTTGAACCTTAATAACCTTTATCTTCAAACAAGCGAAATGAGAAGCTTTCAAAAGAATAAACATTTAAAATAACATACTGTGAATTTAACACATAGCAAATATTTTTTTTCAAAATCAAATAAAAACCTTACTTATTATTTTTTAATTTTGATTTATTTGGATTAAATGATTTCCAATATATACAATAAGAATCCATATATAGAATGAAAATGATAATTAAAAAAACCTTTTTCTTTATAAAGCATCTATTAAACTAATATTTATATGTGTCCTACTTTTTTTAAAAATATAATCATTATCTTATCTAAAGATTTATGTTGCACACAATCATCATCATCATCATCATCTTTATAAAAGAACAAAAAAAACATTGTCATCTTTTAGCTGCAATTTTAACTAAACACATTTCTATGTTCTTAAACACAATAAGCAGAATTTATTTTTTCTTGTTATATGTCACCGCGAATTTCATTTGGATTCGTTTTACTAGCACAAATATACATTTAATTAGTACACATATTCTGAAAATTTGCTTTTTATAGAATAGGAATTTGCATATAATGAAGTGTGGTCTAACTCCATAGAAATTCAATTAAACTAAACTATTTGAAGAAAAACTATCCGGTTAGCAAATAAGTTCTGCACGTTTTTGTGTTTTGACTCAACAACAAGTTAATTTTTTTAACAAAGATATGCAAACATCAATCAGCAATATAATTGCCATATTGTTTTCAACAATCTTCGCCCATCTTTAATAAATATTTTATTCAAAATAATAGAGCGAATTTAACTTCTTTTTATCGACATTTTCCCCGCCGTTGTTCTAGATATTCTATGCGAGTCTATCTTTAATATCATACATTTTAATAAAATCCAAATACTTTCATCTTCTCAAATTACATATCTCTCAGTATTATTTTTTTTCGTTGTTTAATCATAATTTCCTACTAAAATTAACGTTAATAGTACTAGAAAAAGGTATTTTAATATAACATCAAAAAGTCTATCTATAGAATTACTCAAATATTATTTCTCGAATATATTTGAAAAAATTGAAATATACCTCATGAATACTGTTTAGATTAGATATCATTTTCTCGTTAATTTAACTTCTTATGAATGTTATCTCTATTAAACTAAAGACTGTAATAAAAAAAAAAGAATCATATATTTAATATCATTTTCTCGAAAGTACAACCTATAAAGATGAATATTGAAAATCATGTAATAGATTATATTTCATTTTTAATTTGCGAAAAATTATTTCTCTGATTAAATTTATTTTTAAAATTGATAATTTTCTTAAATGATTTAATATACCTTCAAACGTGTATCGTGAATGTATATAACATTGAACCACGTATATAAATACAATCAATTGTTTTTTCTCATTTTGGTATTCAATTCAAATAACTAATTTCTTTATATCGAAAAGATACCTTTCTCTAAAGATGAATACTTTAGAATATAACGGTAAAAAAGAAAAATAGTACACGCATGAATGACTACACAATAATGATTCATTATACATCCCGAGTTTCACCTTCATACACTTTTTTAATAAAACAACGAAAGAAAGAAAGAAAGAAGGAAAGAAAGGAATGATAAAATGCAATCGTGCTCAAATCATGCATGACATTATTTTGTACAGATCTTTTTTTTCGTTCGTCGATTGGTTTTTTCGCCGATATTAATATTTTTTTCCAACATACTACATAAATAGCATCACTTTTTTACTTATACAACATAATACATTACATTTGCATTCATGGCAACTTCAAACACACGACCACGTCCAATTCGTATCATTCAAAATTTTCATCTAGTTTGGCTAGATGAAAACATTGATGAAAATAATGACGACTACCACAATTCCATTACAAAATTTCGACAAATCATCAACACAGTCAATACATTCACGGATATTGATGAATGTATTGATTTCATTACCACCACCAAAGAAATGGTTTTTATGATCATTTCTGAAGCATTTTATGAAATGGTCCTGATGGTTACATCTAATATATCAAATGTAAGTTCAATTTACATTTTTTCTCACAATAAGATGCAGGTCGAGACATCGGACAAAAAATTTCCAAAAATGAAGGGTATATTCACCGATGTTAAACTTATGTGTGAAGCACTCAAGCAAACTGCATACGAATGCGATCACAATGCAGTCTCCATCAGCTTCATCAAATCGACTAATACAAGTTCGAAAAAAGAACTCGATACATTGGATTGCTCCTTCATGTATACGCAAATACTGAAGGAAATTCTACTTACTATTGACTTCAACGAAGTGCATATAAATGAATTTTTAACATATTGTCGTGAAAACCTCGATGGGAATACTAGTGAACTTAAAAACGTCGACATAATTAAAAAAGAATATCGCAACCACCCACCGATTTGGTGGTATACTTATCAAAGTTTACTTTATTCGATGGTCAACAGAGTATTACGTTTAATGGAAGTCGATGCAATAATTAAAATGGGTTTCTTTATTCGAGATCTTCATGAACATATTACTACATTACATGCCGAACAATTTCTTCGAATAGATAATAAGAAATCATTTACTCTTTATCGTGGTCAAGGTTTGTCTGAATCGGATTTTAACCAATTGAGACACACATATGGTGGACTGTTAGCATTCAATAATTTTTTATCAACCAGTTTTGATCGCGCCGTATCCAATGCTTTTGCTGAAAGTGTTACAGATAAACCTGATTTAATAGGTGTGCTGTTCATTATGAAAATTGATCCTTCCATATTAGGTACACCTTTTGCAAATCTTAAAGATATTAGTTATTTTAAACAAGAAGAAATTCTCTTCTCCATGCATTCAGTTTTTCGTATTGGGGAAGTGAAACAATTGAATGGAAATCCACGACTTTGGCAAGTCCAATTAGCATTAACAAGTGACAATGATCCACAACTAAAACAACTTACTGAAAAGATACAAGAAGAGACACAAGGAGCAACAGGATGGCTTCGACTTGGTAAATTACTGATAAAAATGGCACAATTTGACAAAGCAGAAGAATTATATAAAATACTACTGAAAGAAACAACTGATCAAGGTGAAAAATCATATTTATTTCATCATCTTGGATCGATCAAAGATAATCAAGGAAGATATACAGAAGCACTTGAATATTATGAAAAATCACTTGAAATCTATCAAAAAACTCTTCCTACAAATCATCCTTATTTGGCTACTTCTTACAATAATATCGGATCAGTGTATGACCAGATGGGCAAGTACTCAAAAGCACTTGAATATTATGAAAAATCACTTGAAATCTATCAAAAAACTCTTCCTGAAAATCATCCAAGTTTGGCTACTTCATACAACAACTTCGGATTGGTGTATAAAAGTATGGGCGAGTACTCAAAGGCACTTGAATATTATGAAAAATCACTTGAAATTAGGAAAAAAACTCTTCCTGCAAATCATCCTTATTTGGCTACTTCTTACAACAATATCGGATTGGTGTATGACAGTATGGGCGAGTACTCAAAAGCACTTGAATATTATGAAAAATCATTTGAAATCTCGAAAAAAACTCTTCCTCCAAATCATCCAGATTTGGCTACTTCCTACAACAATATCGGATCGATGTATAACAGTATGGGCGAGTACTCAAAAGCCCTTGAATATTATGAAAAATCACTTGAAATAGATCAAAAAACTTTTCCTGCAAATCATCCTTATTTGGCTACTTCTTACAACAATATCGGATTGGTGTATAACCGGATGGGCGAGTACTCAAAAGCACTTGAATATTATGAAAAATCATTTGAAATCTCGAAAAAAACTCTTCCTCCAAATCATCCAGATTTGGCTGCTTCTTACAACAATATCGGATCGGTGTATAACCGGATGGGCGAGTACTCAAAAGCACTTGAATATTATGAAAAATCATTTGAAATCTCGAAAAAAACTCTTCCTGAAAATCATCCAAGTTTGGCTACTTCTTACAACAATATCGGATCGGTGTATAACCGGATGGGCGAGTACTCAAGAGCCCTTGAATATTATGAAAAATCACTTGAAATAGATAAAAAAACTCTTCCTGCAAATCATCCTGATTTGGCTACTTCTTACAACAATATCGGATTGGTGTATAGAAGTATGGGTGAGTACTCAAAAGCACTTGAATATTATGAAAAATCACTTGAAATCTTAAAAAAAACTCTTCCTGTAAATCATCCTGATTTGGCTGCTTCTTACAACAATATCGGATTGGTGTATGACAGTATGGGCGAGTACTCAAAAGCACTTGAATATTATGAAAAATCATTTGAAATAGATAAAAAAACTCTTCCTGAAAATCATCCAAGTTTGGCTACTTCTTACAACAATATCGGATCGGTGTATAACCGGATGGGCGAGTACTCAAGAGCACTTGAATATTATGAAAAATCACTTGGAATCTATCAAAAAACTCTTCCTGCAAATCATCCTCTTTTGGCTACTTCTTACAACAATATCGGATTGGTGTATGACCAGATGGGCGAGTACTCAAAAGCACTTACATATTTTGAACGTGCTTTGAATATTTGTCAACGTTCACTGCCTGCTAATCATCCTGATTTGGCTACTTCTTACAACAATATCGGTAATGTGTATAACAGTATGGGCGAGTACTCAAAAGCACTTGAATACTATGAAAAATCACTTGAAATCTTGAAAAAAACTCTTCCTGCAAATCATCCTCTTTTGGCTAGTTCTTACAGCAATATCGGGTTGGTGTATAACCGGATGGGCGAGTACTCAAAAGCACTTGAATATTATGAAAAATCACTTGAAATTAGGAAAAAAACTCTTCCTGTAAATCATCCTGATTTGGCTGCTTCTTACAACAATATCGGCTTTGTTTACGAAAGCATCACCGATTACAAAAAAGCACTTACATATTTTGAACGTGCTTTGGATATTTTTCAACGTTCACTCCCTGCTAATCATCTGGATATTAAAGATGTGAAAGAGAATATTGAAATTGTTAAAAAGAAATTGTAATTGATGTTTTTTTTTATTTGTGAAATGAAAATAAAGATTATTAGCATATTAACAAAGAAGTGTGCGAGCCCGCCTACAGAAAAACTCTTTTTCTGTTGCTTGTTGAATATAGAAATAGGACGCGATGCACTGATCAGGTTAATAATACATGTAAATAAATGCATACGCACATGTATTATGAAAAGTGCTTTTCCGGTTTGTTTGTTTTTTTGCATATGAACAAGAAGAGAAATTTGGTGTGTCAGATGACAAAGAAAGAAAAACAGAGATATCTTTGAAACAACAATGAATGATTGTTCATGTTCCACTGTAACAATAATTGATTGTATTAACAAAGATAAAGATTCCATCAATAGAATAAAATAAATTAAATAAATATTTGATTTACTGATAAAATTCGAAGAGGAAGAAGTAAATTAATTATTCATTTAATTTATTTTATTCTATTGATGAAATAGAAAAAATATTATGTTTGTTTAGAAAGAAATGAATTTCCATATACGATACGATGAAGAGATAGTTAGCTGAATTACATATCAAACAGACTGGAACAAATGAGATTAAATGGTTAGACTTAAAAAAAGATTTGATAATTGGATATAAACATATGAGTTATTTATTTTTAAATATTGAGATAAATATTTCATTTCACCAGGTAACAAGGCTAATTGTGTAACTTGTGAAAAAGCAAAAGTAACATTTAGATCAGCCTGAGCAGCTCAAGATATGGACGTTTGTGTCTGTTTTTTTTTCTTAGCAATATCGATCACTAGATATAAACCATATACGATATCAAAATAACTCGAAAAAAAATAAGAAGAAAATTTTAAACAAATAGTATTCTACAAAAAATTAATCATAGAATCCATTAAAAGATCTTTTTCTTTAATATTCATCTTGGACAAATAGCTAGATCTTCAAAATTTGGGATATGTGAAACTATACTGAAGTCGATATACATCTATATGTATATACGAAAGAAATTCTTAGACTATATTGATGCCAGCAATGTTATTCGATTGAATATTAATTGTGAAATTATTTTCACAACTCGTCAAACTCTTATTTCTCTTCCAAAATCATTATTTTCAATTTTATTTAATGGTCGATGAGAACAAAAATGACATCAAGATCAAATTACTCTTCCTTCTGATTCATCTTTGATTTTATACCATTTATAAAAATGATTCAAAAATTGAGCATGAAAATGTCGAAATTTAATAAAAATGAATTAGTAAATCAAAATTTGAGATGAATTATCTCGAATTGAAGAACAAAATAAATTAATTTTATTAAAAAATCATTTAAAAATAAAAATAAAATTAGAATTTGATGAAAATTACAAAAATTTAATTAAAAAACTTCGAAATTAAACTTTTTTCTTTAGAATTCAGAATAAAAAAATGAGAAAATTTTATTAAATTTAAGTATTTTTTTTATTTTATAATTAAGAACAACAGTCGAATTTAGATTGAAAACATTTAATTTCGAATAAATTTCATTGAAAATTCAAAGTTTTCATCGAATTTTATTCAAAAATGCAAAATTTCATAATTCAGAATGAAAACTTAAATTTGATTAAAAATTAAAATAATTTCGATTGAATTTTATTACTAATTTTTCTTAAGTGAAAGACGTAATATCATGTTTATAAGTACATGTAATTAAAATGGACTTCTTTGTTCGAGATCTTCGTACATCTTGTTGCTTATGATGATATGGGTGTATCACCTATTCAAACAGATGCTAAATCTACAATAGATAGAGAGTATTAACAAGAGTTAAAATAGATAATGCAGCAGCTGTATTACATATTCATGATATTCGTTATGCAAGAGGTGCAGGAGTATTATGGAATGGATTTATGAGAGGTGACAAAAATCCAAGTCGTGCACCAGGGCCTGGAGAATTTCGATCATCATGGTAAATTATCTCTTAGGTTTTAAAATAGGTTTCTAAGTCAACATATATTTAGGGGTGATTATGGCATTGGTTTAATTTATCTTTCAACTGAATATGATTTTCTTCCGTCATCCATCACAATATAATTGTCTTGAAAAAGATCTTAATTCGAGATAAATCGTGCACATGTAGACCAATGTATTGATCATTAAACAAACATGTAAAGTATATCAAAATAAATATATTAAAGATGATATTGCACAAGAAGATACTTATAATAAAGTTGATTGAAGTATTTATCATGATATTGATTTTGGCTATGTACATTTATGGTTTAATAAAATATATTTAGGATTTTCTTATTATCATACTTCATATGATTCAATTCATGATCATTTTTACTTTAAATAAATAATCAAATATATTTTCTTTTTAATTCATTTTTATAATTTTTTAAAATAAAATAAAATATATTTATTGATAATAAAAATTGATTGATTTTTTAAATTGTTTTCTATAAAAGTCTGATGGAAGAACAAAAACAAAGAAAAGAGTCATTTATTATGATATATTCGTTTTGATAATAAATATGAAAATTTTTCTTTTTCTAATTGATTATCTACTGGTAAAAGTCTTTCAATTTTTCCATAATCTTTTTCTACTCCAAACCATTTTTGTGCAATAAAATGAAATTTTTTCATTGTTTGTGAATTTTGAATAATTATATATTTTAAAAATCATGATGATGATGAACCTTGACCTGAATTATCATGCCACATATGAAGATAATTTAATAAACCTAATGATTTTGGAACAGACATTATAAATGCATTTATTTCACCAGCAATTACAAAATAAACTTTAGATTCTGTTCCTCAATCTTTTCTTTGACCATTAAATACAATTATTTCATAATAATATTTATCATATTCTTGATTATCAGATAAAGGTGTTACACCTAGTTTTTCAATATCTTTTTTATTTTTATGATGTGAATAAATTGTTTTATTTTGAATAAAATCCATATTAGATAAAACAAAATTTAAATTGATGGATGGTGGTAAAATTTGAAGACTACCAGCAAATGTTGTTAATGTGTTGAATAACAATGTGTTTGATGAAGATTAGTTAATGGACCAACTAATAATCTATCAGATTTACATTGATTTTCATCATGTAAATTCAAATCGATCAGTGATTATTGGAAGAGATGTTTTTATTGAAATATTTCAACAAAAATTGTTTGTTTCTGTAGAATTTAATTCTCGTAAACCAAATAAGATCGATTGATGATCAATTTTATGTTGATTATCAATTTTATGTTGATTATCAATGAAATATCGATAAATATTATTATTTGTTAAATTAAATGGACTAAAGAAAAGTTCATCCATCAAATTTATAAATTAATAAATAGGAAAGATTTTTATCCTCAGAATCTATTTCAAAATGAATGGAGATTGGAAGAATACTTTTGATATTCAAATAATGAAAATTAAATGATTGGTTATGAAGAATTGATGGAATTATTAAATTCAAATGGATTTTAAATATTTGTTTGAATGTCAATATCATTTCCATAATGATATAATGTACATCAAACAATTCAACAAAAGTTTCCTTTTAACAGGATCAATTTAGAAATTGAAGCATCTAGTTGTTGTGTTGCTGACCGTCTTTTCTGTACTTAATCAAAATGTTATTTGCTTTATATAACATTCAACCAAATATTTCTAATCAACAAACAAATCAGAAACTCGAATTCAAGCTGAAGGAATAGAATATTTAGCTAATGCATTATGGAAAAATCAAGTTAATTTTCATTTGTTTTATTCTTAGACACTTAAAACATTGTATATTGCATGCAATGAAATTGGTGATGAAGGAGAAAAATATCTCAGAGATGTATTACAATATAATATATGCAGACAGTTGAAAAATTGATTGCTCATCCTATATCAAATAAGTGATCAAGATGTTGCATATGTAATGAATGGATTTCACAATAATAGAGTAAATAAATAAAAAAAAAGATATTTTTCATCTATTTTCATATTTTTATTATAGATATTATAAATATTTCCTACTGGTTTATAAAAAAAATAGTGATGAGATTATTTATATTTATTGATTTAAATATAAAAATAAGGAATATATTCATGAATTTGAGAATTTTAATAACGTAAAAATTTTTGAATTCGATGATTGTATGTGTCTGCTACATAGAGATTTAATTGACTATCGAGTCTTAATGACCAAGGTGCAGCAAGTGTAGTAGCATTAGTACCATTTACACTTGTAATTCCAGCTATAGTAGTTGCATTTAATTGTCCTGCATAAAAAAACTGAATACGATTATTGTTTGTATCCGAAACATATAAATTGCCCATAGGATCAAATGTTGCCCCCTTAGGATGAGTAAATTGTGCTGGTGTTGTACCATAAGCTCCTCCAGCAACTAATGTCCGGAAGCTCGAACCCAATACATATCGAACTATATTATTACCACCAGAGTTGGCAATAACTAAACTGTTTGTCAATATATCAAAATGTAAGCCTACGGGAAAATATAATTGTGTATTACTATTTCCTCCTCCATTGAATCCGAATACTAATGTACCAGAATTATTACCAAGTACATATGACATGATTCGATTGTTTATATCTTCTGCTATATAAAGTGTATTCGATGTCGGATGAAAAGCAATACCATAGGGACTATATAGTTCATTGCTAGAGTTACCAGCAGAACCTAAAGACAAACTGTTATATGAAGGAAAAGTAACGATGTTTTGTTTATTTTTCTTACCTGTACCGGCAACTGTTGTTCCTGAATTAGCTCCTTTACGCCAGAATTGAATTCGATGATTGCCTGTGTCTGCTATGTATAAATTTTCATTTAAATCAATAAGAACTCGTCCCGGGTAAGATAATTTATCTGAGGATGAACCACCTGTTACATTACCAGCTACTCTTTGACCTATTGAACTACCAAATAAATACTTTTGAATTCTATGATTGCCTCGATCAGCAATATAAAGATTATTAGCATAGTCCAAGAATATATCAAAGGGACTATTTAATTGATTGTCAGCAAAACCAGGACTACCACTAATTCCAGCTACTGTGATACCAGTTGAATTCCAACGAAGTACAGGTGTATTATCTAGAAATAAACTTCAATTATAATAGTTTATGTTCGAAGGATAACTCTATATTACTTGGTATTATTGTTTTTCTTGTAGATTTAATTAAAAGAACTAGTAGAATAGTAGCTATGATCAAAATAACAAGTACAGCTATAAGCACAGATCCAATAACATATCGACGTGAACATCTATAAATATGATTAGAAATGAAAATCATCACTCCTCGTTAAAAGAAAGTATACTGACTTTTTTCTTTTATTTCGTTCGGATCGTTGATGATAATCTTGGATCATTCCTGTTCGATCTAGTTCATCATTATTATTCAACTTGACATTTGAAAATAAACTGGTGGTTCCATGAGGAGTGACTCGAGAAGATTTTGATAACGATGATTTGTTCATCGAATAATCACTTTTCTTCGAGCTTTCATGCAACTAGAATAATAATATCTTATAAAAAAACATCTAAAGAATATATATTTCTAAAATTCTGACCGATGATAAATTGCTTTTATTTAACTGAAGTTTTTTTGATAATCCAATAGTTACATGAATAATATTGTTCGATCGTTTCTTTTTTAATGATGGATATTTATGCTAAATTTTAATCAATTGAAAATAAAAGTAGAACATAAATTGGTCTCACTTTATGAAGAATTGATCGATTATGACGAGAATGATGTGAAACTAATACAATACTTGATTTTCTTCTTTCCATTACTTTACAATTCTTTTGTTCATTCAATTCCAATATCTTATTCAAATGAGACTGTTCTTTCTTTTTTTTTACATCAAAATAATAAGATACAACATATACCACTTCGTCTAGCCATCTGCATACTTTTTCTTTTCTTTTTAAATTCATGATGAATTCTGATTATTTTTATTTACAGGATGATTTATTCATAGAAAGAAAAAAAAACTCAATCTATCAAATGATTTCATATATCTCTTATACGCTTTTTAGATTTCGAATAAATTTTCTGAATTGAGAAGTTCTACTGACTCATTAATTTATTGAAGCAACCGGTGGAGCAAATGATGAATTGAATGCCGATGGTGGCAAGTCAATCAAACTACTTAAATTCATTTGGCATGGGTTTGTTTCATCAAATTTATAATATTGTTCTATTTTTCCTTGTCGATCAATAACAGTATTATTACTAGCAGTGATATTTCGACTGTTACATATAGATACTAATGGTGATGAACTATTGGTAACGATATAATTTCCAGTAATATATACATTATTCGCATTAGTACTTCCGACAAGTCCTTGACTGTAATTACCAAAATAGAATGATGATGATTCTATTCGAATATCATTGATGACTGGTACTAATTGTGGTGGATAGGGAAGTACAGCTATGATGCCTTTGAATTGTCCAATACCTTCATTACATTGAATGTAAAGATTATTAGTTAACTAGCGAGAACCTGCGCATACTGCGCAATTCGCATTCCTTTTAAAATGTAGCCCATTTTGCATTTTTTACGCAATTTCAGTGCTCCATACGTATGCTGTCATTTCGTATGCTTTAGCATTAATATCTCGAATAGCTAACTCAAGTAGAACTCAGTATTAAATTCTGCATTCACTCACCTTTGACCTAATCAATAGAAAAATGGTGAGTTTTCTAAAACATTCGAGAATGACAATAACGTATCTTGAACATTCTAGAAAGTAAATATCCTTCAACCTAGCTGTCGATTTTCCTATTGAGCAGCACTGTTTTTCAATTGTTCTAGATTTTTTTAGAAAGTTCTCGAACATTCTATGGAAATCCAGTATTTCTATGACACTGGTATGTTCTAGAAAACTCGATAATCATTCATCATTGACCTTTGTTATCTTTAATTTTCTAAAACAAAGTGGACAGACACACACACACTCAACATTATAATATAGATTTTCACAATTCATGCGAATTTGTACGTGTGTTACGTATAAGTTGATTGTTTTTAGTCATCTAAATGTTTACTACGATTTAATGAAATGTGTATAATGTCTTCGGAAACATGATAGTTGACAATCGATATAATGTTGCATATCTTTTGAAGCTCTGTAATCTTATAATCACTGCTAAGTCGCTCGAATGAAGAATTATAAAAATTACTGTAGAATCTTCTAGAACATTCCTGAACGATTCAATAGTTCCTTTATAAGATTTGATACAGTTGTAAACGACACTGACACAACTTATAACTTTTAAGATGCTGAGATGATCTTGAAGTATTCTATTAAGATCTAGAAGATTCTTGAATATTCCATTCTAAAATGACAAAGTAGATTCTAGAACCTAAAATTTCAGTAGAAGTCGGTGTTACTCCTTATTTTCAATCAAAAACGTGATTTTGGAAATTGTTCTAGAAAGTTCTATAAAATTCTGGAGAGTTCTCGAATATTCAATCAAACAATAATATTACTATTTTGTAGAAAATTCGAAACTTATTCATTTTTGACTTCATATTTTTACCCTGGTCGACAGAGAAAATGCTAGAATTTTCTAGAACATTCTAGAAGGACAATAACATATCTGGAACCTTCCATAAGGTAAATCTTCCTCAATCTAACTTTCCATTTTCCCACTGAGCAACTCTCTTTTCCAATTGTTCTAGAAAGTTCTATAATATTCTAGAAACTTCTAGAACATTCTATGGAAATTCCGTGTTTCTAGGACACTGGTATGTTCTAGAAAACTCGATCCTCACTCCTCTCTGATCTTTTGTTATCTTTAATTTCATGAAACAAAGTGGACAGACAGACAGACACACACTGAACATTATAATATAGAAACTGTAAACCAATCAATTGCTATTATACTATTATTACAAATTTCAACATTCCATCCATTGTTACAACTATTGTTGGTCTAATCGGCGGTATTTCTGTTATTTTACGTATTATTCTTCCGCTAATCATTAAATTTGTTCGACGAAATCGTCGAATTGAGCCAGTAGTGGTAATTCAAAGTTCCTCACAAGGTAAAATTTGATATGAACGTAAAACCTTTCGAATTATTATACCTATAAATATTCTAATGTTTAGAAAGATGGTATCGACGAATAGCAAAAAATTTATTTGAATTAAATCTATTTAAAAATAAACAAACGGTTCAATCAGTCGAAATTCAACATAATCAAATTGTATCCACACGTTGTTATGTACTTTTATGGTTTACAACTATTCTTATTGTTTCAATTTATACTGGCTTAACTAAAACTACCATTAACGTTGTCATCGATTCTCCTTCAATAACAACTGTTAATCAACTTCAATTAGAATATCATAATGATGTTTCTTGTCTTTGTTCAAAAGTTACGATTCCATATGGAGAATTTACTTCATTGAATTATATTTTTCATCAAGTAAATTATTTTATAAATCATCTTAAAAAATCTATCTTTCGAATTTTAAAGATTTGCTCAAGTGTTTATGTGTCTGATGTACGGTTAAAAAGTTTATTCAATTTCACGATTAATCGTTCAGTGCATCGAGCTATATTAACATCACATTTTAGGCTACTTCAATCTTTTTGTCACTCATTAAACAGTAGATTAACTGATTCCATTACAAACTTTTATATAAATCAGTTCATTAGCATTCAATTATTGACAGAAAATCAATTTCATGATCAAATTTTATCATCAATTGAAGACTTTCAAATGAAAACAATCAATTCATTTAGACGTGAACTTAGTTTGATAATTAATATAATATTAGGCAATCAATTTATGACTGTTCATCAAACAAATTGGTATTTTATTCCTGATCCAAATGGATCCACTAGTATCTTCACGAGATCTCGATCATATGGTAAGATGAAATAGATTGTCTTTTTATATATTTATATTAACATAATTAGGCAATTGTTCGTGTGATTCATCAAACTCATTACAATGTATTGATCAACTTGTTCTCAATACAAATACAATAGTAACGGGAATGTTTATTGGTTGTTTACCAATTACATCATTACGTTTACATGGAGTGGCAAATCTCAAAATGTTACCAGTTTGAACAGCTGAGTGCTAAAATTTTCAAACTTTCAAACTTTCAAACGGTGAAAATTTTCAAATATTCAAACGGTAAAAATCGCATATACAGTTCTTTAATAGGTTGATTTGTGAAGAACAAATATCAGCTATTCAGTCCTCTACACGGTCGAACTCAATAAGTGAACAGATATCAGATATTTACTGTCTTCGTTCTCGAAATTCGAGAAAATTCAAAGTGACGAAAAAAATAAACAGCATAATTTATCTTCTTAACATAATTTTGAGTTCAATAACGAAAAAAAAATGAAATGAAATGAGGAAAGGCACAAGAAACGAATAAGAGAAAAATTCAGACAGAAATACATAAAACGGTCATACATCATCAAGAAATTTCTCATACTGCTTGTTGAAATGAGCTAATACCCGTTGTCATACAATTTTTTAAATGAAAGAGAATTGTAAAAAAAATTGTTGATTTCGGATAACTATAACCTCTAAATGAGCTTTTAAATTTTGACATGTAAGCAAACATCTGCTCAGCAACTTGTGTATTAATCGAGCTGTATATGTCATTATGAGATGGATCATCAGGTCTCATTACGGTTTTGCACATATGCCTTTTATGGTTTTTTACATGAAACCGATCAATTGCCATAGTTAAGGATGTTAGGAATTTCGTAAAATCTGTTGATCTTAAATCATCGGAATCAAAGTGTTTCCTAATAAACAGCTTCAATGTACAAGCACAATCATAACACATAGCTGTTGGTAAATCGCCAAATCGTAATATTGTTAAAATATGGTGTAAAACTCGTCTCACTATCATAAATTTAAAAAATATTCATGTCTTATATTCAGACACAGTTAAGACAAACTGTCATATTTACTTCCTTCTGAACAGGGCTGTTCAGTAAATCCAACTATAACCGAACAGTTCAAAAAAGTGGCTAAAAATCCGTAAGAGCTTATTTTTGACTTATTGCTTATTCCAGCTCTGAACACATTGCACAGCGTATCGTCGTAATGACCATCTTTGTTGACATATTCAATCAATGCTTGCTGATCCAAAATGATTTCTTTATTATCTTGATCTGAAAAGTTCGTTGTAGTTGCTGATATTGTCGATGGCTGGTGATGTTGACAAAATCTATGATCGACATTAGGTGCTATGAAAATAAAATTAGATATTGATAATATACCGAATAATGAAAAATTATTGACGATAGGGAATTCATTTTCTTTGAGAAGGGTCAAATGGATGCAATTCTTGACGCGATGTCTGTTACACAATTTCATAGTATTAGATCGTGTGTGTGCAACACAAACCACTTACCTTATAAACATACGGATGAGAGAGAGAGAATATATAGAGATAGAATGCATAGAAAAGAAATATAACAGAATCAAACAAGATCACACATTCCTTAATGATACATCGTATAATACTTACCTTTTTCTCATTTCGACACTAATTGAGCACTTTGATATAACAATACAGTTACGCGTACATATTGTAAAGTTCCGACATTTGACCTTCAACTAGCAGAACTCAATTCACAACAATAACTCAAATGAGTTCTCATAGTTAAAAAATAAAATCTATTATATAAAATCGAAATTGCTTAATTAGAATCTTCTAAAAAAAGTCTACATAATACCTCGAATTGCAAAAGGCGCTCATTATTGACACAGATAAATTAATTCTGGCGAAGATAGTAGCTCTGTTCAATCTGTCTTTAAAAACAGAAAAATACAGTTAAAACTCTCTTCCTAGATCAACCTATGCGACATTGGACCAATAGGATGTTATAGGATCCGATGTAATTTTGTCGCCCGATTCCTACGGTATCCAGCATAGTATCCGACATTTGATGTAAATACACGTATATATAATGGATAGTTCTTAACTGTGAGCAATGAACGGTTTTTTCCCTGTCATAAAGAAAACATCTAGATAGTGAACATATGTAAAAAAAATAAGCACATGTCTACGAAAACCGAGATATTATGTAAGTTTCGAAACAACCGCAACTCAACTGATGAATTGCCTGACTATCACAAAGAAAATTCATTACTTTCACTTAGTAATGGGAAGAGCCAAAATACGAAGCTAATGATCTCTAAATCACCTGTATATGAAGAAGAAAGGCATTTTCTAGATAGGCTATCATTTACCCGAATTGTGGTGCCCAGAATTGATCCCTAAATTCAATCCCTACTCTGTTCACTCGCACCTTTACACGTACTTCTAAATATGGATTGAACTTAGGGATCGAGGGCGAGGGTGAGACACTACCTCAATTCTTGTAACAGTACATGATTACAAGTGTAATTTTCCAAAAACTATTTTAATTTTCATAGAAACCTGCGTGCGTATTCAATATTTTTAATTCAAGCAAATTTACCTCTTCTTAAAGGAGAGTACAAACATCCCATTTGGACCAGTCCAAGTTCCGATATTGTATCATCAAAGACATTTTTATATTGGCAAATAAGGCGATTTGCCTTTTGATGCCCATCGACAATAAACACTTTCGAGCATGTTCCTAGATCACATTTTTTTGTAAACCGTTGATGATGTGTCCAAAAACCAACGAAATGTTTATAAAGGTTAATTTTTATTGCTAAAAAATATTCATTGCATTCTGACATATCCCTTATAGACATTGGCACCGCTATCATATTTTGATCGGTTGTCATGAAGATGAACTTTGCAATGTTTATAATCAGCCAAGTCATCTGGAAAAGTTTTTCATCCAGATTTGTTCTACAAAACATCACCAATTAAAAAGAAAAACTTGAGAAATATAACTTATCTCACGTTTCACAACTCGGATTATATACATTTTTCAGTTGTTCACTTTCTCTTTCGTTAATCATTGCGATTTTTCCATTATATGCACTTGTATATCCATCAAACGATACATTATTTTTTATCAATTGCTGGTCAAAGTCAAGTAGTAAATTTTGATCGAATATGTGGTTTCCATTCAAGTATATAAACCGATCGTTTTTTATTGACTCATTTGTTATGAATTTCTTCTTACTTTTTATGTAAAAATTCGGAAAAATCTCTACATTGCAACTATCACAAAAACAACTGCCAATAACTGTAAATAAGTACACAATTCAATTATTCTTCGCCAAAATTAAACAACAACATACGTGCGTCATAGTGACGTGTTGATGACAAAACTGTCTTTGGGCGATGAGAAAAAACAGTTTCTAGTTGTCTTTTGCATTCTATACATTCACTGGTGTATGGTTTTACGTACAACTCACAGACACCATTTGATTCAGCAATTTTGTCAATTTGATATTTACTAATCATTTCTTGAAGTGACTGCTGTTGAAACATGCTACTGTATGTTGGATTGGTAGAAATGAATTCAATCATTGATCTTATCACGTGGATTTCGTATGATTTATGATAATTTAAGTTAATTATATTCCTAATATGATCATATTTATTTTGCAATTCCTTTGGAAAAAAGTTGTTCAACATCATCATATAAAATATTTCGTTTAAACCCATTGAACGTGTCATCCAAATCAAAGTGTGTTCAGTGTCATTGAGCTCTACTGATGTCAGTGGTGACGAAGAAAAATTACAATAATTCATCTGTTTCAAGTATCTGAAAGCAAAAAAAATAATAAAACCTTTGTTTAAAATATTGATTCATAGAACAAAATCCTTCTTTTTTGGATGACAAAAGCTCGTTAAAAATACGTAAAGAATAAATAAAAGTATAATAAGATTGACGTAAAGAAGGTAAAGAACAATGAGAAAACTAATTTCTCCTTTAAATAGAACTACGTTACAACAACAGTATTTAGGTTTTCTGCAATTTTCTTGTTTGCGTTCGTGTTTGCCGTTTTTCACCATCATGTTCATTATCAGCTTCATATCTTCTTTTTATAGAAACAGATGATTTCGAAATTTGTGTAAATGCTTTCTCTTTATCATGTTGTTTTTTTTCGAGTAAATTATGATTTTTATCATTTACTTTTCTTGTTTCATAAACTTCTGATGGCGAATTTTGTGACGGTGCTGTTTCTGTTTCATGTTCTACATCAATCTCGTTCATTATTGAATCGCAGGGTCGATATCGTTTTACATCCCATCGTACATGCTGTTTATAAAAGTAATTTGATTCCATCAACGCGATAAAATCGTCAGACAAAGTCCAATTGTTCACCGTGAATACATTCTCTTGTTGACAAGGATAAAATGATTTTAGATAATCTTCATAGGTAAGGTTCATCTAAAAAGCCGAACACAATTAATAATTATGAACATCGTTACAAATGAACGAAATGAGTATTCACTTTCTCTTGTAACAACTGCATGAACTGAAATTTGGCAACATCTGTATTCAATTTGGGAAAATTTCTACGAAAAATCAAAAGTAAACAAGTGAAAGTTTTCTCTCAAAAAAACTCTTGCTTTATCCATCCTTCTTTTAAATTCAGTTTTGCACCGGCCTTCGATTCCTTTTTTGAACGGCTCGGTTCAACCCAAAAATTATTTCCATGTATTAACAAATTTGCCTCAACTAAGCGTTTGATTGCGTCGATTCTTATCTTAGGTTTATTGCATATTTGCGTCAAATCAGTTTTTGTATAAATAACAGATTTCCCCACCATAATATTTTTCATAATCTTTTTTACAGTTTGATCGATTCCTTTTTCATATGTATTAGTTACTAAATACATTTGAGAAAAACAAATCATTGAAATGAAAACAAACCTAAAAGACAAACCTTCTTGAAGTGTTTCTTGTGTATAAACATGGAAGACATTATTTTCAGTAGTATCTGTTTGATCACATGATGCTTCTGATAAACCATGAATATCATCGAAAGAATTAAACGGTTCAGATAAAGATGTTTCTAATGAGAAACAAGAAGAAAGCAAAAACTCACATTTAAATCATCACTTATTTACCTATTATATTGGTATTTTGTTCGTTATTCAATGGGTCTGCGTAATAGTGATGTTGCATTGCAGAAATCTTCTCGGTAACACTTTTAAAAGGATTTAGTTTAGCTGGTGCTGTACTTTGACGCATTGTTGTCTTCAACAATGACATTTGATTATTTGCCATTGGTGGTGACGGTTGATTTGGACCATTTATTGTTGTTGGTGGTGATTGTGACAATATCATGTGCTGACGATTTGTCGCTGATTGTGATAGTCCTGCATTCCCACGTCCTGTTGATGATAGTAGCGGTGTTATATGATTCAATATTGTAGTTGATTGATTTTGATTACCTGTTTGTTCTGGGCGTCGGCCCATAGTCAAATTGTCAATCTGATCAAAATGAAGAGTGAACGCATTTTGATTTTGTACAACAAAAGTTCCAGAATAGGTTTCATGTATATTTGAATTGGCAACATGTTTTTGTATTACATTCTCCAATATCTGTCGATATTTTGAGTATTGATTTACAAAACTGGAACTTTTTTCGAATATATCCAATGTGAAATTCGATAACTTATTATTCGGCGGAATCGAACATCTTTCATAAATCAAACAATACTCTTCAACGCCGATACCATGTCTTAACATTTTGTCAATAAATTCTTCTCGTGCTGGATCACCAATCGACGGTGGTGGCACTTTCATATACGATCTATTTACACGACCTCTACTATCGACCAAAAAATAATTCAGTTTCAACAAGTTATCTTGAATGAGTTCTTGAAGCGCTCGTTCTCCTAAGGCTGGTTTGTTTTTAATTATTCCTCTAAACAGAAAGCATGGCATCCATATGAGTTGATTATTTTGAATAAGAAGTTATTTTAAATACGTTTGACCAGTTAGTGGATGTTTTACAGTTATTGATGCAGTTGGAAAAATGTTGAAGTCAAAATACATGATCGATTGTTTCAATTTTGTTGACGGAGATGAAAATGTAGATGATAAAAATACTGGTTTACTCGAAAAACTATAGTCAATTGTGAATAATTTGGTGGCAATCTTGAGATAGCATTCATATAATTGCCATGCTAATAACACAGCATCTTTACCAACAATAACCATCGGATCAGTTATCTCTCGATCGATTTCCATGCATGTAAGATAGTTTCGATCATATTTGTGATAGTCTTTCTTTATTATGGCTTCAACATTTCTCAAGAAATTTTCATTAATTGTAGACTGATGATTATCACCTTCACTAAAGACAACAAAATCTTTTACTCGTTCGAGTATTTCCATAGAATTTAAAAATAATTGGACAAGGCAAACT
>Ga0209935_1001163_pt1 | contig 45881 bp, 47 predicted proteins | sample ThiBio_1000_plan_2_FD_183958 | JGI IMG/M metagenome (GOLD analysis project Ga0209935, IMG submission 183958) | Wastewater bioreactor microbial communities from Cape Town, South Africa - Thiocy_cont_1000_plan (SPAdes) | ecosystem: Engineered > Bioreactor > Thiocyanate-remediating >... | reverse complement strand
GCCTCGGCCTGCTTGATGAAACCGATGATCTGCTCCTCGGTATATCTGCTCTTTCTCATGTCCGTCATTCTCCAAGTTGACGGACTTCACTGCCATTACGCTGGTACGGCTGGAAGGGGGCAGGTCAAAGGCGTCGGCCAACCTGGGCCTCACGGCGCATGCGACCTTCTCGGGCGCACTGGCCTGGCCGTACCTCTATTCGTGGCCGCCGCGCCAGCCGGGACTCATCGAGGAAGCCTTCGACGAACTCGCGCGCCGCTGGCGGCCGATCCTCGACGCCTTCGACGCCGTGGGCGTGGACGTGGGCTACGAGATCCACCCCGGCGAAGACCTGCACGACGGCGTGAGCTACGAGATGTTCCTGGAGCGCGTGAACAACCACCCGCGCGCCTGCCTGCTGTACGACCCGAGCCACTTCATGCTGCAGCAGCTCGACTACCTGGCCTACATCGACCACTACCACGAGCGCATCAAGATCTTTCACGTGAAGGACGCCGAGTTCAACCCGACCGGCAAGCAGGGTGTGTACGGCGGCTTCCAGAGCTGGATCAACCGCGCCGGGCGCTTCCGTTCGCTGGGCGACGGGCAAGTGAACTTCAAGGCCATCTTCTCGAAGATGGCGCAGTACGACTTCCCCGGCTGGGCGGTGCTGGAGTGGGAGTGCTGCATCAAGCATCCGGAAGACGGCGCGCGCGAGGGCGCGAAGTTCATTGCCGACCACATCATCCGCGTGGCCGACCGTGCCTTCGACGACTTCGCGGCGGGCGGAGTCGACGTGGCAGCCAACCGGCGAATGCTCGGGCTCGGCTGAAATTTTCAGCGGTGCAGCGGGCAGCCGTTGCGCTCGCTGCGGTAGTCCGACGAAGCCGCATATGCGGCCTTGCGCGCGCGCATCACATTGCCCAGCGGCCGATGCGCGGCGAGCGCATGCCAGGGGTTGAAGGCCATGCCGTCGTCGATCTCGCGCGCCAGCGCTTCGCTCCAGCCCTCCTGCGGATCGGCGGTGATGCGTGCGACCGCGACGAAAGGGCTCAACGCCTGCGGCCACTCGATCGAGGCGTCTTCGACCGGCATGCGCTCCAGGTCCACGCACAGTTGCGCGCGCAACTCCCACACGGCGGGGTTCGCGCGGATGAAATCGGCCACCGCCTCGCGCGTGCCGTCGGGCTTGCCGGCGAGGTCGAGCGGTGCGTTCTCCAGCGCCAGCAGCGCGGGAGACACGGGCACCAGCTGCAGCTTGGCGATGTAGGCGCCGTAGCGCATGGGCACCTGGGTGAAGAAGGTGGCGCCCAGCGGATGCGTCTCGGCATGGCCGCCCAGCGCGATGAGCGTGCCGCTCTGCCCGCCGAAGGTCTCGACCGCTTTCTCCACGCCCTGCAGCACGCCGGACAGCACGCGCTTGGCGGTCGGCGCCTTGTCGGTGGTGCCGGCGAGCAGCTTCAGGCTGCGCAGGAAGCCCTTGGCGTCCGGCGCGGCGAACACCGGACCGTCGACGAACAGAAAGTCCTGCGTGGTGCCGCCTTCGGCGCCATCGACGCGCGCGCCTTCGACGCCCATCACTTTCACGGCCATGCCGCGCGGCAGCGAGACGCGGTCGTCCAGCACTTCGGCGGGCGGCGTCGACAGCCGCATGACGACCGGGTAGCGGCGCGCCGATGCGAACAGCCCCTGGGCCAACGGCTCCGGCAGGCCGTCGAGCACGCGCAGTTCGCCGCGCAGCAGGCCGTGGCTCTTGGCGTGCACCGCGCGCATGGCATGGCCGGTGTGGTCGGCCATGGTTTTTTCCATGTCGACGAGCGTGGCCACGAGGTCGGTCTGCGTCTGCGCCTCGTCGTCGCGGAAGGTTTCCACGGCGGGGTCGTAGCGCACGGGGGTTGTGGAGGAGAGGGCGGTCGTGTTCATGGCGCGATTGAGCGCAGCACCGCGAAGGCCGGCTGTAGGAGCGCAACCCCATTGCGTGCGCTCGAATACCTGCGCGGGACGGGCTTCAGAGCAGTTGCACGAGCCGCCGGACGGCGCCGTCGGTCTGCGATTCGCCGATCAGCCCGTAGCCGAACGCGAGCCCGTTGGGCACGTCGGGCGCCTGCGGGTCGAGCGCGAAACGCGACAGTGGCGGCAGCGTGATGCCGACCGCGGCGGCGCGCTCGACCACGGCGTCGGCGCGCGTTTTTCCATGCAGCCAGGCCGACAGGTGCAGCCCGGCGTTGGAGGGAATGGCCTCGAGCCGGCCTTCGCCGTGCCGCGCCAATGCGTCGAGCAGGGCGGTGCGCCGCGCGCCGTACAGCTTGCGCATCTTGCGGATGTGCCGTGCCAGGTGCCCTTCGGCGATGAAGGCCGCCAGCGCCTCCTGCCCGAGCACCGGGCCGTGCCAGTCGGCCAGTTCGCGTGCTCGTACCAGCGCCGCGCGGGCCCAGGGCGGCGCGACCACGAAGCCCAGGCGCAGCGCGGGAAAAAGGCTCTTGGAAAAGGTGCCGACGTAGAAGACCGACTCGGCGCGGTCCAGCGTCTGCAACGCGTCGAGCGGGCGGCCGGCGAAGCGGAATTCGCTGTCGTAGTCGTCCTCGATGACGACCGCGTTGCGCGCCCGCGCGAAGGCGAGCAGCGCGGCGCGCCGCTGCGGCGACATCGCGACGCCGGTCGGGAACTGGTGCGACGGCGTCACGCAGACCACGCGCGCTTCGGGCGGAATGCGCTCGACGCACAGGCCTTCGGCGTCGGTCGGCACGGTGACCACCCTGGCGCCGGCGGCCAGCATGGCTTCGCGCAGCGAGGGATAGAACAGCTGCTCGACCGCGACCACCGTGCGCCCCGGCACGACGAGGATGCGCGCGAGCAGCCCGAAGGCCTGCTGCGCGCCGGCCGTCACGACGATGTCGTCGGCGGCGCAGCCCACCGCGCGCGTGAACGACACATGCCCGGCGATCGCCTCGCGCAACGCGGCCTGGCCTTGCGGGTCGGCGTAGTCGGCGGTCTGGCGCGCGATGCGGCGCAGCGCGCGGTCGGACAGGCGCCGCCAGATGTCGAAGGGGAAGGCGCTCACGTCGGGCAGGCCGACGCGGAAGTCGTCGCGCGACGCCTGCGGCTGCAGCGTCGGCGCGAGATCGGCGCCGGGCACGTGCAGCGGCACCAGGCGGGGGTCGCGTCGGGCCATGGAGCCGCGTGCGGGCCGGCCGCGCCGCGAGGCGGGCAGGGTGTCGGCCACATAAGTGCCGGCGCCGGGGCGTGCCAGCAGATAGCCCTCGCTCAGCAGCAGGTCGTAGGCCGCGAGCACCGTGTTGCGCGACACGCCGAGCCGCTGCGCCAGCGCGCGCGTGGCGGGCAGGCGCGCGCCGGGCTGCAGCCGGCCGTCGAGGATGGCGGCGCGCAGTTGGCGGTGCATCTCGCGCAGCAGGTCGCGCGAGCCGGCGCCCGGCAGGCGGATGGCTAGCTCGAAAAGTGGTTCCATGAAGTTCGCCGATTGTGGTTCTTTTGAGGAACCAATTGCAAACCTATTCTGAAGGCCTCGGAACACTTTTCGAACGGAGCCATCCATGCAAACGAACCTCGCCGCCGCGCCATTGCCCGAGCCCGAACGGCTGCCCCTGAGCCTGGGCTGGCTCGCGCTGGGCGCCTTCGCCATCGGCACCGAAAGCTTCATGGTCGCGGGGCTGCTGCCGGTGCTGGCGGCCGACCTGCAGGTCAGCGCCACGCGGGCCGGGCAGTTGGTGCTGCTGTTCGCGCTGAGCTATGCCGTCGGCTCGCCGCTGATGGCGGCGCTGTTCGCGCGCTTCGGGCGCAGGCCGCTGCTGGTCGCGAGCCTGGCGGCGTTCTCGGCGCTGGCGCTGGCCGCGTCGATGGCGCACGGCTTCGCGCAGCTGGCGCTGGCGCGCGTTGCGCTGGGGCTGGCTGCCGGCGTGTTCCTGCCGACCGCGAGTGCGGTGGCGGCCGCGATGGTGTCGCCGGCGCTGCGCGGCCGGGCGCTGGCGATCGTGAGCGGCGGCGGCACCGTGGCGGTGGCGCTCGGGGTGCCGCTGGGCGCATGGATCGCGAGCTGGGGCGGCTGGCGCACGGCCTACATGCTGATCGCGGCGGTGGCGGCGCTGGCCACCTGGGGCCTGGCGCTGGGCTTGCCGCGCGGGCTGGCGCAAGCCCCTGTTGCCGGGAAGCAGGCGCCGGCCTTCGAGGCGGCGCGCGAACCGGGCGTGCTGCCGGCACTGCTCGTCACCCTGCTGTGGGCCACGGGCGGCTTCAGCTTCTACACCTACATCGCGCTGTTCCTGTCGGGCACGGTGGGCTTCGGGGCCGACGGCGCGAGCGCGGTGTTCTGCGCCATCGGCGTGGCGGCAGCCCTTGGCACGGCGGCCGGCGGCTGGGCCACAGACCGCTTCGGCGCCCATCGCACGGCCCAGGGTTTCGCGCTGATGCTGGTGCTGATCATGGGCGGGCTGTCGTTCTCGGCGCAGATGCTGCCGCGCGGGCTGGCGCTGCCGCTGATCGTCGGGCTGTCGGCACTGTGGGGCTTTGCCGGCTGGGGCTTCGGCCCGGCGCAGGCGGTGCGGCTGATCCGGCTGGCGCCGGAGCGCGCGCCGATGACGCTGTCGCTCAACGCCTCGGCGACGTACCTGGGCATCGCGGCCGGCTCGGCGCTGGGCGGCGCGGCCATCGAGCTGTTCGGCGTGAGCGCGGTGGGATGGACGGGCGCGGCGATGCAGCTCGTGGGGCTGGTGCTGCTTCTGCGGGCGGCACGCAAGGCTCGGGTAGCCTGCAACGGCCGTGCATCGCTATGCTTTTGATAGCTTGCAATGCCTGATCGACGGCCCTTCGGGGCCTTTTTCATGAAGCTCCCGCAATTAAGACAAGCGCTCGTCATGCCCTGCGGGCTATAATGTCGGGTTCGTTTCGATACCACGACGAAGAATTTCGTCAATACCGCCGGCTGACCTGCACTGTCCTTGGATTCTTCAGGCCTCTCATTCCCAAGCCGGCTCACACAGTGTGTTGGAGCGCCAGACCGGGCGCCCATGATTGCCACCACTGCCTTCGTTCCTGTTGAAGCGAATAGCGCGTTCGCCGCGCCATTGCGGCCGGCCCACGCCCGTTTTCAATTATTTTTCAGGCTCTTCGCGCTTTGTATCCGCGCGCTGAGCCAAGGCTTCATGGACATCATTCAACACAGTATCGCGGTGGGCAAGTACCTTGTTTCGCCGCTCATCCGACACCAGGACGACGGCAATTTCGCCGCCTCCGTCTCCATCCGCTCCGGCCACGGCAGCGGCATGCACGACCGCGTGATGCGCTTCACGCCGCGCTTTGCCAGCCACGCCGCGGCGGTGCGCTATGCCGTCGACCAGGGCCTTTGCTGGGTGCGCGAACGCGCCCCTCTCGCGCTCCCGTGCGCGGCCTGAAACAATTACGCCCGATTCCATCTCCAACACACATCGAACGATTCAGAGGTAATCACACATGCCCAAGGAAGAACTGATCGAAATGAACGGCGCGGTGACCGAAGTCCTGCCCGACTCGCGCTACCGCGTCACGCTCGACAACGGCCATCAGCTGATCGCCTACAGCGGCGGCAAGATGCGCAAGCACCACATCCGCATCCTGGCGGGTGACAAGGTGTCGCTCGAACTCTCGCCCTACGACCTGACCAAGGGCCGTATCACCTTCCGTCACCTGGAACGTCGCGGCCCGCCGCCGACCAACTCCGGCAACAACAACGCACCCCGCCGCTGATCCGCGACTGACGAAAGGCCTTGCGGCGCCCCGCGAAGGGCGCCGGCAAGGCTTTTGTTTTTTGCGCTTCCCGGCTGCTGAACGATGACCACACCCAATCCCACAGCCGGCGGCACCCCAGCCGACAACGGCTTTGCCGCACTGGCGCTCTCGCCCCAGATGCTGGCCAACCTCACCCAGCTCGGCTACACGCAGATGACGCCGATCCAGGCGGCCGCGCTGCCGCCGGCGCTGCTCGGCAAGGACCTGATCGCGCAGGCCAAGACCGGCAGCGGCAAGACCGCCGCCTTCGCGCTGGCGCTGCTGGCCAACCTCAACGCCCGCCGCTTCGCCATCCAGGCGATGGTGCTGTGCCCGACGCGCGAGCTGGCCGACCAGGTCACGACCGAGATCCGCCGCCTGGCGCGAGCCGAGGAAAACATCAAGGTCGTCACGCTCTGCGGCGGCGTCGCGCTGCGCGGGCAGGTCGCCAGCCTGGAGCACGGCGCGCACATTGTGGTCGGCACGCCGGGCCGGATCATGGACCACCTGGAACGCGAGAACCTCGACCTGTCGGCGCTCAACACGCTGGTGCTCGACGAAGCCGACCGCATGCTGGACATGGGCTTCTTCGACGACATCGTGACGGTGGCGCGCCAGTGCCCGAAGGAGCGCCAGACGCTGCTGTTCTCGGCCACATACCCAGAAGGCATCGCCAAGCTCGCGCAGCAGTTCATGAAGAACCCCGAGCAGATCACGGTGCAGGCGCAGCACGAGGGCAGCAAGATCCGCCAGCGCTGGTACCAGATCAAGGACAGCGAGCGGCTGCACGCCGTGAGCCTGCTGCTCGACCATTTCCGCCCCGTCAGCACGCTGGCCTTCTGCAACACCAAGCAGCAGTGCCGCGACCTCGTCGACGTGCTGCAGGCGCAGGGCTTCAGCGCGCTGGCCCTCTTCGGCGAACTGGAGCAGCGCGAGCGCGACCAGGTGTTAGTGCAGTTCGCCAACCGCAGCTGCTCGGTGCTGGTGGCCACCGACGTGGCGGCGCGCGGGCTCGACATTTCGCAGCTCGAGGCGGTGATCAACGTCGACGTGACGCCCGACTCCGAAATCCACATCCACCGTGTCGGTCGCACCGGCCGCGTGGGGCAGCAAGGCGCCGCTGAAGGCCTGGCGCTGAACCTGGCCAGCATGAACGAGATGGGCTTTGTCGGGAAGATCGAGCAGCTGCAGGGCCGTGAATCCGAATGGCACGAGCTGTCCGAACTCACGCCGGGCAAGGGCTCGCCGCTGAAGCCGCCGATGGCCACGCTGCAGATCGTGGGCGGGCGCAAGGAAAAGATCCGCGCCGGCGACGTGCTGGGCGCGCTGACGGGCGACTGCGGCTACGCGAAAGACCAAGTCGGCAAGATCAACGTCAACGAGTTCTCGACCTATGTGGCGGTCGACCGCGCCATCGCCGCCGAGGCGGCGCGCAAGCTGTCCAGCGGCCGCGTCAAGGGCAAGTCGGTCAAGGTGCGGCTGCTGGAGCAGTAACGGCCGGCTGCGGCGTGGCCAGCGCCGATGTCGGCGCCACCGGCGCGTCGAGCACCGGGGCCGGCGCCGCATCGGGGGCTTCCTGCCGCGCCAGCTTCGCGGCCAGCCGGAACGCCACCACCACCGCCAGCAAGCCGAAGATCGACGAGCCCACGGCCTGCCCGATCAGCACGCCGGCTGCGCCGTAGTGCGAACCCCACCAGGCGAACGGGATCGTGCCCAGCGTGGCGCGCCCCCAGTTGAAGCCGGTCGACAGCAGCGGATGCCCGAGGTTGTTGAACGACGCGTTCGCCACGAACAGCCCGCCCGCGAAGAAGAAGCTCGCGGCCAGCCAGCTGCAGAACAGAGAGATCAGTTCCGCCGCCTGCCCTTCGGCCGAGAACGCGCGAACGAGCAGGCCTTGCCCCAGCGCCAGCAACAGCCACGCCACGGCCACCGACGCCACCATGAACAGCAGGCTGGCGCGCAGCCCTTCCTGCACGCGGCGGTACTGCCCCGCGCCCAGGTTCTGCGCCAGGATCGGTCCTACGGCGCCGCTGAGCGCATAGACCAGCCCGAAGGCCACCGGCGTCAGCCGGTCGATGGTGGCCGCGCCCGCCACCGCCGAGGGACCGAACTGCGCCACCGCATGCGTGACGAAGGCCGCGCCCACGGGCGTGGCCAGGTTCGTCAGCACCGCCGGTCCCGCCACCGACCCGAGCGCGCGCGCATCGGCGCCGAGCCGCGAAGCCTGGAAGGGGCCGAGCATGCGGTGCTTCACCAGCACGCCGTGCAGCCCGAGGGCTGCCAATGCCGTGCGCGACACCACCGCGCTGATGGCCGCGCCGTCGAGCCCCAGTCCGAAGCCGAAGATCAATATCGGGTCGAGCACCGCCGTCACGAAGGCGCCCGCCAGCGTGACCGTCATCGAGCGGCGCGCGTCGCCCACCGAACGCAGCAGCGCCGAAGTCGCCATGCCGATGCCCAGCAGCGGCAGCGTATGCACCGTCACCGACAGATAGCGATGCGCGAGCCGCGCCGTCTCGCCCTGCGCGCCCAACGCCTGCAGCGCCGGATGCAGGAAGAAGGCCGTGCCCGTGCCCGCCAGCACCGACAGAGCCACCATCAACACCAGGCTCGAAGTGCCGATGCGGCGCGCGTCGTCCATGCGCCCCGCGCCCACCGTGCGCGACACCACGGCCGCGATGCCGATGGTCAGCCCGATGCACAGCGACGCATGGAAGAACCCCACCACGCCCGCGAAACCGACCGCCGCCGCCGTCTCTTTTTCACCGAGCAGCGAGATGTAGAACAGGTTGATCAGGTCGACCGCGAACACCGCGATCAGCCCGATGGCGCCCGTGCCCGCCATGACGCAGACATGGCGCATCAGCGAGCCCGAAACGAAGCGCGGACGCCCGGCGCCGGCGGCTGTTTCGGTTATTGGCATATGAAATCCTCGATGTGGCCTAATTGCGGGTTCGAACATTACTTTTACCCGAGCTTTTCATGCCCAAGACATTCCGTACCGAAGCCGAACGCGTTGCCACCCCGAAGCCGACGCCGCTGCCCGGCTACACCGTGCCTCGCTCCGGTGGCGGCCAGAAGGTCAGCCTCGAGCGCGGCACCGCAACGCGCAGCAAGAAGAACCCTGGCAAGCGCGCCAAGAAGGGCGGCTGATCCAGCCCTCGCCGGCTCCCCGGAGCCACGACGACGAACGCGCCCCCGGGCGCGTTTTGTCGTTGGGACGACGGTCTTCCTGAGCAACTCGCGATGTCCGACGACAACCAGATCTTCATCCCGCCCTCGTTCTTCGCTGTCTACAGCGACGCGCGCCAGCGCCTGAGCGAGCCGATCGGCGTGGTGCGCGCGCGCTACGAGATCTGCGAAGACCTCGCGAACCATCTCGTGGGCCACGCGCAGATCCAGCACCACACCGAAGTGCCGGTCGAAAGCGAGATCCTGCGGCGCATCCACGCCGGGCTCGCCACACCCGAGGCCGGCGTGTCTGTGGCCGAGGCCACCTGGATCGTGCAGCGGCTGGCTGAGTTGCTGGGCTGGGAAGGCCCGGAGCCGGCGCCCGACGCCGACTGACCGCGCCGCTCCCGAACGGTCAGCGCCCCGAAAACCGCTCCGCCAGAAAGTCGACGAAAACGCGCGTCTTCGCCGCCAGGTGACGCGAGGGATAGACCGCGTACACCGGCGTCTTGTCGGCCTCCCAGTCTTCGAGCACCGCCTGCAGGCGGCCAGAGGCCAGTTCGTGCTCGACGTAGATGCGCGGAATCAGGCTCAGGCCGAAGCCTGCGAGCAGCGCGTCGCGCACGGCGATGCTGGAGCTGACCTTGTAGCGCCCGTCGACGGGCACCGCCACGCTGCGGCCAGCGCGGCTGAAGGTCCATTTGTTCGCATGGCCCGAGAGCGTGAACTGCACGCACTCGTGGGCCTTCAGGTCTTCGGGCCGCGCGGGGCGGCCGGCGGTGGCGAAGTAGCCGGGGGCGCCGCACAGCACGTGGTCCATGGTCATGAGGCGGCGCGCGACGAGGCTGGAATCTTCGAGCCGGTCGCTGCCGCGAATGGCCAGGTCGTAGCCCTCGCCGATGATGTCCGAGCGGCTGTCCTGCAGGTTCAGCTCCAGCCGCAAGTTGGGGTAGCGGGCCATGAACTCGGGAATGGCGGGCGACAGCGAGGTGAGCGCGAACGTGAGCGGCGCGCTCACGCGCAGCACGCCGCCGGGGCTGCTGCCCATGGGGGCGAGCGCGGCATCGGCTTCCGAAAGCTCGTCGAGGATGCGCGACAGCCGCTCGTGGTACGCGGCGCCGGCCTCGGTCAGGCTCATCTGCCGGGTGGTGCGGTTGATGAGCCGCACCTTCAGGTGCGCCTCCAATTGCGCGATGTTCTTGCTGACGGCCGCGGCCGACAGCCCCATCTGCCGCGCCGCACCGGCGAAGCTGCCCGTGGCGGCAGTGGTGCGGAAGACCTTGAGGGCGGTGAGATGGTCCATGCCGGATCGGATCGAATTGACGACTGAAGGTAAAGAATCAATTCATTATTCGAGCATTCACAACTACCGGTCAATTCAATAGATTGGCCCCATGACAAGCCGCACCACCGACGTCCTCCTTACCGCGTCAGCGCCCGCGATCTGGGGCAGCACCTACATCGTCACGACCGAGCTGCTGCCGCCGAACTACCCGCTCACGGTGGCGCTGCTGCGCGCGCTGCCGGCCGGCCTGCTGTTGCTGCTGATCGTGCGCAAGCTGCCGGAGCGCGCATGGTGGGGCCGCATCTTCGTGCTGGGCGCGCTGAATTTCTCGATGCTGTGGGCGATGCTGTTCCTGGCGGCCTACCGGCTGCCGGGCGGGGTGGCGGCCACCATCACCTCGGTGCAGCCGCTGCTGGTGGTGTTCCTGGCCAGCGCCTTTTTGGGCGCGCCGGTGCGCGCGCTGTCGGTGGTGGCGGCGGCGGTGGGCATCGGCGGGGTCGCGCTGCTGGTGCTCACGCCGAACGCGGCGCTCGACGCCGTGGGCATCGCCGCGGCCATTGCAGCCGCCGTGTCGATGGCCTTCGGCACGGTGCTGAGCCGGCGCTGGCAGCCGCCGGTGTCGGCTCTGACTTTCACGGCGTGGCAGCTCACGGCGGGCGGCCTGTTGCTGTTGCCGGTGGCGCTGCTGCTGGAGCCGCCGCTGCCCGCGCTCACGCCGCACAACTGGATCGGCTTCGGCTGGCTGGGCCTGGTGGGTGCCGCGCTGACCTACATCGTGTGGTTCCGCGGCGTGGCCCGGCTGGAGCCCTCGGCGATCGCGCCGCTGGCCTTCCTGAGCCCGGTGACGGCCGTGATCCTGGGCTGGGCGCTGCTGGAGCAGAGCCTCTCGGCCTGGCAAGTGCTGGGCATCGGCATCGTGATCGCGAGCATCTGGCTGAGCCAGCGCGCGCAGCGCGGCGGGCAGCCTTGGCAGAATCGCGCAGCCACGCTCCCTGGAGGAATCCGCTCATGCCCCTCGTCACCATCCGCCTCGCGCGCCGCGAGCAGCCCGCCACGCGCGAGCAGAAGGCCGCGCTGATCGCCGGCGCCACGAAGCTGCTGCAAGACGTGCTGGGCAAGCGGCCCGAAGACGTGACGGTGCTGATCGACGAGATCGACCCCGACAACTGGGGCCAGGGCGGCGAGAGCGCGACGGTGCTGCGCCAGCGGCGGCGCGCAGCCGGCGGGTAGTAGGTAGTCGGGCGGCCTACTTGTCGATGATCTTGCGCGCGAACACTTCGAGGTAGTCCATCAGCCGGTCGGCGCCGGCGATGGCGGCGGCCTCGTCGCCGGTGGCGATGCCCTGCGCCAGTTCGAGGTGCGCGTTGGCGCCCTCGACGATCTCGCCCTCGTGCTGGTAGGCGTACCAGAAGCGCCGGCACTGCACGATCAGCGGCACCACGGCCTTCACCGCCGAATCGTTGTGGCTCGCCTGGTGGTTGACGAGGTCGAGCGCGCGGTCGGCCTTCATGTAGTCGTTGAGGTCGCCACGGCCCGCGGCCTCGACCATCATCTCGGCGCAATGCACGATGCCCGTGCGCTGCTGCGCGGTGGCGCGGCGCGCCGAGCACGCGGCAATCAGCCGCTCGAGCACGCGCCGCGTCTGGATCACGTCGAGGTGGTCGGCCAGGTCGATGGTCGACACCAGCAGGCCCCGGCGCGGCTGCTGCACGATGAGGCCGATCGACACCATGCGCATCAGCGCCTCGCGCACGGGCGTGCGGCCGAGCCCGGTGCGCTCGGCCAGGTCGGCCTCGGCGATCTGGCTGCCCGGCTCGAGCTGCACTGTGGACAGCAGCGTCTCGATGGCGTCGTAGGCGAGGTCGGCGGCGCGGCGCTTGGGCGGGGGACGGGAATCGGTCTGCGGGACGGCCATGGTGTTCTTCTGCGGATGCTGCGGCGTCATTGTCGGGCGTCCACGGGGTCCGCCATGTCCGGCTCGACGAGGCCGGCCAGCGTCGCGATGCGGACCGGCGACAGCGGCGGCCTCGGCGCGGGCGGCGTCCAGCCGAAAAGAAACTGCGCCGCATCGCCGCAGACACGGCCCTGGCAGGCGCCCATGCCGCAGCGGCGGTGCAGCTTGGCGTCGGTCCAGCCGGAGCAGGCGGCCAATGCGGAAAAAGGAACGTCTTCGCAGCGGCAGACGAGCGTGTCGGCCTGCGGCATGCGCCGGATGTCTTCGGCCAGCGCGAAGCTGCGGTGCAGCTGCGCCGCGAAGGCATTCCAGCGGGCGCGCTCGCCTTCTAGGGCTTTCGCCGCGCGCTCGTTGCCCACGGCGGCATGGCCGGCGATGGCGCCCTGCGCCAGCGCGCGCTCGCTGCCGCCGAAGCCGGTGCATTCGCCGGCGGCGTAGATGCCGGGGACGCTGGTGGCCTGCCTTGCATCGACCGACAAGGCTTGCGCACCGTTGCCTGCGGGCGTGAGCGCGCAGCCGAGCAACTGCCCGAGCTGCGTGTTGGGCGTGAGGCCGAAGCCGCAGGCCACGCGGTCGCAGGCAATGTCGGTTTCCTTGCCGCCCTGCAGCAACCGGACCGACTCGACCTGCGCCACGCCGTGCACGGAGACGATGCGCGACGAGGTGCGGTAACCGCCGTCGGCCAGCCCGACGGCCTGCGCCGCCTTGCCCGGCCAGCGCGCCAGGCTGGCGCCGAAGCGCGCGACCGATGCGAACGATGCCTGCTCCGCGATGCGCAGCACCTTCGCGCCCGCCGCGCGCGCGGTCGCGGCAGCAGCAAGAAGCAGCGGCCCGCTGCCCGCGATGACGATGCGTTCGCCATCGACCGGCATGCCCGCCTTGACCAGCGCCTGCAGGCCGCCCGCGCCCGTCACGCCGGGCAGCGTCCAACCGGGGAAGGGCAGCAGCAATTCGCGCGCGCCGGTGCACAGAACGAGCTTGCGCCACGCCATGCGCGTCGCGCCGTCGGCGTCTTCGAGCAGCAGTTCGCCGGGCGCGGAGATGGCGACGATGCGCGTGCCGCTGCGCACGCGGATGTTGGCGTGCGCGGCGAGCGCTTCGCGCCACTTGCGCGCCGCCGGCGGCAGCGCGGCGCCGGGGCCGTCGCGCCAGATCTGTCCGCCGGGCGCGGGGTTGTCGTCGATCACGACGATGGATGCGCCGCTCGGCGCGGCCGCCACCGCCGCCGCCATGCCGGCCGGTCCGGCACCGACGACCAGCACGTCGCATCTGTCCGTCGCGATGCGGTTCATTCCGTCGTCTCCACGCGCATGCCCTCGGCGCACACCGTCTGGCATGCGAGCCTGCGGCGACCGTCGACCAGCACGCGGCATTCCTGGCAAACGCCCATGCCGCAGAACGGCGCGCGCGACTGCCCCGTGACCGACGTGCGCGCGACACCCATGCCGCCGCCACCGGCCAAGCGCAGCGCGGCGGCCACCGAACTGCCCGTCTTCACGCGCACCAGATGGCCGTCGATGTGCAGCAGGGTGTGGCCGCTCATGCCATTCCTCGCAGGCCGCGCGGCGCGTAGGGCGCCGCGTCGAAATCGGGCTTGGCGCCGGTCATCAGCGCGGCGAGCAGGTGCGCGCTGCCCGGCGCGGTCGTCACGCCGAGGCCTTCGTGCCCGACCGCGAGCCAGAGCTTCTCGCGCCACGGATGCCTGCCCAGCAGCGGCAGGCCGTCGGGCGAGGCGGCGCGCATGCCGGTCCATGAACGCACGGCGTTGAGGTTCGCGAGCCCCGGCAGGTAGTCGAGCGTGCGCTGGAGCATGCGCGCCAGCATCGGCGCCTCGACCGCCGGATCGGTGGTGTCGAACTGGCGCGACGAGCCGACCAGCAGTTGCCCGGTGGGGCGCGGCTGCACGTTGAAGGCGACCGAATCGCCATCGCTGTGGTGCGCGCTGGTCACGTAGCCGAGTTCGACGAGCTGGTGGTGCACGGTGCCCGGGTAGCGGTCGGTGATCAGCAGATGGCCCTTCTTCGGGCGGATCGGAAGTTCGGGGCACAGCGCCGTGGCCTCGATGCCGTTGGCAAGCACGATCCGCGGCGCGCTGCGGCGGCTGCCGTCGGCGAGCCGCAGCGTGCCGTCGTCCTGGATGGCGGCGACCTTTGCATGCTCGACGCGCACCGCGTCGGCGGCTTGCGCGAGCAGCCATCGCGCCGCGTTGGGCGCATAGAGGATGCCGTCGCCCGGCACTTCGAGCGCGCCGGCCAGGCCCTTGCGCAGGGCGGGCTCGGCGCGCGCCAGTCCACTCGCGGTCAGCAGGCGGCCGTCGATGCCGTGTGCGTGCAGGCGCTGCTGCTTGCGCTCGGCCTCCGCCATCTCTTCGGCATTGGCCGCGATCCAGAGCGTGCCGCAGGGGCTGTAGGCGCAGTCTTCGCCCATGCGCGGCGCGAGCGCGCGCCATTGCGCGACGGAGCGGCGGCTCAATTCCAGCTCGGCCGCGTTGTCGTCCATCACCACGAGGTGGCCCATGCCCGCGCCGGTGGCGCCGCCGATGCGCGCATCGAGCACCAGCACCCGCAGCCCCGCCTGCGCGAGCGCATGCGCGCAGGCCGCGCCGACGATGCCGGCGCCGATGACGATGGCATCCGCGTCCATGCCGCCCGATGTCAGAGCCGGATACCCCAGCCGAAGGGATCGGCGTCGTCGATCAGCAGCGTGGCTTCCGCGCTGATGTGCGCGCGGCCGCGCAGCGTGGGAATGACCTTGTCGCCGTCCATCGCGTAGCTGGCCTCGAAGCGGCTGCCGATCACGCTGGCCTGCGTCCACACCGCGCCCGGCGCGAGCTTGCCGTCGGCCGCGAGGCAGGCGATCTTGGCGCTGGTGCCGGTGCCGCAGGGCGAGCGGTCGTAGGCGTTGCCGGGGCACAGCACGAAGTTGCGGCTGTCGGCGCCTTCGCTGTCGTCGGCGAAGAGTTCGATGTGGTCGATCTCGGCGCCGTCGGCGCCTGTGATGCCCTGCGCCGCCAGCGCGCGGCGCAAGGCGGCGGTGTAGTCGGTCAGCGCGGCGAGGTTGTCGCTGGCCACGCGCTGGCCGTGTTCGCTCACCAGGAAGAACCAGTTGCCGCCCCAGGCCACGTCTCCACGCACGGTTCCATGGCCCGGCAACTCGACCGCCACCTGCCGCAGGTGCCGGTAGGCCGGCACGTTGCGCACGCTCACCGAGCCGTCTTCATGCAGCGTGGTGGTGACCGTGCCCACGGGCGTCTCGATGCGGTGCTCGCCCACGCCGATGCGCCCCATGTGCGCAAGGCTCGCGACCAGCCCGATGGTGCCGTGGCCGCACATGCCGAGGTAGCCGGCGTTGTTGAAGAAGATCACGCCGGCGGCGGCGTCGGGCGACACGGGCTCGCACAGCAGCGCGCCCACCACCACGTCGCTGCCGCGCGGCTCCAGCACGGCGGCGGCGCGCCATTTGTCGTGCCGCTCGGCCAGCAGCGCGCGGCGCTCGGCCATGCTGCCCTTGCCCAGGTCGGGGAAGCCCCCGGTCACCAGGCGCGTGGGCTCGCCGCCCGTGTGAGAGTCGATGACCTGGATGCGCTGCATGCGGCCGGGTCCCATCAGTAGCTGGCCAGGGGAACGGGCGCGGCGTTCTTGAAGGTGAACACCGTGATCGGCGCCTGCTTCATATTGCCCTTGTCGTCGTAGGCGTAGGTGGCGGCCACGCCCTTGTAGGTGGTCTTGTAGAGCTCGGCGCCCACCTTGTCGGGGTCGACGGAGTTGGCCTTCTTCATCGACTCGCCGATGAACATCACCTGGTCGTAGTAAGAGGCGGCGTAGGCATCGGCGTCGATGTTGAAGCGCTTCTTGAACTTCTCCTTGAACGCCGGGCCGCTCTGTGCCTTCTCGAGGATGGAGCCGCCCTGCGCGCAGAACACCACGTCGTTGACCGCGTCGCCGCCGAGCTTGCCGGTGGCGGGGCTGCAGACCGTGTCGCCGCCCAGCAGCTTGCCGGCCACGGCCAGCTGCTTCATCTGTCGGGCCATGGGAGCGGCCTGGGGCGCGTAGCCGCCGAAGAAGATGGCCTCGGGCGACTTGGCCTTCATGTTGGTCAGGATGGCGGTGAAGTCGACGGCCTTGTCGGTGGTGAACTCCTGCCCGACCACCGTGAGGCCCTGCGTCTTGGCTTCCTTGGTGAACTCTTCCGCCAGGCCCTGGCCGAAGGCGGTGCGGTCGTCGATCACGCCGACCTTCTTGACCTTGAGCACCTTGGCCGCATAGACCGCCATCGCGCCGCCGATCTGGTTGTCGCTGGCGATGATGCGGTAGAGGTTCTTGTAGCCGCCCTGCGTGACCTTGGGGTTCGTGCCCACGGTGGACAGCAGCACGCCGCCGTCGCTGTAGATGCGCGAGGCCGGAATGGCCACGCCGGAGCAGTACGGGCCCATGACGAACTTCACGCCGTCGTCCACGAACTTCTGCGCCACGCTCACGCCGGTCTTGGCGTCGCACTGATCGTCTTCGGAGACCAGCTCGAACTTCAGCGTCTTGCCGCCGACCATGAGCTTCTTCGCGTTGAGCTCCTCGATGGCGAGGCGCACGCCGTTTTCATTGTCCTTGCCCGCGAAGGCATTGGGGCCCGACAGCGGTCCGCTGTGGCCGATCTTGACCACCTGTTCCTGCGCCTGCACCTGGCCGGAAACGGTGATTGCGGCAAGCGCCGCGAGTCCGAGAAACGAAACCATGCTTGCTTTTGTCTTCATGCTTCTTCCTACTGGGTTGGGGACGATGAAAAACGCGACGCCGTGCGGTTATTACATGACCGACTGGTATTGAACAGGCCGTGTCGCGAGCGCCTTCTTCACGATGCCTTCGATGAATTCGCGCTCGGCGCCGATGAGCGGCAGGCGCGGACGGCGCATGTGCTCGGTGCCCACGCCCACCAGCAGGTCGATGAGCTTGAGGTTCTGCACCAGCTTGGTCGACACATCGAGGTGCAGCATCGGCGTCATCCACTGGTAGAGCTTGAGCGCCTCGGCAAACTTGCCGGCCTTCATGAGGTCGTAGAGCGCCACGGTCTCGCGCGGGAAGGCGCAGCCAACGCCGGCCAGCAGGCCGTCGCAGCCGAGCGCCAGGCCTTCGTAGGCGAGGTCGTCCACGCCCAGGAACAGCTGGTAGCGGTCGCCCACGGTGTTGCGCAGGTCGGTGATGCGGCGGATGTCGTCGGTGCTTTCCTTGATGGCGGCGATCCATTCGCAGTCGGCCAGCTCGACCATGTGCTGCGGCTTCAGGTCGACGCGGTAGGCCACCGGGTTGTTGTAGACCATGATGGGCTTCTGCGCCGCGTTGGCGATGGTGCGCACGTTGAGCATGGCCTCGCGCGCATCTGCCACGTAGATCACCGAGGGCATCACCATGAAGCCGGCCACGCCGAGCTTGTTGGCGCCATCGACATAGCGCAGCGCCTCGCGCGTGCTGGTTTCCGACACGTTGGCCAGCACCGGAATGCGGCCGTCGGCGGCCTCGAGCGCGATCTTCGCGACCTGCAGCTTTTCTTCCAGCGTCAGCGTGCTGGCTTCGCCGAGCGAGCCGCAGGTGACGAGGCCATGGATGCCGTTGCGGATCTGGAAGTCGATGTGCCGGGCGGTGCCTTCGGCATCGATGCTCTCGTCTGCGTGGAACTTGGTGGTGACGGCGGGAAAGATGCCTTGCCAGCGGGGATTGCTCACTTGGTCGCTCCTTGTGGATGTGCGGTGTGGAAGCGCCGCACTTTAAATATATTAACGATATACCGTCAAGATATCCGTGCGGCAAACGCTCTTCCGGACGGAGGGCTTGTGTGATATCGCGGCCCAGGCAGGGCCGCCGCGGCGAGCTACTTGCGGCCGTCCGCCGGACGCAGCACGCCGCGCCGGAGCGTGACCGGCTTGCCGATGGGCGGCGCGCTCTTGGTCTCCACCGTGCGCAGGGAGCCGTTATCCATGCGCACGCCAACCTCGTAGACGGTGACCGTGCGCACGTGCTTCTCGATGGCGTTGCCCGCGAAGCCGCCGCCGACCGCGCCGAGCACGGTGGTCGCGGCACGGCCGTGGCCGTGGCCGAACTGGTTGCCGACGAGGCCGCCCACCACGCCGCCCGCAACCGCGCCGACGCCGGTGGTTTTCTGGGCGCGCTGCACCGCCCGGACGGATTCGACCCGGCCGCAGACCGCGCAAGGCGGCGGTGCGGGCGTGGCGGCGGCCACCACCGGGGCGTTGGCACCGGGTGCGGGCCCGGGCTGGATAGCCTGTGCCGGCAGCGGGGCAGGCGCGGGAGCAGGCATGGGCGCGGCAGCCATCGCCTGCGGGGCCGGCCCGGCACTGGCAGGCGGCACGGCGGGCGCGGGCGGCATGAGCTCAGGCTTGAAGTCGTCGGGCGCCTTGGGCGCCATCGCGGCGGCCACCGGTGGGGAGGCCGCGGCGCTCGTCGCCGTGTCCTGCGACTGCTTGTGCAACAGCACACCGCCCAGCGCGACCACGGCCACCGCCAGCGCGCCGATCACGGCCCACAGTGCCTTCGGCGATCTGGCGGCCGGAGTTCCGGGAGGCTGGTTGAGGGGCGATGTCGAGTCCATGGGGAATCCTTTTCTGTTCCTCGCAGGATGCGCGGAAACCCATCGCAGAGCATGGACGCGGACAGCGCGTTGTCAATCCAGCGGCGTCCTACACGGCGATGCCGTCGACCTCCGCGAGGAATCGCCTTGCCTCGCCGCGCATGCCCCGCGAAACGGCTTCCCAGGTGCGCGCGGGAAAGTCCGGCGGCAGCAGCGCCTCGACCTCGCCCAACGCGGCGTCCACCGACGCCACCAAGCCGAGCATGGCGTTCCAGACCTCGATGCCGCCGTTCTTCATGGCCAGGCCATGCCAATGGCGGGCCTGGATGGTCTGGAACACGTAGTGCGCGTTCTTCGAGCGGATGGCCATCGCCAGGCCCGCCTTGCGCGGCTGGAACTGGTTGGCGCCATCGCCGAAGTACGGCCACATCGAGATGACGTCGTATAGCGGCGTCATCTCGTAGGCGTCGCCGCGCTGCAGATGGATCGAGAAATTCTTGGCGTGTCCGTCCGTGGCCGCGAGCAGAAAGAACGCCAGTTGCGCGAGCAGGAAGCGGGCGCCATCGTCGGCGCTGCGGCTGCCTTGCAGAAGCTGCAGGCACTTCGTCATGCCGGGGCCGCCGTGCTGCTCGTACTTCCTGTCGGACGGCAGGCCCAGGGCCTGGCAGAAGTCTTCCTGCGGCAGGCGCGCGATCCAGGTGCCGCCGTTCATCCATTCGCGGTCGAAGCGCTCCACGATCAACACCGTCTGGCCGCCGAAGGTGGCCATGGAGGTCGGCGCCACCAGCAGACCGAGGGCCAGGGCGATCTGCGCGCAAAGCCATTCGTTCTGCACCGAATCGGAGGCGTCCACGCGCCTGGAGCCGCCGATCAGCCCGAGCGGCAGCTTCACGATGTGCGTGGTGGGCGTGGCGCCATGCGGCCGGCACCATTCGCCCTTCCATTGCGTCAGCGCCGTCTTTTCCTGCGCGCCGGCCAGCGAGATACGAAACAGGTCTTCGTCGCGCATGCCTTGCGGTGCGTCTTCCGACGGCACGGCCTGCAGCAGCTCGGCGATCTGCGCTTCGTTCAGCGGCTCGCAGTCGATGGCGTTCCAGCCTTCCGGCACGGCCCCCTCGGGCAGCAGCTGCACGGCGCCCACGCAGTCGCGGCCGATGGCTTCGAGCAGGCCGAAGGCCGTGCTGTCCTTGAGCCGGAAGCGATTGCGCAGCCGCGCGCGGATCCTGTCGTTGTCGGGCAGCAGGTTGTCGAAGTAGTTGCGGACCACCTCGCCGCGCACCTCGAGCGTGCTGTTCAGCGGGATCGACAGCGACAGCGAGCGCCGCCGGGGCGATTCCAGCCAGCCCGCGTCGTAGCGGAAGGAATGGGCGCCGCGTTCGACGATCCAGGTGCCTACGCGCTCTCCGTTCATCCAGGCGTCGAGGGCCTGCGTCACCAGGACTCCCTCTTCGGCCGCACGACGAAGCTCCTGCGCGACGTGGGCTTGATGTCCTTGCCGGGGTTCAGCGCCTGCAGCGCGCGAAGCGATTCGCCCGGCGCGCCCGGCGATTCGGATTCTTCAAGGCGCACCAGCACCGACTGGTCGCTCATCTGCGTGGCGGTCCACGGGCCGGGCGGGAGCTTCACGGCGTCGTACAGCGCGGGCTCTTCCGCGGCGACGAGCACGCCGCCGGGCACCGCTTCGTCGCGCAAGCAGAAGGATGCCCCCAGCGCCGACAGCAGCTTCATCAGCTGCTCGAAGCTGACCGCGCCGGGGTTCGCTTCGATTTCCGCGACGCGGGCCTGGCTGACGCCAATGAGGGCACCGGCCTGCGCTTGCGTCAGGCCGCGCTGCTTCCGTAGGGCCTTGAGGTGGGGCCGCAGCTGGTCGACGAAGCGCAGGGGATAGTCCATGGCGGATTCAGAATATCGGCCTTGGCTTGTTTTGTCAAAATATCGGCTTTGCCGTATTTTTACGGAATATCGGCCTGCGCTTGTATTTCCTCCACACAAGCCCAAGCCGTTGAACCCGACACCTCAATCGATCTTCGCGCCCGACGCCTTCACCACGGCGCCCATCGCATCCCAGTCGGAGCGCAGCAGCTTCTGGAACTCTTCCGCGCTCTGGCTGCGCGGCTCCACGCCCAGGCGCTTGAAGCGCTCCTGGATCGCCGGGTCGGCCAGCACCTTGTTGGCCGCGATGTTGATCCGCTCGACTTCCGCCTTGGGCGTGCCGGCCGGCGCGAGCAGGCCGATCCACGAATCGAAGGCATAGCCGGGCAGGCCGCTTTCGGCCACGGTCGGCAGCTTGGGCAGGAAGGGGCTGCGCGACTGGCCGGTGGAGGCCAGCAGCTTGATGCGCGCGTCGTCCTGGAAGCCGATCACGCCGATGCTCGACGAGATCACCGCCTGCACCCGGCCCGCGAGCACTTCGTTGACGGCCTCGCCGGTCGACTTGGTCGGGATGTGCGTCATCTGCAGCCCCGCTTTTGCGAGGAACGACGCCATCGCGAGGTGCGTGGCGCTGCCGTTGCCGGCCGAGGCGTAGTTGTACTTGCCGGGGTGTGCCTTGACCTCCTTGATGAAGTCGGCTGTGTTCGACACGCCCATGCCGCCGGCCACCGCCAGCACATAGCCCGCGTTGCCGACGTTGGCCACGCCGACGAAGTCTTTCAGCGGGTCGTAGCTGAGCTTGTTGTAGAGAAAGCCCGCGATGTTGTGGCTCGCGGCCGCGAGGATGAGCGTGTTGCCGTCGGCCGGCGCGCGCGCCACGATCGCCGCGCCCACGGTGCCGCCCGCGCCCGCGCGGTTCTCCACGATGGCGCTGGCGCCGAGCGCCGCGCCCAGCTCGTTGTTGAACGCGCGCGCCACCGTGTCCTGCACCGCGCCGGTGCCGAAGGGCACGACGATGTGGATCACGCGCTGCTGCGCATGTACCGGTGCGAAGGCACAGAGCGCGGCAGCCGTTGCGAGCGCGGTGAGGGAACGCCGGGTGAACAGGGTCGAAGGCATCGTGGGGGCCGCTTTCTTTTTCATCGTCATCGACAGGGAAGGAATCTCAGGCGCCCGACGGCAGCCAGCGCTGCACCAGCTTCACGAAGTAGCTGGCACCGATCGGGATGATCTCGTCGTTGAAGTCGAACGAGGTGTTGTGGATGATGCAAGGGCCGGGCCCGTGGCCGTCGAGCCGGTGGTCGCCGTCGCCATTGCCCAGGAAGGCGTAGCAGCCGGGCCGCGCGAGCAGCATGTGCGCGAAGTCTTCCGCGCCCATCACGGCGGGGAAGTTGTCGGTGACCATGTCGTCGCCCACCACCTCGCGCATCACGTTCGCGGCAAAGCGCGCCTCGGCCGCGTGGTTCACGGTCGGCGGCGACGAGCGGTTGAAGTACACCTCGGCCGTGCAGCCATGCGCCGCCGCCACGCCCGCCGCCACTTCGCGCAGGCGCGCCTCGATCTTGTCGATGGCCTCGATGGAGAAAGTGCGGATGGTGCCGCCGACCGTGGCCACGTCGGGAATCACGTTGGGCGCGTCGGAGCCCTGCAGCTGCGTGACGGCCAGCAGCGCGCGCTCGGTGCTGGGAATGGTGCGCGCCACGATGATCTGCAGCTGCTGCGCGAGGTTGACGACCGCCGCCACCGGGTCGATGCCCGTGTGCGGCATCGAGGCATGCGTGCCGCGCCCGTGCACGGTGATCTTGTACGTGTTGCTCGAGGCCATCAGCGCGCCTTCGTTGAGCGCGAAGCGGCCCACGTCGCCCACCGGAAAGTTGTGCAGGCCGAAGACCGCGTCGCACGGGAAGCGCTCGAACAGGCCCTCGTCGATCATCTTCTTGGCACCGGCCTTGCCCATCTCCTCGGCGGGCTGGAAGATGAAATGCACGGTGCCGTCGAAGTCGCCAGGCCCCTGCTGCGACAGGTGCCACGCGGCGGCCAGCAGCATGGTGGTGTGGCCGTCGTGGCCGCAGGCGTGCATGCGGCCGGGGTTGGTCGACTTGTGGGCGAATTCGTTGGCCTCGTGCAGCGGCAGCGCGTCCATGTCGGCGCGCAGGCCGATGGTGCGGTTGCCGGTGCCCTTGCGCAGCACGCCGACCAGGCCCGTGCCGGCTATGCCGCGGTGCACCTCGATGCCCCATTCGGCGAGCAACTTCGCGACCTTCTCGGAGGTGCGGTGTTCCTCGAAACCGAGCTCGGGGTGGGCGTGGATGTCGCGCCGGATCTCGACGAAACGCGAGATGTCGGCAAAGGAATCGGCGATGTTCATGGCGGGGCGTGGGCTGCGAGTCAGTCGTTCGACCGGAAGCGAACGATTCTGGCGCAGCCGCCCGCCACGCGCATGCAGGCTTACGCGAGTCGGCCTTCCTGCCTCAGCTTCATGCCGATGCGGCGGATCTCCGCCTCGCCCTGGTCGAGCGCCGCGCGGCTGGTGTGCACCGAGTAGTGCCCCATCACCAGCTCGTGCGGATGCTTCACCGCCGAGCCCAGCACGAAGGCGGTGTCGCCGTGGGCGACGAAGTCGATGGCGTCATTCGACTCTTCGAACACCGCCAGCTCGCCGGCGCCGATCGGGCCGCCGCGCGCGTCGCCCGTCCCGAGCCCGCCCGCGTTCACGGCCACCCAGCCCACCGTGTGGCCGGCAGGCGGCGTGTAGCGCCAGCGCTCGCCGCCCTTCAGCTCGACGGCCAGGTAGTTCATCGACGCGGGCGCGGCGATGGCGCTCTGCGCCGCGCCGTGGCGCCCGAGCAGCACGCGCGCCGGGCCTTCGCGCGGCACCTGCGCGGGCGCGAGATACATGCTTTGCGCCGGTGCGTTCTCTTCCGAGGGCGGCAGCGCCACCCACAGCTGGAAGCCGCGCACGCGCTTGACGCCCGGCGCGGGCGCGCCGGTGTGCCACACGCCATTGCCGGCGCGCATCCACTCGACACCGCCGCCGCGCAGCGTGCCTTGCTCGCCGGTCGTGTCTTCGTACAGCGTGTCGCCCTCGATCAGATAGGTCAACGTGGCGATGCCCGAGTGCGGATGCAGCCCGAAGCCCTTGTGGCCGCCTTCGGTGTTGAAGCCGAACAGGTCGAGAAACACGAAGGGCTTGAGGAATTCGCCCAGGTCGCCGGGGCTCACCAGCCGAGTGATCGAGCCGTGCGAACTGCCGCGCGTGCGGTAGACCACCGCGCGGGCCTGCGTATCGACAGCCGTGGTCATGCGGCCTCCCTTGCGGTCTTCAGCGCCTTGGCCCACCAGGCGATGTCGTCGAGCATGCCGGTGGCCGCCTGCGCGAGATGCGGGAAGTCGCCGAAGCTCTTGCCCTGCTTCCAGATGCCCATGAACTCGACCATGCCGATGTGCACCGCATGGCGCACCGGCGCCATCTGCATCTCGACCGCCACCAGCCGCAGTTGCTCGACCGCGCGCGCCGCGCCCACGCCGCCATAACCCACGAAGCCGATTGGCTTGCGGATGAACTCCTTGTAGGCCCAGTCGATCGCGTTCTTCAGCACCGCGCTCGGGCCGTGGTTGTATTCGGGAGTGACCACGATCAGGCCGTCGAAGCTGGCCAGCCTGGCTTGCCAGCGCTGCGCGGCCTCGTTCTTCACCGGCCCCCAGGCGGGCGAGGACGCCTCGTTGAAGAAAGGCAGCGGATGGTCGCGCAAGTCGACCAGTTCGAAGGCGAGATCGGTGCGCTGCTGCGCGATCTCGTGGATCCATTGCGCGGGCTTCTCGCCGAAACGACCTTCGCGGGTCGAGGCGATGACGATGCCGATGCGGGGTTGTTGTTGCTGGGTCATGGGGTGCTCCTTTGGATGGAATCGGGAAGGGATGAAGGAAAGAAAGGTCAGGCCGTCGCGAGCCGCGACACCGGCCGCAGGCGCCAGGCCACGAAGCCAGACAGCAGCGCCAACACCACCGCCGGCGCGGGGTTGCCGCCGATCAGCACGAGGTGCGTGGCCACGGCGCAGACCATGGTCGCGGCCAGCAGCAGGCCGCCGAGGAAGCCGGTCGCCGGCACGAGCAGCAGCAGCGCACCGCCGATCTCGACCAGGCCCGTCAGGTAGCGAAACCACTGGCCGAAGCCGATGGCGTCGAACACCTGAACCATCTGCGGCACGCCGGCCAGCTTGGAAGTGCCGGCCGCGCCGAAAGCCACGGCGAGCAGGATGCGAACGCCCCAGACGATGCGGCGCTGGGTGGGGGAAGCAAGGGATGAGGAAGTCATGGGCACAAGGTTAGGCACGCACCCATTGATCGACTAGACGGTAGAGTCGGATTGCACTCGTCCGGAATTCGAAGAAATGAACACGCCATCCATGCTCGACCTCAACGACATCGCCATGTTCGTGCAGGTGGTGCGCTACGGCAGCTTCGCCGAGGCGGCGCGCCGCCTGGGCGTGCCGCCGAACACGCTCAGCCGGCGCATCCAGCAGCTCGAATCGCAGCTGGGTACGCGGCTGATGCAGCGCTCCACGCGCAAGCTGACGCTGACCAGCGCGGGGCAGGATTTCCATGACCGGTGCGCGGGGGCGGTGGACGGGCTGGTGGCGGCCGGGCAGGAGTTGGTGGCTGGGGGGCAGGCGCCGAGTGGGCTGGTGCGGGTAGCGGCTACCGCAGACTTTTTTGACTTCTTTCCCATGGAGTGGGTCGCGGAGTTCTTGCGAACCCACCCGCTGGTTCGACTGGACTTCGTGCTCAGCGATGCAGTGGTCGATCTGATCGCGGAGAACATCGACATCGCCTTTCGCGGCGGCCCGCTGAGCGACTCCAGCTATGTTGCGCGTCGGCTTGTCACCCGCAGCGGTGGCTTGCTTGCGAGCCCCGCATACATCGCTGCTCGCGGCGCGCCCACGACCTTGCAGGATCTGGCGCACCACGATTGCGTAACGGCCGCCCATCCAAGCGGTCATGCCACATGGCGATTGACCGGTCCCGACGGTATGGAGGAAGAAGTTCAGGTCAAAGGCCGATTTACGGGCAATACCGCGCAAGCACTGCGCAAGGCCACGCTGGCCGGGCTTGGCGTCGCACTGCTCCCGCCCGCGATGGCGACGTCTGACGAGCAAGCCGGGTTGTTGGTGCCTGTCCTGCCGCAATACCAATACCAGGGCCGAGGGCTGAACGTGGTTTATCCGAGCCGCAAGCACCTGCCGCTCGCGGTGTCGGCCTTTATCGAACTGGTAATAGAGAAGTTGGAAGGCAACCCGGAGATCTTTCCAACCGCATTGCGGCCACACCAGTCCTAGACCGATTTTTGTGTGATTTAGTTGGCAATTTTTAGGTAACAGCCCTATTTCGGTGCAGTTTCTCGAGACATTTGTGCAGTGCTTGCTTTACAAGAGACGTTTTGAAACAACCTTTTCGGGACGGATCAAGGTTTGGCCACCCTCATTCCTGCTTTGGGCAGTTGCGTGTCGCGCATGTCTCGTGGCGAAAAGCGTCTTGCCGAACGGCTTGAGCAAAAGCTCGATGACGACTATCTGCTCTGGTATGACGTGCCCGTCGGCCCCAAGCGCTCGCACCCCGACTTCGTCGTGCTTCACCCACGCCGCGGATTGCTGATCCTCGAAGTCAAGGATTGGCATCTGGACACGATTCGCCAAGCCAGCAAGGGGCCTTGGGAAATCCTGGCCGAAGGTATTCCCAAGACAGTCAGCAATCCTGCGGAACAGGCCCGCCAGCATGCGCATCACGTCGTCGATGCGCTCAAGCGCGACGCCCAACTCATCCACGCCGAGGGCAAGTGGCAGGGCATGCTTACCTTCCCCTGGAGCTACGGCGTGGTGCTGACCAACATCACGCGCAAGCAGTTCGAGGCGGCTGAACTGCATCGGGCCATTGAAGAACACCGGGTGGTGTGCTCGGATGAAATGACGGAGAGCGTCGACCCCGAGGCACTGCAGAGCCGCTTCTGGGGCATGTTCCCGGTACTCATGCGAGGCGCGCTGTCGCTGCCTCAGATCGATCGCGTCCGATGGACCCTGTTCCCCGAGATCCGGGTCCAGAACCAGGGCCTGCTGTTCGACGACAACGATGCCGAAGCGCGCATCCCGGAGCTGCTGCAGGTCATGGACCTTCAGCAAGAGCAACTCGCTCGCAGCCTTGGCGACGGGCATCGCGTGATTCATGGGGTTGCCGGGTCGGGCAAGACAATGATCCTGGGGTACCGCGCCGAGTACCTCGCCAAGAGCGTCACGAGCAAACCCATCCTCGTGCTTTGCTACAACGAGCCGCTGGCCGTCAAGCTCGCATCGGTCATGGAAGCCAAGGGCTTGAGCGACCGGGTGCATGCGCGGCACTTTCACAAGTGGTGTCGGGATCAACTCGTGACATACGGCCTGTTGCCGACAGAAAAAATGAGCACGTCCCAGCTCATGGAGGAATTCGTCGATCGTGTCATCCGCGGCGTCGACAAGAAGCAGATCCCTTCGGGCCAATACCAGGCGATCCTGATCGACGAAGGCCACGACTTTCAGCCCGAATGGCTGAAACTCGTCACGCAGATGGTCGATCCCGAGACCAACAGTCTCCTGCTGCTCTACGACGACGCCCAAAGCATCTACGAGCGGCAACGCACCAAGCAGTTCAGCTTCAAGAGCGTCGGCATCCAGGCCCAGGGACGCACGACGGTGCTGAAGATCAACTATCGAAACACCAGGCAGATCCTGCAGACCGCGAGCCTCATTGCCGCCGACTTGCTGACCGCCGAAGACAAGGACGACGACGGCATTCCGCTGCTGCGCCCCGTCAGTTGCGGCCGCGAAGGGCATGCGCCCTTGGTGGTCCGCCTGCCCTCGCTTCGCGACGAAGCAGTCAAGGTGGCCGAGTTGCTGAGCACGGCGCACCAAGAGGGCCATGCATGGGGTGACATGGCCGTGATCTGCCGACAGTACGCTGGCATGGAAGAGTGCGCGAATGCGCTCCGGTTGCGAAAGCTTCCGCACCAGGTCCGCAAGGGATCGGGAGATTTCAAGCCCAATGCGGACACCATCAAGATCATGACGATGCACGTCAGCAAAGGGCTTGAGTTCCCGGTTGTCGCGGTCGTCGGAAGCGGTGCGATGCCGCGCGAGACTGATGACGAGCGGGAGGAGGCAAGGCTCTTCTATGTGGCGGCGACACGCGCGACACAGAAGCTTTTCATCACGGTGAGCGGCGATGCCGCGTTCGGTAAGCGCCTCTGAATCGAACCCTGAGCCTTCACAGAGTTCGTGGGTTCATTCAGGCGCGAAATCTCGGTGGCGGCCATTCGCGTGAAAATGCCCTCCCATGAAAATCGAAAAAGACACCGTCGTCACCATCAAGTACAAGGTCTCCGACGCCCAGGGCAAGCTCATCGAGGCGAGCCCCGAGCCGATGGCCTACCTGCATGGGGGCTACGAGAACACGTTGCCCAAGATCGAGGAAGCGCTCGACGGCAAGGAAAAGGGCTATCAGACCGTGCTGAATCTCTCGCCCGAAGACGCCTTTGGCCAGCGCGACGAGACGCTGGTGCGCAGCATTCCCAAGACCGACTTTCCGCCGGGCGTGAAGGTGGGCGGGCAACTGCAGGGCCGGCTCGACGACGGAACCGAGCATGTGTTCACCGTGATGAAGATCAAGGGCCCGGTCGTGCTGCTCGACGGCAACCATCCGTGGGCGGGCAAGGCGCTGAAGTTCAGCCTGCAGGTGACGGACGTGCGCGCCGCGCTGCCGGTGGAAATCGAGCACCGGCATGTGCATGGCGCCCACGGGCACCATCACTGAACTGCTTCTTCTAGCTGCTGCTGCCGCGCGGCACCGGCTTCACGGGGCTTAGTGCAAGCAGCCGCTGCAGGCCGGCCTCATAGGCGGCGGCATCCATTTCGCTGCTGTCCCTTGCCACCAGGTAACTGAGCCCGAAGCGCTCGGTGGCCTGGGTGTAGAGGCGGTAGAAGCGCTCGTCTTCTTCGATGCGCGTCAGCTTCTGCCACGGCACGACGGCTGGCTTGCTGCTTTGAGGTGCACTCAGGCTCAGCCCCTGCGCGCTGATCGTCACCTCATGAATGCCGACGGCACGGGTCGCGGAGCGCGTGACCGACCGATGCAGCGCGCGCGCCACGCGGTCCCGCATGGCGGGCTGGACGCGTGCCCTGCGACGCGAGCCCAGGGCTGCGATGCGCTCGACCAGACGCGCGCGGAAAAACCACAGCACCAGCCCCGACAGCACGATCGCCACTGCCGAACTCACCCAGAACTCGGCACGAACCGGCCTGGGTTCGAACGCGTAAAGAAGCCCGATGGCGAGCACGGGCGCGGCCATCAGCAGCACCGAGAGTGCGCGTGGCACCAGCCGCTGAACAGCCGCGTGAAGGCGCTCCGACTGCCGGTCGTGTTCCGCGAGGCGGCGTTCCAGCGCCGCATCTCCGAGCAGCTCCGCGTCTTCCGGCGCCAGCCTGAATCGCAGTTGCAGTGGTTCGTCCATCTCGTTTCTTACTTCTTCTTCCAGAACCTGGCGTCTTCGTCGATCTTCGCGAGCGCCTTGGCACACGCCCTGGCCCCGGCCGCATGGCGCGCGCTGAACCAGCCCACCGCGAACCACGCACGGGCATCGCGCTCGGTCGCCTCGCGATACAGCGCAAGCGCCACGGCTTCGTCGTTGAACTCGCCCAGAGCGTCCTGCGCGGGGCGCAGCGCCTTGAGATAGCGCTCGGCACCGTTCTTGTCCGCCGCCTCGAACAGCGGGGAGACGAATTCAGCAAGGTAGCGCAGGCGCTTGAGCCGCTTGCGCACGCGGTGCTGGCTTTCGGTGTCCAGCGATTCGAAGCGTTCGCCGTCGCGCATCACCTGCTTGTGCAGGCCCTGCAGCCGCTTGCGCAGCAGGCGCCGGGCGGCATCGGCATCCAGGGGCGTCGGCACCGGTGGGGGCGCTTCTTCACCATCGCTTGCCGGCGCGGCCTTCGCGGGGCCGGCTGCGGTAAAGCCGATCAGCGACACCAGCACGTTCTGGAACGCCGCGGCGCGCACGACGTCTCCGGCGGAAGACACGCTGGTCGCCGCCGCGTCGCCCGCCAGCGGATCGAATTCCGGCGCCCCCGCCTCGCGCAGCCGCGGCTGCGCCAGCTTCACCACCTGCTCGCGGTCGCGCAGCTCGCCGAGCGCGCGGAAGGCGTCGACCAGGGGCGGCTCCCATTCGCTGGCATCGAACAGGCCCGAGGCGGTGTCGAGCCCCGCCAGTTCGCGCAGCGCGGTACGCAGCCGGCGGATGCCGATGCGCAGCTGGTGCACCTGCTCTTCGTCTTCGCTGCCCGCCGCGATCTCGCTCGCGTTCGGCAGCATCTGCGCGAGGCACGAGGCCACCACCGCCTGCTGGATGGCGCGACCGTCCGGGTGCTGGCTGCCAAAGCGCGGGGGTTCGGCCTTCACCGCTTCCACTGTTTCCTGTGCCGACAGCAGGCGCGCGCCACGCTCGGCCTTCGACACGGTGCTGAACCACAGCCCGTGCTGCTGCGACCAGCGCCGCGCAAGCGACACCAGGCCTTGCACGTCCCCGTGCTTGAGTTCCAGCTCCAGTTCGCACACCGGCGATGCGCGCTGCTCGGGCGTGCCGGCGTGCGCGACGACCTTGCCGACGTCCAGCGCCATCTCCACCACCGCGCCGCCGAGCCCGGTGACGCGCACGTCGCGCGTGAGTCGTACGATGTCGGTCGATTGCCGCTCGACCAGCGGCACGCCGCCGTCGCCGCTGCCATGCGCCAGCAGCTTCGCGAGCCGGTCACCCACGGGCGTGCCCTGGTGGCGCAGCGGGTCGATGGACGGCGTGGCACCGGCCGTGCCCAGGTCGACGTTGTGTTCCAGCCGGTGCAGCGCGTTGTCGCCGGTGGCCTTCACCGTCTGCACCCAGCGCCGGCCCTCCTTGCGCAGCCGCAGCACCATGCCGTCGGCGGCCAGCCGCTGGTCGGTGGTGTCGAAGTAGCGGGCCTGCAGGCGGGTGCGAACGACAGCGCCGCGCTTCAGGGCGGCTTCGACGGCCTTCAGGCGGCCGGCGGGAATGCAGAACTTGAACTCGATTTCCATAGGGCCCGATGATGCCCGCCCGTCGCGCGGCGGCGCCTAAATCCCCTGCCTTGAAAATCATGTGGACACCGTCCAGTTTTCTTGGTATCTTTTTGTGGACGGCGTACACAAGACGCCGGAAAAGCTCCCCGCCACCCTCCACAGACACAGGACGACCCCATGGCCAACAAGCAGATCTTCGTGAATCTCCCCGTCAAGAACCTCGACAAGACCAAGGCGTTCTTCGCCGCGCTCGGCTACACCTTCAACGCGCAGTTCACCGACGCCAACGCCGCATGCATGGTCATCCAGGAGGGCAGCATCCACGCCATGCTGCTGGTGGAGGATTTCTTCAAGACCTTCACGAGCAAGAGCATCGCCGACACCAGCAAGAGCACCGAAGTGCTGCTGTGCCTCTCATGCGAGAGCCGCGCCGAGGTCGACGAACTGGTGGCCAAGGCCAAGGCCGCCGGCGGCACCATCCCGGGCGAACCGAAGGACTACGGCTTCATGTACGGCCACGGCTTCCAGGACATCGACGGCCACCTGTGGGAGCTGATGTACATGGACCCGAACGCCGTCGTGACGCACCAGAACCAGTGACGTGACGCCACGCCGTTGAAGAAGCCGAGCGATGCCCATCGTTCCATACGCGCTCTTCACTGTTGCAGGGAGGGCCTCTACCAGACCACGACGGCGCCCCGATATTCCTTTCACCGGCACGGCATCATCGGCCGAGCCCCCCATGAAAAGGAATAGCCCCATGTCCGAACAAGACAACAGCCCCATCGTGCGGGTCGCCCCCCTCGGTTTCCCGTGGCAGACGATCGACCCGTTTTTGTTCTGCGTCTACCACGACGACGCCTACCCGCAAGGCAACGGGAGCATGGGCCCTGCCGCCTCGCTGGCCGGCCGCGACATCGGCCAGGACTTCAGCCGCAAGGACGGCTGGAGCATGTACCACGGCGACACGGTGCCGGGCTTTCCCTCGCACCCGCACCGCGGCTTCGAGACCGTGACCATCGTGCGCAAGGGCCTGGTCGACCACTCCGATTCGCTGGGCGCCACCGCGCGCTTCGGCGGCGGCGACGTGCAGTGGCTCACGGCCGGCAAGGGCATCGTGCACTCCGAGATGTTCCCGCTGCTCGACGCCGGCGCGCCGAACCCGCTGGAGCTGTTCCAGATCTGGTTGAACCTGCCAGCCCGCAGCAAGATGGCCGAGCCGCATTTCACGATGTTCTGGTCCGACGCCATTCCGCGCTTCTCGTCCGACGACGCGAAGGGCGGCCGCACCGAGGTCGCCGTGATCGCGGGCCGACTGGGCGACGCCGTCAACGGACAGGACCCGATCCAGCCGCTGGCGCCGCCACCCGATTCATGGGCCGCACAGGCCGATGCCGACGTGGCGATCTGGACGCTCAAGATGACGCCCGGCGCGCAATGGACGCTGCCGGCCGCCAGCGGCGAGGGCACGCGGCGCATGCTGTACTTCTTCAAGGGTGCGGCGGCTTTCGTCGCGGGCCGCCGCGTGGAAGGGCCGGCGGCCATCGAGTTGCGCGGCGATGCGGCGGTGGAAATCGCCAACGGCGCCGATGAAAGCGAGTTCCTGGTGCTGCAGGGCCGCCCGATCGCCGAGCCGGTGGTGCAGTACGGCCCCTTCGTGATGAACACGCAGGCCGAGATCAGCCAGACCATGGCCGACTACCGACGTACCCAGTTCGGCGGCTGGCCCTGGAAAGACTCGGCGCCGGTGCACGGTCGCGAGGCCGCGCGCTTCGCGAAGCATCCCGGCGGACACGAAGAAGTGCCCGAGGCCTGAGCGAGCCCCGGCTCAGAGCGTCTTCAGGACTTCGGCGCCCGGCGCGGTCATGCTGGGCACGAACTCGATCACGTCGGTGCGCGCGACGCCGTTCTGCACGAACGGATCGCGCGCCAGCACCGCCTCCAGCGCTTCGCGGTCGCCCGAGCGCGCCAGGATCACGCCGCCCTTGCGCGGCACCTGCCGGCCCGAGGCCACGAACAGACCACTTTCGTAGTGCTTCTTGAGCCAGGTGACATGCGCATCCATCAGCGCGTCGAGTTCTTCGAGCGGGCGGATGTAGGTGAGGGTGACGATGAACATGGATGAGGGCGGGTGAGTGAATGCGGAAGCCGCCATCCTAAGTTCGGCGGCCTCCTCAGTCGATCGCCACGCCGCCTTCCTTCACCAGCTTCGCGAACTTGGCCGTCTCCTCGCGGATGCGGCGCGCCATTTCTTCCTGCGTGCCGCCCAGCGGCTCTGCGCCGACGGCCTGCATGCGTTGCGCGAAGTCGGGCGAGTGGATGATCTTCACCATCTCGGCGTTCAGGCGCGCGACGATTTCTTTCGGCGTGGCCGCCGGCGCGAGCACGCCGAACCAGGTGCCGATGTCGAAGCCCTTGAGGCCCGCTTCTTCCAGCGTCGGCACGTCGGGCAGCACCGTCGAGCGGCGTGCCGTGGTCACGGCCAGCGCGCGCAGCTTGCCGCTCTTGATGTGCTGCAGCACCGGCGTGATGGTGTCGAAAGACATCGCCACCTGGCCGCCGAGCAGGTCGGTGGTGAGCGGGCCGCTGCCCTTGTAGGGCACGTGCAGCAGCGTGGTGCCGGTGCTGGCCTGGAACTGCGTGCCGATCAGGTGCTGCGCCGTGCCGTTGCCGTTGGAGCCGTAGGCCAGCTTCTCGGGCGCGGCCTTGGCCAGCGCGACCAGTTCGGCGACGTTCTTCGCCGGCGTGTTGGCGGCGTTGACGACCAGCACGTTCGGCACCATGGCCACCACCGTGATGGGCGCCAGGTCTTTCTGGAAGTCGTAGGGCAGCTTCTTGTAGACGCTGGTGGCGATGGTGTGATGCACCGCGCCCATCAGCAGCGTGTAGCCGTCGGGTTTGGCCTTGGCCACGTAGTCGGCGCCGAGCGTGGCGCCGGCGCCGGGCCTGCTCTCGACCACCACGGGCTGGCCGAGCGACTGCGAGAGCTTGTCGGCCAGCGCGCGCGCCAGCACGTCGGTGGTGCCGCCGGCTGGGAAGGGCACGATGAGGCTGATGGGCTTGGCCGGCCAGCCGGCCGGTGCCTGTTGCTGTTGCGGCTGTTGCGCGAAGGTCAGCGCGGCGGTGCCGAGGCCCAGCGCGAGCGCCGCGGCCCGAAGCACGGTGCGCCTGCCGTTGTTGCGTCGACGCGCGGTGGAAGAAGCGTTCATGGTTTGTCTCCGGCTCGTTGTAGTGGTGCGCGCATCGAGGCGCGCGGATACCGTCTTGTCGCTGGCGGCCGTTCAGGCCGTCATGCGGTCATGCCGCGAGCCGCATCGGCTCGCCCGCGATGTGCGCGCACACCGCCCGCGTCACCTGCTCGGTGGTCGCGCTGCCGCCCAGGTCGCGCGTGTGCAGCGCCGGGTTGGCCGTGACGTGCTCCACCGCCTGCATCACGCGGCGCGCCGCCTCGGCCTCGCCCAGGTGCTCGAGCAGCATCACCACCGACCAGAAGGTGCCGACCGGGTTGGCCAGGCCCTTGCCCATGATGTCGAAGGCCGAACCGTGGATGGGCTCGAACATCGACGGATAGCGCCGCTCGGGGTCGATGTTGCCGGTGGGCGCGATGCCCAGGCTGCCCGCCAGCGCGGCCGCCAGGTCGCTGAGGATGTCGGCGTGCAGGTTGGTGGCAACGATGGTGTCGAGCGAGGCAGGGCGGTTGACCATGCGCGCGGTGCAGGCGTCAACCAGTTCCTTGTCCCAGGTGACATCGGGGAACTCTTTGGAAATCTGCAGCGCGATCTCGTCCCACATCACCATCGCATGGCGCTGCGCGTTGCTCTTGGTCACCACGGTGAGCAGCTTGCGCGGCCGCGAGCGCGCCAGCTTGAAGGCGAAACGCATGATGCGCTCCACGCCCGCGCGGGTCATCATGCTCACGTCGGTCGCGGCCTCGATGGGGTGGCCCTGGTGCACGCGGCCGCCGACACCGGCGTATTCGCCCTCGGAGTTCTCGCGCACGATCACCCAGTCGAGCTGGCCCGGCGCGCAGCGCTTGAGCGGGCCGTCGATGCCCGGCAGGATGCGCGTGGGCCGCACGTTGGCGTACTGGTCGAAGCCCTGGCAGATCTTCAGGCGCAGGCCCCAGAGCGTGACGTGATCGGGAATGTGCGGATCGCCCGCGGAGCCGAAAAGAATGGCGTCCTTCTTGCGCAGGGTATCCAGGCCGTCGGCCGGCATCATCTCGCCGTGCGCGCGATACCAGTCGCCGCCCCAGCCGAAGTCCTCGAAGCTGAATTGCAGCGCGCCGCCGGAGGCCTCGGCCAGCGCTTCCATCACCCGGCGCCCCGCCGGGATCACTTCCTTGCCGATGCCGTCTCCGGGAATGGTGGCAATGCTGTAGCTGGTCATCGATGTCCTCGTGTGCTCTTGGAAAGAGCCCACTGTAGGATCCGGCACGGCTAACAATTCACGCCCAAAGTGAATCCATCATTAACTTCAATTCAACAGTGAGGCAGCCGCCATGACCTCCCCTGTCCAGCCCGCCGACCTCGGCTTCTTCTCCGCGCTGGCGGCCTGCGGCAGCCTGAGCGCCGCGGCGCGCGAGCTGGGCATCAGCACGCCGGCCGTGAGCAAGCGGCTCTCGCAAATGGAAACCCGCCTGGGCGTGACGCTGGTGAACCGCACCACGCGGCGCATGAGCCTCACGCCCGAAGGCGAGCTCTACGTGGCCCATGCGCGCCGCATCCTCGGCGAGATCGACGACATGGCACAGCTGCTGGGCGGCGCGAAGGGCGAGGCGCAGGGCCTGCTGCGCGTGAACGCCACGCTGGGCTTCGGCCGCAGCCACGTGGCGCCGCTCATCTCGAAGTTCGTGCGCAAGCATCCGCAAGTGGAAGTGCAGCTGCAGCTGTCGGTCAATCCGCCGCCGCTGACCGACGACGCGTTCGACGTCTGCATCCGATTCGGCGCGCCGCCCGAAGCCCGCGTGATCGCGCGGCGCATTGCATCGAACCGGCGGCTGCTGTGTGCCTCGCCGGCCTACCTGGCGCGCGCCGGGCAGCCCAGGGTGCCCAACGACCTGGCGCATCACCGCTGCATCGGCATCCGCCAGGGCGACGAGGCCTACGGCATGTGGCGCCTGAGCACCGGCCGGGGCGCGGCGCAGCGCACCGAGGCGGTGAAGACGCGCGGCGCGCTCAGCACCAACGACGGCGAGATCGCGGTCAACTGGGCGCTCGAGGGACACGGCATCCTGATACGCGCCGAATGGGACATCGCGCGCTATCTGCGCAGCGGCCGGCTGGTGCAGGTGCTCGCGAACTACCGCACGCCCGACGCCGACATCTACGCCGTGTATCCGCAGCGCCACCAGCTGTCGGCGCGCGTGCGGACCTTCGTCGACTTCATCGCGGCGGCGCTGGGCAAGGACGCGGCCGAGCCTTCGCTCAACCGCCGCTGAGCACCGACGCCACCAGCCACATGTTGGCGGCGCCGATCACGCTGAACAGGCCCCACGCGAGCGACTTGAGCACCGGCCCGTTGGCAAATCCGCCCATCATGGCGCGGCTGCTGGTGAAACGGATCAAGGGCCACATCGCGAACGGCAGCTGGAAGCTCAGCACCACCTGGCTGAGCACCAGCATCTTGCCCACGCCGCCGTCGCCGAACCACCAGACGCCGAGGAAGGCCGGGCCCAGCGCGAGTGCGCGCGTGATCAGCCGGCGCTGCCAGCACGGGATCTTCAGGTCCAGAAAACCTTCCATGATGATCTGGCCCGCGATGGTGCCGGTGAAGGTCGAGCTCTGCCCCGAGGCCAGCAGCGCGATGCCGAACAGCGTGGCCGCGAAGGCGCTGCCGACCACGGGCTCGAGCAGCCGGTAGGCGTCGTCGATCTCCGCCACTTCGCGGTGGCCGGTGGCGTGGAAGGCGCTGGCGGCCAGCACCATGATGGCCGCGTTGACCAGCAGCGCGAGCGACAGCGACACCACCGCGTCGAGCGTGCAGAAGCGCACCGCCTCGCGCCGCGCCGGTTCGGTGTCGGCCACGAGGCGGGTCTGCACGATGGACGAATGCAGGTACAGGTTGTGCGGCATCACCGTGGCGCCGACGATGCCGATGGCCAGGTACAGCGCGCCCGGCTGGTGCAGCCGCTCCAGGCTCGGCGCGAAGCCCATCGCCACGCCGAACCAGTTGGGCGGCGCCATCATCAGCTCGACCGCGAAGCAGCCCGCGATGGTGCCGACCAGCCCGAGCACGATGGCCTCCACGCGCCGAAAGCCCGCGCCCTGCAGCCCGAGCACCAGCAGCGTGTCGAAGGCCGTGATGGCGATGCCCACCGGAATCGACACGCCGAACAGCAGGTGCAGCGCGAGCGCGCTGCCCAGCACCTCCGCCAGGTCGCAGGCCACGATGGCCAGCTCGGCGCCCAGCCACAGGAAGCGATTGACGCGCGGCGAGTAATGCTCGCGGCAGGCGCGCGCCAGGTCTTTCCGCGCCACGAGCCCCAGCCGCACGCACAGCGTCTGCAGCAGCATCGCCGCCAGGCTCGCGAGCAGCACCACGAAGAGCAGGCCGTAGCCGAAGCGCGAGCCGGCCTCGATGTCGGTCGCCCAGTTGCCCGGGTCCATGTAGCCGACCGACACCAGCAGGCCCGGGCCCGCGTAGCGCATCAGCTTCCTGAAAAAGGGCAGTTCCTGCGGAACGGCCACGCTGCCCTTCACCTCGGAAGGGCAGAAAGGCGCCGTGGCCGTGCGGGGCAGCGGGAAGAACATGCGGACGATGATAGGGACAAGGCCGCGGTGTTGTCGCGGACCGGACCCGCGCGGCGGTGCCGGATCTCTTAGATTCGGCGTTCGCACCCCGGTGCGTCATCCCTCACACATCAACCCTCGGAGACTTTCCCAATGATCCACGTCGTCGCAGTCATCACCGCCAAGCCGGGCCAGCGCGCCGCGCTGCTCGAAGCCTTCGCCGCCAACCGCGCGGCCGTGCTGGCCGAGGAGGGCTGCATCGAATACGGCGCGACGGTCGATGCGCAAGGCATCCCCACGTCGAAGGCCAGTTTCGGCCCCGACACCTTCGTCGTGATCGAGAAATGGGAAACCTTGGCCCACCTGCAGGCCCACGCGGTCGCGCCGCACATGAAGGCGCACAGCGAGAAGACCAAGGAGCTGACGGCGGGCAAGCTGATTCACGTGCTCGAGCCGGTTTGAGTTTCCTTGCTCGTGGCCTTCGCTTGCCGCGCGACTAACTGGGAGGACGCTGAACTTCGGGCCCCCGACTTGGCACGCGCATTGGCTCGCATCGAGCTGGCGTTTGGCAACTGGGGCCCGATCAGTGCATCTGGCGAGGCGCTCGAAGCCGCCATTCGGTCAGGGTGGCTCGACGTTGTCGCATCGGCCCGGCAAGGCAAGGTGTCGATCGACCCCGCATTCATTGCCTCGCTCCATGCGCAGATCGCTCGAGCCATCGGTGCGCCCGGCCCAGGCAATTTCCGCGAAGGAGAACATCCCTTGGACTGGAGAACGTTCAAGCAGTCTCTCGACGACACCGCGCTCGAATACGGACTGGCCGGCAACACGGAGGCCTGGGTCCTCGCCCAGCTGCACTGGGGGAAGCACCTGGACTCGCTGATGTTCTCCGTGGCGTGGCTGACGAGCGGCGGAATCCGCCTGCAGGAAGGAATGCAGATGCTCGTGCCGTATGCCAGGCGCGACGAAGAATTGAAAGAACGGCTGGCCTGGGCAGGCCCTCGTTCATACGACGCGGAGGGCTTGCGCGGGCTCCTTGCGCGCTATGCATCCGAGCAGATACCCGACTTGTCGCCACCATGAAAAAACGCGCCCTCGGGCGCGTTTTTCATTGAAGCGTCGAAGCCTTACTTCGACACGACCTTCACCATTTCGAGGCACTTGTTCGAGTAGCCCCATTCGTTGTCGTACCAGCTCACGAGCTTGACGAAGGTGCCGTCCAGCGCAATACCGGCTTCGGCGTCGAAGATCGAGGTGCGCGGGTCGCCGCGGAAGTCGGTGGCCACGACCTTGTCTTCGGTGTAGCCCAGCACGCCCTTGAGCGCGCCTTCGCTCTGTGCCTTCATCTCGGCGCAGATTTCCTTGTACGTGGCTTCCTTCACCAGCTCGACCGTCAGGTCGACCACCGACACGTCGGAGGTCGGCACGCGGAAGCTCATGCCGGTGAGCTTCTTGTTGAGCTCGGGGATCACCACGCCCACGGCCTTGGCGGCGCCGGTGCTCGAGGGAATGATGTTTTCCAGGATGCCGCGGCCGCCGCGCCAGTCCTTGTTGCTCGGGCCGTCCACGGTCTTCTGCGTGGCGGTGGCGGCGTGCACGGTGGTCATCAGGCCGCGCTTGATGCCCCACTTGTCGTTCAGCACCTTGGCCAGCGGGGCCAGGCAGTTGGTGGTGCAGCTGGCGTTGCTGATGATGGCTTCGCCGGCGTACTTCTTGTCGTTCACGCCATAGACGAACATGGGGGTGTCGTCCTTCGACGGTGCCGACAGGATCACCTTCTTGGCGCCCGCGTCGATGTGCTTCTGCGCCGTTTCCTTGGTGAGGAAGAGACCGGTCGATTCGAGCACGATGTCGGCGCCGACTTCGTTCCACTTGAGCTGCGACGGGTCGCGCTCCTGCGTCAGGCGGATCTTCTTGCCGTTCACGATCAGCGTGTTGCCTTCGACCGTCACTTCACCCTTGAAGCGGCCATGCACCGAGTCGTACTGGAGCATGTAGGCCAGGTATTCCGGCTCGAGCAAGTCGTTGATGGCAACGATTTCGATGTCGTTCTTGAAGTTCTGCACTGCTGCGCGCAGCACGTTGCGACCGATGCGGCCGAAGCCGTTGATACCGAGTTTGATAGCCATCTGACTTGCTCCTAAGGTTGAAAAACTTGTTTGTCGTGAACCGGCGCGATCAGTCGCGCAGTGCGGCTTCCACGGTGGCGGCAACGTTCTCCGCCGTGAATCCGAAGTGCTTGAACAGCTGCGGCGCGGGCGCCGACTCGCCGTACGTGTCGATGCCGACGACGGCGGCGCAGCCGTACTTCCACCAGCCGCCGGTGCAGCCCATTTCGACGGCGATGCGCGGCAGCTTCTTGGGCAGCACGGCCTTCTTGTAGGCGAGGTCCTGGCGGTCGAAGGTGGTGGTCGAGGGCATCGACACCACGCGCACGGCGATCTTCTTTTCGGCCAGCAGCTTCTGCGCGGCCAGTGCGAGCGGCACTTCGGAACCGGTGGCGATGATGACGGCGGCCGTCTTCTTGCTCTTGAGACCGACGACTTCCGGCTCAGCGAGCACGTAGGCGCCGCGGCTGATGTCGCCCAGCTCGCTCTTCGGTGCGTAGGCGATGTTCTGGCGGCTCAGCAGCAGCGCCGTGGGGCGCGACTGGTTCTGCAGCGCCACGGCCCAGGCCACGGCGGTTTCGGCCGTGTCGCCCGGACGCCAGACGTCGAGGTTCGGAATGAGGCGCAGCGATGCGGCGTGTTCGATCGACTGGTGGGTCGGGCCGTCTTCGCCCAGGCCGATGGAGTCATGCGTGAACACATGCACCACGCGGCGCTTCATCAGCGCGGCCATGCGGATGGCGTTGCGGCTGTAGTCGCTGAAGGTGAGGAAGGTGCCGCCGTAGGGGATGTAGCCGCCGTGCAGCGACACGCCGTTCATGATGGCCGCCATGCCGAACTCGCGCACACCGTAGTTGATGTGGCGGCCGATGGTGCCGTGCGGCACTTCGGCGGGGGCTTCGGGCTTGGCTTCGTCCTCGGCGCCTTGCTTGGCTTCGACGGCGGGCACGTTCATGACCACGGCGCCGGTCTTCGGGTCGAAGCGCAGGGCGGGCGTGCTCTTGGTGTTGGTGAGGTTGGAGCCGGTCAGGTCGGCGCTGCCGCCGAGCATTTCGGGCAGCGCGGCGGTGAAGGCTTCCAGTGCGAGCTGGCTGGCCTTGCGGCTGGCCACGGTCTCGGCCTTGGTGTGGGCGGCGACCACGGTGTCGAACGCGACCTGGTGGAAGTCCTTGGGCAGCTCGCCCTTCATGCGGCGGGTGAACTCGGCGGCGAGTTCGGGGAACGCAGCGGCGTAGGCGGCGAACTTGTCGTTCCACGCGGCTTCGATCTTCGCGCCTTCGGCCTTGTGGTCCCAGTCGGCGTACACCTCGGCCGGGATCTCGAAGGGCGGGTAGTGCCAGTCGATGGCGTCGCGCGTGAGCTTGATTTCTTCGGCGCCCAGTGCCTCGCCGTGTGCCTTGGCGGTGCCGGCGCGGTTCGGGCTGCCCTTGCCGATGACGGTCTTGCAGTTGATGAGCGTGGGCTTGTCGGTCGACTGCTTCGCCTTGGCAATGGCCTTGGACACTTCGGCGGCGTCGTTGCCGTCGATCGGGCCGATCACGTGCCAGCCATAGGCGTGGAAGCGCTCGGCCACGTTGTCGATGTACCAGGGCTTGACCTGGCCGTCGATGCTGATGCCGTTGTCGTCGTACAGCGCGATCAGCTTGTTCAGGTGCCAGGCGCCGGCCAGCGCGCAGGCTTCGTGGCTGATGCCTTCCATCATGCAACCGTCGCCCAGGAAGGCGTAGGTGTGGTGGTCGACCACGTCGTGGTCCTTGCGGTTGAATTCGGCGGCGAGCAGCTTCTCGGCCAGCGCGAAGCCCACGGCATTGGTGATGCCCTGGCCCAGCGGGCCGGTGGTGGTTTCGACGCCCGGCGTCACGTCGACTTCAGGGTGGCCGGCGGTCTTGCTGTGCAGCTGGCGGAAGTTCTTGAGTTCGCCGATGGGCAGGTCGTAGCCGGTCAGGTGCAGCACCGAGTACAGCAGCATCGAGGCGTGGCCGTTCGAGAGCACGAAGCGGTCGCGGTCGAACCAATGGGGGTTCGCGGGGTTGTAGCGCAGGTGTTCGCCCCACAGTGCGACGGCCATGTCGGCCATGCCCATCGGTGCACCCGGATGTCCGGAATTCGCTTGTTGAACGGCATCCATAGCCAGCGCGCGGATCGCGTTGGCCATCAGGGCTTGGTTTGCCATGGGCATGGGGCTTTCGGGGGAAAAGGGGTGGGTGGGATAGGGGGGAACCCGCGATTTTACCGGGCGAGCCCGAACGCCCGCCGATACAGCCCGAACACCCGACTGATGTTCTTGTGCGGCAGCCGGACTGCTAGAGTTGCCACCCATGCACGGGCTGCACCTCACCGCCGACCTCCACGACTGCCAATGCGGCCTTCAATGGCTCACCGACCGGGAGGCCCTGGGGGCCGTTTGCCTCAAGGCGGTCTCGGCCGCCGGGCTGCAGGCGGTGGGCAAGCTGTTCCACGGTTTCCCGGCCACGCCGCAGGGGCCGGGCGGCGTCACCGCCACGGTGCTGCTGGCCGAATCGCACCTGTGCATCCACACCTGGCCCGAGCAACGCGGCGTGACGCTCGACGTGTACGTCTGCAACTTCAGCGGCGACCATTCGGCCAAGGCGCATGCGCTGATGGAATGCCTTGTGGCGCTGTTCCAGCCCCGCCGCAGCGAGCGCAACGAGCTTCAGCGCGGACGGGTCCCGGCGTGAGCGCGGCGCGGGCCATGATCCTTGCCGCCGGGCGCGGCGAGCGCATGCGGCCATTGACCGACACCTGCCCCAAGCCCCTGCTCGAAGTGCGCGGCAAGCCGCTGATGCAGTGGCCGATGGAGGCGCTGGCCGCCGGCGGCTTCACCGAGTTGGTGGTCAACACCGACTGGCTGGGCACGCAGGTTTTGCAGCGCTTCGGCGCCAAGCCCTTGCTGGACGGGCATACCGCGCTATCGATTTCATACTCCGACGAGGGCCGCGACTTTGGCGGCGCGCTCGAGACGGCCGGCGGCATCGTGCGCGCGCTGCCGCTGCTGGGCGATGTGTTCTGGGTCGCGGCCGGCGACGTGTTCGCGCCCGGCTTCGTCTTCACGCAGGCTGCGGTCGATCGCTTTGTCGCCAGCGGCAAGCTCGCGCACCTGTGGCTGGTGCCGAACCCGGCGCACAACACGAAGGGCGACTTCGGCCTCTCGCCGGACGGCCTCGCGTTGAACACGGCGCCCGAGAAGTTCACCTTCTCGACCATTGGCCTCTACCGCGCCCCGCTGTTCGCGCCGCCGTACTGCGACATCCCCGCCGGCAACCCGGCCGGCCGCAAAGCCCCATTGGCGCCGATCCTGCGTGCCGCGATGGACAATGAACTGGTGAGCGCCGAGCTCTACACCGGCCCCTGGACCGATGTGGGAACCCCCGAACGGCTTGCCCAACTGAACACGCCAAGATGACCTCAGCAGACACCACCACGATCTACGCCGAGCGCCGCGCGCGCCTCGCCTCGCAACTGGGCAAGGACGGCATCGCCATCATCCCCACGGCGCCCGAGCGTCCGCGCAACCGCGACACCGACTTCCTCTACCGCCACGACAGCTACTTCTATTACCTGACGGGCTTCACCGAGCCGAACGCCTGGCTGGTGCTGGCGGGCGACGGCCGCGCCACGCTGTTCTGCGCGCCGAAAGACCTGGAGCGCGAGATCTGGGACGGCTACCGCCTCGGCCCCGAAGCGGCGCCGGCCGCCCTCGGCGTCGATGAAGCTTTCTCGGCCGCCGACCTCGACACGAAACTGCCCAAGCTGCTCGAGAACCGCTCGACCGTGTGGTTCCCGTTCGCGATCCACAAGGGCCTGGAGACCCGCATCGACGGCTGGCTGCAATCGGTGCGCGCCCGCGTGCGCTACGGCGCGCTGTGCCCCGAGGAGCAGCGCGACCTGTGCGGCCCGCTCGACGAGATGCGCCTCGTGAAAGACGCGCACGAACAGGACATCATGCGCCGCGCCGCGCAGATCAGCGCCCGCGCGCACGTGCGCGCGATGCAGCTGTCGGCCCGCATGCTGCGCGAAGGCAAGGACGCCCGCGAGTACCACCTCGACGCCGAGCTGCTGCACGAGTTCCGCCTCGGCGGCTCGCAGTACCCGGCGTACTACTCCATCGTCGCGGCCGGTGCCAACGCCTGCGTGCTGCACTACCGCGCCGACGCGGCGCCGGTGCGCAAGGGAGAGCTGGTGCTGATCGACGCGGGCTGCGAACTCGACGGCTACGCAAGCGACATCACGCGCACCTTCCCGGCCGACGGCAGGTTCACCGGCCCGCAGCGCGCGCTGTACGACCTGGTGCTGGCCAGCCAGGACGCCGCGGCCGCCGCCACCAAGGCCGGCAATCGCTTCAACGACCCGCACGACGCGGCCGTGAAGGTGCTGTCGCAAGGCATGCTCGACCTGGGCCTGCTGGACGCCGACAAGGTCGGCAACGTGCAGGACGTGATCGACTCGCGCGCCTACTTCCAGTTCTACATGCACCGCACCGGCCACTGGCTGGGCATGGACGTGCACGACTGCGGCAGCTACGTCGAGCCCACGCAGGTCGGCGAGGTGAGCGAGCGAAAAGATCCGCTGTCGAACGAAGTCATCAAGAACCGCCCGAGCCGCATCCTGCACCCGGGCATGGTGCTGACGCTGGAGCCCGGCATCTACGTGCGGCCCGCCGACGGCGTGCCGGAGCAGTTCCACAACATCGGCATCCGCATCGAGGACGACGCCATCGTCACCGCCACCGGCTGCGAACTCATTTCGCGCGGCGTGCCGGTGAAGGCGGACGAGATCGAGGCGCTGATGCGAGCCTGACGGCCCGCTGCGACACCGGCGGCGGCGCATGCCGCGCCTGCAGGAAGTCGATGAACACCCGCAGCTTGCGCGGCATCTGCGCGCGGCTCGGGTGGTACAGGTAGAAGCCCGGAAAAATCGGCCACCAGGGCTCCAGCAGCGGCACGAGGCGGCCGCTCTCGAAATCTTCGCGCACCGCGCCTTCGAAAGCCGATGTGATGCCGGCACCCGCGCGCGCCGCCGCCAGCAACACCTCGCTGTCGTTGCTGATCAGCGGGCCGGGCAACGCGATGTCCAGCACGCGCCCGTCCTGCGCGTATTCCCAGCGATAGAGGCCGCCCGTGGTCAGGCGGTAGTTCAGGCACCGGTGCTCGCGCAGGTCTTCGGGCACGCGCGGCGGCTTGCGGCCCTTCAGGTAGCGCGGCGCGGCAAAGGTGACCATGCGCAGCGGGCCGCCCACCGGCACGGCGACCACGTCCTGCGCCAGGCTTTCGCCGAGCCGGATGCCGGCGTCGAAGCCGCCTTCCACCAGGTCGACCATGCGGTTGTCGCACACCAGCTCGAGCGTGATGTCCGGCCAGGCATCGGCGAAGTCGCCCATGTGCGCGAAGAGCAGCAGCTCGGCCGCCACCCGCGAGACGTTCAGCCGCAGCAGGCCCGCGGGCTTGTCGCGTGCCTCGTCGAGGCCTTCCACCGCCTGGGCCAGCGCATCGAGCGCCGGGCGCGCGCCGTTCAGCAACTGCAGCCCCAGTTCGGTGACGCCCACGCGCCGCGTGGTGCGGTCGAGCAGGCGCACGCCCAGGCGCTGCTCCAGCGCGCGCAGCGTCTGCGACAGGGCCGATGGCGATACGCCCAGTTCCTCCGCGGCACGCGTGAAGCTGGCGTGATGGGCCACGCGGGCGAAGGCGGAAATGGCGGGGAGCAGGTCTGGCGACATGGCTTTCATTATGAAGACAGGCTTCATGAAGCATGCGCCCAATCTGTCTTTTTCCGAAGCAATGCGCGAACTACCTTTGGCTCATGGCGCGGCGACGTGCCTCCGTCAAATAGAGTTCTTTACTGAAAAATAAAGTTCTTTCCCGCAAGATTTAGTTCTTAACTGGCGGCACCTCCGCTCCATCTCCAAGGGGGATATTGGCTAACGACATCAAAATAGTTTCGTTGTTGTTGACAGGGGCCTTGGCCGGAAATATCGCCGGATTTCCGACCCCGAAGAAAACGTACTTCGGCCTTTCTCCAACAGCTCTCGTAGTGCGCCTCGATCTGCTCTTTCTCAACTGCGTGATCGCATCTGGACTGAACAGCGCGTCGATGACCGGGCAATGCGGCCAAGACATTGAATCTGCTTCGCACCTATCTCCAGCAGGTCCGGCCACGGTTCATCGGCGCAGACCAATCGGCGCTGTTCTTGGCACTTTGCGTATTTCAGCCCATCGTGGACGGCATTTCAGGCTGATCGTGGACGACGTTTCAGCGTGATCGTGGACGGCATTTCAAACTGATCGTGGACGCAGTTTCAGCGCGATCGTGGACGATCTGGGGGA
>Ga0209935_1001159_pt1 | contig 46420 bp, 72 predicted proteins | sample ThiBio_1000_plan_2_FD_183958 | JGI IMG/M metagenome (GOLD analysis project Ga0209935, IMG submission 183958) | Wastewater bioreactor microbial communities from Cape Town, South Africa - Thiocy_cont_1000_plan (SPAdes) | ecosystem: Engineered > Bioreactor > Thiocyanate-remediating >... | reverse complement strand
TGCTCCTCGACGATGCGCGGGAATTGCGTGGCCCAGTCGACCAAGGTCGTTGCCAACGTCGTGCAACTACACGAGAGCAACAGTATTGTGTGAGAACGGAGCAAGGCAAGCAACGGTCAACGGTTTGGGGGAGCAAGTCAAAACGACATACATTGGTCGCTTGAACAGCGTATCGAAGATGACGCGGAAGGTCTCATTGATCTTGCGGCAGCCGATTCCGAGCTGAATGGCACAGATGGTGCGCACCTTATCAAGCGTCTCCTCGCTCTCGGGCTATCGAAACCAATACATCAAGCTCAATGATGAGTGACGAACTCACGAGCACCACGGACACCACAGAAAAATAGACACCTACCGAGTCATGATCCGTGAGCTTGAGCGCAAGCTCCTCCTCATCGGGAGCTTGGATGGTTCGGGCAAGCTGCGGGCGCATGGTGCGCAGAATGTTCTCGTGAATCTCAGAGGCAGCCGGAGTGGGCGACGTGAAGGGGTAGTTGAGCTGAGCTCGATAGCTGGTGAACTCGTCGTAGTCGCACACCGTCGTATCGACGTAGTGCTGCAGCTGGTCGAGCATACGCTCGCTCAACTGCGACACGACATTGGTGAAATGCTCTTGCAACTTATCGATAATCGCCGGCGGCGGGCGAGCGACGTTCTTCGAGGCCTATCACAAGCACGTATGTGAGTGAGCAAGGAAGAGAGAGAGAGAGAGTCGAGGCGTGTGGCGGAGAAGCGAGTATGGCGTACATGCTCAAGAGCGATAGGGAACCAGCTCAGCAGCAACTCTCGCAAGCGAGTGACAAACACCCTCGTGTCCTTGTCAAGGAGCTTGCTGCAATAGCGAGTGATGAACTTGTTGAGCTATTGCAAAGAGAACAAAGTGAGTCTCTTTGGCCAAGTGCGATTGTTCCTGATCAACGGAGGTTGATACATACCACAGTTCCCCATGGAACACATTGACTGCCCTGCGCCTGGAAACCGTAGCGCTCCGATGCGAGTCGCTGCCTCAGCTCGGCAGAACTCACGGCCGGGAAGCGCACGATCAACACGCACAACTGGAACTCCCAGAGGATGCGACGGAGCTGCGCACCACCGAACAGCGGCAGGTCGTGGTTCAGCACCGTAATGAGGTCCTTGTTGTACTTTTTGTTCTTCCACAACACGCTGTTGGTGTACGAGAAGCGGCAGTCCGGATCTGAACACAAGAAGAAATGTACACATTGCGATAGAGAGATTAGATAGGAATGGTATGTCATGCATCACTGATGCCACATACCAAGCACTTGGTATTCTTGCTCAACAGTCTTGGCATACGGTCCAGGCTCGATTCCCTATGCACATTGTCAATCAAGTCAGTCTATCTTCTCGTTCTTTCTGTGACTCACAGACTCTTGAAAGTGGTCATACATCAGGAATACCACCAAACATTTGCTCAATGGTCTTACTCAATGAAGCACAGAAGGATGACAAGTGGTTGGTAGCAAACGAACGCGACTCAGGTGCCTGAAGGGCGTCGCCAGCGATCAAGGCAGTTCGTTGGTTGAAGAGACTGGCACGAATGCTTGGAAGCGTGCGACGGTATTGGTCCATCATGGTATGCTCGGCAAAGCGACGCAACTCGTCGAATCCGACACGACCAGACAAGGAGCTACGCAAGGTCCAACCAAGTGCATTCGGTACGTAGGCGTTAGTGTCGAGTGAACAACAAGAGTGTTGCGAAAATCGATTTGGCGGTAGCGTGCTTGGCGATGCATGGCGCATGGCGCATGGCGAGGGAGGGAGTGAATTTGGTGTGCGTGGTGAAGCAGTAATATGGTGGGAGCGAGCGATAGGATGGTATGTCGAATGACCAACCAGACATACTCTGGAACAATATGTCCCATCTCGGTTCGATCTCGTTCGGAACACTCGCGGATCGCTGTAGCAAAGGCCTCGGCAGCGCGAAGCTCCGTGGGCTCGGCCTTGAACTCTTGCTTCATCTGCGAGGTCGGCAACGAGGTGAAGAAGACTGGGATGCCCTTGGGCTCGAACTTCTTGACGATGGTCTGAATCTTGGCGCGCTTGTCGTCGACCGAGCCGTCCGAGTTGTTGATGAACTGGTCGAGCTTGTTGAGCACCAGCACGAACTTGCATCGATCCTCGTCCTCGCCGAACCACGGGTTGCTCTCGGACGAGGTGGCGCTCGAGGAAGAGGCCGCCGGCTCGGGGCTGTGGCGTGCGTGCGCCAGCATCTCAAACACCTTGGAGAGGCCGTGGAAGTTGGCAATGTCGTCCTTGGCCTCCTCGACCACGAGGAAGGTGGCGTGCGCCGAGCGGTGCTTGGTGGTGATGATGTACCGGGCCATGGACTCGATCTGCTGCTGCAACATGGCCTCGTTCTCGTCGGTCGCGAGGCTACGCAGGCCCGGCAGGTCGATGAACGACAGGTTGGGGCAGTTGTTCCAGCGCAGCTCGAGCAACACCGGGTTGCTATCGACGGCGCGCTGAGCCTGCAGCGTCTCGTTGGTGCGCTCGACGAACGCCGCCACTTGCTGCGTCGTACGGCCCTCCTCGAGCACCTCCTGATCGCGAACGATGCGCCAGGTCGGATGAACGTGACGCGGCGAGTAGATCATACGGAAGTGGATCGGGAAGCGGCTCGCAATGTCGGGGCGCGTAAAGTTGAACATTTGCAACGAGATGCCCTCGACGATACTGCTCTTGCCCTTGGACTGTGCGCCAATGATGATAAGCTCAGGTACCTTAACATCAAGTTTGCTGCAAGGAACAGAGACCAATAGCGAGGAGGATATTATCAACACACAGGGATGATGGATTAGATCAGATCAGCATGTGACGAAGGTACTTGATTCAATGATGCGGAGTGGAGAAGGCACATACAACTTGGTCGAAATGTCAAAGAGCTCGTTGATGAGACCAATCAACTCGGTACGAGCATTTTGGTCAAGTGGTGGCGGAGGAGCGGACGAAAGACTCGAAGAAGCCATGTGGTGGTGATGTCTGATGATCGAGTTGGAACACAACAATGACGACAACGATCAACGAGTTTTGGAGGGATTGGAAGTGTTCTTTCTCTCGTTTGGAGCAAGGTCAATGAATGGTGTGTGAAATAGACAGAGAGAGATAGTTGTGGTGCGGCGAGTGGGTGGTCTGAGTAAGAGCGTGTGTTGAGGTGCGTGGGATAGTGAGAGGCGAGACAACAACAACGACAAGGCGATGAAGCGAAGGAGGAGGAGGGGAAGCAGTGCGAGAGTGCGATCGCACCAACACCACAAACCGCGAAAGTGCGTTCGCAGGCTGCTGAGGCAAAGCCTACTCTCCTCTGCCTCAGGCGCTCCTTCTCCTTCCCGCTCCTTCTCCTTCCTCTGAGCTCATTCACATCCACGCCCTGTTCCTCTCACGCACACCCGCTCCACTCTCTCTCTGTCTCTCGCCATCAAACAAACCCCGAGACGAAATCGTTTACCTACACTCGCGCAGAACTCATCTTGATAGCTTTGTTGCTTGCATACACTACCCAGTACCTCGTGTAGCCCTCGTATTCTGTACTGCGGCCCTTCTGAACACTGATATCATTGTGTGCGTACGCACTCGCTCGCTCGGTCGCTTGCTCTGCCTGGCGACCTATCTCTAACGTCCTCGCTCTCCTCCCTTCTCCATGCTCTTGTTCTCCTTGTTGTGTAGCCACTCTCGATCTCCGTCATCACCACCATGTCGGACGAAGTTACAGAGATGCTCATGTCGGCCGACGACAACGTCGACGAGATCCTCGAGGAGTTCGAGACCGATCCCGAGCAGTTCGTCGAGCTCACCGACGAGCTGCGTGATCGCTTCTTCACCAAGATGCTCACTGCCCGACCCTCGAATCGCTCGCGACTCTTGACCTTGCTCACTGAGATTCGCAACGACGAGGATATCGTTGCTACCAAGGGTACGGCTACGGCCTCTCGTCTCGCAGTAGCAGTTGACGTTGGTGAGATACTGAATCAATCCTCCCTACCTCGACCCTTCTACGTCGATGTTGCCGTCGTCGTGGATGAGTAGAACAATACGGAGACCTGCGCAAGCTCAAGCTCGGCAATGTCTACGCCGGTGTCAAGCGCAAGGCTGCTCGATACAACATGGTGAAGCAAATGCTTACGCTGCTGGACTCTCGCGACCCGGATGATGCATCGGCTGCCGCTGCTGCCGCCGCCACTACTGCATCGTCGTCCTCGAGCAGCGCCAACAAGCCGGCACCGGTCACGTCTCCTCGTGGAGTCCAAAGCTCGGGCTCGTATCTGTTGCGTGACTCTGGCTCGATCGAGCTGCCTGGACCGCAATCTCCGTTGCCCAAGCTGCTCCCGCCAGCGCCTTCGGTCTCGGCCTTGGCCTCGATCCACAAGAAGCGAGTGCAGTTCTCGATTCATGACTTGCTTGATATCGAGGGTGATACCGACGACGCTACCTTCTTTGCTGACCTCAAGGAGTACGTGGGCTCGTTACCGTCCGAAGAACAGAGTACGTACCACGCATTACTCGTTCTCTCGGTGTCTCTCTCATTAACTCTGTTCTACTGGTCTTTAGTTCGTTATCTCGACTTGGCATCCGATGAAGTCAAGGAGAACATGATCTGTGCTGGTCAGTACATTGCCAATTACGCTCGATTCCGTGCTGGTGAGCCATTCCGAGTGACGTTGTTGGTGATTGGCGAGGCGGGTATTGGAAAGAGGTACACACACAAGCACCACGCATTGGTATGGCGCGACTCACTTTGCAACTACTGACCTCTCCCCTCGTCCCCTCTGATACAGTTGCTTGGTGAATGAGATTCACCGTGGTGCTTTGAAGCACAAGTGCCTCGAAGGTGTCGGTGGCACGTCGATCACACAAGATCTCGACTCCAAGAGTGTCGTGTACCGACGCCCGGTTACCGAGGAGGAGAACTTCTCGGGCATCGAGGAGGAGTTCATTGACGTGACGGTCGAGGTCATCGATACGCCTGGCCTGTCGCGCTCCGATATGGACAAGCCCGAGAAGATGACTGGCTTGATCGATGCGATCAACACGCGTCTGACCGACGGCTTCTCGGGCTCCAAGTCGACCGTGCACATGGTGTTGTGGTGTGTGCAAGGCACCGCGGGCCGCCTTCCGATGGTGGATGAGCTTTGGGTGCGACAGCTCGGAAAGCTGGTGCCCATCATCCTGGTGTGGACGCGAGCCTTCTTGCCGAACCACATTGAGGAGTTCCGTCGCTGGATGAACGACCGTACGTTGGTGCCGATCGAGCTGCCGTTCGTCGCCACGATCCCCGTGTACGCCCGCCGAGAGGAGACTTCTCTCGGTGGCACGATGCCGTCGTTCAACATGCCGCTGCTCGGTCGAACGATCGGAAGCACGTTCAACATTGAGACGCGTGCCAAGTTCGAGGTCTACCGACAGCAGTTGTCGGCGTCGACCGAGGCCGACTTTGAGCGCCGACGCTCGTGGTCCTACAAGGTGGTGTTCGGCGCCATGGCGAGCGCCTCGTTGGTCGGAGGCTCGCCGCTGCCGTACGTCGACTCGATCGGCGTGCTGGCCATCCAATCGGCCATGGTGGTCGAGATCAACCGCTCGTACGGAGTCTCGCTGCCCAAGAACGTCGTCAACACCATGCTCTACACCATCATCACCGGCTCGTCGACCATGACCTTGATCGGCAGCACGTCGCTCGCTGGCGCCCTGATCCTCGACTTTACGGCCGACACGCTCAAGCTCATTCCGGGCCTCAATATCGTCGGTCAGCTCGTGAGCGCCGGTATCGCTGGCGGCCTCACGGCTGCACTCGGTGTCGCCTTCATCCGCGCCCTCGAGAAGGTCGTGCGCCAGTACCCGAACCTCATGGACGTACCCAAGGACCGCATCGAGCAGCTGCTGATGGAAGAGGCTCGCGAACAAGCCAAGCTCAGCTTGAACGACGCCGCAGCTGAAGTGCGTAGGAACAGCGCGGCTGCCGAGGAAGCTGCCTCTCAATAAGGCACCACGACGCAGCATTACATCGCGCTGGCTCTTCTGTAATCACAAACACGCTCCCTCTCCCTCCCTCTCCTATTTGTTCATCTCGCCTCTGGCTGCACATTCTCTATCACATCGCCACGCATTATTTCGTATCCATCCAGCCACACGTTGTCACTTTCCACCACGTGGAGCAATGCGACCTGTGTTTAGTGTTTGTTTCGGTAGGTAGTATCTGTCTTTCTGTCTGTCTCTGTCCATCATCTATAGATTCTCTCGCTTGCTCTTGTGAACCTGTCTTCAACAAATATCAGCTACATAACAATAACACCACATACATATGGAAGATATGATGCTTGTCATACCAGCACCAGCAGAGAGCGAGAGCGAATCTTGTTTACGGATCATTTGCGCCACCGTAGTTTACGGGGAGAAGACAACCAATGCCACGTAAGCACTCGCGTCCCCTCTTTCGTTCCAACCCTCCCACACGCAACAACACCATAATCCCTCCATCGATCGAGCGCTTAGTATCTCGACAACAAACACCTCCAGATACCATGTCTCGACCTACCAAAGATGTTCCGGTGAACCCCAACAACCCTCGAGTCTTCTTTGACGTCGCGATCGGCTCCGAGAACGGTATGTGTTCGTTGGCTGGCGCTCTTGCTTGCGCGTTCTGTTCCTGACGCTGAGCTCGCTCGATCACAGTGGGCCGAGTGGTATTTGAGCTCTTTGCTGATGTCGTGCCCCTGACGGCCGAGAACTTTCGAGCACTGTGCACGGGCGAGAAGGGCGAAGGCGCCTCGGGCAAGCCGCTGCACTACAAGGGCTGCTCCTTCCATCGTATCATCAAGCGCTTCATGGTGCAAGGTCGGTCGAAGCAGCACTCCAAGCCGACAGCCTCAATATCAATTCGAGCTTCCACTGATCGATGCGTGATCGAGTAGGTGGCGACTTTACCCGTGGTAATGGCACTGGCGGCGAGTCGATCTACGGCGAGAAGTTCGCTGACGAGAACTTTGAGTACAAGCACGACGTACCGGGCCTGCTGTCGATGGCAAACGCTGGCGCCAACACCAATGGCTCGCAGTTCTTCATCACCACCGTGCCGACGAGCCATCTCGATGGCAAGCACGTCGTGTTCGGTCGTGTGTTGAAGGGCATGACGGTTGTGCGCAAGCTCGAGAACACCGAGGTCAACGACTCGAAGCCACTCTCGCCGTGCGTGATCGTCGAGTGCGGTGAGCTGGCTCCTGGTCAAGATGATGGCATCGTGCCTCCGAGCGATGGAGACATCTACGAAGAGTTCCCAGGTATCGTGATCGATCGCCAGAATCAAGTGAACGAATGATAGCAAACCGCTGATGATGACGCACGTTGCTTGTATGTTGCGCTACAGATGACATGAACTTTGAGAGTGGTGCTCCTCGTATCGCTGCCGCCGAGCACATCAAGGAGCTGGGCAACAAGTACTTTAAGGAAAACAACTTCAAGGCTGCCGCCGACAAGTACTCCAAGGCCCTGCGCTATCTGGCCGAGGCTGGTGACAACGACGAAGAGGAACTCGCGATTCAGAAGGCGCGAGTTCCATGCCGATTGAACCTGTATGTCGAGGAGTATCAGCTTATTGATGGATCGGTGGCGCTCGTGCAGTACTGACACGTACCTACCGACTAGCGCCGCCTCGTGGCTCAAACTCTCCAAGTGGCGTCTGGCCAATGAGCAATGCGACAAGGTCCTTGAGCAGGACATCAAGAACGTCAAGGCACTCTTCCGCAAGGCACAGGCACTCGCTGGCATGCAAGAGTTCGAGGAGGCGATTCAGATCCTCGTGACTGCTGCCACCTTGGAACCGAACAACACTGCGGTCCGAGCTGAGCAAGCAAAGTACGCACGCACGCACGCACGCACGCATCTCTAGCCCTGAGGTTCAACCAAAAGACAGGCTCGATTCTCATCAATCGATGGTTTGTGTGATTGGTCAGGATCAAGGCCCAAGCAGAGGAGTTCCGCAAGAAGCAGTCCAGAGCCTACGCTGCCATGTTCTCGTAGAGCACTCGCTCGATCAATCGACGGGTTGTTCCTCAATGGTCCAATAACAACCCAAACTCCAAACCCCATCATCCGTAATTCCTATCTTATCAATCCATCAACATCCACGAGCAGCCATTGATCGAGCATTCTATTCTCACTCTCACTACAGATCTGGAGACTCGCGTTCGTGTGTCGTTTGCTCGTGTGGTGTGTGATGCTTCTTCGAAATGTCGCTCGAGTATTTATGCGGGCGTAGAGCTCTCGCCAAGATCATTATCTCATCCTCCTCCTCATCAACACACCAGCACCACAACAGCCGCAATCGACTCTTGAGGTTGGATACTATTGTACTACACAACTACCCCATTCCACAATGAACGAATACGATGTGATCGTGGTGGGTGGCGGTCTGGCTGGCTTGCAGATTGCGCAACTCCTCGTGCAGCGCGAGAAGCGAGTGTTGGTGCTCGAAGCCAAGTCCTCGCTCGGAGGTCGACTGGCTACAGCCACGTATACCATTCCACGTAGTGATGATGATCAGACGAGTACGCAAGATGAGATCGATGGTAGTCTCAATCCGAAGTCGCGTATCTCGTTCGATCTTGGCGTGCATACCTTCAATCAGACCAACAAGCGCACGAACGAGCTGCTCAAGTACTACAAGTATGCAAGGCGATCTCCAACCACGTCCTTCGAGACGATACTCTCAGAACATTTGAATAATCTGATTCCAATGAGTGAGGCGCTCGTAGTATGCGAGTCGCAGTACGCCAAGCGCGTGGCACCTCGAAGATCGAGCTCTCGCATGGCAGCATCACGAGCTTCACTCCGCCGTTCGTGCCCTTGTCGTGGCTCGAGACCATCACGTTCTCAAGGCTCAAGTCCAAGATCGATGAATTGGCTGCAGAGATCCCGCTCGATGCGTATGTTACGGTCGCTATTGTCCTTCAATGATCGATCTATTCATTCATTCGATGCACGACATCATTCACTGATTCAACGACTCAGACCATGGCAAGCTTCCAAGGCCGTTGACTGGGATTCGATGACTCTCTCATCGTGGTTGGATCGCCATTGGTACATTGATTGCCAATCAGATGCCTTGGAATCCTACTCGCAGTATCTGATCGAATCGATGATTGGATAGCTGGTTCGCAAAGGAGAAGCAGATCATGGACCTCGTGTGCCACACGATATTCTACAGTGCATCGGATCGAGTGTCGTTCTTGCACTTTCTACGTACCGTAGGCCAAGTAGGCGGTGCAGTACAAACGTACGAATCTCTAGTTGCAAGAGAGAGAGAGTCTTCTTCAACGATGAATTCGAACAATGTCGTACTTACGAACCAGAATACGATGTACGATAGATTGATCGATCGAGCCACTGGAGGATTGGCTGAACAATTGTACATTCGCAATGGAGCCACACAGCTACTGCAACGAATGGCGAACGAACTCGGCACTGCACGAGTTCGCTTGAACAGTGCCGTGATGCGCATCGAACAGCCGAATGACTACGAGACTGAGGATCTCTCGTCGACGTTCGATCAGTATCCGGTGACCGTCGAGACGCTGGATAATGTGCGCTTGCGCTGCAAGTTCGTGGTGCTCACGGTGCCGCCACCGTTGGCAGCTCGTATCCACACCGAACCGCCGATGCCTGCGAGTCGTGACATTCTGTGCCAATCGATGGTGTGCGGAGCGGCGATCAAGACCATCACCGTGTACTCTGAGCCGTTCTGGCGCGAAGGCTCGGCTTCGGGATCGTTTCTATCGAGCAACACCGACGTTCGGTGGGCGTTCGACGCCTCCGAGACTCTCGATAGCGGCGAGTGCGTTTACGCGCTGGCGGGGCTCTTCATTGGCAACGGCGCCTTGCATTGGAGCGAGTACACGTCGGAAGAGCGACGCCAAGCTGTGTGCTCGGCGTATGCACGCGTGTTTGGCGATGAGCGTGCCAACACACCGCTGGCGTACTTTGAGCATGACTGGAGCGTCGATGGCTGGAGCCGTGGAGGATTGGTAGCGAGCGCCATGCCCGGTACGCTTACCACCGTCGGAGAGGCTCTGTTCCGTCCGATCGGGCGCTTGCACTTTGCAGGTCCCGAGACGGCCATCGCATCCTACAACTACTTTGAAGGTCCGTCGTGAACGCACTGTAACACCTGCTTCTGATTGAGGAGAGAGCACTCACAAGACATTGGATCGATTCGATTGGAAACGAATACAGCGTCACTCGAGTCAGCCGAGCGAGTGAACAACGAGCTGGCACTCAAGTTCGGCGGTACCAACCTGCCATCACCGATGCTGCACCTGCGCAAGCCATTGAGCTTCCTACCGGTGCGTACGTCGGTGCTGCACAAGTTCTTTTGGTACACGTTCGTCTTCTCGGTCGGTCTCGTGGGTGGTGCACGATACGGACACCAACTCGCCGAGCTGCTACCGCTGTCACTCATTGGAGAGCGAGCTCAGCTATTGCTCTCGTCGTCCTCCTCCTCAACGCTATAATGTCTTTCAATAATGCGAACAACGACGGCGACCGACTCATTCATATTCATATCTACACACATGAATGTACAAGTGCACACGAGCGTGTCTCTCTCTCTCAATCACGCCAATTGGCCCATTCTCCCCGTCCCTGTTGCAACTCATCAGCAGGCAACACATCGAGACCAAAGACCTTGATTGCATGTTGATCGAGCTCGAACTCGGGAGGCAGGAGCTTGACGATGGCTCGCGCACGCTCGAGTGGCTGCTGGCACATCTGACGTGGGAACATCTTGATGTACTGGCACATGCGCAAATTGCTGCTGTCGTTCGAGAAGTTACAGTGCGGCATGCACGAGTTCCAGATCACAAGGCTGCCGGCACGCATCGTGATCTTCTGTGCGTACTCGCACCATGTCATCTCGGGCCTTACAGGCACCTGAATGGTGGGCACTCACGAACCGGTGAGCGATTCAATCCACGCTCCACGAGCCGATCGTGGTCTACGTACAAACGAAAACGACGAGTAGATCTCGGTCTGGGCGGCCCATTGTGCCAAGAACTTGTGGAAGCCCGGCACCGTGATGAAGCCACCATCGTCGGCACGGCTATCGACCAGCGCCACGAGGCCCTGCACCTTGGGGAAGCCGATAGGGTCGCTGCCATTGTGCTCTGTGATGAACTCAGTGTTGGCTTCTCGGGGCGTCGCCCAACTGTCGGTCGATAGAGTCATCTACATTCATCGAAGGCCACACACATCCCAAGATCGAGCATGATTGCGATATCGATTGCGATCAGTATCAGTGTCAGCGAGTGAGTGTCGCCAGCTCACAACCGGTCGCCACGCACCGGCGGAGGCAGCTTCTCGACCTGCGTCCACGCCCATGGATTCAGATCCCAATGAAACCAAGCATCGGAGGTCTTGAGATCGGGTCGGTCGCGAATCTCGATGGTCGACGTGCTGCCATCGGGCGCCTCGACCACGGTGGGTACTTGTTTGGTCGGCACCATGACGCACGCTCGATCGAGCGACACCAGCAGGTCATCGCAGCCGATCATACGCGAGAACGCTGCCTCGAGTGTCGGGGCTGCTCGATTGCGCCATCCCGACGGCGTCCCGAAGACCTCATTTCCCACGATTCCAGTGCGCGATATGACCTTGGCAGCATTGGCGATCGTCTCCGGCTTGGTGGGATCGAGCTCGAGCCAGGACAACGACGTCGTCACCATCACTCGAAGCATCTCCCTGCATCGACCACGGCGTCTCCATCAGAGACTGCTCCTGGTTCTCGAGACGATCGATGTGTAGCTACACATTGCAGAGTAGAGGCTAGCAACGTACCAGAGCTCGGCGACGCTTACGGCACATTGCTCAGGCGTGAGCACTCGATCGAGCACCACGAATCCGTACTCATCGAAGAAGAGCTTGGCTGCCTGCAGCTGCTCCTCCGATATCTCGCCAGCGTCTATCTCAGAGAGTACAGCATATGAGCTCTCGAGCAATCATAGACTCAGCAGAGAGCGTGAGCGTGTGTTCCACACGCACCATCGACAACAGCGAACGACTGCACGAAGCCCTCGTCATCGAGCGGTGCCGTGACTTGCTGGAACTCCTGGAATGGAGCGAGCGGCCGCACCGCGAGCTCAGGCTCAGGTTTAGGCTTACGGGAGATCTTTGTATGCTTGTGACCCATCAAACTCAATAGGCCAGCGATCAACGATCAACGAGGGCGACAAGGAGGTGGCGACAGCAGGAGGCAACAACAACAGCAGCAACGATGATGAAGAGGGAGATTGATATCGGATGAACCCATCCACTATCGGCATTCAGCGAACCGGAACAGCAAATACTCACTGACGTCGGAACAGCGAAAGGCCGTCACTAATAACAAGGAATGATTGAACAAACGAGAGATTGAGATCGTGGGGGAGTTGAGTTTGGGTTTGGAGGAGGAGGAGGAGAAGGTGTATTTGTTCGAGATATCGATCAGATCGAAAGGATGGAAGGAAGGAAGAGCGGGGGCAACACGCAATGGTCTCAGTCATAGATAATAACGCAACAACAAGTAACACGCATAGCAGAAAGAGTAGAACTGAATCGTCTTAGCGGCGGCGGCATCGATCGATCGATAGATAGACAGGACAGACAGACAGTAGTAGATAACGAAACAAACATGCACGCTCGTGTGTAGTTGGACGTAGCATGGAGAGAGATATAGTTATGATACGCAACTGTAAGGGAGTAACATCGGCTTGTTGCGTAGTGTGTAGCTTATGGTGGAGGTGATGAGCCCATTAGCATGCGTCTCACGTTCGACCGATCACGCTAGGCCAAGAGTCTTCATCTTCTCCATCGCAAGTTGAATCTCGGCTTCGGAGGGCTCGTCGGTGGCCAGCTCGTCGACGAGCGGATTGTCGCGAATGTAGTCGTTCCAGGCCTCGGGCTTGCCGACGATGGTGCAGGTCTTGTCGAGAACCATGATGCACTCGGGCACGGCAGTCGAGTCGTCAAAGAGATTGTCCGAGATGTTGAACTCGCGCAAGTTCTTCATACGCGAGAGTTCCGACGGCAGCGACTTGATCTTGTTGTTGTGAACGTCGAGGATGCGCAGACTAAAGATCTTGGAGATGGCGGCTGGGAGCGACGCCAGCTGGTTGCTGTGGAGGATCAGGGCGCGCAGTGATGATAGCCTGGAGAAACCGTCGGGGATCGACGTGATCGAGCAGTGCGTGATGGACACTTGCTTGACGCAGTGTTCGCTCCAGAAGCCCGAGTAAATGAAGGCCGGTACGGTGGGAAACTTTTCGTTGCGCAGTACTATCGTCTCGTTGATCTCGTGCTGTTGCGATGGATCGAGGAGGAGAGGTATTCGCGTGGGTGAGACAAGGATTCTGTGAAGCCGAGCGCGATGGATAGAGTAGCGTGAGACGCCGTACGTACCTCTGGTCGAATACGAAGGCTCAGGGAGATCGAGCCTCCGGGGCGATCCTTCTTCTTGCGTTTCAAGAGCTCGTAGGCTTCCTCGCGAGCGATTGTGTCGGCCATGTTGTTCAAGCCCACCTCGGTGTAGCCAATGATGACGTCCTTCTTGGGCTCTTTGTCGAGTACCTCGACTAGCAGCTTCCATTCAGTTCCATTCAGCGAGGGAATGGTCCTGTATTCCAACGTGTAAGCTCGAGATACGTGCGGGAGTGGGTATGCGCGCGCGAGCTTACGTCACACGTACAATTGGAAAGACTCGTGAAATAGTGGGTCGCAACCAATCACACTAAGAGACACATCATGCAGTACGAGATGGAGGTGAGAAGAATGGGCCGTCGCTCGAGTAACACGTGTGAAGGGGGCAACCAATAGCGATAACGGAGAGGTGTACGTACACCTTGGTGCGGTAGACACCGTCCTTCTTTGAGTTGATCTTCTTGGCGTGGTCCTTGATCGTCGGCGACACGAGCGTGAATTGGACCTGTGCGTTGACCTGGCCACTCTTACCAGCCGGCAATCCATGGGCAGCAAGCACTGAGATCGTTCGATATCGATGCAGCAATCCCATCAGCAACATCAGCATCATCAACCATTAGCATCAGCATCACCAACAAAGGGGGAACGCTGGGACGAGAGCGTTGTACCTTTCAGCTCGAGGATACCGCTGCTATTGAGAGAGAAGGCCTTGATGTCGGCCAGCGCCAAGGCCGACAGCGAGTCGAAGTCGACCTTGACAAAGTCATCGCGGTCGGTGGCACCGCTACCAGCCGATACCGTGTGATGCCGCGTGAGCGAAGTAGACGACGAGCCCGACCTTAACAACGCCGCGGTGGTCGAAGTCGACGTGCTACCATCGTTGAACGTGTGGCTTCGTTGCGACTCGACCACTGGAGCAGTGCTGCCTCCTGCTCCATTCGCATTCACACGCAGACACGTAAGCACGCGAGGGTAACGGCGAGCGTACGAGCGCGCGCCTTGGATTCCGGTACATGAGCGATACCCAAAGACTCACAACAAGCACAGACGAGGATCGAGCCATGTGCTCGCAGACGGTATGAGAGCGTGAGCGTGTGGGTGAGCGTGTGGTTCGTACCGCTGCTACCGAGCAGCTTCTGCTGGGCTTCCTTGTCGGCACGTCGAGCTTGCGTACGCATCTCGGCCTTGCGATTATGCTCCTCCTCTTCCGAGACATGTGTGTCGGTCGAGGCTTTTTTGGACGAGAACATGGTCTTCTCGAGATTGGACGCAAGGGAAGAAGACTCGCAATCTCAAGCTTGGGGGTCTTGGGGACTCGTTGAGCGTTGGGAAGGGACAGACGAGCCGATGAGAGTGACGCGGCAGCAGCAGCGAGGCGAAGAAGCAACTGAGAGCCTCGCGCTCTCCTCCTCGCTGAGGAACTCCGCTCTCTCGCCCTCTACCACCGTCAGCCGCAAGCTCTCGTGGCTCTCGTGGCTCGGCTGGCTCGGCTGCCCAACCTCTCCAGTAAGACTACCTTTCTTCCACCGTTGCGGCACCTCCATCCAACAGGCACCAACTTGAGTGAGTGTCGTTGGTATTGGTAGGTATCTCGCGCTGGAGGTTTCCACTGCCGTCGCACGGCTGTTGGTCGGACAGGCAAACAGCGCGCCATTGATTCCGTCGGTACCACCGAGCATCTGCGTGTACCGCCGATCGATGACATCCGCTCCTGCATGTGTCTCGCTCGCATCGGGAAGCTCCTTGCGATCTAGTGCATGCATCCCCTCTTCGATCTGCTTGCGGGCATTGGCTTATTTCGATGGCGAGCGTGTTCGCTTTGGGATGACGCGGAGGGATTTACGAGAATGCCGGTATTGCTACAACTGTAAATATCGATAGGAACCATCCATCACCACCACCATCTATCCACCATCACTATTTCTATCTAACATCGTGTCACATATGTACCAAGTTGGAAGACACACGACCTTTTCTCTGCGCAGCCATGTACAACACACAAGACTCATCGGGCTGGGCCGTCGTCACTCGTATCGTTGCTTCTTGGGCGAATGGGGAGAAGCATCCACCGAGCGACCGTCGGCACCGAGCTTACGTTTGCTCGGTGGAGGTATGGGCTTGGACATGATCTCGTAGCTACTCTCCTCGTCGGGCCAGCAGATACTCGGTGAGCACTCGTCGACCGTGAAGCCGACTGTACGATAGAACGCCATGGCTGCCGCATTCTCTGTGCAGGAGCAAGGAGTCACACCCTGGTGGGTGAGTGAGGTGCCTTGAGGCGCATTGAGGCACGTTGGCTCATCGTACCAAAGTGCACGGTCAACATGAGCTTCTTCATACGGCAGTTCTGGCCGATCGCCTCGAGAGTCTAATGTTGCCAGCCAGCGTATACGATGAGAAGTGGCCATTGGCGGTGCGCTGCTTGTGATGGTACCTGTACAAGCTTGCTGCCAATGCCGAATCCACGCGCACTCGCTGCGACTTGCATCTCGTAGCTGTGGAGCAGACGGTTATGGTTCGAACGTGCGATGGATTGCTCGACCTGGTGAGCACTCTTCATCGTACCAGTACACGACGTCGATCGAGTTCTCGACCTCGAACCGAAAGTGCGAGAAGGCCACGATGCTCGCCGTACGCTCGACGAGAGTCGCTGCATCATGGATGGTGCCAACGGTGTCTTCATCGCATGTGGTCGAGCTCGGCAGCGGATCTCTCGTCACGATTAAGAAGCGTGCCATGTCGTGTGACAGCTCGCGCAGCTTCTTGGCGTCACTCCAATCTGCATCATCGAACGGTGGTTTGAGTACACATGTATGCGTGTGTATGAGCACGAGAGACGATGGAGTTGCGGGCCACATACTCCAGCCAGTTCGATTGTAGAGATCCTCCATGTTCGTCTTGAGTAATTGGAACAGGGGATCGATGAGACCGAGCTCGCGAGCGCGTGGACCTGCCACTAGCGTGATGTTGAAGATGCTATCACCTGACATCTTGCTGAATATACACAAGTAGATAGCTGAGTACTCCTGATGCATCGTTGAGCGGGTGGCATTGGGCATCATACACGTTGCTACTGAAGGCCTGTGCGCAGTCGATCTTGCGCAATGAGTCGAAGCGTTCGTTAGCAGCCACGACGTTGAGCGAGAAGGGCTCGAGCTTGAACTCGCAGTCGTCGTCGTCTTCGACATCATCGTCGGCTCCATCGTGGCGCTCGTGATGGCTATGCGAGCTTGCATTGTCTTCGAACGTGGCCATGGAGGAGCAGCACACGCACTCGCTCGCTCGAGGGTTACCTTGCCGCGTACGGTATCACTCGAGATCAATCGCTCGCTCGCTCGCTCGATCTCTTCTTGATGATGATGCGCGCAGACAAAGATCGGTGATTGAACGAATGAATGGATTGATTGATTGATTGAGGATTCTCTTGGTAAAGATACACTCACTCCCTAATGGAGAGGAGAGATGATGCGAGCGTGAGAGCAGCAGCGAACTGAATCCACATCCACCATCATCACAATCAATCAATAACACCACTAACCACGACCGACCTATCAGGTCTGCTGGTAACAAATAAATAAATAAACGAATCAAAGGAACAGTAGAAGAAGTAGCAGCAGTAGGAGCGACGAGAGCACCTCTCGACGATGGCACGGCCCCGTGAGTTAGCGTAAGAAGCTTGTCTCAGGTATAACTGCTTGCTGCTGCTGCTGTTGCTGTTGCGATTGTTGCTGTTGTTGCGGTTCTTGGTGGTGATGGTCGTGTTGCGGTAGAAACGCCTCGTGCTCGACATCATTGAGGCGGCGACGCTTCTGCTGGTGTTCGGTGCTTTCGTTGGTGGATTGTGATGCGTACAGCGCGGGTTCGAGAAGCGCATTCACGCGTGATACGGCGTCGTCGTCGCTCACACGCCCTTGGTACGGCACGGTGCTGCCGGATTCGAGCTCCTCTTCATCGTCCCCTGCTTCGCCACCGAGAGATGCTCGTGCCGTGTGCTCACCGGAGCTCGACGGCGAGCTTGTTGGACTCGAATCTCGCGAGTCGGCCTCTCGGGACGGCTCGATCGAGTTCTCGTGTGCCTTGAGATCCGTGTGGCCGTGGCTGCCGTTCTGATTGCCACCTTGCGTGTCGTTGAGAGTCGCGATGCCTTCGCTGCTAGGACGTCGCTCGAATCCCACTGAGGCACTCTCCTCAATGGAGTCTTCGGTGGCCGGTAGCGGACGCGGAATGATTTGCAGCTCCATGATGGTGTTGTAGGACTTGGGACTGAAGAAAGCGAACGCTGAGGCGTGGTTGGCGCTTGAGTTGGACGAGCAACCGTAGCCGGCAATGTAGAACACCTGCCCCTCGGGCGTCGTGCACAAGCCGTACGCAGCAAGGCGAGGCATGTTGTCGCCACCGATTCGGCTCACGGGTGACCACACGCCACTCGCCATATCCAACTCGTGAAGGTCATCAAAGAAGGCGCCTGTGCCGCTCGTTGCTGCTCGCGAGTGCATCGAGTATCCTGTGTAGCAGCGAGACGATGCGAATAATGACGTTAACGATGATCTTTCATCGAGTCTCTCTCTCTCTCTCTCTCTCTCTCGCCAGCCGTAGAGTCGTACCTCCATACAACAGGACCTTGTTGGCAACAACAGCGGCCTTTGCTTCGTATCGAGCTTCGGGTTCGCTTTGAAACTGGTTCACCAGCGTCCAGTGATGCGTCTCGAAATCGAACGCCCACAGATCATTCAAGGCTTGTACGCTGCTGACATGCCTAGCACGTGAGAACGCACACGACGCCGTGGCACACTCGCTCAACGGCCATACCTATTGCCGACGGTTGCTCCGCCGTGGGCGCCTCCCCAGATGTACATGTTCTTGCCATGCACCCAGCTGGCGTGGTAAGCACGCGCCTGCGGTCGTGGTTCGGACCAGATGGCGCTCAGTGTGCGAGTGTCGGTATCGAAGCGCAACAACTGGTCCAGGTAGCAGCCAGTGTCCTTTTCGATTCCTCCAAAGATGTACAGCGCACTCTCGTACACGACGCTACTATGTCCGAAGCGCCAGATCGATGGTGCTGTGATGGACTTGATGACGCTCGACAAGGGCGGAGTCGAGAGCGACGTCGCCAGTGCGACGTTCAAGTGGCACCATTGTAGCGACTCGAGGTCGAGTGCAAACAGGTACGAGTTGGTGTCAAGTTCGACGACTGTCACGCTGGAGGTTGTGGCAGCGTTCGAGAGCGCTTCAGAGGCCGCATTCGACGACGAGGAGGACGACGACGAAGAAGAAGAGGTTGAGGAAGTCGAGCTCGATTGCTCGAGTGACGAAAGCTGCGTTGTGCTATCTGGAGCAGGGTGGTATTGTGCCAACGAGTCATGTGATGATGAGGATGCGGAAGATGATGTCTCATGGCTCGCGTCAGCAGCGGTAGTGGTCGTGGTCGAGCTTGTCGATGAGGTAGAAGTGGAAGGAGCCGACGAGGACGATGAAGACGACGACGACGACGACGACGACGAGGATGTGGATGATGAGGATGTGGAAGTGGAAGTGGAGCTCGTGTTGGTATCGACGATTAGATGATGATGATCAGAGACGGGCGATAGGTGAGTGTAATCGAATGAGACCGAGTGCTCGTCTGGGTGTTGCAGTTGTTGTGTCGACGATTGAGATTGTTGGAGCTCGGTTGGAGAGCCATGAAGGGTCTGATTCGATGGTACCTCGTCGAGGTTCGACATGCCATTGTCGCTCGGAAGCGTGAGGCTCAGCCGAGAGGCCAGCGATCCAATGTCTCCACCAAAGAAGTACACATAGTTGCCGACCACAGAGGCGGTGCAAGCGTTGCGAGGTGACGGATGTGTGACCATGGTCGAGTCGAGTCGCTCCCACGAGCAGCGATCCAGATGGAAGCGCCACAGGTCGTTCATGGTGTCTCTGCCGTCCATTCCGCCAAAGAGATACAACGCTCCGAGATGCTGTACATTGCCCATGCCCGCCCCCCACATATGGACGCATCCTTTGTTATCAAGGTGGCATTCATATGGTCATCGTGGATCGGGCCACGTACATTGAAGCACGCAGCATGGAAGCGAGGCGGCGGCGACTTGAGCGACACCGGACCTCGCAGCTTCAAGGCTGACGAGAAGCACCACTTCTTCCATTGGTAGGTCGGCTGCATCGCAATGTAGCATCGTTGTAGGTGCGCTAGCACACCCTCTTCGATCAACGAAGCATCGGAGTGTAGCGCGAATACCAGATCCTCGCATGCCTGCGAGATACCGAGCCAGTGGTGCCTCGAATGTCAGAGTCGACGCTCCACACACTCACAATCACGAGATTGATAGAGATATGGATAGATGGATAGCTCGCTATTGGAGCATCGTCCTTCGTCGTACCAGTGGATACTTGCCAAGACTCGCGGCAGTGACTCCACGACGAACACGTGCTTGTACGTTGTTCTGATCGTAACGTACGGCAGCGTCGCTCCACTGCAGGGCCTCGGACCATTGCTGCGTTTTCATGTAGCTGGTGTCCGGTCGGTCGGTAGGTTGAGCGAGAGTGAGTGAGTGAGTGAGCTACGAAATGTGCGCGTCACTACGGTGTCTGGTATGCACGACACGTACCATGCAGCGCAATTGCTGTGCAACAGCGACATCAATGAGGGATTGACCTCGGACTTGGCGACCAGATGGTTGATGGCTTTCTCGTACAACTATGGCGACGACGACCCACACACAGCCACACACGTATGCGCTTCAGTAAACGTTGTGCGTTCATCGATGTAGGTGCCATGAGTGAGAGATATACCTGCAACGCAAGTTCGAGGTTGCCGATACGATACTGCTCGTTGGCATCGTCCTTGAGCATCAAGCAGTCGAGCACCGCCGTCGACGCCTCTTGCACTGATCGCCGTCGTCGTCGCCGTCGTCGTCAGCAATCGCTACGAGCCAGCTCTCTCTCTCCCTCTCTCGCGCGCGCGAGCTGCCACCTCGATTCACATACGCTTTCGCTTCATCGTTTCGCTTGGTTCCAACACTACCAGCACGCAGCTGCTTTTCGTGGCTCGTTGCTTGTAGTTCTTGGCTGCTGCTGCACCGAGACGTCGCAGAGACGCAACGACGACGAGACGACGAGAAACCGACAAAGCGATAAAGCGGTAAACCGCAAAAGTGGGACAGCCTTATTCTTTAGAGGCATGATTTCCCGCCTTTTTGTCGTTTCGTGCGCCACGTCGATCTCTCGATCTCTTGATCTTGTTGCTTCTCTCCTACTTGATAGATCAATCACACGATCTTTCGATCTTTGCTTCTCTCCTACTTGATAGATCAATCACACGATCTTTCGATCTTTGCTTCTCTCCTACTTGATAGATCAATCACACGATCTTTCGATCTTTGCTTCTCTCCTACTTGATAGATCAATCACAACCACATCGATCTTTCGATCTTTGCTTCTCTCCTACTTGATAGATCAATCACAACCACATCGATCTTTCGATCTTTGCTTCTCTCCTACTTGATAGATCAAGCACACGATCTCTCGATCTCTCGATCTTTGCTTCTCTCCATAGATTAATCACAACCACGATGGCTGAGATTCCCGAGTACATCAAAGTCAATCTCTCGCAAGCTCACACATCAGCAGTCGGCGGTGTCGGTGGTCATCCCTTCATTGCGAACGAGAAGTCCTTCGCGACGTCTGCTTCGTTGCCTGAATGGCGCCAACGTGTACGTACGCGCACGCGGCAACACATCTGGCGATCTTGGCCGCTCATAGCGCATGATGCGATGCAACAGATCGAGCGCTTCGTCGGCACCGGCCCGGCTTTCATGCACATTCAGATCAAGACTGCTGCGGGCGAGGTACTGCTCGAGCTGCCTCCCGACGCTGCACCGGCCAGCACCTTGGGAGAGTTCCTCGCTCCGGTGCTGGGGCACTCTCCTCTCAACGTCCATGTGATCGACAGCGACCCCTCGTACGCCTATCTATGCAGCGCGTTGCCTTTGGGAACTACAATCGTGCTGACGCGAGGCATCGTACGCCACTCCAGGTCGGTGCTGCTTCTCCAGCAGGAGCCAGTCGAGCGCTACACGCTCTCGGACGAGGCGTACGCTGCACGAGCTGGCACTGCTCGTGAATGGAAGGCACAACAACGCTCGTCGCCCGTCAAGAAGCCATCTGCAGTAGCGGCAGCAGAGCCGTACGCCGAGCGCCCCGACATCGAGGTTGGAGATCACGTGAGCTTGATCGATGGCGACCATCGTGGCGTCGTGCGATTCGTCGGTCGTGTGGCACAAATGACTGGCTACTGGGTGCGTGAGATGTATCATCTCGAGATAGAGAGCCATCTGTTCGTCCACGTGACTCACTGGTTGTGTCCGTGCAGATTGGAGTCGAACTGCAAGAGCCCAAGGGCAAGAACGACGGCTCAGCCAAGGGCGAGAGATACTTTGAGTGTGCTCCTAACCACGGACTCTTTGTGCGCTTCGATAAGGTACATGCTTGCATCTCGATCTATCCGTGAGCCACCAGGCTCCATCGTCTCATACGCATGCATCTCAATCGGAACAGTTGCGAGTCGTTGCCGAGTGATACGCCCAATCGATTCGATGATTCTCAGCGTCGTACACCTTCACACATACACATGTCGAGTTCTTCTGCGATGTCGTTGATCGTGTATCTCCGAGTACTTTGTACATTAGTCCGTGATGAGAGAGAGAGAGAGACAGAGAGAGAGCGAGTGAGAATGAATAGAGTCATTGTGATCCCGTCAGGCGACCTATCAAGTGCCTTGGTGCGATAGCGACGGGCCAGTTACTCGGCCTCGGCCTTAGTCAAGATGTAGATAAAGTAATGGAACATCTCACCTGTGCATCGTCGAGATTATTGGTCAATCGTACAATGCACGATACTGTAGTCGTCGATTCGAGATTGATGCCTCGTACCCATCGTGATGGTGCGCATGGTCCAGCCATACTTGTTGTTCTCGCCGAGCAACATTGGTCTTCGAAAGTGAGGTTGATCGAATGTGATCTCGATGAAGATGCCTCCCGGTTTCAAGACCCTGACGCATCGATACCAAGGGCATTGTTGTGTATCGAGGAGATGATCGAGATGAGTATCGAATCGTGGTTGTTGTGGCTGTGTTGTGGTTGCTCGTCGAGTACCGTGAGATATGCGAGAAGGTCCGATCGACACGTGCTGCCAGCTCCTCGTCGATCTCCCACACCGACGTTTGTTCGGTCTACTCGATATCACTCCATCAATCAAGTGCACGAACGATGGTAGCATCTCACTCACTCACTCACTCTCACTCACATATATCGATGCACATTATCACATGCGTGTACCATGATTGCATCGATGGTGCCCTTCTCCAACACGATATCGAACGATGCGTCGGGGTAGGTCATGTTCATCATATCCATCACATCCCCTGAGCAGCCAGCCATACACCACAGTGCTTTAGAACCATTGACTGATTCATGGAGAGTGCGTACACACTCGCTCGCTCGATCGAGTGGCACATACACTCGAGCTCAGGCTTGTCAGCGTAGCGCTGCTTCATATCGTCGATCACCTGGGCGCTAAAGTCCATGTTGACCACATGCTTGAAGCCTCGATCATACAGCCGCTCGCCCATCTCTGAGTTGCCACAACCGACGTGTAGGATGCGATGCTCGGGCTTCAATAGTGGTAGTATATGAGGCTCGATCTCGGCCCATCCCTTGAACCAGTCATACAGGCCCTTGTCCCTATGCCATCGCCACAGGCTGGCGTTAGTGCCAGCACGATGCTCGATCACTGTCGAGAGAGAGTACTTTTGATAGCGCTGCTCCCAATACTCGCGGGTGGCATATTCCTTGTTGGTCTGCGGTGTCAAGTCGTCTCGATCATCCATCGACAGATGTGCGTGCGTGAGGTAGCAGGTGAAGAACGAATGAGAAGAAATGAGCTAGGTGGCTGGTCACTCGCTAGCAAGCTGACCGACTATCAACGATTAATCGCAATAGATAATTATGCATGGATGAATGAATTGTCGTTGTTATTATCGAGTGGTATGCCTGGTCGATCGGTGGGTAGGATGGATGAATACGATCTCTCTCTATGCATGCGATTTGGGTTTGGTATCCTCGCGGTCGTATGGTTGAGGTTCTAACGCAAGGTGGAATAGAGGGATAGCGTCTAGAAGGTCGAATCCGAACATCAGTCATGAGCGAATGAGCGAACGAACGAGCGAGCGAGGACGGGATGTTTGTAGCGTTGCGTACCTTCTTCCAGGTGTCGGGCTCGGAAATGTACACAATGTGCTCAGGTTTGGACTCAGGTACCGGCGGAATGGGCTTGTTTTGGCCAAAGACTACATTGATGCGATTGTGAGTCGGTAAGAATGGGAGCGCACAGACACAGTCAAGACGCTGAATGGATTGTCGATACGTACTTTGTACCGACAAGACAGCGTTTTGCGTGGGCGACAAGTGGCGCTCCCAGAAGGTGACGAACTCGCGATGCGTCAGGGCACGCAAGGCAGCAACACTGCGCTGTACACGATCGAACTGGTACGTGCGCTCGGTGATCTCGTAGTACCATCGACGCGTACGATCGATCAACTTGAGGTCCTTCTCCTCCTTCTTGGCGATCAGGGACGAGACATACTTTTGGAACTCGTCGTTGGTCAAGGTCTTGATGCGATACTGCATTGCAAAGGCACCACGCACGCGAAGGATCATCAATGGATGCGATTCTGGAGCGCACGGGATTCATGCGTATGCGGCAACGTACAAGGAGCCATGCCAAAAAGTGTTCGATACGCGAGTGCAAGTAGGTCGGATCATGCAACGATGATTGGATACGAACGTAATACCACAGGATATCGAGGTGCTTGCGCCCTCCGGACCACACAATATACTGGTGGTCGGCGCGAGTGATCAGCACGGGTTAGTGCCTGCGAAACGAGTGCAGAATCTCGAGAGAATAGTGGCATACGTACGCCGAGCTGCTCCTTGGTACGAAGGGTATCAAACGCCGGTTCGGATCCAATGAGATCCAGCAAGTCCAACTTGATATCGATCGAAGTTTGAGGCGCACCGATCTGAATCAGATAGTAGATGGCCGAGTTGTTTTCTTCGGGGTTCTTGACCGGCAGCTGGTGAATGTACTGGAAGCCAGGCTCGAGGCGCACGATACGGTTCTCGGGCAACGCATACAACGGCGGAGGGTTGTTGAGCTTCTCGAGGATCTGCAAGAACAGCTCCTTCGATTCCTGTGGATGCATTGATAAACGCGGGTCAGTGCGAGTGCTGTGATAGATAGGAGCGAGAGAAGAGAAGCAAAACGAACATCTTCGCTAATATTGCCATGCGAAAAGGCCTCGACCATCAAGTTGGGCAACAGGTTGTTGTGCACAAAGTAGTCCAGGTCCTCGGGCGTCACCTCTGTCACGACACACGTAAACGTGGATTGAGCATCATCAAACAAACAAATGAATGAATGGAACCGATATCAACGTACTCGCGACGGCGGCCAGCTCTTGCTCGGCCGTCCAAGCGATACTCGTGTCAAGAATGACGATCGATCGCGAGATGGAGTAAGGCGGCTCCATCTTGAGGTTTTCGAGATCGCGCATGTACTGCTCCTTCAACACTGCAAAGCGACTAGGGATGCACTTGAAGCTTCGCAGCTTGTCAAAGATGCTGTTGACCAACAGCGGAAGCTTTTGGTTGTAGCCTGACACAAGCACCTGTGCAGCAAGAGCGTGTTAGCAGTTGATCACGATGTAGTCGTAACGACACTCGACGTACCGATACAGCAAACGTGTCGATGATGATTGAAAAGGTGAGGCCGGCAACCTCGGCAATGTACGAATACTCATTGAGCTGATCCGAGAGATTGCGTTCGAGCAGTTGCGTCAAGGAAGACGATCGTGGGGACTGATACGTCTCGGGGCTCAACTGGAGACAGTGTTGGAGTTAGAACAAGGCGAACGCGAGAGACGGAAAGAGATGGAAAGAGTGAGAGCGAGAGAGCGAGCGAGTACCATATGAACCCGATAGTTACTGCGGGGCTCCTTGAACGAGGTATCAGTAGAGTGCCAGAGTTTAGCGTTAGGTTGCGACAAGATCACCGTTGGTGGCTAAAGCAAGAAAGCAAAAGAGTGTGAGTGAGAGAATGACAATGAGTCGGAAGAAGAGTCGCAACATCACCAACGAGAATTGCGCACCTGAACCGTCACATCTGGCGCCTGACGCAGTCCGAACTCGTCAGGCAAAAAGATGTTGGGCTGCGGCAAGTGGAGCTTCTCGGCGCCTTCGATCGCAGGTCCATCGTACGACCAACGCTTGATCTGCTCGCTCGAGAGCGGCGTGATACGATGCGCCGTGCCATAGTACTGCTCGGTTCGGTCGGTCTGGCCCTCAAAGTGCTGGCTCGCCACGAGCATCCTATCGGCGTGTGATGTTGTAAGTGAACCTTCGGCTCGAGAGAGGATAGAGAGCGCGGGGAGTGACGCTCGTACAGCAAGTTGGTAGGAACGAGGTAGCTGAAGAGCTCGTTCAGAAGCTCTTCGTTGAACTCGCGCAACGAGTTGGGCGCAGCCACTGCCAGTTCATCGGGATGCCACTGTGACGCCACACGATCAACGACGGCGGCTGTCAATCGAGAGTGCAGGGTCGACCAAGTAGCAAGGCGGGCACGACGTACCAACATGTTGCCGACACAATGGAGTACAAGCGCATCGGGACCCTTGGTCTCCATGAACTGAAAGTCGATCTGGTTGACCTTGGCGACTTCGTCAAAGACCCAACGCTGGATGCCGACTTGCTTCAGCATTCGAATGTACTGGAACACGACGTCGACCACCTCCTCGAGATGCTCGAAGCCCTCGTCGGTGAGCGTGATGGTCACGATGAAGAACTGGAACGCCGTGTTGGTACGGCTCTCTCCAGCGCTGAGCTCGTTACCCCAGCCTGGTGGGAGTGCGAGCGAGTGGATCGGCAGCAGCAGCGACGTTCAGTCAGCAACGAGACTCGAACGAATAAAGAGAGCCGAGAGAGAGAGAGAGAGACACGAACCTTTCTCCTTGAGGTACGAGAGAATCGAACCCTTGCCCTCGTGGCCGATGAGATGGCTCCAGTAGCGCAGCGGCTTCGAGTTCACGTGGTGGCGCATCGAAGGAGCCGGGAAGGCGAGCTCGACCTGACGGAGATCCTTGACCGGCACAAAGTCGACGCGACGCATCACCTGCTCGGGTCCGAATGGCATTCCTCCTCCGAGGCCTGAAGCGAACGAGATGGGCTCGATGGCAAGATCGACGATCGGCGAGAAGTACTCGACGGCCCACTGCTGCAGTTGGTCGAGCGACTCCTTGCCGATGATGGCGAGCTTCATGGTTCCTGCGCTGTAGTAGGCCTTGTGGAAGGCGAGGAGCTGGTCGCGAATGTTGATGCCCTTGGCGGCCGGCTCGTCCTTGAGCGTACGCAAGTTGCCGGTACCGAACTTGTGGAACACGTGGTCGTCGCGGCTGAGGCTCTTGATGAGCTGGAACTCGCGCCACGCATCGGTCTGGAGGTTCTTTTGGTTCTCGGAGTGAACAGCGTTAAGCTCTCGCTCGGTGGCGTCCTCGGTGAAGAGCGGTGCGATGAAGAACTGTGCGAATCGATCGAGAGCCTCCTGCAGGAACTCGGCCAGCACGCTAAAGTAGTACGTCGTGTTCTCTATCGTTGTCGAACGAATGAACGAATGAATGCATCGAATCGAATGAGCGATCGTGTCAGTGATAGAGGCCCGATTCAACAGGATGCATTGGATGGATTCAAGTGAATGCGATGGCGATAGATACCGGTGGATGTGAAGGCATTGGAGCCACCGCCGTGCTGCGACAGGAAGCTGTTGTAGCTGTTCTCGTCTGGATACTTCTCGGTACCGAGGAACAGCATGTGCTCGCAAAAGTGCGCGAGTCCCGGCACCTCCCAGGGATCGCTAAAGTGGCCCACGCGTACCGACATGGATGCAGCGGCCTGTATCATCAGGTGTCAGCGCGAGGGCGATTCGAGCGATCCATCAAAGGATTCATGACGACGACGCACGTGCGCGTATGATACGTACAACATCGGCGTTCGGGTCCGAGATCAGCACGGCATGGAGGTTGTTGGCGAGGACGATAGAGCGATACTGACGTGGATCATTCTGTGACTTGATGATCTCGGGGCCAAGGCGTACGACTGGCGCACCCTCGGATTGTTGGTCCGACAAGCTCATGGCGATGGAGGTGGAGGTAGAGCACGAGCACGATGCGTCAACAGCACGAGCGAGAAACAACGACACGAACACGAACAGCACCACCGCGTGTGCCGTGTTGGGTATGGCAGCGACACGAGAGAGAAGAGTGCGTGATAAAGAGAGCAGTGTAGAACGACCGGGTTGCAGGCTCGTGCGCCTCGATGCAGAACGACGATGGCGGCGGCAACAGCAGCAGCAGAACGACGATGGCGGCGAGCAAGCAACAACCACGAATGGTGTCGCTCTCGCTGAGATATCATCAGCACCACCCACGTCCCACCTCCTCGAGTGAAAGCACTCTGCGTTGATTTGGCGGCGCTAGATAAATAGTCTGATGTATTGATGGGCGCTAAGCGTATGACAGTGGACAATAAGGACAGGGTAGCGGCAGCATCAACGAGCACGCGCAGCCGCCCGACGACAACAAACAACAGAGGTAGAGGAGGGAGGAGGAGGGCGAGATACGGAGGAGGTGGAGGAGGGCGTCGGTACGGACGGTGGTCGTGATTAAGGTGTGGCTCGACGAGTGGACCGAGAAGAGAGAGAACGCGAGGAGGAGGTGAGGAGGAGGGTCGGCCAATCACGCGAACCGGTACACGGTGGTACGCACGCGGTATGGATGAAGAAAGGATCGAGGCGAGGGGACCGAGGCCGAGGCTGGGTCGCGAGGTGAAGGGATGTCGCAAGCAGCTTACTTGCCGTTGGGGCGGAAGGGCGGCGGGCTGGGCGACGGCACGCGAATGCGGAACCTGAGGTTGTTGAGGTCGTGCGTGATGTCGTAGGTCTTGACGAGGATCCAGATCGAGAGGCCGAGCAGCACCAGCAGCATGATGAGCACGAGCACGATGGCCGAGCCGATCAAGCACTTTTGGAGCGGGCCGTTGTCGCTCACCGGGTACGCGGGCATGGCGTAGCCACCGGGCGAGCCGCCAAAGTAGCCTCCGCCCATGCCGGGACCGCCCATCATGCCGGGCGCCATACCCATCATGCCGGGCGGGCCCTGACGGCCGAGATCGCCGGGCGACACCAAGCCGGGGTCGGGCGGGCCAAAGTGCGGGATCGTGTCCTGGTTCGGGATGCCGAAGCCCATGTCGCCCATCGGGTCGCCCATGTCTGACACACGAGGAGAACGAGCGAGCGAGCGAGCCAGCGAGACGGTGAAGCGTTAACGACAAGCGAGACAGCGAGCCAACGAGCGGTCACACGGGCGCACAAAAGCCAGCCAGCCAGCCAGCGAGCAATCACATACCACTGGGCATATCGTGTTGGATATGAAGCGGCTCCTCGAACATCTGCGAGCGAGGGCGCACCGGTCGCGAGGGACGCGGCGGCAACCTCGAGAGGTCGTCCATCTCGAACTCGTCAGCCATCGTTGCTTGGGTGAAGCGAAGGTACGCGCTCAGTCGACCAGGAAGAAGAAGAAGAAGAAGAAGAAGAAAGAACCACGGAGCGTGGGTGTACGAGACAAGCTCCTACGAGTAGAGCTTGCGAGGGGGTTTGGATTGGAGGAGCGAGCGAGCCCGCGCGGAGAGGAGCGAGAGGAGCGCAGCGAGCGGGAGAGGGGCAGCAGAGGTACTGAGGGAACAGGAGAGGAGGCCGTTCTCTGAGGAAGGGCCACACGCGCTGAGGAAGAGAGGAGAGGAGCGCGCAGCGGCAGGTCACGCAATGGCGGGCTTACTTCATGTTCTCGTAATCGCGCAAATGAGTCTCGCGTTTTCGCTTCTTCGCCAAATCTTCGTCATTTTTCTCGCACGAGCAGCACACACGAGCAGCACCGACTGACACACACACAACAGGCTCATCGATGAGCTTGTCTGATACTACTATCGCTCACACGGAGCTACTACGTCCGACCGATGAGGATGATAAGCAACAGCAGCAGCGATCGGATTCACGATTCGTGACGGCGTTGGCGTCTTGGCGATCGGCGTTGGTGCACGGACGAGGTTGGACGCGAGCCATCACGATCTCGGTCGTGTTGGTGCTGGTGCTCGTGTGCGCCATTGCTGGTTACTGGGCCGGACACAGCTCCAATCAAAGCAAATATGAGGTGCCACGGTGTCACGATGGTACTGCCAGCCCATGGGAACGATCACGCTTGATGGGCTTCAACTACGACCACGATCTCGTGCTGCACGAGTCGCAGCAGGCGCTCGACGACATCAAGCTCTGGATGCACGTGATCGTCGCTGCTGCGCGCAACGCCAACTCGATCGGCGGCGGCTTCTTGCGTACCTTCCAAGATCCCGATGACAAGTTCGTGCGTCCGGTATCGAGCAAGCCGGCCTTCAACGACACGACTGCCATCGACTACGAGTACTTGCGCGATTGCATGACGGACGACGACTTTCTACGTCCCGTACGATACACAACGAAGCACCGACGATGTTTGCTCGCAAACCATCTATGCAAGCACAACTAATCGATACTTGCTCGTTGATGTCGTGATGTCGTGATGGTGGTGGTGAATGAGAGCGCAGTATGCTGATCCATATTGCTCGTATCTGTGGCTGCAATCGGTATGTTGGTTTCACCTGGTGGTCGTACAAGCACCACGAAGCACTTCACTGACGCTCTCTTCTTGTGCGTGTCTCATGGCATGATGATAGATCACCAACCGACCGATTCAACGAGTGGACAAGGTGCTCGCTGTCATCACAAAGTACGAGGAGGACCTCGATATCATCGACCAGACCAAGAACGGCCAGAACGGCGGTGTTCGATGCCACTACGACGATGGCTCGATGGTACCAGATACTCTCGCGCGAGCACAGCCTCAACGAACAGCACAGCATCGACTCACTCATCATTGCACGATTGGTGGTTACCGCACGTAGGCGTACTTTAAGATGTGCTGGGGTCGCACGGCCAGTACCGAGTCGTATCTGAAGGAGATTGTCACCTTTCATATCGATCGCTTGATGGGCTTCTATCGAACGCCAGTAGTGACGCCCTTCTACATGAGCTCGAAGCAGCTGCTGGAGTTTGCTCGCGAGGTATTCAATCATCGCTACACATCAAAAAAGAGCGCGGGTTCGATGGAGAGGATGCATGCTCATGAGCACCATTTCGATGTAGCACGAGCGCTTGGTGCCAAAGGACAACGACACCGTCAAATCCATTCGAACGGTCATTGCACATTGCGGTCGAGATACGCTCGAGGGTGTCCATGGTTCGCTCGTCGGCTGGGCGCCATTTCCAGTCAAGTTGATCCAACAGTACGTTTCGCGTCGAGCACCATCGTTTCCAATGAGTGTGAGTGTCAGCGACTGACAGAGAGGTGTGGCTAGCGTGGAGCGCCGCGAGTACATGCCATTCTTGTACTACATGAACAAGAACTCGGAGCGCGAGTTGAACGAGCTGCTGGCTGGCCCGTTCAACATTACACGCGACTCACCGCCCGAGCAACTCAAGCCGGCGCTCGAGAGCATCACCGAAGTGATGTTCACGAGTACGATCGGTTTCATGCGCAAGTACGGCCACAACACGTTTGCCGCACAGAATCGCCACAACAGCTCGATCCTCGGCCCGTTGACCTTCATCGATAATGACCGTGCCGCGTGGGATCGCGTCGCGGCCGAGGCGCCGACCGAGAACATTGTGCGCTGCCACTCGAAGGTGCGCGAGCTGTGCAAGTTTCCGCGCTCGCTGGCGCGTCGCTTCTTGGTGCTCGGCCGCAACCACTCTGCACCCGATACGCAGCCGATCTCGCTCGGCAAGCTGCTGCTCACCACCACGGGTGCCTACGGCGACAACGGCTTCCTGAGCGACAACGGTCGGCTCTTCTCGGCGCACGAGGCCGCCGTCATCGATGCCAACGTGCAGTTCTGGTATGAGGCCATCACCGACTGCATTGCCAAGCACGGCGAGGACAACGTCTTGATGCCCGACCAGTGGCTCAAGCGCTACGATCCATGGGAGAATCTGGCGCGTCGTCGTCGATCGCGCTATGATAACGACTTTTCGTCGTTGCTCGACTCGGTGCTGTACAAGGACGCCACGGCGCACCTGGGCGTCGGAGCCTCCAAGCTGTCGGTCACCACCAAGTGTGGAGCGACATGATGACGGCCACTCGCTGAACGAATCGAAAGCCACGCCGCTCCTGCACTGTACAATACAAAACAATAACCTCACTCACTCACTTGCTCACTCACATATCCCTCATTCGTGATGCATTGCGTTGGTTCGATAAAAATCGTGGTCGGGGTTTTGATAGGTTGATTTGGTTTGGTTTGGTACAAGCTCAAGTTGGCATCATCAGCACATATTGAACACAGCAGAACAAGCAAGAGGAGGAGGAGGACCGGAGGAGTAAGGGAGGGGGAGAGAGATGTAAGGAATAAGCAAATATCGAGAGCGAGTGAGTGTGAGAACGAGATAGATATCGGATAAGTGAAGTAAAACAAACATCGTGGCCTCAGTAGAAGTTGAGGACCAACAAGGAGAGAGAGAGAGAGAGAAGGAGAGAGAGAGAGAGAGAGAGAGAGAGAGAGAGAGAGCGTATGCGACGCTCAAAGACAAACACAAGCAAGCCCTGAGGCAAGGTCAAGATATCGTAAAGTACACGTGACAACACAGACACAGACACAGACAGACACAATAGCAACTACAGAACAACACAAAATAGCAGAACTTGCGCGAGACCGAAAAAGCGAATAGACGATTGATAACTCTCTCGGTTCAGCCGCCATCATCATCATCGTCATCACTGGTAGTCCCTGACGATCTCTTTCAGCCTCGTATCGTAGAGCCCCTTCATCAGCAGCGAGAACTCAGCAGCATATCTCGTGGATACCACGCCATTTAACACTACAGTATGCCAATACCCGCGGCGGGTTAGCAACGTTGCAGGCAGGATTCAGGGTCGGTGCAGGCATACGCTTTCCCAGTAGAAAATCTCGAAACTCTTCCGAGTGACGAAAGATGGGCGGATTTGGCATGTCGGGCTCGTACGGAGGTACGCTATCACGAGTTGCGACGGCGAATCTACTCGAGCAAGCTCTCGTGAGTTTGGTATGCAAGAGTCGCGTGTGTTGAGCAAGCGTACTTGTAGTAGGTTCGATCATCGCCAGGCACGACGTGTCGTTGCACCACAGCCAGAATATCTACAGACGTTGCGATGGCCGGGAATAAGTATGCAAATAGCAATAGCAAGCGATGTTTGCGATGTTGCTCATACGAAGCTGCTTGGAAGCAATGAGTGAAGGGCGGACGGGAGGAGAGTCGCCATCGCGGAAGATGATGACACAGCGATCGTTGCCAATGTGTTTCTTGCGTGCGAGTTGCTTGGGATCGGCTGGGAGATATGGTAGCATGGTCGATACATGCCACATGATCTCGGCTCCGTTCCAGTCGGTAAAGATCGACTCTGTGCCGGTCATATCATCTATCGATTGAAGAGAGAGAGACGATATCGCATTAGACCTGCATCGAAACACCAGACGACTCTCATGCAGAGAGAGGTAGATGCGTACTCTTCGTATCAAGGCCGCCATCGTATTTATCCCAGCCTTTCAACCGTACGCGAGTACCCAAAAACTCCAAAAATTCGGTCCAATACGGGCTTCCTTCGACTGTTATGAGCAAGCGAGCGAGCGAGAGAAAGAACGAAGGACAGAACGAACAGCATCGGATCAGAGGACTTGTTGCCCATGGTAATAGGTCCTTGCGTGGCACAGAGACCGAACGAGAGCTCGTGCAGATATCACCACGTACCATTGGAATACATTTCGTTCTCTGTTGTTTGTTCAGGGGTGCTATATACCACACCGATGCGATATTTTCGATCGAACTGTGACGTCGGAGTAGGAGTAGGAGTAGCAGGCGCGCGTGGGTCAGGGGAAGTACCAGGCAATGTTAGCGGACAACGAAACACACACACACACACACACACACACACACACACACACACACACACACACACACACAACGCGTACCTGTGGCTCTTCTAGATGCTGAAGACGATCTTGAATATCGAGTGCTGTAACTCGCAGCAGCCGCGTTCGTTTCAGCTCGGGTTTGCAGAAGCATACAATCTCTTTGGAGGTGGGTGGCTTGCGAAGCATGCGGCGTATTCGACCATTGGGCTTCACGTCGGCGCGTGTGATCTTGAAGCATTCAGTTCCATCCTATCGGCATGAACGAGAAGAGCGCATACGAGAGAGTGTGCATACGAGAGATAGAGTGGATGGTGTGGGCGTTTGTATCACATAACGAGAGACAGCGAAGAGATAGACAGATAGCGGGCGTAAGAATCGATCTCTTTGAACTTGAACGAATGACGGACAACAACGAATCCAGCTGAACGAGCAGGAGACGACGAGTACAACGCCACGCACGCACACACACAGTCATGCAAGAGATGGCGACGAGGAACGAACCTTGACGGAGCGAACGATCAGCCGATAGAACTGTGCGTCGGACGTGAGCGAGACGGCAACCGGACCCACGACCGACTCAGCGATTACGTAGTTTTGGTGGTCTACTAGATAGAGGTTAGGAGGGAAGCTGCTGATCGAGTACCACCACGACGACCACTAGCAACAACACCGCCAGAGAGTATCGAGAACTTGGCGGTTCATGCGATATATGCTCCGCCTCCATGCGACGGACGATGGTGCGCACGAACACGAGCAGCGAGCGAGCGGGCGGGGTTGCGAGATACGGACCTCGATTGTGAAAGTGCTTCGAGTACCATGTGTCCTTGGCTTCGAGTTGGTACGGTTGTGCGAGGTTCCAGCGCTCGTCGCCATCGGTGTAGCCTTCGGCGACGAAGCCCTCACAGTAGGCGAGAGACATTGCTTGGCGCGTGCGAGTGCGGGAGACAGAGAACGAGCGACGAAGACAACAAGCGAGCCTACGAACGAGTAGGGGGCGATGAAGCGAGCGATGCGGCTATCGAGTTGCACTCGAGCCAAGTCGCATCGTTCTACCTTGGTGTACGTGAGCGGGAGAGAGCGAGAGAGAGAGCGAGACAGAGAGACGACGAGAGCGGCGGCGATGAAGGCGAGAGAAGAAAGAAGAGACGCGCAGACGCTTCAGGAGCCTGAGAGAGAGGCAGGCGACAGCAGCAGCGGAAGGGAAGGCGCAAGGCAAACGGTAGAGCGGCTAACGATGCCCGAGAGCGCGCTACTGCTCTATCTCGTGCCCCGTTCCTTCGTCTTCGATCTCGCTCTCGCTCTCGCTCACGCCTGGATTGATTGGAATGGATTGGATTGCGCAATTGGTGGTTATATATATATAACCCCACCAGCCTATTCATTCTCTTCTTCTTATTCTTAGTATTGACCTGTTGACCACAGCGCGCAGGCTTCAAGGCTCGCGAGGCGACCACGCTGCACACGCAGCTTACTCGGCCTCGTTGCCGGTCTTCTGCCTCTTGGTGGCGTTGGCCGTGTCCTCCTCCTGCTCGTCCTCTGCGTCGCGCGCGGATGCAAGGCGTGCGCCAAGTACACTTGCCGGTTTGCTCTCCTCCGCGGCGCTGCTGGCTTGCGTCGCCTCTGTGCTGGAAGCCGCGGCGGGCGCGCTTGTGGTGCTGGCAGCGGCGGCGGCGGAAGCTGCAGCTGGGGTAGCGGCGGCGCTGGTTGCTGGCGCGCTGGAGCTGGCAGCGGCGGGCGATGCGGTCGCAGCGGCAGCGGGCGCTGTTGTTGATGATGCTGCTGGCGCGGTGGTGGCGCTTGCTGGGGTCGTGGCGGCGGCAGCAGCAGCAGGGGTTGCGCTGTGCGCGGCGGGTGAAGGCGCGATCGCGGTAGGAATGTTGATGGCGGGGACAGCGTGCGTGCTCACAGCAGCAGCAGCGGCGGGATGCATAGCAGCAGCTCCGTACGGCGAGGTTCCATAGGCGGCGTAGGCGTTGGGGTCTCCGTACACTAGCGGCGCACGCAGCCGAGTGAGCGCGCGTACCAATCCCCTCCCTCCCTCCTCTCGGCGCAGACGTACTTGCAGCAGCAGGGGCGGCCGTATACGCCAGTTGTGTCGCGGGAATGTCATGCGAGTACTTGCAGTAGTCACCTCGCTTGCAGATGCCTTGCTGGAAGTCGCGACACAGTTCCGACTTCTATACACAATCGCAGGCGGCATATCGTGCCGTGAGTACTCGCTCGCGTCTCTCGCTCTCGCTCTCGAGAGTCGTTCCCGTACCTCAGGCTTGGCATCGTAGCTCGCTGGAGCAGCAGCTCCCTCAGCACCCTATGATGAACCACACCAGAGCCACTCGCGATCAGTGCCATGTCACACGCGTTCGGCGTCTCTCGCTCGCTCGCTCTCACGTACGGGCATCACGTGGCGGAACTTGCACGACACGCGGTTGCAGCGGCCTCGTTGAAAGTCGACACACGACGGCGTCGAGGACGAAGTGCTACCATACGAGGAGCTCTGCGAGCCCATGTGCGGAGAGCTGCTCATGCTCGTGTAGTCGACTCCATAGCCAGTCGACTGCGTTCCGTACGGCGCGCTCATGCCCGGCGCCGTGGGGAAGTACTGGTGCTGCCCATACTGCGCGGCCGCGTAGCGTGCGTGAGTCGCGTTGGAGTCTATCGCAATGCCGCCCACGCCACGCAGCACACCCACCGCCATGCGTACCATCGAGTTGAAGGCACCGTAGGACTGGTTGAAGCGATAGGGGTCCATCTCGGCGCCGACGGCGGCCGGCTGCGCCGAGTGCACGTAGCGGCAAGCCGCACCACGGTTGCACATGCCGTTCTGGAAGTCGCGGCACACCTCGACGCGCATCGAGGTCGCGCTCGGTGGATGGTAGTACTTGCACGAGTCGCCACGATGGCACATGCCTCGTTGGGCATCACGGCATACTTCTTGCGACATGATGGATGGGTGGGATAGTGAGTGGGGTAGTGGGTGGGGTAGTGGGTGGGGTAGTGGTGAGCGTGGGGCAGTGACAAAGCAAATGACGATCGCAGAGAGACGACGCTGAGGAAAAGAGCGAAAACCGAAAACCGAAAACCACGCTCTCACACCGAAAACTCGAAACCCCACTTTCGCATTCGCCTTCACTCCTCGCCTCCTCATCAACATATCGTCAACATCACCGACAACGATACCACGCTATCTCTCTCTCTACGAAGATGGCTGACCTCGGCGCCGTCGTACTCGATGTAGGCTCTCATACACTCAAAGCAGGTTACGCAGCAGATGATCATCCAAAAACCAAAGTGCCATGCAGGGCCGGCGTGATCTACACCACCGGTTCTCTCTCGACCGTCGGCACCTCGCTTCGCTGCGTCTCGGAGGACATGGCCGTCGATACGCCGGCGCCGTCCAAGCACGAGCGAGTGATCTACGTGGGCTCCGAGTCGCTGGCACTTCGACGTGATCATATGGAAGTCTGCTCGCCAATGTCGCGAGGCTTGAGTACGCCTTTTCGATGCGAGTACTGCTGCATCGAACTCGGCTGCTAACACGCTTCGCGTCGCATCGCAGTCACCGACTTTGAGCTCATGCAGCAGCTATGGGAGCACACGCTCACTCGACGTATGCACCTCGACACTTCCCTGACGCCACTGTTATTGACTGAAGCAGCCTTCAACACGCCTCAGCTGCGAGCCAAGTACAAACACCTGCACACTCAACATAGACCAACTCTCGACTCGATCACTCAGTAGCCTTGCTTGCTTGTTCGATCCATTGATCGGTGCTGCATACACTTGACAACAACAGAGCCACAGAGATCCTATTCGAACGCTTCCAACTACCAGCACTCTTTGTTGCCAAACAAGCGGTCCTATCCAAGTACGATTCGCTTCCTTCCTTCATTCGATCGATCGATCGAATCCAACTCCACCATCGATGCCAACGAATCGCCCTTTGGAATCAACCAGCTTTGCGTTCTTGGCTGAGCGAAAGACAACGAGCGGTGCAAGTTTGGTGGTCGATTGCGGTCATGGCATTACATCAGTGGTGCCTGTGCATGAGGGCTACACCGTGACACATGCCATGCGATGGTCGCATGTCGCAGGCGAGCTCCTGACACAAGAGCTTGCTCATGAGCTGAATCGTCGTAATGGTATGCGCGAACGACACGCACCAATCTCTCGATGTCATCTCTCGATGCTCACATTCATGCTGAACCTCTCTCTCTCTCGCAGTACCCATTCATCCCGAGTACTCAATCAACAAGAAGGAAGTGTCTCCCGGCAATTTCAAGGGTACCTGAGGGGCTCAAGCACAGCACCGAACACCCGCTTGGCAGAGCCATGTAGCACCTGACCTACGCAACCATTTCATTCGTGTAGTTACAATCGAAAGGCCACCACACACGCATCAGTCGTATCACGAGTACACTGTCAACGTACGGCGTTATTCGATTGCCGTTGTTCTCAGCGCATCTTCCTCACAACGCGTGTGCTGCTAGAAACTCGTCGAGGACATCAAGGCCACCCATGCACGTGTCTCTCAACAGCGAATGGCTGATTTGTACGTTGTTAAATCGTTGTGCATATTCAAAACCACTCTCTCTGCGGGATCCTCATTCGCAAGTACTCGCCACACACAGCGACAACTCTCACATCCCCTACGTGTATTACGACCTTCCCGACAATTCATCCGCCCCCATTGGCATCGAGCGATTCCGAGTGCCAGAGATTTTGTTCGATCCAAGCACCGTATGTGAGGCGCTGTCGTTCAAGCTATTCCCATCTCGGTACTGACCCCGTTCGCAGCCTTCCAAATCCTCGGACCTTACGGGCGTGGCAAGTCTCCAAGCCATGATCATGGAATCGATCCATGCTTGCAAAGACCAGATCCAGCGAGACCTGTTGAATAACATCATCGTCGTGGGTGGCTCGTCACTCTTCGAGGGCTTCATGATTCGCCTGAAACTCGAGATTGAAACCGAGTACCACAGCTATCGATTCCCAGTACGTTGTGATCGATACAGCCCTGCGAGTTGGCTGGCTACTTGGCCTGCCTGCTGACGTGAGACACTCGTTGCAGAGCACGATGCCGAGGCCCAAGGTGGCGCAGGTGGCAAGAGCCGAGCGTCGGTACGGTGCATGGCTCGGTGGAAGCCTCTTGGCATCCATGCCCTCGCACCAATCGATATGGATCTCGCAAGCCGAATACCAAGAGTGCGGTAGTGGCATCGCCAATCGTAAATGTCCGTAATACGTGTGTCTCAATGAATTGAATGAATCAATGAATCAATGAATGAATCATGCTCCAGCCTCTCTCTCTCTACTGCAGCGTGACAAGCTGATCGAACAAACAATAGAGCGCTCAGCTGCATATGTCACACAACACAAAACACTAATGAAGGAGCTCATGTGCTCGGCGGCAGAGCCTTGTTGGCGGCCGTCTCTTGCTCATGCTGCAGCTTCTGTGACATCAAGAAGATCCACAACACCACTGGAACCGCCCATTGCTTGGCGTCGCGCACCGCTTGTGCGGCCTTCTTGACATCCTCCGAGATGGATCGCCGCTGCGTCAGCTCCTGTTTGCCGTGCGCGAGAGAGAGTAGAGTAAGTCATCGAGCGTGAGCTGCAGCTTGGTCATCGCACGAACCATTGCATCCAATGCCATGGACAGCTGAAAGTAGGCTTCTCCTTGCGTTCTGCCAAGTGAAAATCACACCTCACCTCAGTCTCCTGAAAGCAAGCACCGACCGCGTTCGGCATACACTTGGTACGTACTGTGAGCCAGCAGTGGTTTTGGCGATCTGCAACGCACTCTTGGTCGATGCCAAGAAGGTAGCTGCCGTGTGGTCGATGAGCTGGATGACGCGGGCGTGCGAGTGAGTAGAGTGCTCGTGGGTGGTGGTGGTAATGGTGATGCACCGACGTACGCGAGCATATTGCAACGCTGCGTGGTACAAGAAGACCGCTTGCCTGATGTGACGGTCGCCAAACTGTTCGTGCGCGCCTCGACTCGCCGTGGGGCCTTCAATCAACCAACTCTCAGCGACACGCATCAACTACACCAACCACACACATCGTTGCTCAGTTTTCGCGCACTCCGATCGTACGGCCAGCATCGCAACGCGTACCCATTCGGTAGCATGCGCACCAATGCGTCCAAGCCAATCCACCGCATGCGAGCGACTGCCTCGATCAAAGGTGAGTGAATGAGAAGCACCAACGCGCGCCGTCGCAACTCGTACATTTCGAGCGTGTGCTCGTTGGCACGAGCCAACAAAGCGTGAGGGTTGATTCCCTCTGTGATCGAGCTTGGCATGAGTACGCAGGCTCCAGGAGGGCGGCTGAACTCAATGAGTGGCCTTGTTTAACGTACCATAGGAAGTGTAGTGAATGAGGCTCTCGGCCAACGCATCGACTCGTACGCGATTGTTCTCGAGTTCGGCAAAGCTCGACAGCAGTTTCGGCATCAAGAACACCGACTCAAGATCGGGGCTTGCATTGTCATCGGCCTCTTGATCGATGATTTCAAAGATTCGCTGCTGCAGCGCTGTAGCAGCAACGAGTTGGTAAGGCGTGCTATCTTATCTGGGTGGTGAAGCATCTCCACGTACCATTGATGTCGCGCACTCGATCGGCAGCAACGTGCAAGACGAGATAGATCTGGATCTCGGACAGCCGCAGCAGGTAGTCATCTGATAACATTGAGAAGGCTTGCGCAAAGGCCGTGCCCTGGTGTTCGTCGAATCGCGTCTCGAACGGCTGCCGCCCTTTGGCAGGCTTGGCCACGACCTTGACAGGGCTCTGCTCTCCGATCAATCAGCATCCAAGTTTGCACAACGCGATGGCCATCTTGTACGCACTCGAGTGGGGGATGCAGGCGTCGCCGGATCGTCGAGGTCGAGAATGTCCTTCCACGCTGCGGCAGCCTCTTGCCACACCGAACCGATGAACGACAACATGGACGGCTCCTCCTCAGCAGGGGCGGATGTAGTACTGACAGCGCCAGTACTCGCAGCAGTAGCAGCGGCAGCGGTGCTGCTCGAGCCTCGAGTCGGCGATTGGATCGGTATCGACGAGCCGAGTTGCTTTTGGCTTCGCTCCTGCCGTCGGACCTCCTGATTCGCAAGCAGCATTTGTTGTCGGGTGGCTTCACGCTCGCGGGCTTGCTGCTCCTCTTGCTTGCGACGCATCTCCTCACGTTCAGCCGGAGTGGGCTCTCGCGGAGAGTCGCTCGTCATCTCTTGAACTGTGTCCATCCACGTCGATTGTTGTGAGTGAAGCCCTGAGCTATTGAGCGACAGCTCGCCGACGTACCAAGAGATACGACCGACGAGAACCAGCCCCAGCCTGATGCCTCGGGTTCTGGCTGAGCAGGAGCAGCAGCAGGAGGAGCTCGAGGCTTCTTCGGTTGCTGTTGCTCCTTGGTCCGCGATTGCTGTTGACGCAGCTGCTCTTGGCGGTCGTACTCTTCTTGCTCTCGGCGACGGCTCTCTTCGATACTCATCTGCAATTCCACTTCACGTGGTACCGATGGCTCTGGCGGCTTAAAGTCGTGTGCAGTATCATTGACGGCTGCAGGCACATTCGTCGAAGTGGGCGCTGATTGGATGTCGACTGCAGGCTCGTGATGCAGCTCCTCGGCTGCAGGCATGCCTGTTGTTGTTGTTGCTTCGGGAGTATGAGGGACGGCAGGTTGGGTAGGCTCCTCGACAACGGGAACTGCAGTCGTTGGTTCGGCTTCCTCGGCCGTCGAAGCAATCGGTAGAGCATCGATCGATTGAGGTGCACCGGACTCAGCCTCGGTCTCGGTCTCGGTCTCATTCTCAGTCTCTTGAACGACCTCAGCATGCTCTGATTCGATCTCGGCATCGGTAACAGATTCGATAGCAGTAGGAGCGAGAGTGGCATCGACAGGAGACGCGGGTTCTGCGATCGGCTGCTGTGACTGCGGTTCAATGTCGATCGCCGGATGAACGGCTTCGGGAACTGTGACCGATGGCAGCTGCTCCTCTGCAAGTGCAGGTGCTGTAATGGTGGTTGTAGTTGTAGTTGCAGTTGTTGTTGTGCCTGCAGGTGTAGTGTCCGAAGGTGTCACTGCAGTTGTAGTGCTGCTATCGATCGATTGTTGTACGGGTGCCTCATCAGAGGCCGAGCTTCCGACCATCTCGAGAGACTGCTCGCTGAATGATCTGCTCGGCGATGGGGAAATGTCGCTTCCACTGCCGCTGCCGTCATCGGCCAAGCTTGATTGTCGAGAGAGCGAGCCACGGCTCGAGGATTGTCGCAGTGGCGAGACGTTGGCGACGTCGGATCGGCTCGAAGCTCGAATGACGACCTTCTTGCGCCGGTGTCGTAGCGGCGAATCGGGCGCCTCTTGTGAGGCGGTCACGGTGCCTGATAGACCTGGAACCGAAGGTGCACGTACTGCCAGCAGCTGCAAGGCCGTCACTACAGCCATGAGCTCCTTGCCTGTTCATCAAGATGCGATGGCCACGATGGTTGATCGGAGTGTGAGCATCGAGCTGCGCATTCGTGACGTGCAGGCGGCTGCCATCCTCACACCTTCAAAGAGATCGGTGGTGCGAAAGAGCTCGAAGCGCTGGGCGATACCAAGCGACTCACAAGCAGCCAAGAAGTTGCTGATGTTCTCCTGATGTGGTTGTGGTTGGTGAGAGAGTGTGAACTAGACAGCTATATCGATCGATCTCTCGATGGCGCTCGTACAATCTGATGGAACGCTAGCTTGGTTTGATTGATCTTCTTGATGGTTCCAGGCTTCAATCGGTTGATGATTCTTGTTCGATCACGTACACAAGATGTCGAGAGCGATTGTGCGTTGCATCGATCAATCGGTGTACAATGGCACGAGCAAGCGCGAACGAGAGAGGTCGCAGCATACCTGCACAGCAATACTCCATCCTTGAAGAGCTCGTGGAACGATTGGGCATCGTCGAACGATTCATCGAGTAGTTCGGCGACCCATAGGCGCACGATGCGTTCGAGCTTGTGGTCGTACTTCTCGGCCTTGTGACGTTGCAGCGTCGCGTCGAGACTCTCGACTCGTTCCAAGCCTACGGCACGTGGCTCGCTCATGGCAATCGATCCTAGCTATCAATCGATCTATTCGTGCTTTGTTTGTTTGTTTGTGGTGGTGGTGGTGGTGGTGGTGGTGGTGGTGGTGGTGGTGATTCACGATCGAATCGAGGTGTGGTGGAGCGGATGTGTGGAGGGTTCGAATGAAGGAACGTGGTGCAGTGGTGTGAGACGCACTCGGCCTTCGGTGATCGTGGTGTGGCTGGTGCGCGAGGAGCGAGCGAATGAATGACGTCGACACCTCGAGCTCCATCGTCGTACATTCATTCGCTCACTAGCCCACGCCAACACACACAAACACACCCCAACCTCGCACACGAGTCTCTCGTTCACTGTTGTATCGCGTCGTAATAGATAGGACTTGGTTGTACAGGATCGATTTGTTGGGTCGTTGTTGGTGGATATTGTTCGCGATGGCGGAGCAGGCGTTGACGTCGGTCGGCCACGCTGCGACCATCATCACGCACCAACACTACCACGGCCATCATCATCATCACGACCACAACCACCAACACGAACATCATCATTATCACGGCCACCATCATCAACATGGGCTGCGCGTTGATCACCAACACGACGAACACTGCGCCCACTCGAGCGAGTGCTCCGCGTCATCGTCTGACGCTGACACACAGCGACATCTCGATGAGCGCGACGATCGACATGAGCTCACGCGCTCGTCGTACGAGAAGCACGCCAGCGAGGCCATCCAGCATTGGAGCACGGCGCCATTCCTCGCGATGCCGTGGTTGCTGACCGAAGCCATCACGGCCTTCCAACGACGCAACGCCTATCGTCCTCGCTTCGCACTCGATCTCGGCTGCGCCGTTGGCTCCGATGCGCGCAGTCTCGCACGACCGCCGCACTGCTGCAGCGTGGTCGGCGTCGATATTGTACAGGAGTTCCTCGACCGCGCGCAGGCGATGGCCGCGAGTGATTCGTCGCTGGTTGGCACCGTGCGCTTCGAGCGTTGCGATCTGGTGCGGCTCGGCGACGTGGCGCACTCGTGGCTCGCACAGCAGGGCGCGCCGTTCGATCTCGTGTGGTCCAACTCGGTGCTCATGCACATGAACCCGAGCGAGTTCGCGAACCTGCTCGGCGTCTTGACCACCGTCATGCATCCGGGCTCGATCCTCGCAGCCGCCATACCGGCCGCCACCGAGGAGCTCGTGGCAGGCGAGGGCTCGAGCGCCGGCATGCTGGCCGAGGGCTTCATTCCCGGCCGCTACATTCGCAGCTACGGCACAGCCGAGGTCGTGCGGCTGCTGCAGACCGCCACGCCACCTCGATGGAGCGTCTTGTACTGCAAGCCGTCCTCTCGCACCACCGAGACTCGAGCCGGGGTCCTGACGCATGTGATCGCCATCCTCAACTGAGCCGTGGTGTGGGCGGCCGTCGTTCTGCTGTGCTTCTGCGTTCCGGCTCTTCTCGCCATCACGCAACATAAGGCGGCGCCGCATCACAGGCCCTCGCACCCACAACCCATCCTCCTCCCATGACGTCCTCCTAATGGATTCAACCGCAACGACCACGACCACGACCACCCAGCAGGTTGCGGCTGGACTCGACGATCGCTCTCGCCGACCGCTCATGCCTTCCAACAGCAAACAACGATCTGCAAAGACTCGCCGCACACGAGCACGACGACAAGTCGGTCTCGTGGCGTTGTTCGAAGCGTGCAAGCAATGGTTCCACAAGATCGATATCGGAGTTCCTCGAGGCTCTGATGGTCGTGCGGACTTCTCTCGCGATCCACCCGAGAGCTTCAAGCGAATCGGCGACGTCATGAGTACCGTACGGGCCCGCAAGCCCTCGTCGGTGTTCGAACTCGTATGGGCGGTACTCATCGTCTCGTTCATTCGCTTCCCATGGACCTTGACCATGTTGGGCGTCGCCTCGCTCATGGCGGCGTGCGCAAGTGCCATGCAGCCCAAGTTGCTGCAGGTGGCGCTCGATACCGGCGTGCAGCTGCTTGACGACACGGCCCAATCGCTCTCGCACTCCTCGACCTCACACGTACTATACTGGCAGATCGTCCTCGCCGTCGTGTTGTGCGTCGTGTGCGACTGGCTCTCGTCGATCATCTGCGTCATCGCAGGCGGCGTGCTGCACTTTGTAACGACTCAAATCGAGGACTCGTGGCGCTACGCTGGAGCGCGACACTTCTTCTCGTTGCCGATGGCATGGCACAACAACCACGATTCGGCAGCCGTGACCGCCAGGATCCAACGTGGAGGCCTGTCGATATGGCAGCTCTTGTACGGTGCGCTTGGGCAGCAGGTCTTTGAGAATCTGCTTCGTATCGTGTCCATCACGGTGTCGGCCATCTACACGGCGCCTCACTTGTGGTGGGTCTTCTTGCTACCGCTGCCCTTGTTCGCCCTCTTGGTCCGAGTATCGGATTTGCTACTGAGCGACATGGGTCGACAGCTGCGAAAGTCCTATCGCGTCTCATGTGCGGTGTTGCATGACATGACCGGCAACAAGCACATTGTCAAGTCGTTCGGCTGCGAGGAGCGAGAGACTCGTCGATACGCCTCGTTCTGGGGCGCCTACAACGCTGATGAGTTCGCCGAGACTCTCGTCCATTACGTGCGAGATGCTGTGCAACGAGGATGCGAGTTATGTCTCCGAACGCTGCTCGTGTGCTTGTGTCTGCGCGACCTCATCAACGGCTCCATGTCGGTCGGCACCGTCGCCATGCTCCTCTCGTACCAACGAATGCTCTTCGACCCGCTCATGTCCTTCAACCGCATGCTCGTGCAAGTGGCACGTGACATGCGCAAGCTCGGCGATCTCGTCAAGCTCTTGCTCGTCGACGATCCATTGGCCGACAAGCCTGACTCGGTCGATCTGCCTGCATTGCGTCATGCCATCACTCTCAAGAACGTCGTCTTTCGTTATGCTGCCGACTTGCCACCGCCTTCCTCCTCCTCTGACAACGAGGGTGATCAACAAGCCGAAGCAAGTGACAACTCAAACTCAAGTGACACAGACACGGACAGTGATGTCGACACAAACAACCAAGTCGGCGACGACAATGACGATGACGACGACGAGGAGACGTACTCGGAGCGCGAGCGCAAGACAGGCATCTCTCGTTCACCAGCATTGTGTGCCATCAACATCTCGATACCGGCAGGCAAGACCACGGCGTTCGTCGGAAGGAGTGGCGCAGGCAAGAGCACGTTGTTGCAATTGCTGTTGCGCTTCTTCGACCCGACCGAGGGCTCAATCTTGTGGGACGGCATCGACATTGCAATGAGCACTCGACGATCGATTCGATCCCGCACGGCAGTGGTGCAGCAAGACTGCTCGCTCTTCAATCGAAGCATTCGAGACAACATCACGTACGGCTGTGCCGAGGAGGTCGACGAGGCTCGAGTGATCGAGGCAGCGACACGAGCCAACATTCATCACTTTATCGAGACGCTGCCACTCGGATACGACTCAGTGGTGGGCGAGAAGGGAGTGAGGCTGAGCGGTGGACAGAAGCAGCGGCTGGCGATCGCACGAGCGCTGGTGCTGCAGCCGTCGTTGCTGATACTCGACGAGTCAACATCGAACCTCGACTCGGAGAGTGAGCGAGCGATCCAACACGCAATCGAGTCGTTGCAACATCAAGTGACACAAGTGATTGTGGCACATCGATTGTCGACGATATTGCATGCGGACCAGATCGTGGTGATGGACCAAGGCAGCGTGGTGGGAGTCGGAACACACGCCGAGCTGCTTGTGACATGTCC
>Ga0209935_1001157_pt1 | contig 46546 bp, 28 predicted proteins | sample ThiBio_1000_plan_2_FD_183958 | JGI IMG/M metagenome (GOLD analysis project Ga0209935, IMG submission 183958) | Wastewater bioreactor microbial communities from Cape Town, South Africa - Thiocy_cont_1000_plan (SPAdes) | ecosystem: Engineered > Bioreactor > Thiocyanate-remediating >... | reverse complement strand
CCGAATGGCTCAGGACATCAGCCAGCGTGATGCCCTCCTTGCCCAGGCAGCCAAACTCGGGCCACCACGTAGCCAGCGGCTCATCGTAAGTGAGCAATCCCCTAGCGACCAACCGGTGAACGATCGTCGCCGCAATGCCCTTGGAAACCGAGAAGACAGGGAAGAGCGTGTCGCTGGTGACCTTCTCGCCCGTCTCGACATTGGCAATCCCCGAGCACAGATCGACGACGAGCCTGCCATCCTTGTAGACCGCAAGTTGCAGGCCCCGCTCCTTTCCGGATGAGGTGTAACTATCCAACAAAGTTTGAAGATCGCGACTGGCAGGGTGCATCGCCGCATGAAGACATATCCAGCGACGGAGAGCAATGCCTCCAAGCCCGTCAAATCAGCACACAAGGGAATGGCTGGCTTGACGCATGTCTTTCGCCAAGAATCCGCGTCATGCGCCCGGCCCTGCCCTCCGCCCTCAGAGCTCATGTGGATGGGGAATCCTGGGGATCATTTTTCACCGTGACGCTGGGGACCTGGATGGCGATATGGTTCTTCGCAGCGGTTCACAATCAATATCTGATCCGCATCGCCCCGGAGCACTTCACCGTCTGGCACTATGAGATCCCGTTTACCCGGGACTACACGCTCCTCGGGATCGCCTACGCCTTCGGGGCCTCGGCCTCCCCGGGCGTCGTGCTCGGAATGGCTCTCTTCGTCCTGGGCCGCCTGGGTCGCGGCCCGAAAATCCCCTCTCTCCGCCTCGTGCTCAGCACGGCCTGGGTCTGGCTGGGGGTGGAAATCGCCGCCATCTCCGCCGGGGTGCTGGTTCATTTCACCAGTCGCCCGCTCTATCCCGACTGGGTTTATCTGGATGATTCCCATGGCCTCCTCATCACCCAAACCATTCAGATCACAGCCTACCTCTCCGGAGCGGTGTTTTCGGTCGCCCTGCTCGTCGCCACCTGGCATCGGCGGAGCAAGCCGCTCTCCGCATAAATCGCTTTCCCTTTTGCGAAAAACTGCCTATGTTCCCACTCCCACTCAACGGGGGTATAGCTCAGTTGGTAGAGCGCTTCGTTCGCAATGAAGAGGCCAGGGGTTCGAATCCCCTTACCTCCAGTTATTGAAAATCAATAACTTACCCCGAGTAGTCGAAATGTTCGGCACTCACGATAATATCCGCTTGTCTCTTTTCGGCGAGAAGTGCCCAGTATGAGTTCCCTTGCGAGCGAGTGCTCCAGGCGCCCCCTCCTCCTTTTGAGTCTGACGGCGGTAAGCGGATGGGGACTGGCCGATAGCGTTGCGAAAGACGACGGCAAACCGCATGGCGTCGCGGAAGCCGCATCGCTGGGCGATCCAATCCATCTTGTAGTCGGTCTGCATCAGCAGTTCACGCGCCTTGCCGACGCGCAGGCGCTCCAGCTCCTGACGCGGGGAGAGCTGCAGCTCCGCGCGGAAGCGGAGTTCCAGGGTCCTGCGGTTCACGTTGAGCGCGCGGCAGATCTGCTGGATCGTGACAGGCTCCCAGAAGCGCTGCCGCATCATCTCCAGGGCGCGGCGCAGCAGCGGATCGCCGACCGCGGTGTAGTCGGACGATTCCCGCGAGACCACGTCGCCGGGTTCCACTCGAAAGACCTTCCCGGCGTTTGAGCCGTCGGCGATCAGGCCATCCAGCAACTCTGCGGCCATACGCCCGATCCTCGGCCAGGGGATGACAATGCTGCTCAGCGGCGGATAGGAGAGGTTGCACAAAAGCTCATCGTTGTTTGCGGCGAGGACGGCGACATCCGCCGGGACCGAGATGCCGCACTCCATGGCCACCTCGCAAACGAGGCGCCCCAGGGGATCGTGGGCTGCGAAGACCCCGACCGGGCGAGGGAGGCTGCGCAGCCATTTCTTCAGCAAAGGTGCGTGCCCCCGGTAGTACTCCATATATGAGCTTCCCTTCTTCTCGCTGTCCACATGGCGGTGGCATTCGTATCCCTTCCGACGCAGCTCGCGGTTGAACCCTTCTCCCCGCTGCCCGGAGTAGTTGCTGCGGTTGCCAAGAAAGGCGAACTCACGAAAGCCGCTTTGCAGAAGAAACGTGGCTGCCTTTCTCCCGATCTCCCAATCGTCCACGTCGACCGAGATCGCCCCCTTTCGCGGCTCGTCGCTGTCTGCCACCACGGTGGGAAATCCCAGGTCGAGGATCGCCGAGGTCTTTCCCGGCAGTTCCTCCGTGAGAACACCGGCGGGCCGGACTTCGCGGATCAGTTTGCGGAGTTCGCCGACCGGACGGGAAATATCGATGATCCAGTAATCACGACCAGACCGCACAAAGGGAAACAAGGCGGGGGTCAACCGCCGCAGAAACACATCGGATACCACCACGGCGATACGCCTTCTCATGGGGCGATTGTTTCATTTGTTCGCATTTTCACAAATGAATACCGCAAAAAGCGGTTTCCGGCTATTTGCTCCCATGCCAAGGATAAGCCATGTCCCTCATCCCTTCCGTCCCCTCCCCGATCCCGTACGAAGGCCCTGCCTCGCTAAATCCTCTCGCTTTCAAATTCTACGACCCGACCGAGATGATCGATGGCCGGACGCTGTCGGAGCACCTTCGCTTCTCGATCGCGTACTGGCATGCATTTCGCGGGACGGGTTCCGATCCCTTTGGGCCGGGTACCATCGTGCGGCCGTGGGAAAGCGGCTCCGATCCGGTCTCCATCGCGAAGAAACGGATGGATGCGGCCTTTGAGTTTTTCGAAAAAATCCGTGCTCCCTTCTGGTGTTTTCATGACCGGGACATCGCTCCCGAAGGGTCCTCCCTCGCGGAGTCCAACAAGCACCTCGATGCTCTCGTGGCGCATGGCGGGGAACTCCAGAAGGCCACGGGAGTGAAGCTCCTTTGGGGAACGGCCAATCTCTTCAGCAATCCCCGCTACATGTGCGGAGCGGCAACCAATCCCGACGCGAGCATCTTTGCCTATGCGGCGGCTCAGGTGAAAAAGGCGATGGAGGCGACGCTGGAACTCGGAGGCGAGAACTATGTATTCTGGGGCGGGCGCGAAGGCTACGAGACCCTGCTCAATACCAATCTCAAGCGCGAACAGGATCACCTGGCCGCCTTCCTTCACATGGCGGTGGATCACGCGAAGGCGATCGGATTCCGCGGCCAGTTCCTCATCGAACCGAAGCCCAAGGAACCCACCAAGCACCAGTACGACTTTGACGTGGCGAGCGGCATCGCGTTTCTGCGTACCTACGGGCTGGAGGGCCACTTCAAATTCAACATCGAGACGAACCATGCCACGCTGGCAGGACATACCTTCCAGCACGAGATCGAGGTCGCAGCCGCGGCCGGAATGCTCGGGTCCATCGATGCAAACTCCGGCGATCCGCTGCTGGGCTGGGACACCGACCAGTTCAACACCGACATCCGCGAGCTCACGCTGGCGATGGTCTCCATCCTCAAGGCGGGCGGACTCGGCAGCGGCGGGCTCAATTTCGATGCCAAGCTGCGCCGCCCGTCGATTGACATCGAGGACCTTTTCTACGCCCATATCGGAGGCATGGATGCCTACGCTCTCGCGTTCAAGATCGCCCGAAAAATCCTCGCCGACGGCACGCTCGATGAATTCGTACGCCAGCGCTACGCTTCGTACGATACGGGATTTGGCCAGCGCATCGAGGCGGGCGCCATCGGCTTCCGCGAACTCGAGGAAATCGCCCTGGGCGCGCCGGAGCCGCAGCCCGCGAGCGGACGGCAGGAGTATCTCGAGAATCTCATCCTTTCCTACACCGCACCCCGCCACTTCTAGGAATCCCACCTCCATGATCACGCTCGGTATTGACTGCGGAACGCAGGGCACGAAAACGATCGCCCTCGACCCCGGGACCAACACGGTGCTTGCACAGGCCTCGGCGCCCTACGGCCTGAAGGCCGGATTGCCGCCCGGGCATGCCGAGCAGGACCCGGCGCTGTGGATCGAGGCTCTCGAGACCACGATCCAGGAGGTGATCTGCCAGCTCGGAACGCGCCGTGACGAAGTCGCCGCCATCGGCGTCTCGGGACAGCAGCACGGATTCGTCGCCCTCGACGCCCGGGGCGAGGTGATCCGGCCCGCCAAGCTATGGTGCGATACAAGCACCATTGAGGAATGCGAGATTTTCGCGAGTGAATTTGGCGGCACGTCCGGCCTCGTCGCACGGACCGGGCTGGACATACTCCCGGGCTTCACCGCGCCAAAAATCCTCTGGCTGAAACGCCATGAGCCCGCGAATTTCGCCCGGCTGGCGCACGTCCTCCTGCCGCATGATTACCTGAACTTTCACCTGACCGGGCAGATCGCGATGGAATATGGAGACGCCTCCGGGACTGCCCTGCTGGATATCCGCGAGCGTCGATGGTCCTCGGACCTGTGCGAATTCATCGATCCCGGCCTGGAAGAAAAGCTCCCTCCGCTGGGGTCCTCCCGCAGGACTGTCGGTCATCTGCGTCCCGAGCTGGCGCGTAAATGGGGCCTCTCCGAGGGAGTGGCGATCAGCGCGGGCGGAGGCGACAATATGATGGGCGCGATCGGAACAGGCAATATCCTGCCCGGTCGGGTCACCGCGAGTCTCGGCACCTCCGGCACGATCTTTGCGTACTCGCGAGCGCCCGTGATCGATCCCCGGGGCGAAATCGCTGCCTTCTGCGACAGCACGGATGCCTGGATGCCCCTGCTCTGCACGATGAACGTCACGGTGGCCACCGAGCAGGTGCGCAAGCTTTTCGGATGGAGTCATGAGGACTTTGACGCCGCCGTTGCATCCACCCCAGCCGGGGCCGGAGGCCTGATCTTCCTGCCCTATCTCCAGGGAGAACGCACCCCCAATCTTCCGGATGCCCGAGGCTCGCTCCATGGAATGACGCTGCAAAATTACACCCCGGCCCACCTCGCCCGCGCGACGATGGAGGGAGTCACCCTGGGCATGGCGTATGGTTTGACCTGGCTGAAAGAACTCGGGATTCAGCCCACGGAAATCCGGCTCATCGGAGGCGGCAGCAAAAGCGCCGTCTGGCGAACGATCTGCGCGAATGTCTTCGGCTGCCCGGTCGTGACGGTGAGCAACCCCGAGGGCGCCGCCTTCGGCGCAGCCATCCAGGCCCTTTCCATCGTGCGACCGGACAAGAGCGTGGAGGAATGGTCGGACTCGCTGGCGGGAACGGTCTCCTCCGAGCGCATCGAGCCGTCGCCGGAGGCGGTCGAGCTGTACCAGCGGCTCGCCGCGGAGCAGGTCGCCCTGGCGCCCGGCCGGTAAATCCCCCCGGCCCGGAGCGCTACGGCGAGGCGCTCCGGTATTTCTTGTAAGGCTCCGCCATGGTCTGGGACCCGGCGGCATCCGCCGAGGCCCGCTGGATCAAAGGCGACTTGTCATCCAGAGCGTTCTGAGACTTGAGAGCATCGATCACAGGCAGCAGGAGGCGCAGCGCCTCATCGGAGAGCTTGTCCTTCCGCTCCCCGAGACGCTGAGAGAGACGATCCGCTGTCTCGCGGGCTCCAGCGGCATCCTTTTGATCGAGACTCCACAGGATGAGCGGCGATCCGGAGCGAACGAGCTCGACGGCATTCTCCGACCGATTCACGTCGAGCTTCAACAGACGGTCAAAGGCCTTTCGGCGGACGGCGATCTGCGCCTCGGGATAGAGCGACCGGGCCGCCAGCGTATCGGCGAGCACCGCAGGCCAGATGAGAATATCGCGGGCGTTCTGCACTTTCTCAGTCATGGCAAAGCCCTTGTCGATCTGGTTCAGCCATTGCTCATCCAGCCGGGGTTCCGGCAGGAGCATCTCAAGGGCGAGGGAGATAAAGGTGCGCCGGTAGGCCTCCAGGCTGTCATCCTTGGCATTCTGAACCGCGGAGAGAAGTCCGCGCACGACCTTCTCATCCCCGATGGCGGCGGTGATGGTGAAAAGGTCGTTCACCAGCCGGTCCTGCCAGACCGCCTTCTCCTTCAAAGCCCCCAGCAAGGCCTTGCGCTGATCGTCGCCGGATTTCAGGGCCTCCAGAAGTTCGGCTTTGAGGCGCGCGCGCACCTCGGGTTCCTGACCGGAGACCCTGGCGAGATCGAGCGCCCGGCGATCGAGGGCGATCTTGCGAGCCGGACGGTTCTTGCTGCATGCCGCGACGCCAACCGCCAGGGCCTCCTGCCGCACGGCAAGAGGGACGTCCGGATTGTCGATCACGGCAAAAAGATTGGCATAGACGCGTTCCGGCCGGGAGCGGGCAAACAAGGGGTTGGCCTCCGCCTCAAAAGCCGCCCGGAAGAGCGGCGGGAGGGCGGCGGATTTACCGCCCTTGATCAGCTCCCGGCACACCCAGTCGCCATGATAATCGAGCACGGTGAGAGGCTCGACCGCGGCCAGGGCGGCGAGACGCTCAACGAGTGCGAGCGTGGGGGACTTCTCCAGCTTCATCTTCAACTGCACCAGCTCGATCAGCCATTGGCCATACTTGGAATCCGTCGCATCGACCATCTCCCATGAGGCGATCTGCGTACCGGGCTGAGCTTCGTCGATCTCCGGAACCACCCCGGTGAGATGATCGTAGGGAACCCAGAAAGTGTGGGACGGCAGGCTGGGCACGGCCCGGGCATAGGATACCCAGTTGCCCGTCGCCTCCGACCGATAGGCCAGAAGCAGGTTGACCGACTGCTTCCCGGAACCTGCGTCTCCCTGGAAGGCCGTGGCCACGGTGGCGACGCCATTGCCCGCCCGCCGCAACCAGCACCGAGACACGCAGAAGCGGGACGGCGCCAGCGGGAACGGAGGACCTTCAAAGGTGAGGGCGCTCCCCTCACCTGTCACCCCGAGCTGGATGGCGGGAGAGCCATCCGGGGCGGCGTCCTTCACGAGCAGCCGGGAGGCCTCGATCGGTTTCACTCCCGTCTGGAGCATCTCCTTGAGGCTTTGCCCTGCCGAAGGGTAGATCGGAGTCCCCGAAACCACGACCGCCATCGGGCCGCGCACCTGCTTATCGCCCAGGATCGCGACCGCGCGCAGGAAGCCATTCCCGGCCGGGAGGTCCAGCGGCGTTTCGCCCGTCGAGGCATTGCCGTCGACCTTGCCGATGAGCTTCATCTCGCCGGGCATTTCGCCGAAATAAATCTCCACTCGGTCCTGCCCCTGGATCTCGGGCAGCACCGGCTTGTCGGCGACAGCAGTCACCATATCGTAGAGCCCCTCATCGGGCCGCGTATCACGCAGATTCCACTGCCAGCAGGCGGTGACCTCCGTCGGAGTGGCGCCGGGTCTGGTCCAGACGACCGGCCATGCGATATCGCTGTTTCCCCGGCTCAATGCGGCGAGAGCGCTCAGCCGGTTCAACTCCTGACGGATCGCCGGATCGAAGGTCTTTCCATTTCCCACGAGTCCCTTGAGGGTCTCGATGCGGTCCCAGTCCCTGGCGGCCTCCAGGCGTTTCGACATCTCGACGAGACGCTCCCGCGAGGCGTCGTACCCGGGAGTCTTGTAGGCGGCAAACTCGGCGTCGGCCCAGAGCTGGGCATACCTGTCGCGCTGCGGCGACTCTTGCCTCGACATGGCATAGAGAAACTCCACCATCGCCCGCTGCCGGTACTTCGCGTCATTGCCGCGCTGGCTCTGGAGAGCGGTAACGACCGCGACCACGTTCCCGGGTTCGGAATGGTTGAGCGCGATGCGCCGCAGCAAGGCATCCTGCATGTCACTGCTGAAGTTGACGGAATTCTGCCCGGCCTTTTGCTGGGCGAGGCATTGATTGAAGGAATTCAGCGCCCCCTGCGGATCAGTCAGCGCAGCCAGCCAGGCATCGAGCATGAGCTGGGATGCGACTATGTCTGCGGTCACGGGCATCTTCTTGATCAGCTCGCGCACCTTTCCCGCATTCCCGGTTTCGTCGATCACATCCAGTACCGTCCGTACCGGATAGATATCGCCATTCGAGTACCATAGCATCCTCAGGCGTCCCGCATTGGCCTTGTCCGGGTTCCAGCCCAGCAGCGCGGCCAGCTTCTCCGGCGTGGTTTTCGCGGGGTCCTTCCGGGCTGCCTTGAGCAGCGCGGCATCAATGGAAAACCGCGTATTTTCCGAGAGTGGAATGGATTGAATCCTCCGCAGCCATTCCCGGGCGGGAGCCGAGGCGTCCGGGAGAGACGCCGCCTCCGCGAGGCGGCTGAAAAATGCGTCGCCCTGCATGGCGACGCGGTTGTTCGCCAGCGGGTCCGCCATGTAAAGGCCCGGCGCCAGCATGACCTCAAAGAGAAGCGGGAGCTTTTGCGCCTTTTCAAAACACTCAAACAAGACCGAGGCGCTGTTTTGCTGAAGCACCTGCCGGGGATTCATCTTCAGCGCCTTTATGTAGAGGTCGGCAGCTCCGGCGTAATCCTTCTGCCCCCTCGCCTTGCCCGCCTGGCTCATAAGCTCCTGGATCTGCGCGGCCTCGGCCTTCCAGGAAAATCGGATCACCTGCAAGCCGGCCCACGCGCCATTGATGGCCCACTGGCCGTTGAAGCCCGACGAGGCGCTGAAGCGCCCCAACACTGTGAACTGCTCCGCCTTGGAGGGCAGAGACTGCCACGGGGAGCGCGAGGAATCTCGCAGGTAGATCTGTATGGACTGCGCCCACTGGCCGTCGGTCATCTGGGAAAAGTAGTCGCCGTCGGTGGAGTCGCCGCCCTCGCTGTTCCTGAGGCGAAACTCGACCGAGGAACTATTGCGCCCCCTCGCCCCGAACCAGCCGAGGAACGCCAGGCCCTCATCGGTCTTCGCGATCTTGACGGAAGCCAGCTCGATCTTCAGCTCGGTTTGCGGAAACATGCCATCCAGTACGATGGCGGATTTCGGTCCCAGAGGACCGGGCTGGTTTGTCTGGATGGAGCCTTTGCCCAGTCCGGCGGATTCCGGCACGCCACCGGTCGCGACCAGGTTCTCACCCTGCAAATAGGCGATCAGCGGCCCCCAGCCCTCGGAGCCGTCGGCGCGCTTCCATCGCGTCTGGAGCAGGCCCAGGCTTCCCGGCGCCTTGACTTCGATCGTGCCTGTCGGCGAAGGCGACTTGATGAGAGCGACCCGCTCCAGAGCGAGAGGGTTGGGCCCGGCGAGTATCTCGAGCTCGAGCGGCTTTTGCTTCGGGCCAAAGCTGACAGTCCCGGCATCCCACGCCACATTTTTCCGGGAATAGTAGTCGGGCATGTCGGTTTCCTCGATGGCCAGGCTGGCCTTCCAGAAAACCTTCAGCCGTCCCTCCGCGCCTGGCGTCCCGGCGCAGACGAACCGGTATGCGTTGTTGCTGCCTCGCGCAGCCTTGAGCCTGGCCTCGATCGTTTGGAACACGATGTCGCGCCCGGTATTGCGGCTGGCCCGGGAGGCTGCGGTGGCATCGAAGAGTTTCTGGGCGAGATCGACCTGGCCCAGGTCAACCAGGAGACCGATGACCTCCGGGTAGTTTTGCGAATAGGCCATATAATTGATGGCATTCGGATCGGACAGGCTTTTGCTGACGAGATACTCGAGGAACTTCGCGACCTTGGGATTCTCCCGGTATTTCTCAAGCACAGGCCGGGTCTTGAGCAAGAAACCCAGGGGCGCATCTCCCGAATAAAACGAGGTATCCTGCAGCCTGCCCAGCAGGGCCGGCACAGTTCTGTCGCCATCATCCTCATCGGCGAGGACTTTCAATCCGGTCGCAAGGATGGTGGGACTCACATATCCTGCGACGGGCGCCTTGGCGTTGGCAAAATCCCTCCACTCCTTTGTCACCCCGGGCTGTTTGTAGATGGTTCTCAGCATCAGCCCGGCGGAGATTCCCCCGCGGCCGATCTCCCCTTCCTTCGGGGCCAGGCTGTCGAGCAGCGTCTGGAATGTATCGGTCTGCTCGGCTACCTTCCCGAGGCGGATCACCTGATCCTCCATGGTCTTGGCGCCGCCGGAAGAGTTCTCCATCATGTTCATGATGGTATTGGCCAATCCTCCCTGAGAGCGCAGGAGCGACGACTGGCTGTCCTTGCCCACGAGGGAGAGCATGATCGTGCGCGCCTCATCCTTCCGTCCCTGGGCGAGCTGCAGTTCCATCAGCCGCATCAGGAGAGGCCAGCCCTGGTAAAGATTGGAAAGGGATTCGTCCTTCGCCCGGGAGAGCAGGGCGATGGCCTGATCGGGCTTTCCCGCCTGGACGGAATACTCCGCCAGCTGCGGGAGTATTGCCGATTCCGCAAACTGCCCGGAGAGCCGCTGGGGCAGGAAGAGCCGGTCGTATTGCTCCTGGTCGAGCCCGGCAATGGTATCTGCGATCTGCTCGCGGGCCTTCGGGTCGTCGTTCCGTTGCAATATCTCCTGCATCTGTATGCCGGCGGCATAGAGATCGTCCGGGTTTCGCTGAATAATGCGGCACATCAGCTCGGCGACGCGGGAGCGGTCGTCGCCGCGCCGCTGCATGATGTAAACGGCATACCCGAGCTGCGCGCCCGTGGGCGTCCCCTTTTCCACGCCCTTGATCAGGATGTCTGAGGCCTCGCGGGAATCGCGCTGCGTGAGGACCTCCGCGAGGCGAATGGCGGCGTCGAAATCCCCGGGATTCGCCGCGATCTGGTCGCGCAACTCCGACTCCAGCGCTTCGCTCCGCTTCATGTTGGACAGAATCCGCACCATCGAGTCGCGCAGGTTGATCTCCTGGTAATTGTCCTGCGCCGGGAAGGGGCGCTGCAGCACCTGCCGGGCCAGCTTCTCCGCCTCGTCCTTCCGGCCATCGTTCACCATCCGGGAAACCTGCGCCGTGAGGGAGTTCTCGCCGCGGGAGTTTCTGGGGCTCCGGTATGAGGGGGCGCTGAGGCTCTGGTAATTGCTCGCGGGAACGCCAAGGAGATTGACCTCCGCGGCCAGTTGATCCCGCAGGGTATAGGAGACTCGCCCCTTCGCCAGCTTGTCCAGCAGAGCACGGGCCTCCTCGGTCTTCCCAGCCTGGCGCAGAAGACGAAGCTTGCGGAAGGCGCGAACCTCGGGCGTCTCGCCATCCTGCAACGCCGCGACGTCGACGACCGCGAGCGCCTTGTCGGCGGCGTTGGTGCGTTCGTAAGCCTCCAGGAGAAGGGCCGCACCTCGGGGAGAGGGATTCTTTTTCTCGATCGCCTCCAGCCGCTTGATGGCTTCATCGCGATTCCCCGCGAACCAGGCGTTGTAAAAGAGCGCCACCCCGTAGACATCGAGGGCGTCACGAGACGCGCGTTTCGTGAGCCAGGCCGCCAGCCTGGCATCGCGGTCAGCGACCGCCTCCTGTCCCGACGACTGCGTAAACGTCCGATAAACCGACACCGGGAGATCGCTGTCTCCGAGAGCGAGGTCCGTCGTGTTCTGGACGAGCATGACCGCCTGCATCGAGGCGCCGCGCATGACAAAACTCGACCTCAACGCGCGCCAGGACGGGATGGACGAAGCGTCCGAGATGAGGCGGGAGAAAAGCTCCGGAGCGAGAGGGCTGTCGCTCATGATCGCGTGCATGAGCACCGCATTGCGCGTCATGACCATCTGGGAAAGAATGTCGGCCGGCAGGTTCGAGGAACCTCTTTCCATCTCGTTCAGGATCTCGATGGTCGTGTCGAAAAGCTTCCCGTTCAACGCCAGCGCGGCGAGTTGAAGCTGGAGCTGGGGGGGGGCAGCAAATTCGGGGCGCTGCCTAATCTCCTGGACCCGCGCCTTGAAAGCCCCGAGCTTCGCCTCCGGCACCGCACCGCCCGGAAGGAGAAACTCCTTGCGGGTGTCGGCGATCAGCCTGGTGCAGGCATAGACCGGGTCGCCCTTTTCCAGGCGGTCGGAGATTTTGGCCTTGCGCTCCTTGTCGTCCGGGTGCTCGGCCATGCTCCCCTCCAGCAGGAGCCGGGCAGTCGCCAGGTCGGAACCCGGATCATCCGCCTCGGCCGCCACGATGGATCGTATCCCATCGCCATCGTTGGTCACCTGATAAACGATCACCTGGAGATATCGCGGGACATTCTGCTCCTTGAAAATCTCCCGCAGCCGGGACTGAAACTCCTTAGCCTGCCCCTGCGCGGTCGAGAGGCGCTGAAGCGTCATGAGCGCGCTGACCTGCGCCTTTTGGTCCGGCGCAACCACCGACGTCGTATTGCCTCCGCCCATCCCGGGGAAAAACATGGTGGGGTAACGAAATCCCCCTCGCCCCCGGTAGGTGTTGAACATTTGTTGCAGGGAGTTCTGCGACGAGTTCATCAGCACGTAAAACGGCGCGTAGCGCAAGTAGGGACCGAAGGAACCGCCGTACATGCGATTTGCAGAAGTATCCTGGGCCACGGCTTCCAGCGATTTCGCGAGGCCGCCATCCTCCAGGATCTGCCAAAGGGTCTCCTCCGCCTTGTGGAATTTCCTTTGCTGCAAGCGGAGATTGGCCACCTCCCAGCGCCGCTCGATGGATGCCTCGGGCTGGGCCGCCACCTCATCGATGAAAGCATCGGCCTCGGCATCGAGCCCGCCCTGCCTCATGGCGATCAGGACGGTGTTCCAACCCGACGGATTCTTCAACGCCGCGTCGCGGGCCTTGGCAAATTCCTCCAGGCCTTTGGCGGTCTCCCCGGCGCCGAACAAGCGCTCGATGTAATCGGCCCGGTTCTCGGTGCTCGGCTCCAGCTCATAGATCCGCGCCGAGAGGCGCAGCACGTCGTCCTGGTCGCCGCCCCGCTCGGCCAGGTCGCGCAGCCGTGAAACTGCGGTCACGTTGTCCGGGTTGTGGCCGAGGCTTTTCTCGAGTTCGTCGCGGGCTGAGAGCGAATCGCCCTGCATGAGGTAGATCTCGGCGAGATACGCGCCATATTTCGCTCCGCCCTGCTCCTTGGACTGGCGCTCCCGGAGCTTGGCGATCAGTTCGTCGATGCGGCCGGTCTGGTTCGCGAGTTCGATCTGGCGGCGAAAAATCTCCATCCGGCGAGCCTCGCGCTCCTCCTTCACGAAAGCCTCCTCCAGAACGCGCTCGGCATCGTCGTTCTGCTGCTGGATCTGGAGCAGTTCGGCCAGCTTCAGCCGCAGGCTGGTGGCATCCTCGACGTAGCGCACGGCCTTGCGCAGTTCCGCGATCGCCGCGTCAAACCTCCCCGCCCGGAGAGCGATATCTGCGTAGGCGGCATACAGCGAGGAGTCCGCCGGGGATTTCTCGATGAGCTTCCCCATCGTCTGCAGCGCGGCATCCGCCTTGCCACTCTCGGCCTGGATGCGCGCCGCCGCCCGCAGGCTCTCCACAGCCATCCGGGGGTCGGCCGCAGCAACGGCCTCCCAGGCGGCAACCTGGTCGTCGGACGTTCCGAAGGCCTGGGCAAAGTCCGCCTGCGCCCGGGCGACCCGCAGGGCTCCGGCATGGGATTTCAGGTAATCCACCGCATTCCTGGCGGCCTCCTCTTTTTGCGCGGACAAGGCAAGACGCAGGAGAACGACGGCGTCGAGTTCGCTGGCCGGGTCCTGCACGAGGCGGTCGGCAATCTTTCGCCCCTCCGGCCTGTCGGAGTCTGTTTCCGTAAGGAACAAGGCGTATTTCCTGGATGCGTCCTCGGCAAAGAACTCATTGGGCGCCTGCTGCCAGACCTGGGCAAACAGAGCGTCGACGGAGTCGCGATCCTTCGCCGCGAGAGCCTGGGTCCACGCGAGATTGATCAGGTCATAGTCGCCGGGATATCGCTCCAGGCCCTGGCGGGCCGTCGCGCGAGCGAGGTCGGTCCACCCAAATTTTTCCTGCATGCGCGAGAGGGAGAGGTAATTCCCCGGCTGCGTGCGATCCCCGTCGACCAGCCCGGCCACCACGGCTTGCGCGGCCTGTTTGTCGTCCCGCTTCAGATAGATCTCCGCCAGTCGCTGACGGGCATCGGTCGCGCCGGGGGAGAGTGTGACGATGCGCTGCCATTGCGCCGCCGCCGCGTCCGTGAGCTCATGCGAGGCGAGGATTTCCGCCAGCCGGGCGACCCGGGCGACATCCTGCGAATCAGCCGGAGCGAGACGATTCCAGGCGGCGAGAGCGGCTTCGCGGGATTTGTCCTGCTTCGCACTCTCGTAAACGCTCCAGTGCAGGTCGCCGAGCACGACGATCACGTCCTCCGGCGCGTCCTTGGGCAGGGCGAGCTTCTCAGCCTCAGCAATGGCATCCTCGGTGCGTCCCACCTCCTTGAGACGGCGCACGAGCGAGAGATGGAGATCCTTGTTGTCGGGAGCCAGTTGAGCCGCCTGCCTCAGGAGATCGACACCCTCCGCGCCGCGGCCCAGTTCGTCGAGCACGTCCGCCCGGGCGGCCAGGGCGACGTAATCACCCGGCACCGCAGCCGCCCGCTTCTCATAGTACGCGAGCAGGCCGGGCAGGTCATTTTTCCGGCGATAGAGCTCCTCGATGCGATTGCGGACATCCCGCTGAATCCAGCTTCCCTCGCTCGTCTCCTCCAGGGCGTGATCGTAGATTGCCACGGCATCGTCGATCTTTCCTTCCGCCTCGGCCACCTTCCCAAGCCGCAGCGAGGCGGCCACGCGGCGGAACGGATCGTTCGCGCTGGCGTCACGCATGGCGGTGAAAGCCTTGCGGGCCTCCTCGTATTCCCCGGCGGCAAGGAAGGCCTCCCCGGCCTCCTCGAGGACATACTGGTCATTCGGGAACCTGATCAAGGCGTCCCGCCAGACCGCGAGAGCCTTGTCCTCCTTGAACGAACGCTGATAGAGAAGGGCCAGCGAACGCATCAAATCCAGCCGGTCCACCGAGGCGAGTTCATCGACGGCGAGCGCCTTTTCATAGGCTGCGGCGGCCGCGTCGAACCGCCCCTCGGTCGTCTCCAGTACGCCCAGCAGCCTGCCGGCCTGCGCCGGGCTGGCCCCGGCGGCCAGGGCGGCGAGGTAGCACTTGCGGGCCGTATCGGCGTCGCGGCGCCTCTCGGCCAGGAGCCCCTGGAGCAGGAGATACGAGGCCTTTGCAGTATCGTCCTTCGCGGCGGCGTCCTGCCAGCGCTGCTGCAGGATCTCGAGGCCCCCTCCCCCGGTCGAGTACCACTCGACGACGCGGTCAAGGGGCGCTCCGGCCTGCGGGGACCGGACAAGGAGCAGCTCATACCGATCCGCGATCTGCTGGTTCAGCTCGGACTCCGCCCTCGCCGGTCCGCCCGGCAGCAGCAGGCACACGCAGAGAATCAGCCAAAGATACGGGGAGTTTTTCATAAAAAATCGTCTATCGTTCCGGCCAGCGCCGGGCGGCCACATCCAGCACGAAACCCGCCAGCGCCAGAAGCGCGAGCAGCGGCCAGAGTTCCTCCTCGAGCGATGCCTTTCGGTCTTTTTTGGTAAATACGGTCTTCGGATCGGGGTCGACCACTCCCCCGGTTTCCCCGGCGAGGCAGGAAAGGAAGTCCCGGTCCGGCGGATCAAAGAGAAACTCCTTCGAGAATCCCCGGGAAAAGGTGAAGAACCGCGAGTCTGCGGGCTGCCCCTCCCGCGTCAGCAGGACCTGCGCGGAGTAGATGCCCTTTTGCGGCGCGGCAAACTCCGCCACCCAGCGGCCGGGCAGGGTTTTCTCCAGCTGTATCTCCTGCGCCTTGCCATCGGGCCCGGCCAGCCGGATCGACCCGGTCAGCCCGGCCGGAAAACCTTCCACGGGATCGAGCGCATCGATCACGACGCCGACCATCCCATCCTTTTCCTTCACCGCCACCTCGGACAAGCCAAGCGACTCCGGGCGGCTGAGGCGCCGCAGGAGCTGGGCCCAGAATTTCCCAAAGCCGTTCCACCGCAGCCACTCGACCGCCCAGCGGTTGCGGGCATCGGAGGTAAACGCCGCCGTCGTACCGAGCCCATAGCGCCAGGTGGTGAGCAGCGGGTCGCCGCGCTCGGTCACGAGCCATGTCTCCGAGGTCGGCTTGGGCTTCGTGCGCACATAGCCGAGGAGGAAGGGCGTCTGATCCCACGGAACCCCCTCCAGGAAATCGACGGCCCGCACCGGCTTGGCGAGGAAGGGAAACTCCTGGATGGCGGACTTTGAGGCCGTCATGGTTTCCTTGGTGAAAATCTGCGGGACGGTCGAGGGATCGTTGGTCTCGTAGTACCGGCCGCCGCCCCATTGCGCGATCTGCGAGAGCAGTTCGGTATCCGATCCCTCGCCCACGGCGACCGTGCTCACGGTGATGCCTCCCTGGACCATCTGGCTGGTCAATTCATAGAACGGCCCCTCCTGCGACACGCCGTCGGTGAGCAGGATGACGTGCTTCAGTTTTGCGCTGCTCCCGGAAAGCTGGCGCAGCGCCTCCTCCATCGCGGGAGCCATGTTTGTCCCGCCCGCAGACTGGATGGAGGCTATCTCCGTCGCGACGCTGCTATTCCCCGCGGACTGGAGCGGCACGACAGGATAGCACTCGCTGTCGAAGGCGATCACGCTGACGTAATCCTTTGGCCCGAGAAGCTCCGCGCTGGCCTTGGCGGCTGCCTTGGCCATCTCGATCTTGTCCCCCGACATGCTGCCGCTGCGGTCGATCACCAGCGCCAGGGCAAGCGAGGGAGCCTCCTCCTCCCGCTGAAAATCGCAGCTCACCGGAAGCACATCCTCGACCGGGGTGCGGTAATACCCGCCCAGCCCGTAGGCCTGGTCGCCTCCCAGCATGAGCAGGCCGCCGCCGAAGTCGCGCACGTAGGAGTGAAGCAGGCTCATCTGCTCGCGGGACAAATCGGAGGCCGGCACGTTGTCGATGATGATCGTGTCGTAGTTCTGAATGTCGCTCATCTGCGTGGGCATTCCCTGGCCGGGCCGCACGCTCAGCTCGATGCCCTCCTGCCGGAGCGCCCACTCCAGATAACGCGCCGACTCGGGACGGTCGGTGACGAGCAGCACTCGGGCCGCGCCCTCGGAGACGACTGCGGCACCCATCTGGTTGTTCTCCGCGATGGTGTCCTGCGCCGAACGCACCCCGACCTCGTAGTGGAGCAGCTTTTCGTTGCCAGCCCTGTCCTCGAAGCGCACGTCATTGGGGCCGTTCTTCAACTCCACCTTGCGGGTGGCGATGCGCACGCCGTTGCGAAACAGGTCGATGTCCGCAGGGCCGGGTCGATTCGTTTGCACGGTCGCCGTGATCTGGAGCGGCTCGTTCGCCCGCACGGAGGCCGGAGCCGCCACCTCCCGCACCAGCACCTCGGGACGGTCGGGCGGGGCCACCGGTACGGCATGGACCCGCACGGCTTGCTCTTTCAGAATGCCGCCAAGGCGGTCATCGCCGCCCGTGGCCACGCCGTCGGAAAAGAGAACCACGGTTTTGACTCGTCCCGGGCGGAAATTTGCCGCGGCCAGAGAAAGCGCCGTGTCGAGCCGGGTTTCCGCCGGGCGCATATCGGTCGGATCGGCTTTCTTGAGTTCCTCGATTCCGCGGAAAATCCTCCCGCCTCCCGCGAACCCCATCCAAACGACGTCAGCTCCGGCGAAGTTGGCTTCCCGGGCAAACTTCTCCGCCGCCTCGACCGCCTTGCCGTCGACGCTGCGGCTCTCGTCGACCAGCAGCATCACCTCCTCGCGATCCGAGGATCGCACCCAGCGCGGCTCGACCAGGGCCGATACGAGCAGCACGACCAGCACGCTGCGAATGAGCACCGTGGCCAGCCGCCTCCGGCCGCGCAGCGGCGCGATGGAGCGCGCATGCACCCACCACACAAGCGGCAAAAGCAGCAGGAAGGAAAACCATCCCGGACGCAGAATCTCCAGGCTCAATCCGTCAACCTCCGGCTGTATAAAAACCACTCCGCCACCAGGAACACGAGACCGGCCAGCAAGACCAGCCACCAGCCGGGAAAGACAGGCAGAACACTCGTCGAGGCGGATCGAAAATTCTCAGCCGGGGCCAGCGGCTTCAGCTCGGATTCCACCCGTCCCGGCAGGACGGCCATCGCCTTGCCGCCGGAGGAATCGTCCCGGAGAGACTGCAGCAGGTTGCTGACAAAAATCGGGAATGCCGTGCGAAGCGGGAGGTCGGATCTGGCCGGGTCAAAGCCGATGACCATCCACCTTGCGCGGTCATCCCACTGGCCGAAGATGAGGGGATTGCCCAGGCTGGAGGCGAGCACCGCCGCGCCCGGCGCGGGTTTCCACTGCCCCGACTCCTCGATGACGACCGAAGCGAGATTGGCATGGCTGACGAGGGCCGACTTTTTGTCGATGTCAGTCACAGGCGTATCCTTCAGGGAACCCGCGAGCTTTCCCCACAGCCCGCTGACCGCCGGGTTGATCAGGAGCACCGGGGTCGGGGGAAACTGATCCTCGGGCACATGCGGGCCGCCGCCGATGATGAGGTCGGTGCCGTCGGGCGCCTTCAGCGGAAACATCAGGACGCGCGAGACCTGAACGAGCGGAACGGACTCCAGCAGAGCCTCAAGATAGGGGTCCGGCGGTCCGGCGAGCAGGACATGCAAAGGCCGCAAGGGCGGCAGCTCGCACGAGGCCTTGTTATCGAGAGGCAGGGCGTCTCCCGGCGGCGGCTGGAGCGCCGCCTGAAAGGTCGAGCCAAACTCCGTGCTCCCGCGCCAGCTTTTCTTCCACGGCTGGCCCGGCGCGCACTTCACCTCCACCCGGTCCATCGCCATGTCGTCCCGGCGCAGTTCCAGGATGCCGGTGAAAGCCTTGGGAGAAACCACCTCCGCATCGAGCTGCCAGTCGCCCGGGGAAACCGGCGAGCGCCGCACGGCCAGCAGGGTAATGCCGGCATTTTCCGCCTTGTCGTTGCGGTCGCCGCGGAGGATCAGATCGGGCTGCACGGTCTCCCGCGCCACCTCGGGCCAGACCGAGTCGGAAAACACCTCCACGCGGGCATTGTCTCGAACAACCGTCAGTTCCCGGGCGAGGCCGATGGCCGCGCGCGGATCGCTGCCGGTCTTCAACTCTCCCACCCCGGCGAGAGCCTCGCGCAGGGCCCGCTTGCTCGACGTCCAGCCGCTCAGGATGCGCGGCGGATTTTCCGCGCTGAGGATCGCCATTTCATCCTGGACCCGCAGGCGCGAGATGGCCGCCTCCAGGCGTTCCCTGGCCGCCTGCCACCGGGTGGACTTTCCCTCAGCCGCCTGCATGCTGGCCGAGGGATCAAAGACCGCCACCACGCGCTGCGCGGCCCGCCGCTCCCATTCAAAGGCCGGGCGGCAGAGCGCCAGCACGACGAGGAGGAGAATGATCAGCTGGAGCAGGAGAGACAGCCACCGGCGCAGCTTGCGCCACAGCGGGCTGTTCTCGATCTTCGGCTTGATCTGCTGCCAGAAAAGAAGGGTGCTCACCGGACGGCGGCGCTGCCGGGTCTTGAGCAGGTAAAAGCCGATGACCGGCAGGCTCAGCAGCGAAAGCCAGAGCGCGGCGGGGAAGAGCAGGCTCATCCGACGAATCCTCCCTCCAGCAGCGAGCGCCGCAGGACGTCGACCGCAGGCTCCGCCGCATCCGCCCGCAGGTGGGCCACGCCATGGCGGCGGCAGTATTCCCTCAACCGCTCTTCATACGCGGCGACAGCCTCGCGGTAGGCGGCGGCCACGCCGCGATCCACGATCATTGCCTTGACCTCGCCGGTTTCGACCTCCTCGTATTCGTACTCCCCGAGTTCCCCGGCCTCCCCCTCGTCGCGATGGCGGATCTGCACGACTCCGATGTCGTGGCGCGCGTAGCGCAGGCGGTCAAGGGCGTTGAAAGCGTCCTCGGGATCGATGCCCCACGCATCGGTCACCCAGATGACCAGCCCGCGCCGCGGTCGGCTGGCGAGCCAGCGCCCAACGGTCTCAGCGAGCTCGCACCGGCCCGTGCCGACCGTGCAGGATTCCAGATGGCGCAGCAGGCGTAAGAACCGCGCCCGGCCGCGACTTGGCGACCAGGGTGTCTGGGCGTGAGGCCCGATCAAGGCAACGCCCGCGCGATCCAGGTTGGCCAGGGCCAGATAGGCCAGCCCCGCCACGATCTGCCGGGCCGGGTCAAATTTCTGCGGCGATCCCCAGGTCATTGAGGCGGTGCAATCCAGCAGGAGATGCACGTGCAGGTCCTCCTCTTCTTCAAAGAGCTTGAGCAGGAGATGGCGGTTGCGCGCGTAGACATTCCAGTCGATGGCCCGGATGTCGTCGCCGGGAGAGAACTGCCGGTAGTCGGCAAACTCCAGCCCGGCACCTTGCTTCACGCTGCGCCGCTCCGCGCGCATGCGACCGCGCGAGATCTGGCGCGCGAGCAGGTGCAGGCCCTCGAGCTGCTTGAGGAAATCCGCCGGGAAAAGGTCAGCCACGATCCGGGGTGGGAAGACTAGCTCGCCTCGCGCGCCCAGGCGGCACGGCATTCGTTCACCACCCCGTCGAGGATGCGATCCGCAGTGAGCCCGTCGGCCTGCGCCTCAAAGTTCAGCATCATGCGATGCCGCAGGATCGGGTGCGCCACCGAGACCAGGTCCTCCGAGGCGACGTGAAACCTCCCCGCCAGCGCCGCCGCGATCTTGGCTGCGGCAATACAGGCCTGCCCCGCACGCGGACTGGCTCCATAGCGCACGTAGCGTTTGACCTCGGCTGTCGCGTAGGGCGACTCAGGATGGGTGGCCATCACGAGCCGGACGGCGCGCTGGCGCATCGAGGCCGTCGCCGGGACCGACGCGGCGATGGCGCGCATCTCAAGCAGTTCCTGCCCGGAGAGCACCGGAGTCACCTCCTCCTTCACGCCGGAGGTGGTCAGCTCCAGGATACGGGCAAACTCCTCCTCGGCGGGATACGGCACGATGAGCTGGAAGAAAAAGCGGTCCATCTGCGCCTCGGGCAGCGGATACGTTCCCTCCATCTCCAATGGGTTTTGCGTCGCGAGGACGAAGAAGGGCTGCGGGAGATGGCGGGTCTCCCCTCCCACGGTGACATGTCCCTCCTGCATCGCCTCTAGCAGCGCGGACTGCGTCTTCGGCGTGGCGCGGTTGATTTCATCGCCGAGCAGCACGTTGGAAAAGATCGGGCCGGGCTCGAAGCGAAACTGATGGTGCCCCCGCCCGTCATCGACGAGCAGCGTGGTCCCAAGCAGATCCGAAGGCATGAGATCGGGGGTGAACTGCACGCGCTGAAACTTCAGGTGCAGCGCCGATGCGATCGTCTTGACGAGCAGGGTCTTGCCCAGGCCGGGCACGCCCTCAAGCAGCACGTGGCCGCCCGCGACGACCGCCATCAGCGTATAGCGTACGATTTCATCCTGGCCTACGACCGCTTTCTGGATGGCGGTCTGCATGGTGGCAAACCGCTGCTGGAGCAAGGCGATCTGGTCTTCCGGGCTTGGGGATACGGCGGGCTCTTCGGTCATGGAGTCGGGTTTTCGGCAACGGGTCGGATTTTCTCGAAATAAGCGCGAATCACCTGGCGGTAGGCCAGGGGGAGATTTTCGTCGGCAACAGCCTTTTGGGAAAGCTCCACATAGTCGGAAAAGGTCGCCTTGCGCCCGCCACTGACTGACGTACCCGTCCCGGAGGCTGAGGAGGTCACGGTCACCTGGGTCTCGCCGTCGTTCATCGTTCCGGTGACTCGTTCCTGCACGCCGGCACTGGCCAGTTCCGTCGGCGTTCCCCTGGGATCTCCCCCCGAGCCATTGCCGGCCCGGTTCCCTCCTCTGCCGAGGCACGACTGGCAGAGCGACAGCAGGAGCCCCTCCTTCGGGTCCTCGCCGCGCAGCTTGCGCCTCAGGAGTTCCATCTGTTTTTTGCTCAGGCGGGCGGCGAGTCCCCGCCCCTGTCGCGCTTCCTCCATCGCAAACTGCTCGCCCAGTTTCTGCATGAGCCCTTGCAACCTCTTGTTCGGGACCGATCCGGTCTTCGCCAGCTTGGAAAGCTCGTTCAGTGTGTTGGAAAGGTTTTGATTGCCGCGATTGGAAGCATTCTGCGCCTCGGTCTGAAGCATTTCCGACGAGGCCGCCTCGCGCTTTACCTCGGTGCTTTCCTCCGGTTTTTTGGCCAGTTTTTCCCGCAGCTTCTCCGCCTCCCGGGCAGCCTGCTCGTAGTTCTGGTTTCGCAGGGCGGCGCTCATCGCCCCCGCCCCGGCAAAAGACTCCATCGCGTCGGCAATGCCTCCGGCCTGGGAGGACATGCTGTCCTTGTCGATCTCGGCCTGGAGGGCGCCGAGCTGTTGATCCAGGCGGTCCATGGCGAGCATGGCGGCCATGGGGTCCTTCTGCTGGAGGGCCTCCCGCAGCTTCTCCGCGTCGGTGAAAAGCTTCTTCAGTTCCGGGTCGTGCGTCTGCTCGGCGAATTCTTTCCAATCCTTCAGCATCTCATCGGCTGCGGCGATACGTTCCGCCTTCTCCGCCGCCTCTCGGGCCAGCCGCGCATTATCCTGCCCGAGGCGCACAGCCCCGAGCCATACCGTCAGGGCGGTCACGATCACGGCCGCACCGAGAGCCCATCCACTACGCCGGGAGAGCTTTACCGGCCAGGCCTCGCGGAGGTTGAGCTTGCCGAGGACGTCCTCCAGCTTCTGCCACGTCGCAATCCGCCATGGCTCGTTTTCCTGGCCCTCTTTCAACTCGCTGAGGACCAGCAGATCGTCCGGCAGGTTGAGCACGGCATCGGCGCGTTTGGCGAGACTTCCCAGGGATGGGCGCCGCATCAGCCTGATCCCCACGGCCGCGATGCCGACCAGCCAGGCAAGCCCCGTCAGGCCGACCGCGAGCCAGATGCCGTTTCGGGGAAGGGTGATCACGCCGAGAGCCAACCCGCCCAGGGCCGACACCACGCAAATTCCGACGCTCCACGCCCCGACGGACGCCACAGCCCGCTCAAGGCGCCAGCGATGTTCCAACCGCGCTTTTTGCGGTATCCGGGAAGAAACCATTTCGTCCTTTCAGATAGGGAGAGCGCCACTCCCGGTCAAGTGTATCGCTCCCTGCCCACCCCGGCATTTTCTAAGCATTGGAGCTACGGCGCTCCAGAAACGCTTAGCCAGGATCTCCCGGGAGCGAAAAACACCCCGCTATCGCCCGCCCCAGAGACCCGGAGATGAGCAGGGTAACGCTCGTTTCCGCCGCGACGTCAGAAGAGCCGAGGACCTTCAGCCCTCCGGAGATGAAGCCCTTCAGCCGTCCCTTCCCGGAGCGCGAGCGCTTCGTGAGCGTATGTCGCCAAAGAGGAGGTCACCCAGTCGTCCCAACTGAAGGCCGGTGTCATCACCCCCCAAATCGCAGACCGCGATATTAAGCCTCCCGAACTCTGGGATGGAATTACGAGACATTAGCGCCATCGATTTTGCCCTGCTTCGGATGACCGGGGCGCGGCAGCATACGGGTGACCACGTAAAGATCGTGAGAAATACGCCCCGATACGCCCCACCACGTCCTGCCCGGCGAAACCGCCATCGCCACCGCCCGCACGCCACGACTCACAATTGCGAGCGCCTCATCGTGATTCAACGGCCGCATCGTGCCGGATGGCAACCGCGCGACCTTAACCGCCAGTTCCAGTCCCTTGGCCAACATGGCAAAACAGCAGGAATACGGCTGCGATCAGGAGGATCGCTACACTCGGCCCTATCGGCACTCGCGTCCGGGGCCAGGGCTGGTTATCCGGGACAGCGCTCCGTGGCGGGCTTGGCGTTGGGGTGTTCAGTCTGATGGAGGCGAGCTTTTGCCCTTCTTGCAGGATTCAGCTTCCGGCGAGATCGCTCCCTTTCGTGTGCTCATGGCGCGGGAGTTGGCCTTTCCGAGATGCGGGTTCCTTATTCGGGTGTTCGCTGCAGAGAAGCTTGTCGCACTTCATTTTCCCAACAGCTGGCACCCGCCCTGCTATGGTCGGCCTGTGCGTTCATTTCGCAGTACCTTGACCAGCCATTTCAGGCCGTCACCTTTCCACTGGCCGGAGCGGTCAAAGTCCTTTATTTGATCAAGCAGGGCTGGCAACTCGTTCCATCCTCTGAGGCAGCATCGGTGGAAGTGCGCGTAGTTAAATCGAAAAAGTGGATGGCTCTGGTCATCGATCAAATATCCCAAGCCCAAGTAGTCATCTGGATCGGCAATCTGTTTTCCGCAGATAAAACACAGTCGACTCTTCGGCGCATTCCGCTCGCGAAACTCGCTGTATCGAGCTTGAACTTTATCGGCCAAAGGATGTTTTTGGAAGGCTTCTACATGGACCACCGCATCGCTGAAGACATACAACGGATCGGCTTGGTTGCTCACGAAGGCAGGGAATGCCACCACTTCATCAGACGAAGCAATCGCCTTACCGCTGACCGCACAGTGCATCCCTGGAATAAAAATCGCCATAACTACAGATCTGGGCAATAGGGGTCAGTGTGGAATGGCATTAAGATAAGGCCGATTTGAGAGTGTTTTGTCCTGTTGGAGGGCGTCACAAGGAAAAAGTAGGGGGCAGTCGTCATAAATCAAAAAAGTTCCGAACGGCTTTCCCTTGGATTTTCGACAGTTGGCAAAAGATGTGGGACAAGTCCGCTGTTCGAACCCCCAGTGCCGGTGGCGGGTGTGGAAGCGCAGGGGGCAGATCAGAGTCGCACCGTCGAGCGTCTTGGTCTCTTTTATTTGGCCTAAGCGCCAGGCCGGGCTAACTCTACTCCAACTTCTCATTCAGCTCTTTCAGAAAATCTGGATCGGGAGTGTACCCCAGTCGCTGCGCCTCCTGGAGAAGTTTCCTGGAGGCCTGATAATCCCCCGTATAAAACTTCAGAACCGCCCAGTTAGCCGGTATCGGAGGATACTGAGGTTCGCGCTTATAAGCGTCTGTAAACAAGTCTTCGGCCTTTTCGTATTTCTCTTTTCCGTCCCCACCCTTGGTTGCAAGGTAGTTTCCCAAAAGGGCGTAGGAAAATGCCAGATCGCCAGTAATCTTCCCATTCTGCGGACTCAATTCGTGGGCCTTTGTGAGGAGGCTGATCGACTCTGTGAGATTCCTTTCCGTATCTTCCTTTTCGGCGCGGCGACCCATCACAATCCCCAAACCCCAGAATGCGTCAGGATTCGTGCGGTCAAACATCCAAGCTTGATTAAAGCGCTTCATCGCAGTGGAGAGGTCGCCCCGGTAGAGATACTTCCATCCCAGCTCGGCCGCACCCTTGCTATTCGCCGGGCTTCGTTCCACCTCGGGGACGTGATCTCCGCCGTACATTGGCATCTCATTCGTCTCGTAGTCCGCCGCGAGGGAAAGAGCCGCGGTCAGAAACAACGCGAAAAGGACGAGGAATTTCATTGGTTCAGCGAACGCAAATCGGGCCGCATACATTTGACTATAAACAGTCCTCATGTAGCCGATTTCCCTACCGGCGACAATGTCACTCGCGCCCATCAAGAAAAAGGGAGGGGTGTCGCAAAAACAAAAGCGCCTCGCAAATCGTCGACTTGCGAGGCGCTAGAAATTGGTTGCGGGAGTAGGATTTGAACCTACGACCTTCAGGTTATGAGCCTTTGTAAGTTGCTGTTTTCTAGTGAATAGCGATTTAAATTCACCCAAGTTCCACAGTAAGTCAAGGTTTGCTACCAGCGCCGAAGCTTGTCGATTGTTCACGGCATCCATTCACGTTTTGTAAGCGGCGGTAGACAGTGACCGGACTCGCTAATTGGCACCAGGTGGAGAGTTAGTCCGAGGCCCAGTGGTTTTTGTGAGGTGACGTTCCATTTTGGCTGGGACTTCACTGCGTATAGCCGTCCGGCTTCTCGTGCGTGCGCTTTTCAAAGATGGCTTTGTCGGCGAGGGAGACGTGGCCCTCGACCATGCCGTTGTCGAGCGGGTTGTCGACGCGGGCGGCGAGATCGCGGAAGAGTCGGCGGATGTCGATGACACCTCCGATGAAAAACCAGAAGGTGGAGATGATGCCAACGATGCCGGTGACGCCCAGGTTGGTGATGAAGAAATAGGTGCTCCACCATTCCGCCGGCCACGGCGAGATGGCATTCCAGATCAGGACGGCGACGAAGCAGAGACCGAACTTGTAAACGATGGCGTAGCCGACGACCGACCAGGCGATCACCTTGTCACCGAGGGTGTACTCGGGGGTGATACCGTTGAATTTCTGAAGGGCGTTGCGGAACGTCCACTTGAAGGGCGCCTTGAACTCACCCGCCACATCGTAAACACCGCGATGGAGGAGCCGGTCGAGGTTGTAGAGTTGCTTCTGCGTGAGGAACGAACCGATCACATTGATTTTGAAAACGGACCAGAGAAAGAGCCCTCCGAGAAAATGAAAACTTCCTCACTACGCGATCATCGTCAGGTCCACATCAAGCAGCAGGACTCTCGAAATCCGCCCTGGCACAGTCTTCCCGCGAGGCAGTTCGATCTCACAAGGAAGTTCATTTCTTCAAGAGGCGTACCTCTCCGACCGCTACCTCGGTCTCTGGCACACCGGTTCCGGTGATGGCTATGGACTGGATGACAAGCCCGTCCCCGACTGCGAGATCGGCAGGGAAGGCAAGATTATCGACCAGAGCGGTCCCATTGACCATGACGCTCCAGGTCTTTGCATCAAGGTCGAAGGTCATTACAAACTCGTAAGGCATATTCGCCTCATACTGCATCGGCTCACCGCCTGCATCCCGATCGGCGGCGCGGATGTATCCTTTATCGGTGAATGTCACACGCAGCGGAGCACGCTCCGGCGACAACTTCCCGGTGACAGGCTTGCCAAGTGAAGACACCAGCGAAACTGTCGTGCTCGCGCCATGAAACTTCTCGCTCAATGGGATCAGCTTCCAGCTGAGTTCGTATGTGCCAGACGTCAACTTGAGCTTTTCGACATTCCAAATGAGACTGGCCCATGCTGGATACTGCGGATTGGCCTTGAGCGCACCGGTTTGTATGATGAGGAAGGGCGGCTTCCATCCAGACATCTCCTCAGTCGCCAGAGTGACGCGGGTTTCTCCCGACTGAATCTTTATCTCGGTAGGAGCTGGTAAAGGCAGACCCGCCGCAGAGTCCGGTGCGGGAACCGTCGCAGTCGCAGCATCCGAGGAGGCGAACTTCGCAGCGATGATCTCCTCAGCGCCCGCGCTTCCGGCCAGCGCCAAAACCATCGCCCAGAGTACAATCGTAATTTTCATCGCTACACTATTGCATCACCACATCGCGAAACTGAGCCTTACCCGACTGGGAGCCCCCCTTTTTCTGGGCGATGAAGTACACCTGCGTGATCGGGAAATGGAGAACCTTGTCGCTCTTTCCGCCAAAAATCAGTCCGGCCTTTTCAGCGAGATCAACACGGTATTCCTGCCACTGGCCCTCGTCAGTGTAGGCGAACTGGTACTGGTGAGTCTGGTTGGTCTTGTCCACCAGCCGGATGGCGACCGTGAGCGGAGAGTCGGCTTTGAACTTGAAACGTATCTCGGTCGGGCCTTCCTCGATCCGCACATTGCCCGCTCCCGCGACATAGAGTCCGCCCTGGGTAAAATCGTACTCCAGGTTGGCAATGGCTGCGCCGCCCTCCTCGTCCACCGAAAAGGAGCCCAACGCTCCGGGGGGAAACTCCGTCCCCCCGGAGAATCTCCACGAGTTCCCCTCCGCCAGGAGATCAACATCACCCGCCCACCCCATACGGGCCGCCGCAACGAGCAGGGCGGCAAACAGAACGATTCTTTTCATAAAGCGTGAGTCAGGATTCGATAATCAATGCCACCGGAGAGTCGGTGACGGTCATCTTCTTGAGCATGACGCGGCCATCCCTGTTTACAAATGAGACCTCCCTCGTCTCCCCAGTCAAAAAGTCGTATGCCTTGACCGCCTGAGCCGGCTTGTCCGTGCTTATCTCCACGTCTGCCACGGCAGGCTGCAAGTCGCCACCCGCCCGCTCGGAGGCCCAGACCAGCGTGGTCTTCCTTCCGTCTCCCGCGATAAAGGGATAGGCCAATACCTTCCCGCCCGCCTCGATCTTGCTGCCATCCCAGACGACAGGGCTGTAGTCGGCATGGGTCGTGACGGGAAAGACCGAGACCCTGGCCGACGAGTCGCCTTTGAACGGGGCCATGTAGTGATTGAACCGTGAAACCGCACCGTACGAGGGCTTGGGCTTCATGTTGATATCCAGCAACCCGAAATTGTGCTCGGCATTGTGCTCATCGGTGCCGTTGTCGCGGAAGTTATAGACAAAAAGCATGTCCGTGCCCACGCCCAACGCCTCCGCCATCCTGCGCAGCAGGTACTTTGCCTGGGCATCGCGAGTGAAACCGGCGAAGAGGTTGCCATTCTTCGTCTCCTGGTAGCTCGGCCAGCCAAACTCGGTATGCCATATCGCCTTGGGGCCATGAAACTTCACGGACTGCTCCCGCATCATTTTCTCCTGCGAAACGAAGGTCCCTCTCTCATCAGCCGTCGCGATCCCGTCCCGCTGGAGGATGCCCTCCTTGCTCGCATAGGGCACATATTCCGCAGTCATGCGCGGGCTGTAGGGATGATCGGTAATCGCATCGACCGCAGGTGAGACACCCATCTCAAGCTGGCGAAATGTCACCGGGGGCACTCCACCCAGCCCCAGCACTTTCACCTCGGGATTTGCCGCCTTGATGGCGGGTGCGGCGGTATTCAGCAGTTGCACGTATTTCGGCACCCATTTGCTCACGGTGCCGTCTTTTTCCACTCCGTTCCATGTGCCACCATAATGTTTGCTGAAGCCAAAGTTGTGCGGCTCGTTCAGGATCTCTATCGCCTGCACCTTGCCCCGGGTCTCGCGGGCAAACCAGGCGGCGGCTCTTGCATAAGCCTCGGCGTCGTAGATATCCGGCGCGTAGAGTTTATTCGATCCGTTGAAGATCGCGAGGATCTTCAGCCCTGCCGCATTCAGGTTGTCGATGGTCTTGCGATAGCTGTCGGGCAGGACATAGACGCCCTTTTCCTTTTCGATGCTCGACCAGTAGAAATCCTCGCGCGCCCAGGTAAACCCGGCCTCCGCGATCATCCTTGGTATTTCCGGTTCCTTGTACCACCCGTTGCTGAAGTGGACGCACACCCCGACCTGAGGATGCCCCTCCGTCTGTTCAGACTGGGCCGGGAGTGATGAAAGGGACAGGCCGCCGACCAGCGCAGCCACCCCCAGAAGCGAAAGATGCCTTTTCATAAGAGTTACCATGTATCCGTGCGGAAAGGAGCCAGCGGGAGACCCGCCGCATTCACGAGCGCGAGCCCCTGCGGGTTATTGGTCCAGGCGTACCGGACCGCCTCAGGCTTCCCGACGGAAGGCGACGAGACCACGATCGTGTCACCCTCCAGCTGTGCCGTTGCCTCCCGGAAAATACGATCACTGCCGGCCACCTGGAATCCCCCGATCTCCATCCCCGACGCCTTCAGTTGCAAACCGCCCGGCGCATCGCGAAAATGCAGTGTCACCTTGCCGCCAAATTCAGCGCGATCAAATACCGGTCCCGAGTCGGCGACATTCGCGTCTCCATAGACCCGGTGAAAGGCAATACGCGCCAACCGGAAGGCGACCTCCTCCTTGTTGGCTGGATGGATCTCCTTCCCATCACCGATGTCCACCGTCACCGCCTGTCCCGTGTTGGGGAGCGATATCGTCTGCGCCTGCGCCTCGCGCAGCCCCGGCCAGTTGGCATCAGCTCCGATATTGTAGTTGGGCAATTGAACCCAGAAAAACGGAACATCCCCCTGTGCGAAAAGGCGGCGCCATCCCGTAATCAATGAGGGGAACAGTGTCTGGTACTCTCCCGGTCGCTTCACATTGTTCTCCCCCTGATACCAGATCACTCCGCGGATGGTGTAAGGCACGAGAGGATTGATCATCGCATTGAAAAGGCCCGAGGGGACATACTGGCTGCCCGGCCCGCCGCTCGGCGGAGTCGGAGCCGGCTTCTTGAATTCCGCTCCGGATGATTTCGCCGCTTCCTTTTCTGCCTCCCAAACCGCCTTTGCCTCCTCGAATTTTTTCCTCCTGGCCGGAAACTCTGCCAGAGCCTCCTGCCAGCGCCGCTTCACCTCGGATCCAGCCGGATCGGCGGCGAGAGACGCCTCGTCCATCCAGGCCTCTATCGAGGTGCCTCCATACGAGCTGTTAATGATGCCGATCGGTACGTTGAGCTTCTCGTGCAGCTTTTGAGCAAAATGATAGCCGAGTTCCGTAAACCCGCCTGCGCTTCCAGCCACACAGAGACTCCACGCTCCTTTCAGGCTGTCAGCCGGCACGTCGCTCGCCACGGTACCAACCTTGAAAAAGCGGATTTCCGGGGAATCCGCCTTCGCTGCCAGCTCCTTGCCCCGAGACGTCCAAAACAAGGCCATGTCCATGTTTGACTGGCCTGCGGCGAGCCATACCTCACCGACAAGGATGTCCTTGAGAGCGATCGTATTCTTTCCCGAAACCGTCAATCTCCCGGATTCGTGTGAGACAGGCAGGCTTTGCAAAGCCACACTCCACCTTCCATCGGCTCCGGCTGTCGTCGATGCCGAGCGCTCGATGCCCGGAGCCTCAAACCTGACATTCACCTGCTCGCCAGGATCAGCCTTGCCCCAGACCGTCACAGGCTTTCCCAGCTGAAAAACCGCTCGATCTGTAAACGGCGACGCCAGCGTGACATTGGCGCTTGCCGCACGCAATCCCGCCAGCGAGATCGATAGATAGAGAAGTATTCGAGGGAGAGCCATAGGAGAGATGAGGGACTCTCGTCCGCCCTGGCGGGAAAGCCAAGGGCGCAACGAGCCGGGCGGGCTGCGGACACCCATGGGAGCCCGCCTCCTTTGCCCTTTGGAAAAACTTACAAAGCGCGAATCACTAGACCGAGCGGGATCTGCCCCGACGGAACACCGTGACGAGGATCAACCCCAACCCGGCGAGCGCCCATGCGGACGGCTCGGGCACGGCGGTGATCACGAGATTTCCTGTCGCCTCGCTAAATTGATAGGTCACACCTCCGGTGGTCTTTTCCCAAAGATCTCCCCCGGCGTCGAAGAAATCCACGACAGAGAACGTGGAGCCAAAGGTCTCCGCCAGCGTTCCGACATTCACAATGTTCCAGGCATTTCCCAGGGCAACCGCAACTCCGGAGAGATCAAAAACAAAGTCGCCATTCAGAGTCAGCGTACCCACTCCCGATATCTGATTGCTCTCGCCGTTGGCTCCGATCTTGAACGTCAATCGAGCATTATCAGACAATACCATCGTCCCGGCATTCACGATGGTGTTTCCCGTGTAGGTGCTCGCGCCGCTCAGGGTGATGGTGCCAGCTCCCGATTTCGTCAATCCGTAGACACTGCCTCCGTCGCTGATCGCCCCTCCCACAACCAGATTTTGAAAGCTATTTACAGTCACTGTGCGGTTTCCACCCAAGGTGACAGTTCCCGCCCCGATTCTCTGGACGCCATTGCTGGTTCCCACCGTAAAATCTCCTGCCCAGATCTGAGCATTGTTGTTCACGGTCACGGTATCCGCGATGGTCAGGGTGCCTCCATTAATCGTGAGAGTTCCCGTGCCCAAGGCATTGGCGTGACGTATCGAGAGCGTACCTGCATTCAAGGTCACTCCACCGTCGAAGGAGTTATTGCCGGAAAGATTGAGCTGACCAGCTCCGGACTTGATAATGCCAAAGGAGCTCGCGCCATCAGAGATCGCACCCTTGACCCACAGCGCGTTGGTCGAGTTGTTATTGGTAAAAGTCGAGCTGGCCTGCAGCACGATGGCGCTGTCCACACTCACACTGCCCCGGCTCGTTGTCCCGTAGGCATATTGGGAAGCTGTGATACCCCCTGCCCCGAGATTGATGGTTCCGCCTGTGATGATCGTCGCTGCGTTCGGAGCTGCGGCGTTGGCCGAACTTTGAAAGACAAGACCGTTGGCAGATTGCGTTCCGCTCACCGTCACCGTATAGGCGCTATTTCCACTCGTAGCGCTTGGACCCGCCGAAAAATACGCATCATCGGAAGACGTCAGGGAAGAAACAAACGTCCCCGAACCTCCCGCAGAATCCGTATTCCAGAAGCTGTCCGTGCCCCATGTCCCAGTCGGAGTGCTTCCCGCACCCGCCGTCGTGCCATTTGCATCCCAGTAATAGGGAGTTGCCTGGGCTGCTCCAAGGCAGACACCCAGAATGGCGGCGGCTAGCGCGCCAGCTCTCCGATTTGCGATCCTCGCAGCATGCCGTGGGATGACTCGATCTGAAGTTTGCCAGTTTTTCATTTTTGAAGTGGTGGGATTGGAGTGAGGGGGATGGAGCGGAGACTCTTCTCCGCGCACTATCGTTACAGGCGAACATTCAATCAAGATTATTTTATGCAAAACGCATGATTTCTATCATATTTTTACCATTGCAGATAAAAGCTAGACAATATCGCTTCGTGAATTGCGGATTTTTGATGTTTCACGCATACAATATTGGATTCTTTCGCATATTTGCATAACCTGAGAGCAGACCGTGGCTAAATCATCGTTTCTACCCCGCTACCAAAAGGTTGCGAACGTCGTCCGAAAACGCATCCAGCAAGGAGACTATGCCCTAAAAGCCATGCCCTCGGAACGCGGCTTGGCGCAGGAGCTGGGAGTCAACGCCATGACCGCCCGGCACGGTCTGCAGATCCTCGAGAAAGAGGGCCTGCTCGTCCGACAGGACAACGGCCGCGTCGCGATCCGCAAGGCGCAGCATGGCGTCAAGAAGCACCTCAACTTCGCCTTCCTCGTCCCCACCCTCGCCTCTCACGGAATCGAAAAGTGGAGGCTCGCCATCGAGGCAGTCACGGCCCACCTCCAGTGCAACGTCAGAACGGTCGTTTATATGCACTGGGACGACCCGCTGGTGCTGGATGCCTTGAACGGATTTGACGGCGTTTTCCTCGATCCGTCCCCGGAGCCCATGCCCGACAGCGTGAGCGAGCAACTCCGGAACAAGAGTCATCCGGTCGTCTCCGTAGATCATGACCTGAGCACGCTGGGAGTCCCGTCGATCCAGCTTTTTCCACCCGCATTCACCCAGAAGCTGCTCGACCACCTGGATGCCGTCGGTCATCGCAAGATCGGCTGTCTGAACACCCAGCCCGACGATCCTGTGATCGCGGAACGCATCAATATCTGGCGCTTCTGGATGGGAGCGCATGGATACCATGGCCGCCTCGTGAATGAGCCAGTAGCCCCCTATGGCGATGCCATGAAGGCAGGTTATGATGCGATGACCCGCCAGCTATCCTCCGCACGGGTGCAGGAAACCGCATGGTACTGCACCACGGTCGACTGCGCCATCGGAGCCATGAAAGCCCTCCTTGATCGCAATCTCAAGCCCGGCAGAGACATCGCGATCTGCGCAGCAAACGGAGAAGGTATTGCCTCATACTACTACCCGGCGATCACCGCCCTGGAGGCCGCGGACGCTCATCCATTTCTCTCCCTGTGCGTGCAGTGGATGATGGATGGACGCGACTGGCAGGGGCCCCTGCTCATGCAACCTACGGAGATCCCGCTCATGATCCGTGAGTCTTCCGACCCCCGCCTCGCCGCCCGTCTGCCGCTGCTCGACCATCCCGGGGCATCATAGCCACTAGGCTTGCCTCGCCACGACGTTAAGGCCGGAAGGTCTGCACCGCCCCGGTCAGGGAATCGATCTGCACAGCGAACCAGTTTTGCGCCGGAGCCGACCCCGAGGTGGACGCGTTGCCCGGATACAGCGTGGCAAACGCAGAACTCGCCAGCGAAGTGGAGCCGTCAGGACGAAAGCGAAAGGCCCGATAGCTGTAGTCCACCCCCACACCCGGCAGAGCGACACCGCTGGCGGCACCGGTACTTTGCGTGATGTCGGAGCGCGCATGGTCCAACAGGCTGGAATAGGTCGCTGAGTCCGACATCTTGATCTGGGGCGGGAAATAGATCGGACGATCAGCGGCGACCAGCCCATCTTCCTCGACGATAAAAAGCTGCAACCCGCGCCATACCTTCTTCGATCCATTCGTGGGATCAGGCAACTGATAAAGACGCACTTCCACCGGGCGATTGCGGGTCACGGCCTGCTGCCTCGCAAGCTTCAGCTGGTCCACCAGGCTTTCCGAAGCCGACGAGAGCGCGGTAGCGGATTGGATCTGGTTCATCGCCGGCAGAGAAAACCCGGCAAGAATCGCAATGACGGAAATGACCACCAGCATCTCGACCAGCGAGAACGCGCGGGCGGAATTGTTTTTTCGCAAAAGGCCGATCATGGATTGAACTGTTTGGTTACGGGAACGCGGAACTTGTAAAACCGATCCAGCGGCGCAGCATTTGGAGTCGAAGCGTAGTCGGGGATGCGGGAATCATTGGGATCGATGTACCTCTCGATCAGGGCCGATCCACGATACTCCCCCGTTACCCGTCCCCGCCCCTCCGTCCACTGGTTCGCTGCATCGCCCTTCCGGTTTTGCAGAGTCTGCACCCGGCAATGCACGGTGAAGGTATTCGATTTAGTGGTCAGGCGTGGATAGATATTGGCGTAGGGGCGTTCCTTGGAGTTGTCACCCGTGAGCAGATAGTTGTCCCAAAAGGTGCTCATTCCCGCGAGGGTCGTGCCTACCGGATCCTTGGGAATGAGCGGCAGTTCACAAATCTCCGAAGCGGAGTGATAAATATCGTTGCTGGCAAACCGCTGACGCACTCCCTTCATCGTCTCGTCAACATTCAAATCAAACCGGAAGTCCGCATCCGGCAGCGTGGAGGCCGCAAGTTTATTCAGGTTTTTGTAGTTGTTCACCTTCGACTGGGGGATGGCCAGGATGCGCTCCGCCTTCACTGCGGCGCGCAAACCTGTCTCCCGGGTGATGAAGGAAAACGGCATGATCTGGGTATTCAGGTTGATTTTTCCCGCCGTGGAGAATGGCTCACTAATAGCATAAGGCTCGATGACAGGCATCCAGAATAAGTCCATGAAAAGATGGTCTGGCAGCCCGGCGGAGCCCGGATGCTTCCCTGAGGGATCGGGCCGGAACAGCAGGGTGCGCCATGGTTCGCCCGCTTTCACTCCGGTCGAGAGGGATCCGAACATACCCGAGGAAGGCACCTGCCGGTTCGGGGAAAAATACGTCGTGTTGACTGCACTGTAAGCGCCCCAACTCTTGAAGTACGGCGTCTCCCCCGCTGCGCTCATCCCGCTGAGGTCGCCCTCGTCCGGTTTGTTGATGTACGATCCATCCGGCATGGAGGCGATGCCGTTGTCAAAATCCCCGACGGGCATCGCCGGGTCGCCATTGACATGGACTCCGTTGACCGCAGCGGGCAGCACATTGGCAAACAAGGTGGAGCTGACGTTTTCGATCAGCTTTCCCTGCCTGGTGCGCGCAAAGAAGGAGAATCCGCTATTCGCACAAAAGCTGCTCCTCACATTGGGCGCGTCTGGATTGTATGGAGTGTCCGCGTAGAGGGTGCCGGGCACGTTTCGGAGAAAACTCGTTCTCGCATCTCCCGAGGCCAGAGCCACGGTAATCACCGTATCCTTCGCACTGCCATCACCCGCGCCAAACAACCGCCAGGTTCCCCCTGTGTCGCCGGAATCGCACTTGGCAAAACGGTCTCCGTAGCTGCCAGAGCCACGTCCCGTGCCAATAAGCCGATATTGATCCTCCGCCTTTCCCGGAAGCGGTATCCTAGGCGACGGGATCGTCACGTTCAGGGTTTGGACAAGATCACCGACGGCCGTTCCATCACCGGCAAAGATCTTTACCGTGATCTCGCCTCCCTTGAAGTCGAAGTACGTGCCGCTGTATCCCAGCTTCGTCGTCGGCAGCACGATCGGCAGGCTGAAAAAGGGATACCTCTGTGGGTCCGAGCCGGAGGCATCAAACCTCTTCTCGATTACAAACCAGCGGGGATCGAGGCCCCCCGCGGGAGGCTCATGCCCAAAGAAATCACTGGCGGTAGCCCTGTTAACATAAGTCGACCCCGTGGACGGAAAGCCCATCGTAGCACCGTTGATCTTAAAGTTCTGGAGCCCCTCGACCTGCACCGTGAAGCTAGGGATATAGCTAGGATATCCCATAGCGGGATTCATGAAGCTCATCACCAGATATCCCAGGATCACCTCCGTATTGTCTGGAGGCTTCCCATTTCCATCAGTGCCGGCGTAGCTGGGTCGCTGGTCCTGGCTGACTGGTGAAGCCGCTGTCACCGGCGTACCCGAGAGATCTCCATTTCCGAGATAAGCAAACGCGACCCCCACCTCAGCCACCGTGGGAAATCTGCCGAAGCCCAGCGTATCCATCGCACTGATATAAATCGGCGTCACCTGACCCGAGGGAGCAAAGGGATTCGTCACCCCCTGGTCGTTCAAATTGGTCGCCCGGATATAGTCAAATGCCTCGGTTAGGATCTGATCCCGGTCGGAGCCGTATTTCGCGAGGAAACTCCCATTGAACCCCGGCACCAGGGCTCCCATGAGCCGTTGCAGGCAGGCAATCAGCTGCTGGTTTCTTTCGATATCCTGATAGTCGCTCGTGGGGCTCAGCGAGTCGGCACGTTGAAAATAATACGGCAGCCCGTTGATCGTGGAGCTAAATGCGATGGTCTGGTCCTGCACGGTGCGGTAGTCGCTCGAAGTCCGGCTATGAACCGGCCACATCGCCACTCGCGGCTTATTGAACATATTGACCTCCGGAGCGCGGCTCGCCGTTGTAAGAAAGAACCGGCTCTCGTCGAGGATCTGCTTGGTCCGGTCGAGGCCATCGGCGGATATTCCCTGCGGATTGCGATCCGGGTCAAAGACAAGCTCGTCGATTGAGGCGTACAGCCGGTCGTATTTCAAAGTGACCGGCATAGTCACATCGCTGACAGTGCCTTGCTTCGATCCCCCATCGACATACCTCGGCGAAACGGAGAACACCTTGTTCGCCGTGGTGATCGATGGTAGCGCGGTGCGGAGACTGACCATCGCCGGATGACCAGGATATCGCTGGAACTCGTTCTTGACCGGCTGGTATTTACCTAGCTTGCGGTCGTAATCCGTAATGACCCGCGGCGTGTCCCAGAACGCTCCTTCCGAGGCCGTATTGACGTTTACCTTGGCAGTCTCATCGTCCGCCCAGAAGGCGATGCGCCCAACGATGGGATTTTTATCCGTCGCCCCCGGCACCACCGCAGTGCGGGTGGCGGAGGCTGCGGCATCAGGCGCCACGATCGAGCCATCCTTCAGGACGTAAAGCCACTCGACCGGCATCTCGCCCTTGGTCACGCCGACAGGCAGGGTGTAAAATGAAAAGCCCTCGATCACCCCCTCCGCACCCGGATCAAGGATGGGATATTGCGAGGAGACGGGCGCATTCAGATCCGTATAGTGCGCAGGCTTGTCCTTCCAGTTTGCCAGAGCAGCCGCCTCCGCCGCCGCATCGACGGAATTTGTCAGCACCCAGGAGCGCGACGAGTACAGCTTGTACGCCCGAAGCAAATCGCCCTTGGTGTCAAAGGTTCGGATCATTCCCGGCTGGGAGGCCCAGGCGACATCTGCCGAAGCATTCGTTCCCGCCGTCGCCGTTTTGATCTGGGCCATCACCAGATTGACCGAGCTATCGGCCAGCAGCCGGGCAGCCGCGCCATCGGCGTAGGCCTTGGAGGATTTCAGCTCCGTGCCGACTCCCGCCAGGAACGCCAGGGCCAAGGCGGAGAGAAAGATCAGGCTCGCCAGCACTATGACCAGGGCCGAACCCCGTCTTCGGATCATCGATTTCATCCTGCCTTTCATTGACTCCACTTGGCTCCGCGTATTCCGATGTCGGCTTGGAAAATGTGGTAATTAAGATTCTGGGACTTCAGCTTGTCCTCGAGCTTTCCGAGATTGTCATCCAGCTTCGCCGGGTCGTGAAAAAGCCCCTGAATTCCGAAATCTGGAGCCGTCCCATTCACACAGACCCGCTGCGCGGAGGGTTCGTCAAGCGCGACCATGACGACATGCAGGATCGGCGGCAGCTGGTTCATCTGCTGCGGCTGGGTCGTTCCCGACCATGGCGTGCGCGAGTCATAAGAATAGTCGGTGGTCAATGAGGTACCGCTGGCATCGTCCGCCGCTGACTTTTTGGGAAGTATGACCAGCGCGATGATGTTATCTGCAAGAGGGCGTGTGCTTGCGATGTTCCCGGCAGGCGCGCTCCCGCCCGTGAACCAGCCCGTACCAGTGGCATTGGCCGTCCTGAAAATATCCAGATCCTGAAGCGACTGTGTGAACTGCATGAGCCGGAAGCGATGCTTGAGCGGACTGAGCGCCTCCGTCACAAAGCCGGGCCGCCCTCCGGTTTCCGCGTCATCATTGTAAGTCACATAGTATCCGATGGAGTTGAGCGCTCCATCAAGTCCGGACCAGTTGATGCTGTTCGCATATCCCAGCGGAGCCTGGAAGAACACCGCGTGCCCGATCTGTGAGGCATCGGACAACAGGCCGGGACCGGAGATGAAATGCAAATCGGACTGCCGCCCGTATCGTGTGGGCTTCCCGTCATAAGACGGGTCCCTGGGCGTCCGGCCGCTTCCATCGAAATAATCGTAATAGCCGTTCAGAGTCGCCTGGCTAAGCTTCCTCGTGAGGGATTCAAACGCCGACCTCGCCGCCTGAAAGGACTCGATCTTTGCCTGAGAGCTTTTCCAGACGCTCCCCGTCTGCTGGGTGATCGAAAAAATGACCAGCAGGATGATCGCAAGAATAGCGGTCGAGACGAGCAACTCCACAAGGGAGAAGCCCCGGCTGCATGGAGAACGCTCGCTCATTTCGCCTTCCCCCTAGTCATTCTTTACCACCACCGTGGCGAAGGTCTTCACTTCGTCGGGTCGGGTGCGATTTCGTATCGTCACCACGACATTCTTGGCCACGTCCGGGGAGAGGCTTTGCGTGATGGAGTTCGTCAGGATCGCCAGAGTCACGCCGACCGTATAGACCATCTGCGCGTCACCAGCGGAGACCTGTCGGCCGCTCTCATCAAAATAAGACTCGTAGGCCTCGAGTTTGCCGAAATCCGTCAGCACGGCGTCACCGATCACCTTTTGCGCGATCCGTGACTGCACAGAGGTATCGATCGATGCCCGGAATGTATTCATGCCCACCACGAGGAGTCCGACGATCCCCATCATCGCAAAACTGACGATCCCGAGAGCGATCACGACCTCAACGAGGCTAAACGCTCGGCATCTCTGTTTTGAAGCCATCATTCTGGGGAATTCATTTTTAGGGGAAATTAGTCATTTTGCATTTAAAATAATGTTTAACATGCAAATAGAATGTCTAAAACGTGCCATAGGATACGCCATTGTAAAGGCAAAATCGGAAAAGATACAAAATCTCCACTCATTCAAATTCGATGAATGATATTTTATTTATTTTATTCTTTTTGCATAAAATATTGATTTTCCCATTCCAGACGAATATCTGTTATGCGCTCCAACTAACCCAAGCAGTGAACTCCAGTCGCCCAATTTTTCACCTCCTGCCCAACGCTCATCTCGATCCGGTCTGGCTCTGGGATTGGAGAGAAGGTCTCAACGAAGGACTCGCAACCGTTCAGTCCGTCCTCAACCTCATGGACGAGTTTCCGCAACTGACATTCCTCCGCGGAGAATCGGCCATCTATGAGCACGTCGAGAAGACGAGTCCCGCCCTTTTCCGCCGCATTGCCAGGCAGGTGGAGGAGGGACGCTGGGACATCGTGGGAGGCACGCACATCCAGCCCGACTCGAATCTCGCCTCCACGGAGACCCTGTGCCGACAGTTCGAGTACGGGCTTGATTATTTTCGCTCGCGGTTCGGCATGCAGCCCACCGTGGCATGGCAGGCGGATTCCTTTGGCCACACACCGGGATGGCCCAACATCCTGCATGCCTTCGGGATGACGGACTTTACCTTTACCAGGCCGCAGCGCGGACAGTTCCCTCTCGATACGCCTGCCTTCTGGTGGGAGGGAAGCCACGGGAATCACCTGCTCTGCTATCGACAGCACTGGCCGTGGTATTGCAGTGAAAGAGCGAATCTCCCGGAAATTCTGGACCTCACGCAGAAGGAATCCTCCGGGTTTGGCTTTCGTAATATCGGCATCCTGATGGGGCTGGGCAATCACGGCGGAGGCCCCTCCCGGCGACATATCCTCGAGGTCGAAAAATGGCGGGAACAACATCCCGAGATCGAGGTGCGATACTCGACCTTGCATGGCTTCTTCCGGGCCCTTCGTTCCGAAATCGACGACCGTCCCGAAAGCGACGTACCCACAGTGAATGGCGACCTCGGCTATTGCCTGCGCGGCTGCTATTCCTCCGTCCAAAAATTCAAGACCCTTTACCGGCAGGCGGAGAGCGCAGTCACCGAGGCAGAGTGTACAGCCGCTCTGGTCGAGCAGGCGTTCGACGTTCCAGCCCGTCCCTTGCAGGAAGCATGGAAGGCGGTTTTGTTCAACGCCTTTCACGACATCCTCCCTGGCTCCAGCATCGAGAGGGCCGTCGAAGAACAAAGCGCGTGGATGGGGCTCGCGCTCCATCATGCCCAGGAGGCCCGCTTTGCAGCGCTCAATGAGCTGGCTTCCCGCATCGACACTTCCGTCGCCGCTCCGACCTTGGCGGATCATCCGACGGCGGTGCCCATGTTGGTCTGGAACTCCCAGCCGCATCCTTTCCACGGCCTCGTCGAGATCGAGACATCCGTAGACTACCGGCCCATTTACTCGTACGAAAACCGCGCCGACGAGATCCCTCTCTCCGTCCATGACTCCAGAGGAAGAAACCTGCCGCTGCAATCCATCGGCACCGAGCATACCTCCATGCCCCATCTTCCCTGGCGCAAGAGGGCGCTCATGCCATTGACTATTCCCGCCTGGGGCTGGCACGTGGTGCGTTTTGCCTGGGATGAGCTTTCCAGCCCCTCGCTGCCAGATGGCAGTCCGGCCCTCACCGGGAGAGCCGGAAGCACCGGCATCACCAATGGCGACTGGACGATCCATCACGCAGAAGCCTCTCTCCGCATCGAACGCAACGGGCTCAATTTCTGGAACACCGGCCGGGATATTTCTCTGCAAGTCGTCGAAGACCCATGGGGCTCATGGGGTGGAATGAACGAGGAGATGGACTCCTACCAGCTCGATAAAATACGGGAAACATGGCGGCTCGCCGCGAGCGAGGTGATCGAGACCGGCCCGCTCCGGGCCAGGCTCTGGACCCGCTGGGAGGGAAAGAACTCCTGGATCACCCTCACCTTTTCCCTCGAGCAGGACAGCCCGGTGGTGAAGGTCGATGCCCGCCTGCTCTGGAACGAACGAAGCGCCCGGCTCAAGCTCGTCCTCCCCTGCTCGGGAGACATGGAGTTTGACGTGCCGGGGGCCACGATTCATCGCGATTCCGCCGGCCAGTTACCGAGCGGGCGCTGGGTGCGCCGCAGCACCGGAGGCGGCGCAGCCGGATTTGCCAGCACGGCGTTGAGCGATATAGACTTCTCCGCCGACGAACTCCGCATCACTCTGGCCCGGGCGACGCGTTATGCCAACGACGTACCGACAGGACCGGAGGAGTTTCCATGGCAGCCAGCCGTTGACTGCGGAGAGCTGAAGTTTGCGTTTTCCCTTTTCTCCGGCGACATCGCTCCCGACTCAGCCGCCAGCGCACTCCTCCACCCTCCGTTCGCTCAGATGGTCCACGCCCACCAGGGCGACCTCCCCAGCCTCGGCAGTCTCGGGCAGATGAAGCCGGAAGGCGTACGCGTCCTCTCTTTGCAAAGGCTCCCGACCGGAGAGGTCTTTGCCCGTATCCAAAATCGCAATGACCATGCTTGCCACGCCACGGTCGAGGTTTCCGGAGGAGCAGGCAATGCCCGCAACCTGCTGCCGCAGGAAATCCGGACCGTTGCCATAGTGCCGACGGCACCGATTCACCGGCCCAGAGAAGCCGCTGCCACAGCGGTCTCGGCCACCTAAACCCGGGCTTCCCCCTGTGGGGAGCCCCTCCCTCAACTCCCACCGATCCTCCACCGGACCGCGATGTGCGCAAGGCGGCCGGAACCCTTGATCCATGCACCTGCTAGACTGGCTCCTCTTTGCCCTCCCGGTAGTCCTCGTCCTCGGAATCGCCATCGCGGCTCAACGCTACATGAAAAGCGTTGCGGATTTCATGTCGGGAGGGAGGCTCGCCGGTCCCTATCTCCTGGCTGTTGCGTCGGGCGAAATGCAGGCGGGCGCGGTGGTCTTCGCCGCCATGTTCGAGTTGATCTCCAAGTCGGGATTCACACTGACATGGTGGTGGATGATCGGCACCCCCATCAGCATCATCGTCACCATCTCGGGTTTCGTCTTTTACCGATTTCGCGAGACCCGCGCCCTCACCCTCGCGCAATTCTTCGAGCTTCGCTACAGCAAGCGCTTCCGCCTTTTCACCGGCATGCTCGGATTCCTCGCCGGCATCATGAATTTCGGCATCATCCCGGCCATCGGAGCAAGGTTCATGGTGTATTTTCTCGGCCTGCCCCCAGAGGTTCATCTCCCGGGATTTTCCCTTCCCACTTACGTGCTGATCATGGGGGCGTTTCTGGGCATCACGCTATTCATGACTCTCACGGGGGGATTCCTCACCGTCCTCATCGTGAACTGCGTCGAGGGCATGATCACCCAGATCTTTTATCTCATCATCATAGGCGCGCTGCTTGTGATCTTCTCCTGGCCCGAGATCAACGCCGTGTTGATCGACCGCCCTGCCGGGCAATCGCTGATCAACCCCTTTGACTCTCTCTCCCTGAAGGATTTCAACATCTGGTACATCGTCATCAGCATCTTCGTCGGGGTGTATGGCACCGGAGCCTGGCAAAATGCCAGCGCCTACAAATCGGCAGCGATCACTCCTCATGCCTCGGTCATGGGCAACATCATGGGCCGGTGGCGGGATCTGGGCAAAAATGCCGTCGTCACTTTGCTCGCGGTCTGCGCGCTAACCTTTCTCAATCATCCGGATTTCGCCAGCCAGGCTGCGGCGGCACATGCCCAGTCGGCTGCGATCGAGAGCGCCCAGGTGCGCGGCCAGATGGAGGTGCCCATCGCCATGTCGCACTTCCTTCCCTGGGGAATCAAGGGCGTCCTCTGCGCCATCCTCCTGATGGGCATCTTTGGCGGCGATGCAACGCACCTGCACTCCTGGGGAACGATCTTTGTGCAGGACATCCTCGTACCCTTGCGCAAGAAAACCTTTGATCCCAGGAAGCATCTCCTGACCCTGCGACTTTCCGTGCTCGGAGTGGCAATTTTTGCCTTCCTCTTCGGATCACTGTTTCAGCAGACGGAATATGTCTTCATGTGGTGGGCGGTGACCACAGCCATCTATGTCGGCGGCGCGGGCGCCTGCATCATTGGCGGACTTTACTGGAAAAAGGGCACCACTGCTGGTGCCTGGGCGGCTCTGCTCTCGGGATCGCTCCTGTCAGGCGGCGGTATCCTTGCCCGCCAGTTCCTCGGCACGGCCTTTCTGCTGAACGGCACGGAGATTTCACTCGTCGCAACGCTGGTCGCCATCTGCGTATATGTGATTGTTTCACTGCTTACTTGCCGCGAGGATTTCAACCTCGATCGCATGCTTCATCGCGGCAAATACGCCGCCGCCGCAGAGGATCTCGGGGAACTCCCGGAAAAGAAACCAGCCACCTCACGCCTCCAGGTCGGCATCGGCAGGGTCATCGGTATCACGGAGAATTTTTCCACCACGGACAAATGGATCGCGGGCGGACTCTTTGGCTGGAGCATGCTCTGGTTCGTCATATTTGTCGTCGGCTCGATCTGGAATGTCATCGCACCCTGGCCGACATCCGCATGGTCGGGCTACTGGCATATCGCCGGGATCGGCATCCCGATTTTCCTGAGCCTCGTCATGGCGATCTGGTTCACTTGGGGAGGCCTGCGCGACATGCGCGAGCTCTTCCGGCGGCTCCGTGTCCAGAAAGTCAATGTCTTGGACAATGGTACCGTAGTCGGCGACCAGAACCTCGACGAAGCTGGCGGGAAGGCATCGCCAGAAAAATAAAATTTTTCACCGATGGGATGCCTCCCGAGAAAAATATCGCCCTATGAATGAACGCTACTACTGGACAGGAGTTCTCAAGCGGATCGCATCGCCGGTGCTGCTTCACCTCTCCCGTCGCACCCTGCGCGAGCGCATGCCTGTAGAATCTGGAGGCGACCCGGCCCGTCAGAACTTTACACATCTGGAAGCCATCGGACGTCTGCTGGCCGGCATCGCTCCCTGGATCGAACTCGCCGAGGAGGACTCGCCTCCGCTGGCGCGGCAGGCACTAGACTCTCTCGACGCCGCCACCGATCCCGCATCACCCGATTTTTGTAACTTCAGCCACAGCTCCCAGCCGCTGGTGGACGCCGCTTTTTTGTGCCAGGGACTGCTCCGCGCTCCGCGCACGCTATGGGAGCCACTTGACCTGCGGGTAAAGCAAAATGTCATCCGCGCCGTGAAGCAAACCCGCGCCATCCGCGCCTTTCCGAATAACTGGATTCTCTTCAGCGCGATGGTCGAAACCGCCTTGTTCGCGTGGGGCGAACCCGACTGGGATCGCATGAGAATTGACTATGCCATCCGCCAGTACGAGCAATGGTATCTGGGCGATGGAGTCTATGGAGACGGCTCTGATTTCCACGCCGATTACTACAATTCCTTCGTCATCCAGCCCATGATGGTTGATATCCTCCGCCACATGCGCGACCAAGAAGACTGGGATTCCTTTACGGAAAAAATCATAGCCCGCGCGCAGCGGGGAGCGGCTATTCTGGAACGCCTGATCTCGCCCGAAGGCACCTTTCCGCCGCTTGGCCGTTCCCTCGCCTACCGGTTTGGTACCATGCACCTGCTCGCTCAGGCTGCCCTGCTTCATTTCCTTCCCGAAACCATCCAACCTGCGCAGGTGAGGGAAGCCCTCGGCGCGGTGATCCGCCGTATGGTCGAGGCTCCTGGCACCTTCGATGCAAACGGATGGCTGCGCATTGGCTTCTGCGGCCACCAGCCCGAAGTGGCGGAATCCTACATTTCCACGGGAAGCCTCTATCTCTGCGCCACCGTCCTGCTTCCACTCGGTCTTTCTGCTGATGCGCCTTTCTGGTCCGACCCGCCTTCTCCGTGGACATCGGTCCAAGCTTGGGGCGGCCTGCCGCTGGCGAGTGATCGTTCCCTCAATAAGGCGCTTCGGTGACAAAAACCATCAAACGTTCCATGGCAGGTGAGACGACTATTGGCCCGAACAATGGCGGTGCCGCAGTTTAACCGCCGCAGATGGCATAACTCATGAGTTTTTGAATTGTTGTTTTTAGGAACCGCGCTCACAGCTAATTTAGTCTAGCCTGTCCTGAAAAACCTCCTTCAAGCCGATAAAAAAAGAGGAAAAATCTGGTCGAAAGGGAGCCCATGCACAAAGAACGTGAAGGAGGCGGGCAAAGGTCTTGAAACAAGAGGCGTCTTGCTCAAGAATTATAGGTGTGACGTCCTCCGGTGATCATTTAGTTCTTCGTAAATCTGAGCCAGCAAATTTCAACAGCCGATCTTAACATTGCGAATCTGGTGCAATCTACGACATGAGCATACTGTTTGTCTGGCTTCTTCCTTAGTCCAGGCAATCACCGCCAACGCGCGATCTCTCCCAATGCACATCGGACTCGATCTCCTTCAGGATCCCGATGATTTGCTCCTCGTTAAATCGACTCCTTTTTATCTGCTGTTCTTTCTGGGTTTTTACCCCTCAAACAGCAACTTTCTCGTTTTACTCGGTCCGATCTATGGGGAGCAGATCACAGGCAGGTATGTGAAAGTCCGGCTGAAGCGAGTGATTTTCTGTGCCGAGCGCCGAAATTGTCGCCGTCCCATTGATATCCTTCAGGCGAATGGCACAGCCAAGATGCACCAGGCACAGCCAGATAGGGCTCTAGGATGGCTCGAAGCGGCGGCAAAATAGGGACTGATCGCCCTCCTGTCTTTAAGCTGCTCTCCACGTTCCTTCGTTCGTCGGTTTTGTCAACAACCGAGAGGAACTTAAGATCGGCGGACACATCCTGACAACGAAGCCAAAGAGCCTCACTCCTCCGAAGTCCCGCATGAATCATGAGAGCCGCAGCAAGCCGAATTTGAGGACTCTGCTCCAGAATATGAAGAACTTCGTCGATCTGGCCTTCATTCAGATAAATGATTTCGCCATTCCTTTTATGATATGTCGGAAGTGCCGACATCGGATTGGGATAACGAAAATTGATCGCCGTGTAATGGTTCCGCTTGAGGGCAAATTCAAAAAGGGCGTGGAACGTATTGCGATAATTTCGTTTGTTCTTCATGCCAGAGGCAAGACCATCGATCATCTTTTGAACTGCTCCCGCACTCACGTCGGCGAATAGGCGCCCTTTAAAAAAGCCAGGCACCTCAGACCGATCCCGTTTGGATGTCTCGCGAATGGCATCCTTTCCCAGAACCATTTCTGTCCCGAAGAAGCGAATCAGATGGGTCAGCTTGTTATTGCGGTGATGCTTCACATTCTCAGCCCGTATGAAAGCGACATAATCCCGTACCACGTCCTCCGCAGTAGGTGTGAAGTTTCAGGAGGTTGTTCATGTGAGGGAGAGTTGAGAGGATGGGTTTGTGAAGAACCAACCTCGACTCCACCACTCACATGAACGTCCACAATAACGCACGGCTTTTGCCCCGCAGTCGAGC
>Ga0209935_1001150_pt1 | contig 46706 bp, 48 predicted proteins | sample ThiBio_1000_plan_2_FD_183958 | JGI IMG/M metagenome (GOLD analysis project Ga0209935, IMG submission 183958) | Wastewater bioreactor microbial communities from Cape Town, South Africa - Thiocy_cont_1000_plan (SPAdes) | ecosystem: Engineered > Bioreactor > Thiocyanate-remediating >... | reverse complement strand
GCAAAAGGCGGTGGTGACGCCGGGCTGGCTGGACAGTGCAACTTTCATGGCGGGTTATGGCGCGGCGCAGGCGATGCCTGGGCCACTGTTTTCCTTTGCCGCCTTCCTGGGCGCGGCCATGGGCGGGTGGGGCGCGGCGCTGCTGTGCCTTTGCGCCATCTATCTGCCGTCGCTGCTGCTGGTGGCGGGCGGCTGGCCCCTGTGGCAGGCGGTGGCGCATCACCCCAGGCTGGCCGCGGCGCTGGCGGGGATCAACGCGGCGGTGGTGGGGCTTCTGGCGGCGGCGCTGTGGTCGCCGGTGATCACCAGCGCGATCTTCACGCCGGTGGATGCGGCGGTCGCGCTGGCGGCGCTGGTGCTGCTGCGCATCGCGGTTCCGGCCTGGGCGGTGGTTGCACTCTGCGCGGCGGCGGCAGCGGGCGCGGCGCTGTGGTTGCACTAAACTGGCCTGCCTGCTACCCCCCGCCACCATGAGCCGTACCCCTGCCAGCGAGGCCGCCCGACGGCGGACCTTCGCCATCATCTCCCACCCCGACGCGGGCAAGACCACGCTGACCGAGCATCTGCTGCTTCTGGGCGGGGCGATCCATGCCGCCGGCCGGGTCAAGGCGCGCGGCGACGCGCGCCGCGCCAAGTCCGACTGGATGAAGATCGAGCAGGAACGAGGCATCTCGGTCACCAGCGCGGTGATGACGTTTGAATACAAGGACGCGGTGTTCAACCTTCTGGACACGCCGGGCCATGAGGATTTTTCGGAAGACACCTACCGCACCCTGACGGCGGCGGACTCTGCGGTGATGGTGATCGACGCCGCCAAGGGCATCGAGGCGCAGACCCGCAAGCTGTTCGAGGTCTGCCGCCTGCGCGACATTCCCATCATGACCTTCGTCAACAAGATGGACCGCGAGGCGCGCGATCCCTTCGAGCTCTTGGACGAGATTTCCGACCAGCTGCAGATTGAGACGGCGCCGATGATGTGGCCCTGCGGCATGGGGCTGAATTTTCGCGGCGTGGAGGACCTTCACACCGGCAGCTTCCTGGCCTTCAACGAAGGCGTACCCAATGAGGAAGAGGCCGCGAAACTGGACGAGGATGTTCTGCTGGCGCGCGCGGGATTGCCCGCCTTCGATCTTGCGACCTATCGCGAGGGCCATCTGTCGCCGGTCTATTTCGGCTCGGCGCTGAAGAATTTCGGCGTCGCCCCGCTGCTGGACGCGCTGGCGCAATACGCGCCGCCACCCCGCGCGCAGGCCGCCGTGGGCAAGGCGGCCGAGCCGGGCGACAAGGAAGTCACCGGCTTCGTCTTCAAGGTGCAGGCCAACATGGACCCCAACCACCGCGACCGGGTGGCGTTCCTGCGGCTGGCCAGCGGCGAATTCCGCCGCGGCATGAAGCTGAAACAGTCGGGCACGGGCAAGACCATCGGCGTGCACAATCCCATCCTGTTTTTCGCCTCCGAGCGCGAGACGGTGGACGAGGCCTGGCCCGGCGACATCATCGGCATTCCCAACCATGGCGTCCTGCGGGTGGGCGATACGCTGTCGGAATCGGGCAATGTGGTGTTCACCGGCATTCCCAATTTCGCGCCGGAGATATTGCGCCGGGTGCGGCTGGCCGACCCGATGAAGCAGAAGCACCTGGCGCGGGCGCTGGAAAGCCTGGCCGAGGAAGGCGTGACGCAATTGTTCAAGCCGGCCATCGGTTCGCAATGGATCGTGGGCGTGGTGGGCGCGCTGCAGCTGGATGTGCTGAAATCGCGGCTGGTGGCCGAATACGACCTGGCCGCCGATCTGGAAGCCTCACCCTTCGATGCGGCGCGCTGGCTGTCGGGCACACCGGCCGAGATCGAGAAATTCGCCGCCGCCAACCGGGGCGGCATGGCCGCCGACCGGGACGGCGCGCCGGTGTTCCTGGCCAAGAGCGCATGGGAGATCGGCTATGTCGCCGAACGTTTTCCCAACGTGAAGCTACTCAAGACGCGCGAGCGTCACGAGGTTCACGCGGAGAGCTAGGCCGGCAGCAATGCGTCCTGCTGTGGCGGGCTCAATTCGCGCAGGCGCCGGCGTGCCTCGCTCGCCGTGATGGCGTCGAAGGAATCCAGCAGCGCATAGGTGGCGGCGGACCCCCGGCGGGGGCCGATGGTCAGCGCCAGCGCGGAAAATGCGGCGCGGTCCAGCCCCGCGGCCTTGCAGGCCATCACCAGCCCTTCGCCGCTTTCGTCATGCAGGATGTCCCGGGCGGTGCCGGTGTCCAGTCCCAGCGCGCCGGCCAGCGCGGCGCCGACATCGCCACCGGCACGGGCGGTTTGCACCAGCGCGCGGTCCGGGCACTGGCGCGGCAGCGCGCGCGCCGACAGCGCCGGATCGGCGTAAAGCAGCACGCGCAGCCGCGCACGGCCGGCGGGCTCGACATCGCGGGCGCATCTGGCCAGCAGCGTCTCGCATGTGGCGCGCATGGCCCGGGGGCAGTCTTCGGGCCAGTGGATGAGAAGCTCGGCCACTTCCTCGGCCAGCGCGGCGCGCAGCGCCGGTCCCTGGTCTGCCAGGGCCAGAAGATGGGCCAGTCGATCCGAGGCGGGCGTGGATGCAGGCATGGGAGGCGATCCTCGATCCCCATGCTGGCGCATTACGCTTAACGTTTCGTTTTCCCTGTCCGGCTTTTGCGCGTCACGAAGCGATGCCCGCCTTGTCCGCCATGTCGGATGCGCGGGCAAAGCCGTGATGGGCTAAGATCTTGGTCAGCTCCGCCAGCACCCTGTTCTGATGGCCGGCCGCCAGCGGGGGCGCGCCGGGTGCCAGAAGGCGCATGGTGCGAACATGCACCCTGATGGAGGCAATGTCCTTGAGGCCCGATTGCCTGAGGCCCTCCAGCAGATCGCACAGGCAGCAGGTGGCCGCGTCCAGCGCGCGGTAGCCGAAGGTCCCCGCCAGGGTAACGATCTGGTCGCAGCGTGCCAGCATCGCCGACAACTGGCCGGGCGAAAAGAAGCCGCCGTCCTGCGGCGCGGCCGCGATCTGTTCCAGCGTGGCGATGCTTTTTTCGATCACCAGGTCGGCGTCGCCGCGCATGGATTCCATCTGGTCCAGAGCGCCCTTGATGGCCTCCTCGCGCGTGACGCCGCCGAATGCCCTTGCCCCTTCCGACAGGCGGGTCCTGGGGAAATGAAGCAACTGTTTCATGCGGGCTCTCCGGTGACGTCGGTCTTGCGCCGGGATTTGGCCTTCGCCGGCGGGCCCTTGCGGAACCGCCGGTCGGGCCCCAAGAAATTGTCGTTCTCGATGAAGGGGCGCCGGCTGTTGGCGACCCAGGCCAGCCGGTCGAACAGCATCTGGGCGGAGGCGGGCTTGCGGATGACGAGATTGGCGCCGGCGTCGCGCGCCGCCGTGACCAGGCGCAGCTGGGTATACCCGGACAGCACGATGATCGGCACGAAGCGCAGCGGCTCGGGCTGTTTGCGGATCCAGGCGATCAGTTCGGAGGCTTCGATGTCGGGCAGCGCCGCTTCGATCAGGCAGACATCGGGGCATTCCTTGGTCACCAGCTCGCGCAGCTGTTCGCCATTGGATGCCATCTGGATGGTGCCCATGCCGAAACCGCGCAGCATCTGGGCGATCAATCCGCGGGTGAACACGTCCCGGTCCGCCAGCAGACAGCGCACCTTGCTGAGGTTCAGCCGTGGCTGACCCATGATCTTGCCCTCTGACCTCGCGCCCCCCGGCACTCGCCCGGTTTGTTGGCCGTATGGACCGCGCCGCCACGGGTTCCATCAGGCATGTGGGGATATCTAGAAGGAGAAGATTTAAGCAAGGGTTACGAATGCCACTTCAGGCAGCATCCTGGGGAGCGGGCATGAGCCTCAGTCGCCGATGACGGCCTGTGAGGACGGATCAGCGAAAGCTCCGGTGGAGCTTTCGCCCGGCCGAACGCCCGCGAAGCGGGCAGCAAGCCTCAATCGCCGATGACGGCCCGTGAGGACGGATCAGCGAAAGCTCCGGTGGAGCTTTCGCCCGGCCGAACGCCCGCGAAGCGGGCAGCAAGCCTCAATCGCCGATGACGGCCCAACTATCCGGATAAAAGCCGTTGAAGGTTGTGCGCACGGCCACCGAATATGCCCCCATCGCCTCCCACAGCAAAAAGTCGCCGTCGCCGGTCTGCTGCGGCAACACCACGGGGCGCGGCAGCACATCCAGCGTGTCGCAGGTGGGACCGAAAACGCGGAAGGGTTTGGGCGTGCCTTCCAGCTTCTGCGCGACGCCCTTGGCGTCCAGGCGCCAGGCGCTGACCGGATAATCGCCGGTCCAGCCCGGCAGGGTCAGTTCGTCGAAGCTGCCATAGGTGCCGTCGTTCATGTAGAGGCTGGCGCCCTTGGCCAGCACCACCAGCGTGACAAGGCCCATGCCCTCGGCACACAGGGCGCGGCCGGGCTCGCACAGAAGCGGGATGTCGGGATTGTCCATCTGCGCCACGGACTCGCGGATGGTGTCGAAATACCAGTGATAGGGCGGCACGTCGTTGCCAAGATAGGGACCGGGAAAGCCGCCGCCCACATCCAGCGCCGCCAGCGGCACCTTTGCCATGTTGGCGGTGCGGCGCGCCATCTCGATCGCCTGTGCATAGGTGAAGGGCGACAGGCTCTGCGATCCCACATGCATGGTCAGCGCGGGGGCGGCGCCGGTCTTGGCCACGCGCTTGAGCAGGCGCGCGGCCTCTGCGGGGGTGGTGCCGAACTTGCTGGACAGTTCCAGGATCGCCCCGCCCAGCGGGGTGGCGACGCGCACGAAGATGCGCAGCTTTTTCGCCTCTGGCACTTCGGCCAGAAGCTTGTCCAGCGAGGCGTCGCAATCGACCACATAGTCGGTGACGCCGTATTTCCCGAACGCGACCCTGGCGGCGCCCGGCATGCGCACCGGGGTCATGAAGTGGCAGATCGCATCGGCAAAGCGGTTCTTGACCAGCTCGATCTCCCCCAGGCTGGCGGTATCGAAATGGCGCACGCCCGCCGCCCAGATCTGGTCCAGTGCCTGGATGCTGGGATTGGCCTTGACCGCATAAAGCGCGTCGCCCGGAAATCCGTCCAGGAACCGTTTCGCCGCCGTGCGAAATCTGTCCGGGAACAGCAGGTACAAGGGTTCGGTGGGCTTCAACGTCTCGATTGCCTTGGCGATGGTGGCGAAATGCGGCATCGCGGCGGGGCGGACAGGAGCGTTCATGACTCCCCTCGGCAGGTTTTGCGGGGCCTGTTTGGGGCAGGCGGGCGTCGGGCGCAAGAAAAAACAGGGCGTCCCGGGAGCAGCGGCCAGGCGAGCGAAGCGAGCCGTCGGCCGTGCGACCATCAAAAAGGATGGACGCCCTGTTCCGTGACCGTTCCGCGAAAGCCGGTGGGCTTGCCCGGTGGGCTTATTGGGGCGGCGCGGGCGGCGGCGGCGCATCGGGCGGCGTGCCCGCAGGCCCTTGCATCCCGGGACTGCCGCGCATGGGCCCGTTCATGGGGCCGTGGCGCATCATCCGCATGGCCATCCGGTGTCCGCCGCGACCGAATTCGGCTTTCTGCTCGTCGGTCAGGCTGCCGTAAAGGGCCTGCAGGGCCGGACGCTCGGCGCTGATGTCGGCCAGGCGTGCCTTCAGCATCTCTTCCTCGCGCGCCAGGCGTTCGAGCGGCGTGCGAGCCGCGGCGCGCATGGGCTTGTCCATCTTCATGCGGGCGTCGCACTTGTCTTGAAGGCGCCGGGCGGCAGCCATCTGCGTGTTCTTCCAGCGGTCGAACAGCGGCGTCTGGGCGGCGGCGAGGTCGAGCCGGGTCTCAAGATAGGCAAGCCGGCCGGCGGTGCGGGCGCCGATCTCGCCGCACATGGCGCCGCGGCGGCCTCTCATGTCGCGCATCCCGGGCGCGGCGCCGGCATCGGCCGGGGGCGCTGCCATCACGGTGCCCAGATGGGGCGCTTCGGCCAGCGCCACCATCACTGGCCTGGTCTCGGTCGAGGGGCCGGCACTGGCGTTGGTGACGATCAGGGCGGCAGTGGCGGTGCCGCAAAGCAGAAGCGACGCCACCATGGGCAGGAGGGTCTTGGGCATGGAAATTTCCATCTGAAATGCGGGCGGAACTTTCGGCCCGGCCATCTGAACGGCGGCTGAACGAAAAGAGGCTGAAGATAAATTTTCGGACACGTCGGCAGCAACAAACCCCGGCTTCCCCCCTTCACAGAAAAGGGGCCGGTGGCTGGAGCAACGCGCCGGAGGGGGAAAAACTAAAGCCCCGCGCGCAACTGGCGGATCGTCTTCTTCCCGTCGGTGCTGGGCTGGTAGACGTTGGTCATCTCGCCAAAGGCGCGATCGAACAGCTCGGGCGTGAGGTGATCGGGCGCGTCCCAGGCATTGAAGCCGACGCGGCGCTGGTAATTGACCTGGTCGTAGAGGAAGTCGCCGACGGCGCGGATCTCGCCGGAAAAGCCCAGCCGCGTGCGCAGCATCCGTGCCCAGGAAAAGGCGCGGCCGTCGCGGAATTTGGGAAACTCCAATTCGATCAGGGCGAAGCGGCTGACATCCTCGCCCAGAAGCTCGGGATTTTCCTCGGCCTTCAGGCGCACGCCCAATGGCGTGTTGCGGGCCAGAAGCTGCTCGCGGTCGCGCCGGAAGCGCGCCAGCGACACCGTCACCGCGCCCCCCTTCTCCACATCGGCCGGCAGTGCGTCTTCATCGCCCACGCGGACAAAGTTATCGGCGGCGGCGACCGCGCGGCCGTCTTCAGCCCGTATGAGCGGCATACATCTGTTCCTGATAGGCGACGTTCTTGAAGGGCTCCATGCCGATGCGGCGATAGGTGTCGAGGAAGCGCTCGCCCGCTTCGCGCTTGGCCAGATAGAGGTTGACCACCCGCTCGACCGCATCGGTGATCTCATGTTCGGTGAAGCCGGGTCCCATGATGGTACCGATGCTGGCGTCCTCGGCGCCCGAGCCGCCCAGCAGGAGCTGGTAGAACTCCACGCCCTTCTTGTCGACGCCCAGGATGCCGATATGGCCGGCATGGTGGTGGCCGCAGGCATTGATGCAGCCGGAAATCTTGATCTTCAGTTCGCCGATATCGTGCTGGCGGTCCAGGTCTTCGAATCTTTTGGCGATCTTCTGGGCGATGGGGATCGAGCGCGCATTCGCCAGATCGCAATAGTCCAGGCCGGGGCAGGCGATGATGTCGGTGATCAGGCCGGCATTGGGCGCAGCGAAATCCAGTTCCTTCAGTTTCGCATGGATGGCCGGCAGGTCCTTCTTGCGGACATGCGGCAGCACCAGGTTCTGTTCGTGGCTGACGCGCACTTCGCCGACGCTGAATTCGTCCATCAGATCTGCGATGGCTTCCATCTGCTCGGCGGTGGCGTCGCCCGGCACCTGGCCCGGCGTCTTCAAGGTGATGGTGGCGATGGCGTAGCCGGGCGCCTTGTGCGGGTGGACATTGGTCTTCACCCAGTCGGCGAAGTCGGCGCCCGCGTCGGGGATCGTGTCGGGCAGGCCTGTCTCGAAGGCGGGCGGCGCGAAATAGGCGGCGATGCGGTCCAGCTCGGCCCTCGGCAGTTCCAGCGTGCCCATCGTCTTCAGTTCCTGGAATTCTCGCATCACGCGGCGGCGCATTTCCTCCGGCCCGATGGCGTTGACGAGGATCTTGATGCGCTGCTTGTGGATGTTGTCGCGGCGGCTGTCCTGGTTGTAGACGCGCAGCACCGCCTCCAGATAGGCCAGGATGTCCTGGCGTTCCACGAACTCGCTCATCACATGGGCGAGATAGGGGGTGCGGCCCATGCCGCCGCCGGCGAACACCTTGTAGCCGATGCGGCCTTCGCCGTTGCGGACGATCTGCACCGCCATGTCGTGATAGAGCAGCGCGGCGCGGTCCTTTTCGCAGGCGCCGACCGCGATCTTGAACTTGCGGGCCAGGAAGACGAATTCGGGATGCAGCGACGACCATTGGCGGATGATCTCGGCCAGGGGGCGGGGGTCCTCGATCTCCTCATCCGTCGCGCCGGCGAAATGGTCGGCGGTGACGTTGCGCACGCAGTTGCCGGATGTCTGGATGCAATGCATCTCCACGCTGGCCAGCTCGCGCAGGATGGCCGGCACGTCCACCAGCCTGATCCAGTTGAACTGCAGGTTGGTGCGGGTGGTGAAATGACCGAAATTCTTGTCGTAGGTGCGCGCGATGTGCGCCAGCTTGCGCATCTGGCGCGACGACAGAGTGCCGTAGGGCACGGCGATGCGCAGCATGTAGGCGTGCAGCTGCAGATAGAGCCCGTTCATCAGGCGCAGCGGCTTGAACTGGTCTTCGGTCAACTCGCCCTTGAGGCGGCGTTCGACCTGGTAGGCGAACTGCTCCACCCGCTCGGCCACGAATTTGGCGTCGAATTCGTCGTAGCGGTACATGTTGGGCTGGACGGGAGTGGGATTAAGCATGGGCGTCGCTCGTCCGGGCCGGGTCGGGCGGCAGCTGGCCCGCCTGCTTGCCGGTATGGGGATGGACGGTGGGACCGGCGGCGCGGATGACCTCGCGCTCCTTGACCGGAACGGCCGGGCCGTCCTGCCGGCGGACTTCGAACAGATAGGGCGCCACGAATTCGTTGCGGACCAGCGCGTCGGTGGCGGCGGCCAGCGCGGCATCGGCCGCGGGTTTGTCGGCATAGATGTCCGCCTCGGCCAGGGTCAGCACCCAGCCATCGCCCTTGCGATAAAGCACGGTGCCGTCCCTGAGGCGGTTGGCGGTCAGAACCTGAGGAGATGGATTGGCCATGGCGGGGGTCATGTCCCATGCCGGGCCGGGGAAATCAAGACTTCAACAGCCATTTGATGTAGTTTTTGAAAAACAACACTGCATTTTTGTATTATTGTCCGCCGGGAACTGGGCATAGTGAGGCGGGGAACGGGGCAAGATGCAGCAGCAACGCACGCTGACAATCGGCCAGATTGGCGCGGTAATCGCCGGCAACGCCCTGGAATTCTATGATTTTCTGACCTTCAGCTTCTTTGCCGTCCAGATCGGGCAGGCGTTTTTTCCATCCACCGATTCCACCTTCAGCCTTTTGGCGACACTGGCGACGTTCGGGGTCGGGTTCCTGACCCGGCCGCTGGGCGGGGCGCTGATCGGGCCCCTGGGCGACCGCATCGGCAGGAAGCCGGCGATGCTGTTCTGTTTTGCGCTGATGGGGGGATCGATGCTGGGCCTGGCGGTCACGCCCGGCTACGCGCAGATCGGCATGGCCGCACCCATCATCGCGGTGCTGTTGCGCCTGGCGCAGGGCTTTGCCCTGGGGGGCGAGGTTGGACCGGCCACCGCGTTCCTGCTGGAAGCGGCGCCGGCGCACCGGCGCGGGCTTTATGTCTCGCTGCAGCACGCCACCCAGTATGCGGCCAACCTGGCGTCCGGCCTGGTGGGACTGACGCTGGCCAATCTTCTGTCGGACGCCCAGTTCGGAAGCTGGGGCTGGCGCATTGCCATGCTGGTGGGCGTGGCGGTGGTGCCCTTCGCGCTGATCATCCGCAGGCGGCTGCCCGAGACGCTTCACATCGAAAGCGGGCCAAGGGTCGCGCGGCTTTCGCGGCCGCAGCTGATTTTGGGCCTGATGGGCATCGCCATGCTGGCCTCCAACACCATCTCGACCTACGTCACCAATTATATTGGCGTCTTCGCCATCCATACGCTGGGGATGCCCGCGCGGCTGGCCTTTGCCGCAACCGCGGCCACGGGCCTGTGCGGCATGATCGGCGCCCTGTTCAGTGGCTGGCTGAGCGACCGGATCGGCCGGCGGCAGGTGATGATCGGCGGCACGCTGATCCTTTTGGCGCTGGGCGTGCCGTTCTATCTGGCGTTGACGCACTGGCCCAGCCTTTATGGCCTGGTGGCGGTGTCGGGAGCGATGGGCGCACTGGTGGCCTTCTATGGACCGGCGATCCTGGCCAGCCTGACCGAAACCCTGCCGCCGTCGCTGCGGGCGGGATCGGTCGGCATCATCTATGCGCTGGCGATTTCCATCTTCGGCGGCACGGCGCAGTTCGTGATCACCTGGCTTATCGCGGTGACGGGATCGCCGATCGCGCCGGCCTGGTACATGTCGGTGGCGCTTCTGGTGGGCCTGTTGGGCATGGCGCGGATGGGCGAGACGGCGCCGGTGAAGCTGCACAGATAAGGTTCAGCGCGCGATTGCGCTTTCGTGCCAGCGGCGCAGAAGCCAGTATTCCAGCAGCGAGAGCGCGGCATAGATCCCAACGCCCGTTACCGCCAGCAGCGCCAGCGCGGCGAACATGGTGGCGATCTCCAGCCGGTTGCCCGCTTCCACGATACGCCAGGCAAGGCCGGTGGCCGCGCCGCTGCCGGCGACGAATTCGGCCACTACCGTGCCGATCAGCGACAGGCCGCCCGCGGTTTTCATGCCCGACAGCAGAAAGGGAAGGGCCGTGGGCAGGCGCACGCGCCACAGGATTTGCAGGCGCGATGCTCCGTAAAGGCGCATCAGGTCGACCAGATTGAAATCCGCCGAGCGCAGGCCCAGCGTGGAGTTGGAGAGGACCGGAAAGAAGGCGACCAGTGCGGCGATCAGGGTTTCGGCCAGGGTGACGCGGTCATAGCCGATCCAGAGCAGGATCAGGGGCGCGATGGCGACGATGGGCGTGACCTGCAGCACCACGGCATAGGGATGGAAAGTGCGCTCAACGGTGCGGCTTTCAGAGAAGAGGATGGCGAGCGCCAGCGCGGACGCGGTGGCGGCGAGGAAGGCCAGCAGGGTGACGGTGAGGGTGGTGGCGAGCGAGGCCATCAGGGAGGAGAAATTCTCCGCCAGTGCGCGGGCGATGGCCGAGGGGGCGGGCAGGACGTAAGGAGGGATGGCGTCGTGCGCCACCTTCCATTCCCAGAAGCCCAGCAGGGCGGCGAGCACGATCAAGGGCAGCAGGATATCGCGCAGGCGCGTCATGCCGCGGCCGCCGGCAATGCAGCGGCAATGCGCCGTTCGATCTCCAGGAATTCCGGCGACAGGCGCCGGCGGGGGCCGGGCGGCAATGCAATGTCGGCGGCGATGCGTCCGGGGCGTGGTGTCATCACCAGCACGCGGCTGGACAGATAGGCGCTTTCGCCAACGCTGTGGGTGACGAAGATCACGGTGAGGCTTTTTTGATCGGGCGCGTCCTGCCACAGCCGCAACAGATCGTCATTCAGCGCGGCGCGCGCTGGTTCATCGAGCGCGGCGAAAGGCTCGTCCAGCAGCAACAGCCTGGGCCGGGTTACCAGCGCGCGGGCAATGGATACCCGCATCTTCATCCCGCCGGACAGTTCGCGGGGATAGGCGCGTTCGAAGCCGCAAAGGCCGACGCGGGCGAGTGCCGTGGCGGCGCGCGCGTTTCCTTCGGCGCGCGGTACATGCTGAAGGTCCAGCGGCAGGCGCACATTGCTCTGCGCGTCGGTCCAAGGCATCAAAGTGGCGTCCTGGAAGACGAAGCCGATGGGCGGCTTTCCGTTCGGCCATGCGATGGTGCCGGCGTCGGGCGGCATGAGGCCCGCGATCAGGCGCAGCGCGGTGGACTTGCCGCAGCCCGACGGTCCCAGCAGCGAGACGAATTCGCCATCGGCGACGCCGAAGGACAGGTCGCGCAGGGCTTCGGTGCCGCCCTCTTTCCGAGTCGGGCTGAAGCGTTTGGAGATGGCTGAAAGCGAAAGCAAGGGCCCCCCATGTCATGGCCCGCGAAAGCGGGCCACCCAGTTGAAAGCGGCTATCCCTTGAGGCTTTCGTACAGATCGTCCCAGAGCAGGTTGCGGGACTGGATCAAATCGATTTTCCACTGCCGCTTCCATTTCTTCAGCCGTGTTTCACGATGGATCGCGTCATTGATATTGTCAAAGACTTCGAAATGGACCAGCCGCTTGACGTCATATTTCTTCGTAAAGCCCTCGGCCAGGCCCTCACGATGCTCCCAGATGCGGCGTGCCAGGTCGTTGGTGACGCCAATGTAGAGGGTGCCGTTGTGCTTGCTGGCCAGGATGTAGACGTAATAGGCACCCGGCATATATCACCTGGGTGGCCCGCTTTCGCGGGCCATGACAGAAATGTGCAAACCTACTGAAACTTCTGCAGGGTGGAGCGCACGAAGCGCAGGTCGAATGCCTTGCGATAGTCCAGCCCGGCAGGATAGAGCCCTTCGGCGCGCATCGTGTCGTAGAATATCTTCCACTGCCTGTCGGTCATGCTTCCCAGGCCGAAGGCGAGGCCGTCGCCCGACAGGATCATTCCGTAGCGCTCCATCTTGTCCAGCGCCTGGGCCAGGATGGCGTCGGTCATGTCGGGATTGTCGCGCTTGATCAGCGCATTTCCCTTCGCCGGATTTTCCAGATAGTGCAGCCAGCCGTCGCGGGTGGCGTCGACGAAACGCTGTACCGTCCTGGGGTCGGTGTCGATGCGCTTCTGCGGCACCAGCACCATGTTGGCATAGCCGGGGTAGCCATAGTCGGAGAGCAGGAACACCTTGGGCTTCCAGTGGGCTTGCTGTTCCACGGTGAAGGGCTCGGATGTCAGATAGCCTTCCTGTATGGCGTTGGGATCGACGATGAACGGCGCCAGGTTGTAGGTGTATTTGCGGATCTGGGAATCGGTGAAGCCGAATTTCGCGCGCAGCCACGGCCAGAAGGCGGTCATCGAGGCGGCCGAGATCAAGACCGGCTTGCCCTTCATGTCGGCGATGGAATTGATGTCGCGGCGCGGATGCGACATCAGGATCTGCGGGTCCTTCTGGAAGATCGCCATCACCGCGCGGATCGGGATGGACGCCTTTACCAGGTTCATCGCGATGAAGCTGTTGGAGCCCATGCCGAAATCGGCGGCGCCATTGGCCAGAAGCTGGGGCACATTCACGTCGGGCCCGCCGGGCACGATCTTCACGTCCAGGCCGCGCTTGGCATAAAGGCCCTGGGCGAGTGCCTGGTAGAAGCCGCCATGTTCGGCCTGCGCCTTCCAGTCGGTGACGAAGCGGATCGGCGTGGCGGCCGCCGCCGGCGACACGGCCAGGGCAGCGGCGGAGGTGATTGCAGAAATCAGAAGATCGCGGCGCTTCAGCATGGCGCGGGTTATAGCATGCCCCGCCGCGCACGGAATCCGTCAGCGGCCCGAATTGTCCTGCTCGTCGTCATCGTCGCCGAACAGCCAGCCCAGGATGCCGGTGTAATGGTGGTGTTCCTTTTGTGGCTGCTGTTGCGGCAGTTCAGGCATCTGGGTGGCGGGAAAGACTTTGGCGGCGGACTCATCGTCCCAGATCGCGCCGGACGCCATCATCACCGAATCCACCGGCGGCGGCGGCTGCGAGCGGTCCAGCGGCTTCAGCGGCTTGCCATGCTCGGCGGCCAGCATGGTCTGGCGCCAGATCCGCGCCGGCAGCGTGCTGCCGGTCACCCCGCGCGTGGGCGAGGAATCGTCATTGCCCACCCAGGCCGCCGCGACATAGTCGGTGGTGAAGCCCACGAACCAGGCGTCGTGGGAATCCTGGGTGGTGCCGGTCTTGCCTGCCGCCTCGCGCCCGAACAGCGAGGCCGAATGGCCGGTGCCGGAGGTGACGACGTTGTAAAGCATCGCGGTCATGTCGCGGTTCACATCGGCGTCGATCACCCGCTGCTGCGTGGGCGCGGCGCGGCGGTAGACGGGCTTGTCCGCGATATCGATTTCGTTGATCAGATAGGGCGTCACCTTGAAGCCGCCATTGGCGAAGACGGCATAGGCGCCGGTCAGTTCCAGGGGCGTGACCTCGGCAGTGCCCAGCGCCAGGCTGGCATTGTCCTGGAGCGGCGAGGTGATGCCGCTGCGCCTTGCCGCGGCGATGACTGCGCGCACGCCCACTTCCTGGGCCAGGTTCACGGTGATGGTGTTGACGCTGTGCGCCAGGGCGTCGGACAGGGTGAGCGTGCCGTAATATTCATTGCCGAAATTGGTGGGCTTGTAGCCATTGATGTCCACCGGCTCGTCGTCGCGCGTGTCCCAGGGGCTGATGCCCGCTTCCAGCGCCGCCAGATAGACGAAGGGCTTGAAGGCGCTGCCGGGCTGGCGATGCGCCTGGGTGGCGCGGTTGAACACCGATTCCTGGTAATCGACGCCGCCGATCATGGCGCTGACCGCGCCGTCGGGCTTCATCACCACCACCGCGGCTTCATGTGTGCGGGTGCGCTTGCCGCTTTTGTCGATCACGGTCTGGACGGCCTGGCGCGCGGCTTCCTCCACCTTCGGCTCCAGGGTGGTGTAGACCACCAGGTCGGCATTTGCGGAAGCGCCAGCGCGGGCGACCAGATCCCTGGCGCGGTTCGCGGCATCGTCAAGAAACCAGTTGCGCGCATCCAGGCTGGCGCGGTCGACCACGACAGCTGGATGGGCGCGGGCATCGGCCGCCTGGTCCGCGGTTATCGCGCCGGTATCGACCATCGCATCCAGCACATAGCTGGCGCGCTGCTGGGCGCGCAAAAGATCGCGGCGCGGCGAGAAGACGGACGGCGCGCGCGTCAGCGTGGCCAGCATGGCGGATTCGGCCAGCGTGAGGTCCTTCGCGCTCTTGCCGAAATAGACATGAGCCGCGCCGTCCACGCCATAGGCGCCGCTGCCCAGATAAATGCGGTTGAGATAGAGCTCGAGGATCTGCTGCTTGCTGAGAGACTTTTCCAGTCCGGCGGCGTCGATCAGTTCGGTCAGCTTGCGCGACATGGTGCGCTGCTGGTTGGTGTAGACGATCTTGGCGGTCTGCTGGCTGATGGTGGAACCGCCTGCCACGAAATGGCCGGCGCGCAGGTCCAGGAACACGGCGCGCAGCAGGCCGCGCGGATCGATGCCGTTGTGGGAATAAAAACGCCGGTCCTCCATCGCGATGAACGCGGCGGGCAGGTAGGGCGGCATCTGGCCCAGCTTGAGCCGCTCGCCGACGATGGCGCCGCGATGGCCGATCTGGCGGCCGTCGGTATCCAGGAAGGTCATGGCGGCCGGGCGGTTGACGGCATAAAGGTCGGTATGCGGATCGAGCGGGGCCGCGAAAATCCCCAGCAGCGCGGGCAACAGATAGAGCGCGGCCAGCGGCAGCGCGATCACCACCATCACAATGGCAAAGGCGGGTGCGAAGCGACGGGCGATCCGCTCGATCCTTGCCAGATCCAGCTCGCCGAAGCCTTTGCCGGGGCCTTGGGACGGGTGGGACATGGGGCGGATTGCTGACCGATATTTGCGGCGGATTCAAGGTGGAGAGCGTGGACAGGCGCGGGAAATCGCGCCACCGCCTTGACCTTTGGCGCGGTTGAACCTTACATCGCCCCCATCTCCCGAATTGCGGTCTGAACGCGGCGCTGTCCTGACGACGGCGGCGGCGCCGCTGTTTTGCGGATTCATGAACGGAATTGCCATGGTGGTGGAACGGCCGGCCAATGACGGGCCAACGAGCGAATGGCTGGATGCGATGGTGAAGAAACTGATGACGATCCTGGAAGCGCAGCTTCAGGCGGTGGAAGCCGCCGGCGCCAAGGACGATGCCCGGGGCCGGGCCGCCGATGCACGCACCCTGTCGTCCCTGGAACGGACCCTGGAACGGCTGGCGCGGCTGGAACGCGAACGCGCGGCGGTGCGCGAGAAGAAGGTGGCCGAACATGCAACAGCCGCACGAACGGCGCTGGAGCGCCGACTGGATAAACGCCTTGCCGCGCTCGCAGCGCAAAAGCCTTCTCGAAAGCCTTAGCGAGGAAGAGGCGGCCGCGCTTCTGTCCTGGCCCTATCAGGCGCGCGATGCCCAGCTTGCGCCGGACGGCGACTGGCGCATCTGGCTGTTCCTGGGCGGGCGCGGCGCGGGCAAGACGCGGGCCGGGGCCGAATGGGTGGCCGCAAAAGCCGCCGAAGGCCGCGCCGGCCGCATCGGCCTGATCGGGGCGACCATGCGCGACGTCCGCGCGGTGATGGTGGAAGGGGAATCGGGATTGCTGAATGTGGCGCAGGGCCTGGTGTTCGAACCGTCGAACGGCCGCGTGCTGTGGCCGCAGGGGGCGGTCGCCACACTTCTGTCGGCGGAGGAGCCGGACGGCCTGCGCGGCCACCAGTTCGATCTTGTATGGGGTGACGAATTTGCCAAGTGGCGCGACAGCCAGGGGGCGCTGGACATGGCGCTGATGACGCTGCGGCTGGGCGATGATCCGCGCATGCTGCTGACGACGACGCCGCGCAATGTGCCCGCGCTGAAGGCCCTGATGGCGGCGCCCGATGTGGTGGTGACGGCCAGCCGCACGGCGGACAATGCGGCCAACCTGGCCGACGGCTTTTACGACTTCATGCGGGCACGCTATGGCACCTCTGCCCTGGGGCGGCAGGAACTGGACGGCGAACTGATCGAGGACCATGAGGGCGCGCTGTGGAAGCGCGGCTGGATCGAGGCGGCGCGGGTGCGAGACGTTCCGGTGCTGGAGCGGATCGTCGTCGCGGTCGACCCTCCCGCGAGCAGCACGGGCGATGAATGCGGCATCGTGGTCGTGGGCCGTGCCAAGGAAGGGGCATTTGTGCTGGCCGACCGCTCGGCCGGTTCGCTGACGCCCGCGGGCTGGGCGGCGCGCGTCTGCCAGGCCTATGCCGATTTCGAGGCCGACGCGATCATTGCCGAGGCCAACCAGGGCGGCGAGATGGTGAAGAGCGTGTTGCAGCAGGCCGACGCGAATGCGCCGGTCACGCTGGTGCATGCCACGCGCGGCAAGCTGACCCGCGCAGCGCCGGCCGCCGCGCTGTATGAGGCGGGCCGGGTGCATCACGCGGGCTGCTTTGCCGAGCTGGAAGACCAGATGTGCCACTACGACGGCAGCAAATCGGCCCAAAGCCCCGACCGCATGGACGCGCTGGTCTGGGCGCTGGCCGACCTGTTCGGCAGCCGCCGCGCCGATCCGAAAATCCGAAAACTGTAAAGGCAGACCATGTTCGATTTTCTTCGCAAAAGCCCGCCCGAGGCGAAAAGCGGTGGCGGCCCCTTTGGTGGGACAATGTTCGCGCTGTCCCTGTCCGGCAGCGCGCGCTGGTCGGCGCGCGACGCGGCGGGACTGGCGCGCAACGGAGTGATGGGCAACACGATCGCCTATGCCTGTGTGCGCAAGATCGCGGGCGCGGCGGCGTCGGTGCCGTTCCTGCTCTATGATGGGCCCCAGGAGCTGGAAAGCCATCCGCTGCTGGCGCTTCTGGCGCGGCCCAATGCGGGTGAGGACGGCGCGGGGCTGTTTGAGCGCTGGTACGGCTTTTTGCAGACGTCCGGCAACGCCTATCTGGAGGCGGTGAGCCTGGATGGAGTCCCGCGCGAGCTTTATGTGCTGCGGCCCGACCGCGTGAAGGTGGTGGCGGGGGCGCGCGGCTGGCCGGCGGCCTATGACTATTGCGTCGACGGGCACATCACGCGCATCGCGCGCGATGCGTCCGGCTTCCTGCCGGTGCTGCATGGCGCGCTGTTCCATCCGCTGGATGATTATTATGGTCTCTCGCCCCTGCAGGTGGCAGGGACTGCGATCGACGTGCACAACCAGGGCGCGGCCTGGACCAAGGCGCTGCTGGACAATGCCGCCCGGCCCAGCGGCGCACTTATATATAGGGGCCCGGACGGGGCGCCGGGCCTGACCGACGAGCAGTTCACCCGGCTGAAGCGCGAACTGGAGGATGCCTATCAGGGCGCCTCCAATGCGGGGCGGCCCATGGTGCTGGAAGGCGGGCTGGACTGGAAGGCGATGGGCTATACCCCCTCGGACATGGATTTTGCCGAAACCCGCAGCGTGGCGGCGCGGGAAATCGCGCTGGCCTTCGGCGTGCCGCCGATGCTGCTGGGCATTCCCGGCGACAACACCTATGCCAATTATGCCGAGGCCAACCTGAATTTCTGGCGCCAGACGGTGCTGCCGCTGGTGGCGCGCACGGCGGCGGCGCTGACGCGCTGGCTGGCGCCCCGCTTCGGAGAGGGATTGCGCGTGGACTATGACGCCGATCGGGTGGAGGCGCTGGCCGAGGCGCGCCAGGCGCTGTGGGAAAAGCTGGATGGGGCGAGTTTTCTGACCGTGAACGAGAAGCGGGCGGCGGCGGGCTATTCGCCGCTGGAGGGTGGCGACACGCTTTAGAAGGTGCCAGACTCACGCCATGTGGGAAGGCATGGAACTGATACCGGGCCGGGATTGCGGTGAATGCACCGTCTGCTGCACCTGGCCGACCATCAACAAACCGGAGATCCAGAAGGTTTCGGGTTCGACCTGCAAGCATTGTACGGGCGGCGGTTGCGCAATCTATGAAACGCGCTTTCCGGTGTGCCGCGGTTTCTATTGCGCCTGGCGCACGGTGGACATTTTCGGCGACGAATGGCGGCCCGACCGATCCGGTGTGATGCCTTATGTCGAGACCGAAGGCATCTCGGAAGATTTCGATCTGTCGACCGGCATCGGGCTGATGCTGGTGGGCCATGCGGCGAAGATCATCCGCCAGCGCTGGTTCCAGGACTTTGTCATCACCGGGGTGATGAACAATGTGCCGCTGTTCCTGTCGCTGCCCGGCCCGCGCGGCCACCAGGCGGCGACGGTGTCGCTGAACACCGAGGACATGGTCGAGGCGATCCGCCGCGGCACGGTCAAGGACGCGCTCGAGAACGTACTGAAGATTTTGCGGGCGTGGAAGTTCACGCCCGCGGCGATCACCTATTCCGGGAATGATGTGAGCACATGAGTTTGATCGACACGATCCGGCCGCCTTCGGGGGGAACGGAAAAACGCCTGCCGGCCGCCCTTGTGGCGGCTTTTTTGTTGCAGACGGCGGGGGCGCTGTTCTGGGCGGGCAGCGCCGCCGAGCGCATCGCCGACCTGGAGCGCACCACCCAATCCGACCAGGCCGCGATCCAGAAGGTGGCGGTGATCGAGGAACAGGTGCGGTCCATCAAGGAAAGCCTGGACCGGATCGAGACGAAACTGGATTCCGCGCCGCAACCCTGAACCCCGGTTGTCATGGCCCGGCCGCCACACGGTCGCGTAGCTCCGGGTGGCCGGGCCATCCAGTTGGATCGTGCGCAACCGGTGACCGGCAACAGCGGTGTCACCTGGGTGGCCCGCATTCGCGGGCCATGACATTTAGGAAACTTGCCTTGACCTTCACCGTTCACACGACGCGCCGCCCGCTGGCGCGGAAGAATACGTTTGCCGGATTGACGCCGCTGGGGCCCGATCAGTTCGAGGGCTATGCCTCGCTGTTCGGCGTGGCCGATGGCGGCGGCGATACCGTGGCGCCGGGCGCCTTTGCCGCCAGCCTGCGGCGGCGGGGCGCGGGCCAGGTGCGCATGCTGTACCAGCATTTCGCGCATGCGCCGATCGGGGTGTGGGAACAGATCGCAGAGGATGGACGCGGGCTTTATGTGCGCGGCCGCCTTTCCAGCGACGTCGAGCAGGCGCGCGACATCGCCGCGCTGTTGCGCGACGGGGCCTTGAACGGCCTCTCCATCGGCTTTCGCACAAGGCGCGCGCGGCGCGGGGCGGGAGCCACGCGCACGCTTCTGGAAGTCGAGCTGTGGGAAATTTCGGTCGTGACCTTTCCCCTGCTCGCGGGATCGACGGTCACGGCCATCGGGGCACGCCAGACGGACTCTGGCCTGGCCCAACTGTTTCGTCAGGCAAGCCGCGCCCTAAATCCCTAGGGCCGGCGCACAAGGAGAAAGCATGGAACTGGAAACCAAGGCCGTCGAACACGGCCAGAGCAGCTATGAGATCAAGCAGGCCTTCGAAGAATTCCTGGCCGGCTTCGCCGCGTTCAAGGACGCCAATGAGGAGCGGCTGAAGGGCCTGGAACGGCGCGGCGCCGATGTCCTGCATGAAGACAAGGTGGCGCGCATCGATGCCGCCCTGAGCGAGCAGAAGCAGAAGGTCGATGCGCTGATGCTGGCGGCGTACCGCCCGCAGCTTGGCGGCGAGCGCAAGGGGTTCGATCCGGCGAATGCCGAGCGCAAGGCGGCCTTCGACCGCTATGTGCGCAAGGGCGACGGCCCGGACATCGAAGTCAAGGCGATGAGCGAAGGCTCCAACCCCGATGGCGGCTATACCGTGCCGCTGGAGATCGAGCGCACCATTGACCGGGTGCTGAGCCAGGCCTCGCCCATCCGCGCCATCGCATCCGTGCGCGCCATCGGCGGGGCGACATACAGGAAGCCCATCACCACCGCCGGCGCGGCCAGCGGCTGGGTGGGCGAGACCGGCACCATCAGCCAGACCGGCACGCCCACGCTGGCGGCGCTGGATTTTCCGGCGATGGAGCTTTACGCCATGCCCGCCGCGACCCAGGCGCTGCTTGACGATTCCCAGGTGGATATCGAACAGTGGCTGGCCGACGAGGTGCAGATCGTCTTCGCCGAACAGGAAGGCGCAGCGTTCGTCAGCGGCGACGGTTCGGCCAAGCCCAAGGGGTTCCTGGCCTATACCAATGTCGCGGATGCCGGCTGGAGCTGGGGCAATATCGGCTATGTGGCCAGCGGCGCGGACGGCGCTTTCGCGGCGTCGGACCCGGCCGATGCGCTGCTGACCCTGGCCTATGCGCCCAAGCAGGCCTATCGCGCCAACGGCCGCTGGGTGATGAACCGCAAGACCGAAAGCGCGGTCAGGAAGTTCAAGGACTCGAGCGGGAATTACATCTGGCAGCCGGGCGCGGCGGCGGGTCAGCCCGCCACCATCTTCGGCTATCCGGTGACGGAAGCCGAAGACATGCCCGACATCGCCTCGAACGCCTATGCCATCGCCTTCGGCGATTTCGCCCGCGGCTATCTGGTGGTGGACCGGGTGGGCATCCGCGTGCTGCGCGATCCCTACAGCGCCAAGCCTTACGTGCTGTTCTACACCACCAAGCGCGTCGGCGGCGGCGTGCAGAATTTCGAGGCGATCAAGCTGATGAAGTTCTCTGCGTCCTAAGACGCAGACAACTTCTGGTTACCCCTCCGGCCTTCGCAGCGCAGGCGCTGCTACGGCCACCTCCCCCAGTGCGAGCGCGCTGACGCGCGCGCTGGGGGAGGTCGGGGCTGCGCTTGCTTCAACAGTTACGGCGCTTGCGCCGTGCGGCCGCTTCGGCGGTCTGGCTCCCGTGGCGTTCTCCCCCGTCACGGGAGCTTTTTCTTTGAACCCCTCCATCGGCAACTCGGTCGGCTCCGCCGACACAGCGTTGCCGACACCTCCCCTTCCGGCGCGCCTTGCGCGCGAAGGGGAGGCTGGCCTTGGAAATGACCCATGTCCCTGCAATTGACGTCGCCGCCCACGCAGGAGCCTGTGAGCCTGGCCGAGGCCAAGGCCTGGCTGCGCGTGGAAAGCGGTACCGACGAAGACGACCTGATAACGTCGCTGATCGCCGCCGCCAGGGTGCGCTGCGAGTGGCACTGCGGGCGGGCCTTTGCCGCGCAGGGCTGGATGCTGTGGCTGGACGGCATTGGTGATGGCTGCATCGCGCTGCCACTGCCGCCGCTGGTCAGCGTGGACGCGGTAACGTTGTATGCCGCCGGCGATACGGCCGCGGTGCTGGACGCGTCCGGTTACCAGGTCGATGCGCCTGGCGGGCGGCTGATATTCGCTTCGCCGCATCCCGGCCTGCGCGCGGTCAATGCCTGCTCCATCGCCTTCACCGCCGGTTATGGTGTCGGGGCGGACGTGCCCGCGCCCATCAAGAGCGCGATCCTTCAGACCATCGCCTGGCTTTACGAGCATCGCGGCGGCGATGCGGCGCCCGTGCCCGACGGCGCGCTGGCGCTGCTGGCGCCCTACCGCGTGACCAGGCTGTGACCCATCCAAACAGGAGTGCAATGACATGACGGCCCAGCGCGGCAGGGACCTTTTGATCAAGATCGGTGACGGCGGATCGCCGGAGACTTTCACCAGCGTGGCGGGGCTTCGTGCCAGTTCGCTGGCGTTCAATGCCCAGGCGGTCGACGTTACCAATGCCGATTCCACCGGCATGTGGCGCGAGCTGCTGGAAGGCGGGATCAAATCCGCCAGCCTGTCGGGCAGCGGCGTGTTCAAGGACGCCGCGTCGGATGCATCGCTGCGCCAAACCTTTTTCGACGGCACCACGGTCAATTACCAGATCGTGATCCCGGATTTCGGCACGGTGCAGGGGCCGTTCCGCATCACCCAGCTGCAGTATGACGGACCCCATGACGGGGAAGTGAAGGTCTCGCTGTCGCTGGCGTCCGCCGGCGCGCTGGTCTTCACGCCTGCGTCGTGATTGGAGGCATGACCATGAACAGGGCAAGAGGAGAAGCGGCGCTGGAAGCGGGCGGCCGGCAATATCGCCTGCTGCTGACGCTGGGGGCGCTGGCCGAGATCGAGGACGGGCTGGGGCTGGACGACCTGTCCCAGGTGGGCGCGCGGCTGGCGCATACGCGCGCGGCGGACCTGGCCATCGTGGCGGCGGCGCTGCTGCGCGGCGGCGGTCATGACATGTGCCCGGCCGAAGTGCTGCGCCTGCCCTGCGACCTGGGCGCGCTGGTGCGCGGCGTGACAGGCGCGTTCGAGGCAGCGGGGCTTCAAGGGGAGGCGAAAGAGAACGCCAGCCCTTTTCCTGGACAGAGTTGATGGTGCTGGGGCTGGGGCGGCTGAGGCTGAGGCCGCGCGATTTCTGGGCACTGTCACTGTGCGAATGGCGCGCGCTGGTCGAAGGCCATTTCGGCCGCGCGGCACCCCCGATGACGCGCGGCGATCTGGATGCATTGATGAAGGCTTATCCCGATGGTGAATGATCCGGTGAACATGTCGCTTGCCGCGGCAGGCCAGGCACTGAACGATTTCGTCGCCGGGCCGATCGTGAGCGCGACCGGCAGCATCGAGCGGGCGGTGGACCGCAGCTTCAACGCCGTTGCCAATTCCATCGCGCGGGCGGCGGTTTCGGGGCGCCAGTCGATCTCGCAACTGACCGCCTCGGTGCTGGCCGATTTCGACCGCATCGCAGTGAGCCAGTTCATCGTCAAGCCGGTGGAAAGCCTGGTGGCATCGGTGGCGGGGTCGATCCTGCCGGTGGCGGGCGCGCGCGCCGCGGGCGGGCCGGTGGCGGCCGGCCAGACCTATCTGGTGGGGGAGAAGGGGCCTGAGTTGTTCACCCCGTCCAGTGACGGCGCCATCACGCCCAATGCAGCGCTGCGGCCAACCAATGTGACGGTGAACATCACCACGCCGGACGCGCAGAGCTTTCTGCAATCGAAGTCGCAGGTGGCGGCGATGCTGGCGCGGGCGGTGGCGCAGGGAAACAGGAATCTGTAGCGGCACCGAAGTTGGGTGGCCGGGTCGCGCTGCGCTTCGCTTGCTGCCCGGCCATGACGAGGTCTAAGGCATGAACTTCCACGAAATCAGCTTTCCGCTGTCCATCGCCTTTCATTCCACCGGCGGGCCGGCGCGGCGAACCGAGATTGTCGCACTTGGCTCGGGCCATGAGGAGCGCAATGCCACATGGGCGGGTTCGCGCCGCCAGTTCGATGTCGGCTCGGGGATGCGGACGCTGGACGACATCCATGCCGTGATCGGCTTCTTCGAGGCGCGGATGGGGCGGCTGTACGGCTTCCGCTTCAAGGATTTCAGCGACTGGAAAAGCTGCGCGCCGGGCGCCTCCGTCGCGCCCACCGACCAGGCCATCGGCACCGGCGACGGCAGCGCCACGCAGTTTCAATTGACCAAGACTTATGCCTCGGGTGTGGGGTCGTGGACGCGGACAGTTCAAAAGCCGGTGGCCGGCACGGTGCGCGTGGCCGTGAATGGCGTCGAAGCCATCGGCGGCTGGTCGTGCGATGCCGCCACCGGGATTGTCGCTTTCGATACCGCGCCTGCCGATGGTGCGGCGGTCGCGGCGGGCTTCGCCTTTGACTGCCCGGTGCGCTTCGACACGGACGTTCTGTCGATCAACCTGGCCAGTTTCGCGGCGGGGGAGATTCCGTCGATTCCGCTGGTGGAAATCCTACTCTGACCTTTTGCCTTCAAGATGGATTCCCGCTTGCGCGGGAATGACAGAGAATGAAAACGTTACCCTCCGGCCTTCAGGCGCATCTTGACGGCGGCGCCACCACCCTGTGCTGGTGCTGGAAGCTGACCCGTCGAGACAATGTGGTGCAGGGCTTCACCGACCATGACCGCAGTCTTTCATTCGATGGCGTGACATACGACGCGGTCAGCGGCTTTACCGCCAGCCAGGTCGAATCCGGCCTGGGGCTGGCGGTCGATAACCTGACGCTGGCGGGGGCGCTGTCGTCGGCGACGCTGAACGAAGACGAGCTGGCGGCGGGGCTTTACGACAATGCCGCGATCCAGATCTGGCGGGTGAACTGGGCCGCCGTGGATCAGCGCGTCCTGATGCGCGCCGGGACCATCGGCGAGGTGACGCGCAATGACGGCGCCTTCCAGGCGGAGATTCGCGGATTGACACAGGCGCTGAACCAGCCTGTCGGGCGGGTGTTCGGCCATCTGTGCGATGCCGACCTGGGCGACGGCCGCTGTGGCATCGCGGTGAGCGCGAGCGCGGGCACGGTCGCCACGGCCTTCTTCTTTGACGCGGTGGAGCGGGAGGGCAAAATCGTCTTTGCCATGCGCGGGCGTGCGGTGCCCACGGCTTATGACGCCGATGGCCTGGTGCTGCCTGACAATGGCGCCGCCATTTCGCTGGTGCGGGCGCAGGAAAGCGACCTGCCCCAGGCCTCGCGCATCGCCTATATCGACGGCGGCCGGGACTATGCCCAGGCCAGCGTGGAATCGCGGCGGCTTGCGGGCACGTCCAATCGCGTCGCCACCTCCAGCCTGCCGCTGGTGATGGACCAGGAGGAGGCTGGCGGCATCGGCGCGCGGCTGCTGCAGGACGCATGGGTGATGCGCGAGAGCGCGCAGTTCTCGCTGCCGCCCTCGGCGCTGGCACTGGATGCCGGCGATGAAGTGGCGCTGACGGCAGGCGGGCGCGCCCATCGCCTGCGCCTGACCGGCATCGATGACGGGACCGCGCGCGCCGTTCAGGCGATCGCCACCGATCCGTCCATTTATGACCGCTACGCCGGGCCGGTGCGGGCGCCGGCGTTGGGGCAGACCCCGTCGCAACCTGGCCGCGCGCTGCTGATCTTCCTGGAGCTGCCCTGGCTGCGGGACGATCAGAATATCGCCGCGCCCTTTGTCGGTGCCTATGCCGATCCCTGGCCGGGCGATGTCGCGGTGTTGAGGAGCGCGACGACATCCGGCTACGTGCGCGACGTCACCCTGACGACGCCATGCAGTTTCGGCGTGACGGTGGAAGATTTCTACAGCGGGCCGCGCTGGCACTGGGACCGGGTGAACAGCCTGAAGCTGCGGCTGGTGAATGGCGCATTGTCGTCGGCCGGCAGTGTGGCGGTCTATGGCGGCGCCAATGCGCTGGCGGTGCAGAACCCGGATGGCGGCTGGGAGGTGGTGCAGTATGCCGACGCCGCGCTCACCGGGCCCGGCGAATACACGCTGACCAACCTCTTGCGCGGGCGGCGCGGCAGCGAAGGGCAGATGCGGTCGCCCGTACCGGCGGGCGCGCGGGTGGTGGTGCTGGATGAAAGCCTGGTGCAATTGGGCCTTTCGACCGGCCAGGCGCGCCAGCCTTTCAACTATCTGTGGGGTCCGGTATCGCGGCCCATTTCCGATGTCTCCTGGCAGGGCGCGGCAAGGACGTTCGAGGGCACCGCGCTGATCCCGCTGGCGCCCTGCCATCTGGCTTTTGCGTGGGACGGCGGCGACCTCAACCTGTCGTGGCGGCGGCGCGACCGCGCGCCATCGGCCGCCGCCATCGCCCTGCCGGAAACGCCGATGAGCGAGGCGCGTCAAGCCTATGACCTGGAGATATGTGCCGGTGAGACGGTGGTGCGCACTGCCTCCGGCCTTGGCGAGCACGCCTATGTCTATACCGCCGCGCAGCAGGCGGCGGATTTTCCCGGCGGCCTGCCCAATCCGCTGATCATTCGCGTCTACCAGCTTTCGTCACTCATCGGGCGGGGGCGTCAAGCAAAGGAAGCACTTTATGTCAGCTAGCACCCCGCGCATGGGCCTGCCCGAATTGGCGCAGATGCAGGAAATGGACAGCGCCCAGATCAACGAGGCGCTGATCCAGATCGACGCGCTGGGCGGCGTTTTCCTGAAGGGGCTATTGGTCAACGATCCGCCCGCCACGCCCGCCGATGGCGATACCTATGTCACCGGCGGGGCGCCTACCGGCGCGTGGGCGGGCAATGCCTACAAGATCGCCTATCGCATCGATGGCGGCTGGCGCATCTTCACGCCGTTCGACGGGCTGATCGCGCATCTTTCCACCAGCGACAGTCCGCTGGTCTATCGCAGCGGACAGTGGACGGGCCTGGGCGCGCTGATGGCCGGGCCGGAGGTGAGCGTCGCGTCCGCCGCGACCTGCGACCTTTTCGCGGCGGGCGCGCTGTGCGTTGAGGTCACCGGTACGACCGCCATCACCAGCCTTGGTACGGGTGCCAATGCGCTGCGGCTGGTGCGCTTTGCCGATATGCTGACGCTGACCCACGATGCCGCCAGCCTGGTGCTGCCGGGCGGAAGCGACATAATCACCGCGGCGGGCGACATGGCCTGCTTCCGGTCGGACGCCGGCGGCAACTGGCGCTGCGCCTTCTATGGCCGCGCCGATGGGCGCATGATCAACATGGACAGCCCCACATTTGCCGGCAACGTCGGCATCGGCGCCGCGCCTTCCGCCAGGCTGCACATATATTCCGATGCCGCCGCCAGCGACGCCATCAAGTGCACCGATACCCACGCCGGCGGCAAGACGTGGGTATTCGGTCCGGGCAGCGGCACGGCCAACCCTGATCTGTTTTCCCTCGGCTACAACTACACTGATCTCGTGCAAGGCCCCGTCATTACCGCGGGCGGCAACCTGCTGGCCGGCGTGACATCACCCTGGAACAGCGCGGGCACCCGCATTGAAGGCAAGGGCGGGATCGGCGTCTCCGGCTGGGCTTCGGGTTCCGGGGATATTGCGCTGCAGGCCCGGGTGGACAGCACATCCGGTTACCTGATGGCCTATTACTATGGCTCCAGCCTGGCCGGTACGGTGACGACCAACGGCAGCAGTACGACCTACAACACCACATCGGATGGACGGCTGAAGACCGTGCTGGCCGAGCAGTCCGACTATCGCGCGGCGATCCGGGCGCTGTGGGTGGGCGACTTTGCATGGAAGGCGACGGGCGAAAAGGCATTCGGCGTCATCGCACAACAGGCATACGAGCACATGCCCTGGCACATGGGCGTGACGCGGCCGGCGGACGCGGCGGATGCCTGGCACGCCTCGGCCGAGCCGTTCGGACACCTGGCGCTGTGGGGGGTGAAGGATCTTTACGCGCTGGTTGAGGCGCTTGCCGCGCGCATTGCCGTGCTGGAGGCGCGGTCATGACGCCGGTCGAGGAATGGAAGAGTGCCTGGCGCTGGATCTCGATGCAGGCGATGGCGGCGACGGCGGCGATCCAGGCGGTGTGGGCCGCGCTGCCCGACGATCTGAAGCAGCATCTGCCGGAGAGGCTGGTGACGGCGCTGTCGCTGAGCCTTTTGCTGCTGGGGATCGGCGGACGGCTGGTGAAACAGGAGCGGCGGCGATGATCGCGGTGCTGTGGAGCTGGCTGACGGGAAAGATCGCCGGCTCAACAACAAGTCCGGTGGTGGGCGCGCTGGCGCTGCTGCTGGGGACGGGCCTGATATGGCAGACGGCGCGGATCGACGGGCTGCCGCTGGTGGGCGGCGGACTGAAGGCAGAGCTCGCAGGGCTTCAGCAGGAAATCGCCGTGCGCGAGCTGGCGGACACAAAGGCGCAGGCCGCCGCGCTGGCGGCGCGGGAAAAATGGATCGCGGCGGGGGAGGAACAGGCGCGCGCCCATCTGGCCGCATCGGCGGCCACGCAAAAGCAGATTCAGACCATTGTCGAGAAGGTGCCCGTCTATGTCGATACGAAAAGCAATGCTGGCTGTGTCATTAACTGGGGCGCTGTCCGGCTGCTCGACGCCGCCGCCAGCGGCGCCGGGCTTGACGATGCCTCTGCCGCCATCGCCCCCGGCCAGCCTGATGACGCCGCCTCGGATGTTACGCTGTCTGAGGCTGTCGCCCTGCTCGCCACCGATCTCGGCATCGCGCGGGACAATGCGGACCAGCTAGCGCATCTGCAGAAAGCGGCTGCGCCATGAAGCGCGCCCGCAAGGACGTCAGTGGCCGAACACATAAATAGTGTAGGAACTGAACATGTAGACGATCAGCAGTGCCAGGCTGGTCCAGTTCATGGCACGGCGCAGAGTCGTCCCGGGCTGATAAAGCAGCGCCACGATGAAGATGCCTGACATGATCACGCCCGCAAAAGCGGTCACCGCGTGCGCGGGGGACACCGCTGCCAGCAGCGGTCCCTTCGGATAGGCGATGTCGTCGATCGCCAGGATGAGGATGTCGAACAGGTTGCTGCCCAGAAGGCTGCCGATCGCCATGTCGACGGCTCCCAGCCTGAGCGCGCTGACGGTGACGACCAGCTCGGGAATGGATGTGGCGCCGGCGATTATCATCGTGCCCACAAAGCTCGTACGCCAGCCCATGGCGGTGGCAATGTCCTGGCCGATGAAGGGCAGCCAGCTGCCCGCTGCAGCGATCACCACTGCGGCGCCGCAATAACGCGCTATGGCACTGCCCAGAGTAGGCTCGGCCTGCCCGTCCAGCAGCTCGGCAAGCGGCCGGGAGCGCCGGTCGTAGACGAAAGCGGCGCGAACGGCGACGAGGTAGAGCAGGACGAACAGCGGGGTATAGCCGCCGATATGCAGAAAGCCGAATGCCATCGGCGCCTGGCCCAGCACCACAAACACGCCGGCCGAACCGATCATGATGATCCCGAAACCGGCAGTCAGCAGGTGGCCCCGGTCGATCTGCCGGTACATCGGCTCCCTGCGGCTCAATTCGTCGAGCAGGACCAGCATCACCAGGTTGAAGGTGCAGCTTCCCAGCGCGTCGCCGACGGCAATGTTCGGCGCGTCCGCGACCGACACCGCGCTGACGCCGGTGAACAATTCGGGCAGGGACGTCGCCGCTGCCAGCAAGACAAGCCCGGTCCAGGATCGCGACAGGCCCGTCAGCCGCGCGATGGTGTCGCCGTGTTTTGCCAGCCTGGGACCGGCGAAGCCGATGAGCGCCGCGCAGAGCGCGAATTCCAGCCAGGGCAGGATCGCGGTTGACATGGGCCAGACCCGAATTCGCGCATGAGGAGTTGTCGAAAAACGAAGCAAAGAACAGGCATATGCATGTGGCCTTGATCGGGATCAACGCAGGCCGTCATTTTGCCCGAAAATATCATGCGGTTGTGCCTTGCGACACCGTCTCCCGGAGAGTTGCGATGAAAGCGGCCGATGTGATGACGCGCGATGTAATATCGGTGAGCCCCGAAGCGGAGCTCGGCGATGCAATCGAGTTAATGCTGGCCCATCGGGTTAGCGGGCTTCCGGTCGTCACCCCGGACGGCACGCTCTACGGCATGCTGACTGAGGGCGACCTGCTGCGCCGCAAGGAACTGGGGACCCAGCCGCGGTCCCGCCGATGGATCGCGTTTCTACTCGATCCCGCCAGACTGGCGACCGATTATGCCCGTGCGCGCGGCCGCAAGGTGCGCGATGTCATGACCCAGCTTGTCGTGACGGTCGACCAGGACGATCCCTTGGAAGACGTCATCGAGAAAATGCAGACTTATCACGTCAAGCGCCTGCCGGTCCTTGGAGATGGGCGAATTGCGGGGATCATCAGCCGGGCGGATGTTGTACGCGCCTTGAGCCCGCGCATCGCCGGCCGACCCGTGCCCGGCAAATCCGACAGGGCCATTCACAGGATGCTGGGCAGCGCGCTGCAGGAACTGCCATGGCAGCAGCATCTGCCTCGGTTCGAGGTGAAGGACGGCGTGGTGGAGCTTTACTGGTTCGGCGATTCTTTCGACTGGGAAAGGAAGGCCGCCCGCGTGGCGGCGGAGGGGCAGCCGGGCGTGGTGGACGTGCGCGAGCATGTCCTGGGGCCCTGACCTTGGCGCGGCCAAATTAGAAGCCCCCGCGCCAGGAGACACGGGGGCTTCACTTGACGGCATGGGGTCCTATGGGGAGGGGCAGACCACGGACCTCAGGCCCCAAGATTTCTCAGATCACAGGCGGACCACGCCCATGAAGGCGCCGGTCCACGGATCGATCCTGACCAGCACGATACGGCCGAAGCGGTCATGGGTGCGCACCACATAGCGGCCGTGCAGGAAATAGGGCTCGCCGATCATCCGGTAGTGGTTCGACCACAGGATGCGATTGACGCGGGCGTGGTCGACATAGCGGCGGTGCATGTCGTGCCGGTCGATGCGACGATCGATGCGGTCGATCCGGTGGTCGAGGCGGGCGTCGCGGCGCTCCAGCCGGTTCTCGACGCGGTTCAGATGCCGATCATAGGGATCGGCGCCGGCGGAGAGGGTCCCCGCCGCAGTGATCACCGCCAATGCGGCTGCCGCCAGGGCTGTTTTCGTGTTAAACATGACCGTCTCCTTTCATTCGGTTAGGACCGGGCGAACCCGTCCATGGCCCGAACGTTAGCCCTGGAAGCCTGAACCCGATCTGGACGGCGTGTTCATTGGGGGTTCATCTGGCCGGCACTAGAAGAAGTCATGCGCAGCGGCTTTTTTTCCGCACTTTTCCTCGCCTTCCTGACCAGCGCGGCGGCAACGCCGGCGCTGGCGCAGCGCCATGACCAGGACGGCATCCAGCCCCTGGACCGCCTGTTGCCGGAGATCCGCCGCCAGCATCCCGGCGACTTCTATGATGCCGAAGGACCGACCTTCGGACCCAATGGCGATCCCCATTATCACCTGAAATGGATGACCCCCGACGGGCGGGTGATCTGGTACGACGCCGACGCGCGCAGCGGACGGGTGCTGCGCTCCTCGCCGGGACGCGACAGATTCGACGGCGCGCGCGGGCGCCAGCGTTTTCGCGGGGTCCCGCCCGACTATCAGGAATTCGGCAGCCCCGGGGCGCGCGATCCGTATGAGGACCGCTATCGCAGCCGCTTCGGCGGAAGCTTCGAATCGCGGCAAGGTATTGACCGGGGTGGCTTTGACAGGCGCGGCCCCCGCTGGGACGGTCCACGCGGCGGCGGTTTCGACCGTCGTGAAGGACGCGGACGGCGCCACTAGGGAGAGACGGCATGCGCATTCTTCTGGTGGAAGACGACAAGGACCTGCAGCGGCTTCTGAAGAAGGCGCTGAACGATGCGGGCTATGTGGTCGACAGCGCCGAGGATGGCGAGGAAGGCCATTTCCTGGGCGACACCGAACCCTATGATGCGGTCATCCTGGACCTGGGGCTGCCCAAGATGGACGGCGTCACCGTGCTGGAGAAATGGCGCAAGTCGGGCAGGAGCTTTCCGGTACTCATCCTGACCGCGCGCGACCGCTGGAGCGACAAGGTGGCGGGCTTCGATGCCGGCGCCGACGACTATCTGGCCAAGCCGTTCTATACCGAGGAGCTGCTGGCGCGGCTGCGCGCGCTTCTGCGCCGGGCGGCGGGCCTGGCCACCGCCGATATCGAGATCGGGCCGCTGCACATCGACACCCGTGCATCGCGCGTCACCTATGACGGCAATCCCGTCAAGCTCACCAGTCAGGAATACCGGCTTTTGGCCTATCTGGCGCATCATCGCGGCAAGGTGGTGTCGCGCACCGAACTGGTGGAGCATCTGTACGACCAGGATTTCGACCGCGATTCCAACACGATCGAGGTCTTCATCGGACGCCTGCGCAAGAAGATCGACGCAGGAATGATCCAGACGGTGCGCGGGCTTGGCTATTCTCTCGAAGATCCGAAGCTGGGCGGCGCGGCCTAGGCTGCGGTCGCTTTCCGCCCGCCTGATAGCGGCGGCGGCGATCTGGACCATGCTGGGCCTGGCGGTCGGCGGCGTGGTGCTGTCGGCTGCCTTTCGCGCGGCGGCGCTGGAGAATTTCGACGCCGGGCTGGAAGCGGACATGGACGGGCTGATCGCCGCCGCCGAGCCCGACCCGGAGGGCGGGCTGATCCTGCAGGACCGCTTCCTCAATCACCGCTTCGACCGCGTCTATTCGGGCCTCTACTACCAGATCAAGCCGTCGCATGGCGGCCAGGGCCAGATCTCGCGCTCGCTGTTCGACCGCACCATAGAGCCCGCCGATACCAGCACCAAAGGCACGCTGCGCTGGGGCACTGCCGAAGGGCCGGACGGTCAGAGGCTGCGCGTCGTCTCGCGGCGGGTGGAATTTCCCATCGCCGCCACCGATACGCCCACGGACACAACCAGCTATACCTTCATGGTGGCGGGCGCGCTGTCGGATGTCGACCGCCAGACGGCGGAATTCACCTCCACGCTCGTCTGGTCCTTCCTGCTGCTGGGGTTGGGGCTGGTGGCCGCGATCCTGGTGCAGGTGCGCATCGGACTTCAGCCCCTGCGCCGCGTCAGCGTGGCGCTGGCGCGCATCCGGGACGGGGAGGCGCGGCGGCTGGAAGGCGACTTTCCCTCCGAGATACTGCCCCTGGCCGGCGAGCTGAATTCGCTGATCCAGCACAGCGAGGAAGTGGTGGGCCGGGCGCGCACCCATGTCTCCAACCTGGCGCATTTTCTCAAGACGCCGCTGTCGGTGCTGGCGGCGGAAGCCGAGAGTCAGCCCGGGCCCCTGGCCGATGCGGTCAGGAAGCAGGTCTTCTCCATGCGCCGGCAGGTCGATCACTATCTGAGCCGCGCGCGCGCCGCCGGCAGCATGGACGTCCTGGGAAACCGCACCCAGGTCAGCGAGGTGCTGGATGACCTGGCGCGGGTGATCGCGCGCATCCATGCCGCGCGCGCCATCGCCGTCGACGCCGAATGCGACGACGCCATCTATTTCCGCGGTGAGCGCCAGGACCTTGAGGAAATGGCCGGCAACCTGATTGACAATGCCTGCAAATGGGCGGCGTCGCGGGTCCGGGTGCGCTGCCACAAGCACGGTGCGCGGCTGACCATCATCATCGAGGATGACGGCGCGGGTCTGACGGAACAGGAACGCGCCCAGGTCGGCGAGCGGGGCGAGCGGCTGGACGAGAATGTGCCGGGATCGGGCCTGGGCCTGGCCATCGTGCGCGATATTTCCAAGCTTTACGGCGGTTTTTTCACCCTGGACACCAGTCCCCTGGGCGGGGTGATGGCACGGCTGGAGCTGCCCGCGATTCAGTAAGCGGAAATACGGCGTTAACGCTGACCCCCTATGTTGGCGGGCGCATATTCAGGGATACGCGCCGCGATGGCCATGCTTCCGGCCGACAAGACGGGATTGCTGAAGGCGTTTCTGGGGGGACTGCCCGGGCACGTCGCGGCCCGTCTGGCCATGGCGGTCGAGGTCGACCGGATGATGGACGGCCATGCCCTGCCGCATGCGGAGATCCTGGCAAGCCTTCGGCCCGCGCTGCGCCAGGAGCTTCGCTACAAACGCCCGCCCACGCCGCTGCGCCTGTTCTGCCGCCCCTTCGAGGACATACTGACGTCCGTGCCGCGCAAGGCCAAACAGAAGGCCGACATCGCGCGCTCGACGCTGGAACCGGTGTGGAACTGGATCGCCGGCATCCTGCTGCCGGACCAGGCGTCGGCCTTTGTGCACGAGAGCCGCGCGCTGGTGGTGGCACAAAAGCTGGACGCCGCCATGGAGCGTACCGCCCGGTTCTGGCCCCTCGCCGCGAAGGCGATGCAGGACGCGCTGGGCGATGCGAACAACCGCAAGGCGATGGAGGATCTGCTGGGCGGTCCGATGGCGGTGGCCGATGCCAGGGAGATGGCACTGCTGCTGTCTGCGGGCCGCACCATGCTGAAGCTGCAGGACATTCTGCCCGCGCCGGTGCCCAGCCTGACCGAGCCGCTTCTGTGGGAGCTGCGCGCCGTCTATGACGAACTGGTGCAAAGCCAGCCCGATGTCGCCCCCTACGTCGCGGTTGTGGCGATGAACCGGCTGGCGCGCCCCTGCGAGGCGCTGCGCCTGCCCTTGCATGTGACGCGCCACACCGACGACACGCTGATCTCCAAGACCGACATGGGCCTGGTCGGCGAAATCCTGTTCGCGCGCATGGAAGCGCTGAAGAACGCCATACAGGCGACGCGCCATCCGCTGTTCGATGCGGACATGCTGGCCGAGCAGGTCAAGAGCTTCAGCGACCTGTCCAGCGGCATCACCAAGGAGATTGAACTCAAGCGCGATGGCGACTGGGGCAGGCGTCTGCTGGCCGACCGCGCCAGCATCGGCAAGGCGATGGACAGCTTCATGGAGCGGGCGCCGCGCGAAGTGCTGGCGGCGCTGCCGCTGGTCAAGGCCTCCGGTCCCAAATCGGCCGATTTTTCACGCCCCGTTTCCGAGGAAAAGCATGAGATGGCGCTGCGCTATGCCCGGCTGGTGTCGGTGTGCCGCAATTTCGCCTCCGCCGCCTCCTTCGCCGCAAGGCAGAAGGCGGCCCAGGACGAGATCGGCAACGAAGTGCGCCGCTATGTCGAGGATGTGATCCGGGCGATGCGCGACCCCGGCCGTTCCACAATGGCGGTGGTGCAGGCGCAGTTCGAGCTGTGCGTCCAGCTGGTGGCCATGCTGTTCAGCGCCGAGGAAGCCGAGTTGCTGAAGCGAAGAGGCCGCGCCGCGCAGGTGGCAGCCTGAATCCCCATGGGTTCAGGCGCGGCCTCTGATTATTCCACGGGCGATTATTCGATGAGCGGTTTCCCCGCCGGGGCCGCGCGGCGCAGAACTCCAAGCCTCCCCCCGCGAAGCTGAACGCCGGCTGAACGGAACCGGCGACGAAGGCGAATTTACTTATATGTTTCCTTTGACATTGAACCGGGTGGGGCATTTCCTACTTGCGAGTGAGAGGGCCTTATGGAGAAACCCCGAATGTTCCGTACACCGCTTTTGGCCGCGATGGCGGCCGTGTTGTTGAGCGGCACCGCTTTCGCCCAGCCCGCCAGTTCCCCGCCGCGCGATCTGTCCGATAGCGCGCGCCCGGCGCCCGGCTATGACAATGCGGACGACAGTGGGCCGCCGGACGCCGGCCCCGACGGCGACCGCGCGCCGCCGCCCGATTCCCGCTCCTATGATCGCCAGGCGCCGCCGCCGCGCACCGCGCAGGATGAACGCTCCCGCGACCTTTTCTGCCGCCGCGATGCCGCGGCGCGCACAGGCTATGTGACCCCGCATGAAGCGGCCCGCGACGAGCAGACGCGCGGCACCATCGGCGGCACGCTGGGCGGCGCGGCGCTGGGCGCGATCATCGGCGGCGCAGCGGGCAACGCCGGAACCGGTGCGGCGATCGGCGCGGGCGCGGGCCTTCTGGCCGGCACGGCCGTCGGTTCCAGCAACGCGCGTGAGGCCGCCGCCGATGTGCGGGCGGCCTACGGCCGCGCCTATTGGGACTGCATGCACGAGGCGGGCACGGTTACGGCTGCGGCCGGTGCGGGTTACGACTATGACGATGTGCCGCCCCCGCCGCCGCCGGCCTATGGCTATGGTCCTCCGCCGCCCGCCTATTACTACGGGGCGCCGTATGGTTATGGCTATCCCTATTACCCCTATTATTACGGGCCTTCCGTGGGCTTCAGCTTCGGCTTTGGCGGCGGGCGCCACTGGGGTGGCGGCCGCGGCTGGCACCACGGGCACAGATAGGAACCGCTCGCAGCCTGACGGGCTGGGACTTTGAATCGCGGGCGGCCGGGCTGTATGGTCCGGCCGCTTTTCGTTTAAGGTTGCCTCATGCCGACGCTTGAAAAGGCCGCAATGGCCAGGTCCAATCCCGCCAGGCTCAATCCGCTCCAGCTCAGGACGCTGGTCTTGCTGCAGGCGATCGCGCAGCTTCCCGATGCCGCGCGCCTGACCCCGGACGGCGATACCGCGATCCTGGCCTTTCCCCACGCCCATGGCGATCACTTCCATCTGGGCGACGCCACGGTGCTGGGCCGCGACGCCACGGGCCTCGAGAACCAGAATGTGTGGAACGCGCTGGCGCGCAAGGGCCTGATAAAATGCGAATGGCCCCAACAGATCGCGCTGACCCCTGAGGGGCTGGCCTATGATACCGGCATCGCCGACCAGGTCCTGCACAAGGGCGGGCATCATTAGATGACCGCGAAGAAGAAGCGCCGTCTTGCCTTTGCCGCCGCGCTGGTTGCGGCGGGCGGTCTTGTGGCGGCGGTCATCATCTGGCAGCTGGGCCAGAACACCATGTATTTCCGCAGTCCGTCGGACGTGGCCTCGGGCCAGGTCGGCAAGGGCGTGGCATTCCGTCTGGGCGGGCTGGTGGCCAATGGCAGTGTCCATCATGGCGCGGGCGCGGACGTGCGTTTCACCGTCACCGACGGCAAGAGCCATGTGCAGGTGGATTATCGCGGCGTGCTGCCGGCGCTGTTCCGCGAGGGCCAGGGCGTGGTGGCGCTCGGTTCGCTGGATTCGGGCGGCACCTTTTCGGCCAGCGAAGTTCTGGCCAAGCATGACGAGAAATACATGCCGCCGGAGGTGGTGGATTCGCTCAAGCGCGCAGGGCGCTGGAAGGAAGGCGGCACATGACGGGCGACCGGAATGACGGGTGAACTCGGCCAGCTGGCGCTGTGCTTCGCCCTGGCGCTGTCGCTGGTGATGGCGGGTGCCGGGCTTTACGGCGCGCGCGCAAATGCGGCGGCGGCGCGTGGCGTCGCCTCCAGCGCGGCACTGGGCATGCTGGTGTTCGTGGCCCTGGCCTTCGGCGCGCTGACCTATGGCTTCATCGTGTCGGATTTTTCCATCGCCGACGTCGCCAACAATTCCAGCACCCTCAAGCCCCTGGTCTACAAGATCAGCGGCGTATGGGGAAACCATGAAGGTTCCATGCTGCTGTGGGTGCTGGTGCTCAGCGTTTATGCCGGGCTGGTGGCGTTGATGCAGCGCGGGGGCGCGCGGTTGACCAGCGCGGCGCTGGGCGTGCAGGGGCTTCTGGCGGCGGCATTCCTGCTGTTCATTCTCTTTACCTCCAATCCTTTCCTGCGGCTGGACCCGGCACCGTTCGAGGGCGCGGGGCTGAACCCGCTGCTGCAGGATCCAGGCCTGGCGATGCATCCGCCCATGCTCTATGCGGGCTATGTGGGCCTGTCGGCGTCATTCTCGTATGCCGCGGCGGCGATGATGGTGGGCGAGGCGGGCTGGGTGCGCGCGGCGCGGCCCTTCATGCTGATTGCCTGGATCGCGCTGACCTGCGGTATCGCCCTGGGTTCCTGGTGGGCTTATTACGAGCTGGGATGGGGCGGCTTCTGGTTCTGGGACCCGGTGGAGAACGCCTCGCTGATGCCCTGGCTGATCGCCACGGCGCTGCTGCATTCGGCGCTGGCGACCGAGAAGAGCGGCGCCTTTCGCACCTGGACGCTGCTTCTGGCCATCGCCGGCTTTTCGCTGTCGCTGATCGGCACTTTCCTGGTGCGTTCGGGCGTGCTGTCGAGCGTGCATGCTTTCGCATCCGACCCCACGCGCGGTTTCTTCATCATGGTGCTGATCGCGCTGGCCATTGGCGGGGCGCTGGCGCTGTTTGCCTGGCGCGCGCCCACCCTTGAAGGCGGGGCGGCATTCGAGCCGGTGAGCCGCGAGACAACGCTGCTGCTGAACAATGTCTTCCTTGTGGCAGCCTGTGCCTGTGTCTTCGTCGGCACGCTTTATCCGCTGGTGCTGGATGCGCTGAACGGGACCAAGATTTCGGTGGGTCCGCCCTATTTCGCCATCACCTTCGCGCCCATCTTCTTCGCGCTGCTGATTCTGGTGCCGCTGGGTCCGCGGCTGAACTGGCGGCGGGGCGATCTGCGGGAGGCGTTGCGTTCGCTCTATCCCGCCATGGGCATCGCCCTGGTGGCGGGTCTTGCCGTGCTGGCCATCGTGTCCCCGCGCAGCGTAACGGCATTCGGCGCCTTTGCCGTGGCCGGCTGGCTGATTGTCGCCAGCATGATCGATATCAAGAAGCGCAAAGGCGCGCGCGCCGCCGCCTTTGCCTCGGCATTGGCGCATGCCGGGCTCGGCGTGACGCTGATGGGCGTGGCCGGCACGACGCTGTGGCGCAGCGAGGCGCTTGAGGTGCTGGCGCCCGGCCAGACGATGACCGTGGGCCCCTATACGCTGCGCTTCGACGGGGTGACCAATGTCCAGGGCCCCAACTATAACGCACAGCGCGCGCATATCGCGCTTATGGATGGCGGCAAGGTCAGCGCGATGCTGGAGCCCGAGCACCGCATGTATTCCGAGGAAGGCCAGGACGTTTCCGACACCTCCATCCGCACCACCGGCTTTCGCGATCTCTATCTGGCGCTGGGCGACGACCGCGGCCAGGGCCGCTTTACCATTCGCGCCTATGTCTCGCCGCTGGCGCCCTTCATCTGGCTGGGCGGCCTGGTGATGGCGCTGGGCGGAATGCTGTCGCTGTGGGGGCGGCTGCGTGTGAAGGCGCCCGAACCGGAAAAAGCGGCGCCCGCCCAGGCGATGGCGGCCGAATGATGCGGCGCCCCGGATGAGGAAGCTGGCGCTCTGCCTGTATCTGTTGTTCGCGGCGGTTCCGGCGCTGGCCCAGGCGCCGCTGCCGCCTGAAACCCCCAGCTTCGCCGATCCGGCGCTGGAAGCGCGGGCGCGACACCTGCAGCGGCAACTGCGCTGCCTGGTCTGCCAGGGCGAAAGTATTGACGAGTCCGGCTCGCCCTTCGCGGCCGATGTGCGCCGGCTGGTGCGCCGCCAGATCGCCGATGGAAAGAGCGATCAGCAGATCGAGGATTTCCTGGTCGCGCGCTATGGCGACTTCATCCTGATGAAGCCGCCGCTCCAGGCCGATACCTGGCTTTTGTGGCTGGCGCCCTTCCTAGTGCTGGTCGCCGGGGGTGCGATTGCCGGGATTGCCATTCGGCGGGCGCAGCAGCGGGCGACAAGCTCCTGATTCTCCCCGGTTTTTCCGGCCTCTTGAAAATTACGTGGCTTTAACGATCTGGATAAGAACCAGAAATGTAAATGGCCTATACCAAACCCGGCTGGGCGCAACCTACCGGCCTCAAGGAGCTCTGCATGACCGACAAACCCACCAATCCGCTGAATTCCGCTCTTTCGGGCCTGAAGCAGCACTTCAGGCACGGTCGGCGCCACGGCCGTGCCCTGGCCATGGGCAGCGCTGCCGCGATCGTTGTGGTCGGCCTTGGCGCTTTCGGCTTTCTGCCACCGGTCCGGCACGTCCAGACCGCAGGCACGCCGATCCTGATCGCGGCCAACCAGAACAATCGCAGCACCCCGCGCATGCTGGAATCCAGCGCGCCCTTCAGCTTCGCCGACCTGGTCGAGCGGGTGTCGCCGGCAGTGGTGTCGATCACCTCCGAGACCACGACCACCGACGGCGACGTCTCCGACAATATCCCCGAACAGTTCCGTGACCTGTTCCAGCAATTCGGCCAGCGCCAGCCGCAGCCGCACAAGGCCCTGTCGGCCGGCAGCGGCTTCATCATCGACAAGTCCGGCTTCATCGTCACCAACAACCACGTGGTCGATGCCAGCAAGAAGATCACCGTCAAGCTGCAGGACGGCCGCACTTTCACCGCCAAGCTGATCGGCACCGATCCGGCCACCGACGTGGCGCTGCTGAAGGTCAACAGCGACAAGCCGCTGCCGTCGGTCGAGTTCGGAAACGACAAGAATCTGCGCGTTGGCGACTGGGTGGTGGCCGTGGGCAATCCCTTCGGCCTGTCCAACAGTGTGACGGCGGGCATCGTTTCTTCGCTGGGCCGCGACATCGAATCCACCCAGCCCTATACCAACTTCATCCAGATCGACGCCCCCATCAACCGGGGCAATTCGGGCGGCCCCACCTTCGACCTGCGCGGACAGGTGGTGGGCATGAACTCGATGATCTTCTCGCCCTCGGGCGGCAGTGTGGGCATCGGCTTTGCCATTCCCGCCAGCGTGATCCATGACGTGGTGGCGCAACTGAAGGCCACCGGCCATGTCACCCGCGGCTGGCTGGGCGTGTCGATCCAGTCGGTGACGCCCGACATCGCCTCGTCGCTGGGGCTGAAGGACAACAAGGGCGCACTGGTCGCCGAGGTGGTGCCCGGCGGCCCCGCCGCCAAGTCGGGGTTCCAGCAAGGCGACATCGTCACCTCGATCGACGGCCAGGCGGTGGACGATTCGCGCGACCTGACCCAGAAAGTCGCGCTCGTCCAGGCCGGCAAGAGCGCCACCTTCTCCGTCATCCGCAACGGCAAGCCGATGGAGCTGAAGGTCACGATCGGCACCCGGCCGGACGAGAAGCTGGCCTCCAACGCGCCGGGCGGCAGCTTCACGCCTTCCAGCGCCGACTCGGCTGGCCTTGGCCTGTCGTCGCTGACCCCGGAAGCCAAGCGCATGTACAATCTGAGCGATGACGTCAATTCCGGCGTCGTCATCACCAAGGTCGATCCCGACAGCGATGCCGCCGACAAGGGGCTGCAGCCGGGCGATGTGGTGTTGAAGATCAACAATCGCGCGGTCAAGTCGCCGGCGGATTTCCAGTCCGGCGTGGCCGAGGCCCAGAAGGGCGGCCGCAAGAGTGTCCTGCTGCTGGTGGCGCGCTCTCAGGGCGGCACCGGCTTTGTCGCCATCGACATCGACAAGACCTGATCCAAGAAGGGCGCGCGGACATCCCGCGCGCCCTTCGGCTGTTTGAGCAATTCTGCAATCATCATTCGGGAGCATGCATGCGGATTCTGGTTATCGAAGACGATCTGGAGGCTCAGCGTTATCTGGTGCAGGGACTGAAGGAATCGGGCCATGTCGTGGACGACGCCGCCGACGGGGAGATCGGCTTGAACCTGGCCCTGTCACGGCCCTATGACGTGGCGATCGTGGACCGGATGCTGCCCAGGAAGGATGGGCTGGGCGTGGTGGCCGAGATGCGCGAGCATGGCAACCAGATTCCGGTGCTGTTCCTGTCGGCGCTCTCGGAAGTGGACGACCGGGTCAAGGGCCTGAAGGCGGGGGGCGACGACTACCTCACCAAGCCTTACGCCTTTGTCGAGCTTCTGGCGCGCATCGACGCGCTGATGCGCCGGCGCATGCCGGCCGGCGTCAAGACCCGGCTGGATGTGGGCGATTTGGAGCTGGATCTGCTGACCCGCGGGGCCAAGCGCAGCGGCACCGAGATCGAGCTGCAGCCGCGCGAATTCCGCCTGCTGGAATACCTGATGCGCCATGCCGGCCAGGTTGTGACCCGCACCATGCTGCTGGAAAGCGTGTGGGAATATCATTTCGATCCCCAGACCAATGTGATCGATGTGCATATCTCGCGGCTGCGCGCCAAGATCGACAAGGGCTTCGAGGTGCCCTTGCTGCATACGGTTCGCGGCGCCGGCTACATGATCCGCGCGCATTGACGCGGGTGGGCGATGGCGGCGAAGGCAAGCCAATCCCTTCTTCGGACGCAGGCCTTTCGCATCGTGCTGGTCTATGCGCTGCTGTTCGCCTTTTCAACGGCGGCGCTGCTGGCCTTCACCTACTGGAACACGCGGCGCACGCTGGACGCCCAGACCGACCAGATCATCGAGGCCGAGATCGCCGGCCTGTCGGATGTCTATCAGCATCTGGGCCTGAGGGGCCTGGCCGAAACGGTGCGCGAACGTTCCCAGCATAGCAACCAGGCCCTGTATCTGCTTTCGGATGGCCTGCGCCACATCATCGCCGGAAACCTCGATACCTGGCCGCGAACCGTGGCGACGCCGGGCAACTTCGTCGAGTTCGATTATGAACGTCCGGTGGACGGCAAACTCGAATCGCGGCGCGCGCGCGGGCGCATGTTCGCGCTGACCGGTGATTTCGTGCTCCTGGTCGCGCAGGACGTGCACGAACGCTACCTGACCCAGCGCATGTTCACCACCACGTTGCCCTGGACGGCGGCGCTGATCCTGGTCCTGGGCCTTCTGGGCGGGGCACTGATGAGCCGCAACATGCTGCGCCGCCTGGACAGCATCAACAAGACCAGCGGTGAAATCATCGCCGGCGATCTTTCCCGCCGCGTGCCGCTGGTCGGATCGGGCGACGAGTTCGATACCCTGGCCGAAAATCTCAACCGCATGCTGGACCGCATCGAGCGGCTGATGAAGGGCCTGCGCGAGGTGACCGACAGTGTGGCCCATGATCTGCGCACGCCGCTCAATCGCCTGCGCAACCGGCTGGAGGAGATGGCCTCCCGCCTCAATGCCGCCGGCAGCAACGCCGAGGAGATCGAGCGGGCCATCGGCGAGGCCGACAAGCTGATCGGCACCTTCAACGCCTTGCTGCTGATCGCCGAAACCGACGCCGGCACCACCCGCGTCGGCATGACCACGCTGGACCTTGCATCGGTGGTCGCCGATGTCGTCGAGCTCTACGAGCCGCTGGCCGAGGAGCGCCATATCAGCCTGGTGATGCCGCCGCCGGCACGCATCTGGATCGAAGGCAATCGCAGCCTGATCGCCCAGGCCCTGGCCAATCTGGTGGACAATGCCATCAAATATACGCCCGAAGCCGGGCAGGTGATGATCACCATCGCCGGCAGCGATGCGGGCGTCGATGTGGCCGTGGCCGACAGCGGCCCCGGCATTCCCGCCGAGGACCGCGCCCGTGTGGTGGAGCGCTTTGTGCGGCTGGAGGCCAGCCGCAATTCCCCCGGCACCGGCCTGGGGCTGTCGCTTGTGGCGGCGGTAGCCCATTTCCACAACGCCCAACTGCTGCTTACGGACAATGCGCCCCGCGGCCTGAAGGCGGTGCTGCGGTTTTCGCCGGGCGCCCTGCGCGCCATGCCTCTGAAAAGCGCTGCGGAGTAGTCTAGACTGCCCGGATGCTTCGCATCCCGCCGCGTCCCTTCGACCCCGCCCGTGCCGCCCGCATTCACGAAGCCCTGGCCGAACGGGGGTTTCATTCCGCCGATCCCCTGCTGGACGCGGTATTCGGCAATTCACCCTTCCTTGGCCGCCTGGCGGTGCGTGAGCACGGCGCGCTGGCCGAATATCTGGCGGCGGGGCCGCTGACGGTGCTGAATGCCGCGATCCAGCACGCCCACGGCGCGGCGCGGGCGCAGGACGAAGCCGAAGCCATGACGCTGTTGCGGGTGGCGCGGCGGCGCGCGGCGCTGGCCATCGCCATGGCCGACATTTCCGGGGCGTGGGATGTAAACCAGGTCACCGCCGAGCTGACCCGCTTCGCCGATGCCTGTGTGGGCGCGGCGTTGCGCTTCATGCTGCGGCAGGCGGCCGCCATGTCCGGCCGGGACGAGGTGGCGGAAGAGGACAGCGGGCTGACCGTGCTGGCGATGGGCAAATTCGGTGCCCATGAGCTGAACTATTCCAGCGACATAGACCTGATCGTCTTTTATGACGCCGGGACTTTCCCTTTTGCCAAGCGCGGTGACATGCGCGGGGCGGCCGTCGATATCGTGCGCGGGCTGGTGCGGCTGCTGGCCGAAGTCACGACCGACGGCTATGTCTTTCGCGTCGACCTCAGGCTTCGCCCCGATGCGGGGGCGACCCAGATCGCCATCTCCACCGATGCGGCGCTCGATTACTATGAGGGCATGGGCCAGAACTGGGAACGCGCCGCCATGATCAAGGCGCGCCCCTGCGCCGGCGATCCGACGACCGGCGCGCAATTCCTGAAGGCCATCACGCCCTTTGTCTGGCGGCGCTATCTGGACTTCGCCGCCATCGAGGACATCCATTCCATCAAGCGGCAGATCCACGCTCACGCCGGTCATGGCGACATCAAGGTGGCCGGGCACAATATCAAGCTGGGGCGCGGCGGTATTCGCGAGATCGAATTCTTCGCCCAGACCCAGCAGCTGATCCTGGGCGGGCGCCATCCGGCGTTGCGTGTGCCCTCCACGCAAGGGGCGCTGACCGCGCTGGCCAGGGAAGGCCGGGTGACTCAGAAGACCGCCGACGAGCTGGCGCGCGACTACCGCACCCTGCGCATGCTGGAGCACCGGTTGCAGATGGTGGAGGATCAGCAGACCCACAGCCTGCCCGCCACGCCGGAAGGGCTGGCGCACATCGCCTGCTTCATGGGCCATGACGGGGTGGACGATTTCCGCGATGCGCTGACCGCGACGCTGGAAAATGTGCAGGGCCATTATGCCCGCCTGTTCGAAAGCGCGCCCGAACTGTCGGATACGCGCGGCAGCCTGGTCTTCACGGGGGTGGAGGATGACCCCGAGACCCTGGAAACCATCACCGCCATGGGTTTTCGCGATGCCCGGCATATCAGCGGCGCGATCCGTGGCTGGCATCATGGCCGCATTCCCGCCATGCGATCGGCACGGGCACGCGAGCTTCTGACGCGGCTGATTCCGGCGATCCTGAAGGCGCTGGCAGCAACGGCGGGACCGGACATCGCCTTTGCCCAGTTCGACCGCTTTCTTTCCAGCCTGCCGTCCGGGGTGCAGCTTTTTTCGCTGTTCCAGGCCCGCCCGCAGTTCCTGGAGCTTCTGGCGCGCATCGTGGGATCGGCGCCGCGGCTTGCCGCGCATCTGGCGCGCAATCCCGCCACGCTGGATGCGCTGCTGGACGCGGAATTCCTGATCACGCTGCCGGATCGGACCGAGCTGCAAGCGGCACTCCTGCGCCAGATCCCGGACCAGCAGGTCACCCGCAGCTATGAGGATGTTCTGGACGGCACCCGCCGCTTCGCGCGCGAGGCGATCTTCCGCGTCGGCGTTCAGATCGTGGAAGGCACGGCGCGCGCCGAACATGCGGGCCCCGCCCTGGCCAACATCGCCGAGACCGTGATCACCGAGCTTCTGCCCAGGGTGGAAGATGAACTGGCGCGTGGCGCGGGCCGGGTGCCCGGCGGCGGCTTTGCCGTGGTGGCGATGGGCAAGCTGGGCGGCAGGGAGATGACGGCCAGCTCGGACCTGGACCTGGTGTTTGTCTATGACATGCCGGAAGGGGTGGAAGGCTCCGATGGGCCAAGACCGCTGGCGCCGACCACCTGGTATGCGCGGCTGGCGCAACGCTTCATCTCCGCACTCACCACGCCGACGGCGGCGGGCACATTGTATGAAGTGGACATGCGGCTGCGGCCGACCGGCAACAAGGGGCCGGTGGCGGTGAGCCTGAAAAGCTTCGCCGCCTATCACGCCAGCGAAAGCTGGACCTGGGAACATATGGCGCTAACGCGGGCACGGCTGGTGGCGGGACCGGAAATGTTGAAGACCCGCGTGGCCGCCGAGATCCGCCGCAGGCTGACGGAGCCGCGACCGGCCGAGGACATCCTGCGCGATGCCCGCGACATGCGCGCGCGCATGGCAGAGACTTTTCCCGGCAAGAATCCCTTCGACCTGAAATATGCGCCGGGCGGGCTGGTGGACCTGGAGTTCATCGCCCAGGCGCTGCAGCTTGTGCATGCGCAAGGCGCCCCGGAGATACTGGATACAAATACCGTCGCGGCGCTCCACAATCTGGGCGGGGCGGGTTTTCTGTCCGAGGAGGATTTGCACGCGCTGGTGGCGTCGGCGCGCCTGCAGCACGCGCTGACCCAGGCGCTGCGCATCGCGCTGGACGAAACGCCCAATATCGAGGAGGCGACGCCGGGGCTGAAGGCGCTTCTGACCCGCGCCGCCGAGATGGGCAGCTTTGCCCAGCTTCAGGCGCGGCTGGCGCAGCTTCAGGGCCAGACGCGGGCGATCTTCGCGCGCGTCATGAATCCCTAAAGACCGCGCAACTCGCGCAGCGCGATCTGCAGCATCGCCCGGCAATAGGCGACGTTGTAGGCCCATGACGCGGTGGGATTGGTGCCCTTGGGCAGCAGCTTGTCGATGTCCAGGCCGCGTGGATGTTCCGGGAAGATCAGGCGCCTGTAATTGTTCTTCACCAGAAGCCTGATCACCTCATACATGTCGTCGTCGCCATTGTCGGGGAAGACCTCGGTATAATCTTCGCGCGGCTTGCGCGTGACGACGTTGCGGAAATGCACCTGGCCGATGCGGTTGCGGCTTGCCAGCCAGTTGCCCACCGTCACCGGGTCTTCACCCAGTTCGCGGGTGACGCCGCAGTCCCAGGTCATGCAGTTGGATGGAGAATTCACCGTCTCCACCAGGCGCTTCCAGTCGGAGAAGCTGTTGAGGACCTGGGCCGAGCCGCGGCTCATCGGCGGCGGCGGATCGTTGGGATGCACGGAAAGAACGACATGGTTCTTCTCGGCCACCGGAACGACCGCCTTGAGGAAGTATGCGATGTTCTTCCAGGTATCCTCGTAACTCTGGGGGGGCTCGCCCGGCAGCGGAGGCAGCGTCTTCATCCGGGCGTAATTGAACTCGTCATAGACGGCGCCGCCACGGCCGGAAACGCTCCTGTACCCGTCGACCGCGCGGTGATTGTAGAAGTTCCATTCCACCACCGGGATGCCCAGCTTGCCGCAGTTGACGATGGTCTGCTTGATCTTTTCGATCTCGGCATCACGGCTGGGACCGCCGCGGACGATCTGGTCCATGTCCGGATCCATGCCGCCCTTGTAGGACCAGCGGATCATCATGATGCCGATATGCATGGCGTGCTTCTTCAGCGCGTCGACGCGCGGCTGCAGATAGTCCATGCCCCAGGGCTGGGCCGGCACGTTCTGAAGGTCGACCCAGTTGATGCCGATCTGCTTGATGCGGATCGCCTCCTGTTCGCTCAGGGCGTCGTCCATGTA
>Ga0209935_1001147_pt1 | contig 46847 bp, 56 predicted proteins | sample ThiBio_1000_plan_2_FD_183958 | JGI IMG/M metagenome (GOLD analysis project Ga0209935, IMG submission 183958) | Wastewater bioreactor microbial communities from Cape Town, South Africa - Thiocy_cont_1000_plan (SPAdes) | ecosystem: Engineered > Bioreactor > Thiocyanate-remediating >... | reverse complement strand
ACGACGCTCTGACGCAAAACCCCAGCAAGGCCAGCGGCGGCACTGTAGATCAGGCGATCTCTAGTCAACAATAACAATCACTTAGCAAACTTTTGGCTGTTTTTTACACGAATCCCTGCCGACCCTCCATTACAGGAAAAGGACTGAGGGGGGAAGTTGATGGACGAAAGGTAGCCATTGGTAATGCCAAGTTGTTTGAAAACGAAACCATTCCTGAAGTAATTCAGCAGCAGGAACTGCGCCTCCAGATGGAAGGAAAAACAATCATGCTGATCCAGATGGATGGCCAGTTCCTAGGGATCTTAGGTTTGGCGGATACACCGCGTATGGGAACCCGTGAGATGCTAGAGCACCTGTACCGTGCAGGTATTCGCAAGACCATCATGCTTACCGGAGACAATGAAACTGTGAGCCAAGCCATAGCCCGTGCGGTGGGACTGGACGAAGTAAAAGCGGGATTGCTGCCGGAAGACAAGCTCAGGGTCATGGAAGAACTCGTGCAGCGTTATGGACAAGTAGCCATGGTCGGCGATGGGGTCAATGATGCTCCTGCCATGGCGCGTGCGACTGTGGGCATTGCGATGGGTGGCGCTGGCACTGATGTGGCGCTGGAAACTGCGGATGTGGCACTGATGGCTGATGATCTGAGCAAGTTACCCTTTGCTGTGGCACTGAGTCACGCATCCAGGAGTGTTATTCGGCAAAACCTTGGAGTGTCATTGGGCGTGGTCGCATTGTTGATACCAGCTACCTTGCTGGGATGGGCCGGTATCGGCGTAGCGGTACTGATACACGAGGGCTCAACCCTACTGGTTGTGATTAACGCGTTACGTTTGCTGGCGTACAAGTCATGATTGTGCATCCATTCATCCATTGTTGCCAAGCTTGACCGTGTTTGGGAGAGATACATTCCTTGTCTTCTTATGGAATAACTGATGAATAATCCTGCAAGATACAAGGCCGCAATATTGCTGTCTGTGCTACTTATAGTACTCATCGCCTTGATCATGCCCGAACCGTCAGTGGATCGGCAAGCCTTCATCTCGTTATCAGGTTCATTTGCTTATGAACTGGGTAAGACGTATCAAATGGGAAAAAACTGTAAAAAAGAACTAAGTGATATCGACTCTTCCAAAGCCCGAGGGCTGTTCATCAAATATATGGATGAACTTGAGGTTCAACAGACGATGAATAATTACGAACAAGGCGTAAAAAGTAAGATCACAATGAATTGTGAGAAAAAAGAACTCAAGGCCTCCATACCTGCTCTCCATTCACAAATAGACAATTATTTTAAAGTTGCTGCCCCCTTCATGCGGTCCACTACTCAGTAACTGGTAAGTAAATTTTGACCTGCGCCCGCCTGCGGATCACGAGCGCCCTGGTCCAACGCGGCACAAACCTCTCCCAGCGTTATTTCTTCGCAGCTGCACAGGAGCGTGTCGACGATCACCAGAGGCCGTGCCGTCATGCTTCTACCCTCCAGGTTCCATTGCCTGACTGGGTATCGATACGCATTCCCATGCGTACTTCCGTCTGGCAGGTCCGGGCATTAGGATAGCGCCCCTTCCAGGCGACGATCCTCTCCTTTCGGAGCTTGAGCCCCATTTCCTTCCGCTGATGTAGGCGGCGCGAAATGTTTGGCTGAGGGCGGACTGTCCATGTGGCATGCTATGCCTCAATGACCGTGAAGCCCGTCTTGGCCACGGCTTCCTTGAGTTGCTCCTTTTGCACCTGGCCCGGGTCATACTGCACGTAAATATGTTTCTGTGACACCTTGGATTTAACCTCACGGACACCGGACAGCGCACTTAGAGCCGTGCTGACCTTCGTGGCACACCCTGAGCAAACCATATTCGGCACGAGCAGCTCCACATCCGCGAGCGGCCCGCTCTCGGCTATCTCTTCATGTTCCAGGTTCAATCTACGGAGGAGAAGCGTATTGAGCAGGATCGCAAAGATGCTCAAGATCATGATGGAAATAGCAAGAACCGGTGTGACGAGCCCCATGGCCGCGAGCATCATGCCAACTACGTTAAATATGACGGCGACCACTACGTTGCCTGTCAACGTGCGGTAGGCCGCCTTGCCGAGAATCAGCGCCCCTAGCACGTCGCTGAGCCTATCGCTCACGAGAATCACCCCGGCAGACTCAATGGCCACATCAGTGCCTGCCCCGATGGCGATGCCGACATCGGCTTGGGTCAGCGCAGGCGCGTCATTGATGCCGTCACCGACCATGGCTACCTTGCGGCCTTTCGCTTGCAGGTTCTCAATTGCGGCAATCTTGTCCTGCGGCAGCAGCTCGGCATGGACCTCGTCAATTCCGAGCTTGCGAGCGATGGCGCTGGCTACCGGCTGCGCATCACCGGTGAGCATCACCGTTTTTATCTGCCGTGCGCGGAGCTTCGCGATGAGATGCTCTGCGCCGCGCCGCGGCGTATCCTGCAAGGCAAATAATCCGACAGGTGTGCCGGCACGAGCCAAGACAACAATAGTCTTGCCTTCCGCCCCCAACGTCTCAATGCGAGTGCGGACTTCACCTGTGAAAGGTATTCCTCTCTCTTCGACAAAGGAGGGCTTGCCAGCAATGATTTCCTGCCCCCCTACAAAGGCGGAAACACCTTTGCCGGGAGTTGCCCGGAATCCTTCCGCAGCAACCGCTTGTGTTCCTTCACGCTTGGCATAGAAATGAACCGCCTGCCCAATGGGGTGTTCCGAAGGCCCTTCGGCTGCCTCGGCTAATGCAAGGAGCTCTGCCCGGTCAATGCCGAACGGCACCGCATCAGTAACTGTAGGCCGGCCATAGGTGAGCGTTCCGGTTTTGTCGAAGACAACGGTGTCGGTAATCGAAAGACCGTGAAACACCTCGCTTGCCTTGACCAGGAGACCGACAGAAATGCCCTTTCCGCCTGCAATGGCAGCGAGCATGGGTGTTGTAATACCAAGCGCACAGGGATAGCCCATGATGATGGTTGTCAGCAGCACTAGCGTAGCGCGTTGCAGGTCCCCCGTCGCCAGAAGCCATCCCGCAAAGGCCAGCCCGGCAATGATGAACACGACCGGACCGTAATAGTTCATCAACCGGTCTGCGAGCAGTTCAATCGGCGGCTTGCGTTCTGCAATTTGCGTCATGAGCCGCACGATCTGACTCAGGAACGTATCCGCACCCGTCTTGGCGACCCGGATCTTAAGAGCACCGTCCAGGTTGAGCGTGCCACCGATGACTTTTGAACCCGGAACTTTCGTGGCAGGCACGGACTCTCCGGTAAAGCTTGATTCATCGACACTGGCCTCGCCCTCCACGATCTCGCCATCCAGCGATATACGTTCGCCGGGGCGCACGAACACGATCTCGCCGAGTGTGACTTCGCTCGTCAGCACGTCCACTATTTCGCCGTTGCGCAATACATGGGCGCCGGGTGGTTGCAGCGACAGGAGCTTGCGCACAGCCTCGGAGGCCTTCTTGCGGGTGTCAAGCTTGAAGTAGCCGAAGAAGAGGTGAAGCGACATGAGCCAGGCCGCTACGGGTAAAAAGTTTGGCCAGCGCGGGTCAAAAAGAGACAGGGTACCAACGGCAAAGGAGCCCCAGGCACCGGTCGACAGAAGGACATTCGCGTTGATGACCCGCTGCTGGAGAGCCATCAGCGTCTTGCGCAGAATCGGGTAGCCGACCCAGAAGAGCACAAATGCCGCTACGGCGAAACTGAACCAGGCCCTCATGTCTGCTGGCAGACCGAAAACATTGAGCGGATCGACCAGGAGATCGAAGACCGAAACCGTCATGCCGATAGCGCCACGCCGCTTGATGAGCGTAAATAGCGCCTCATCGGTAGCATATTGCTGGACCTCGGAGGCAGAGACGTTGTAGCCAAGCCTCTCCACCGCCTTGGCCAGCTCCTCATGGCTGATTTGGGACATATCGGCTTCAATCAGCACGACGCCGTGAACCAAATTGACGAGCACACTGTTGACTCCAGGGTAGCGCTTGAGTGCTTTCTCCAGGCTCATCGTGCAGAACGAGCACATCATCCCCGATACCTTCATGTTGATAGTCTGGATATTTGGACTGGCCATGATCTCCTCCTATAGGAATGCGACAAAAGCTGCGGTGTAATACACGCTTACGAATGCCAGGGCGCCTCCACTTATTATTTGGACGCCGCGTCGCCAGGAGTCCATCCGCGCAAGCCGCATAATGGCTCCGGCAAACAAACCGGCAAGCAAAAACGGCAAGCCTCGACCGAGTCCGAATGCAAACGCCAGAACGACTCCGAGCTGGGGCTGTGCCTGCGCAGCAGCGACTGTAAGCAATAGCAGTAAGGGAGCCGCTGAGGTGCCAATGCTGAAAATAAAGCCGTAGAGGAACGCTCCTGTAATGCCCGGCTTGCGTAGTGCTGCAAGTTGATCCATAGGAAGGCGAGGCCCCCAGAAGGCCGCGACAGCTGCAACCAGCGACAGGACGGCCATGCCTAGCGCCCAGTACTGGCCAAAGGATTCGGTCAGGAAGACACCAAGGCGGCCCGCAAGCGCACCCAGTATAGTCAGGTTGATAACAATGCCGGCGAAGAATGCCAGGGCAATTAGAAAACCAGCGCGCTTTGACTGGTTCTCCGCACCGCCGATGACGCTGGCCATGCCTAAGCCTACGGGCAATGTGCACGGACACACCGCGCTTGCCACGATGCCTGCCAGAACCGCTATTCCAAGCGCCCAAAGCGAGCCCTGGGGAAGGGTTTCGGCAAATGGTTGAAGAAAGGCATCAAGGGTCATTGGAGTGTGCTCTATCGAGTTGGTGAACCCGCTTTGAACCCGAGTCTTGAAGGAACTTATTTCGTTCCTATTTTTGAATATCCTTTGCCGATGGGCTGGACGAGACAGCTTTGTCTGCTTGAGTAGGAGCCCCGGCTTTATACCCAAGCTTGCTAATTGCAGCTATAAGCTGATCGGAGGAGGTTTTGGTTTCAACGTAGTTCACGCGAGCGTTTCGATGCTCCAGATCCACGGCCGCATCGGTTACACCATCGATGGCTTTCAGCGTTTTTCTGACGCGTGCTGCACAGACCCCGCAAGTCATCCCTTCGATTGGGATAAGGACGCTTTTGCTGGCATTTTCGGAGGAGATAGCACTACTGTCAGTATTGACAGGGGCTTGCGACTGGCTCCACGCCACAGAAGAATTTAGGAGCAATACCAGGATCACGACGGCGATTGATAGAACCCTCGCCTGTCCGAGATCTCTCCATGCTTGCTTCGTCGAAAATAAGGCCATCATTCTTCCTCCTGAGGGTCGAGGCTTTCGAGAATCGGGCACTCGCTCACCGGCCCACATCCAGGGCACTGGTGGGTGAGGTTTTCAAGTACCGCTTTTATTGCCTGGAGCCTGCGAATCTTCTCATTGATGTCAGAGAGCTTTGCCTGGGCCAGTGCCCCCACATCGGCGCTGTCGCCATGCTCCTTCATTCGAAGGGATAGGAGATGTTGGATTTCGGTAAGCGAAAAGCCAAGCTCCTGGGCGCGTTTGATGAACCTCACGCGGCGGACTGTATCGTCTGGAAACATACGGTAGCCGGAAGCGAGACGCGGCGGCTTGGGCAAGAGCCCTTCGCGCTCGTAGTAGCGAATGGTCTGCAGGTTCACGCCGCCCCGCTCAGCAACCTTACCAATTTTTAGCGCCATATCGTATTCCTCTGATCGATTTATCGATCCTCGACATTTTGCATCTTAAACCCTGTACCTAAGTATAGAGTCAAGGGTTCTTTGGATTATTATGAAAATCTTGGGCTGGCTGGCTTGTCTAGGAGATAGAGATAGGGCTGTAAACCCGCTAAATAATTTTCTTGGGGACGAGCTCCTCTTTACCCCTCCCCTCTTGCTTTTTTTATTATTGATAAAATATGTTATCAATAATAAGAATCCCCAAAGAATGTTTCACTCAAGGGCAAACGTGACCGAGTGATTAAGTAACACTCAGACGTAATGCCAGGGCTGCCAATGTCACAAGCAATACCGGCATGGTCAGTACCACGCCCACTCTGAAGTAATAGCCCCAGGTAATTCTCATGCCCTTGAGTGCAAGTACATGCAGCCATAGCAGCGTTGCCAATGAGCCGATGGGCGTGATTTTGGGTCCCAGGTCACAGCCGATCACATTGGCGTAGATCATCGCATCCTTGGTTGCGCCTGTCGCATTTGTGCTATCGATGGAAAGCGCTCCCACCAGCACCGTAGGCATATTATTCATGAGTGAGGAAAGCAGTGCGGTAAGAATACCTGTTCCGAACGCAGCTCCCCATATGCCCCCTCGGGCAAAGTAATCAAGTGCCCCAGCGATATAGTCGGTCAACCCCTCATTGCGCAATCCATAAACCACGAGATACATCCCGAGAGAGAAAATCACGATCTTCCAGGGGGCTTCATGAAGCACTTTGCGGGTGCTAATGACATGCCCCCGAGCGGCAACAGCAAGCAAGAGCAGCGCACCCATGGCGGCAACAGCGCTGATGGGCACTCCCAAAGGTTCGAGACCAAAAAAACCGATCAGTAACAGCACGAGCACAGCCCAGCCAGTGCGGAATGTGGTTTTATCGCGAATGGCCTCGTTTGGCCGTTTAAGCTGATTCACGTCATACTGCGCTGGAATGCTGGGGCGAAAATGGAGTAATAACACGGCGAGAGCCGCAACGATTGCGGCGATATTCACCGGAATCATGATTGCGGCGTAGGTCCTGAAACCGATCCTGAAAAAATCGGCTGATACGATATTGACCAGGTTGGAAACCACGAAGGGCAGGCTGGCGACATCAGCAATGAAGCCCGCCGCCATTACGAATGCGAGAGTGGTTCGCGGATTGAATCCCAAAGCCAGGAGCATGGCTATTACGATGGGTGTAAGAATCAGAGCAGCGCCATCATTGGCAAATAAAGCAGCAACCCCTGCCCCCAACAGGACAATCAAGGCAAAGAGAAGTCGGCCATTTCCGCCGCCCCGCCGTGCAACGTGCAGGGCCGCCCATTCGAAAAAACCGGCTTCATCCAGCAACAGGCTGATGATGATGACGGCGATAAACGTAGCCGTTGCATTCCAGACAATCCGCCAGACCGTCAGGATATCCCCGGGATGGACTACGCCTGAAAGCAGCGCCAGAGCAGCCCCGAGCGTAGCACTCCAGCCAATGCCAAGCCCGCGCGGCTGCCAAATCACCAGAATAATGGTGACCAGAAAAATCAGTAGGGCGGCAAGCACGCCGATACTCCTTCCAAGCGGGTTGACCGCTCCGATGACTCCCGGCTTTAGGCCGAAACAATCTGAAAATCTAGAACGTGCTTAATTTTGGAGAGAGTGAGGTCCGAGCAATCGGAGCCCTCACTGCGTTTCACCGATGGCTTGCAACTCCTGCTTCATAATCATCCGGTCAAGCGCTTTGGGGTTAAGGTTTACAAGAAGATCGATGCGCCGCTGTAGCACAGAAAAGGCGTGGCGAAAGGCTTCTCGCTTGGTTTCATCATCGCCCGTCGCCCCCGCTGGATCTTCTACGCCCCAATGTGCTGAAACAGGATGCCCAGGCCAGATCGGACACATTTCTCCTGCGGCTTGGTCGCAGACGGTAATAATGATGTCCATCTTCGGCCCGTCAGGGGAGGAAAATTCGTCCCAGGACTTGCTCCTGAGCCCATCGGTGGGAAAGTGAATGCTCTCCAGAAGCTCAAGGGCGAAAGGATTCACCTTCCCCGTTGGAAAACTTCCAGCGCTGTGGGCATGGAACCGGCCTTGTCCGGACGCATTGAGATATGTTTCGGCAAGAATGCTTCGGGCAGAATTGCCAGTACACACAAACAAAACATTGAGAGGGAGAATGGTCATGATCTTAGCAGCAGCCTGAGCGCTTCGGGGTGATGTTAATCAAATTGGGTTTCGGGGCGCAGCATGTGGCCCGTTCAACGGCAGGTTCTGCGGCCTTGGGCATGTCGGTCCCATAAATTTCGACCGCCCCAAGCGTGTGATAACTTTCCCACGCAATGCCCTGCGGGTCGGTGATCCAGTATTTATCCGAACGGGCATAGCAACATTCAGATTGCGGCTGATCGAGCGCGGCAATTTCTGCATCCGCTACTTTCTGGCGCAATTCGCCCAGCTCTTCATCTGAATCGACCTGAAATCCCAGATGATCCAGGCCAGTTTTTGCGCCCCGATTGGAAATTGCAAAATTAAGACGGGGCTCCTCAATCATCCATTTCGCGTAATCTGGTTTTTCGACAGTGGGCGGGCTACCAAATACGGCGGAATAAAAACGTATGTTGGCCTCCAGATCATCAACAGCAACATGGACGTGAAAGCGTTTCATGATTGGATCCTTATGATTTAGGTTTGACTTTGGAATTTGGAGCGCAGCAGTTCGCAAGCTGAGTTTCATTTACGGTCAGGCACTCCTCAGGCATGCCTTGACAGCAATTGTGCGTTAGAAAAGTCATAATTGTCGCCATCCGTTCAAAGTTGGCGCTGTAATAGATGAACCGGCTTTCTTGGCGTGATGAAATCAGTCCGGCGTGAGAGAGCTCTTTCAGATGAAATGAAAGGGTAGCGGAAGGCACTCTCAAGTCTTCGCCGATGCGGCCGGCAGGAATCCCTTCCGGTCCTGCTTGAATCAGCAAGCGGTATATTGAAAGTCGCGTTTCCTGAGCGAGCGCGGCAAGCGCACTGACAGCCTCTTTTGTTTCCATATTTCTAATATTATGGAATAATCGAAATGTTGTCCACACATATTTGAATCAAGAATAATCCATCAACCTTCCAAAGTAAGGATTATCGTTCTTTTAAACGAGGAGGGAGTCCATTGAACTTCAACATATACACTCACCCAGTCAAATCACGATTCGCTCAATCTCATCAAGAGAAACCTGATCGTTCCTCCGATCATAAAGGCCGGTTGTGCGTGCGCTCTCATGGGCCGCCATTTGCTGCGCCACCTCAAGCTTTCCGCCATTGCGTAAATATTCCGTGATACCTGTAGCACGGAACGAGTGGTTTCCAATTCTGGTGAAGACACCTGCCTTAAGCGCACGCCGACGAATCATGCGGTAGGCATCCGCCTGACTCATCGGCCGGTCAGAGAGGCGAGCGGTACGGCCAAGAGTAGTAGGGAATAAGACGCTCTTGGCCTCTATTAGCTGTGCGCTATTAATATAGGCATGCAAATATTCATCCAAGTTATGGTGGCAAGGCATTTCATGGCGCTTGCCACCTTTTTCATGCAAGCGCACCCAGGTGCGACGGCCTTGCACATAAACATCCTCAACCCTCATACCAAGGGCCGCGCCGACACGGGCAAAGGTATAAACCATTAAGCCAATCAAGGCGCGATCGCGTAGACCCATGAGAGTGCTGGTATCGATGGAGTCCAACAGGGTACGTGCTTCGTCCGCTGCCAAAACCGGGGTTTTGCCTTTTTTGGTTGAATGCCTTGGTCCTCGCACCGAACTTGCAGGATTCGTAGCGATAATTTGGCCGATCACCAGCCAGTCGAACAGCATCCGGATCGCGGCAAGGTGCAGCTTTACCGATGGCGCAGCCAGACGCGCTTGCAGCGTCTCAATATAGGCGGCCACATGCACCGGTTCGATGTCCTGCAGTTCAGTCAGCTCATTGTTCCCACACCAGGCGGCGAACTCTACTGCGGCCCGGGCGTAGGCCTTACGCGTGTTCGGGTTACGAATGTTGGCGGTGAAGAACTCAATGAAGCGTTTGCCTGCAGTAGGAGTAGGCGTGAAGAGGGTCGGCAGTGCCAAAGTATCCCTGACGAGGAGAAGGTTCTCGGGCATGGTTAATCGCCAAGCGTGGTGACACCCAGCGCACCAGCCGCAGCACGCAGTTCCTGATCGAGTGTGGCCAAGGGCAAATCGAGGCGTTGAGCCAGCTCTAGATACGCCGCGTCATAGAGGGTAAGCCGGTAGCGTTCGGCAAGCGAGGCCGTTGCTGCCCATGCCTGGCTTGCAGTTTCAGGATCGAGATTAATCGGCAAATCACGGAGAAACCCAGCCAGTTGATGGCGGCGTGTCGCATCAAGCCGGCCACGCCGCTCAGCCATGGCTAGACCATTAAGTATCTCCAGGGGCCAATGCGAGGGAGCCATTGCACCGGTTTCAACGATCCGATCCAGCAAATCAAGGGTGGCGGGAGTATGCTCATCCTCAAAACACCAAGTTAGTGCCACTGAGCTATCAAGAACCAGGCTCATGGACGCCCCTCGTTGATGAGATCCTTAATCTTGAGGCCACCCAAAGTAACCCCATGGCTAGCATCGAGTAACCCTCGGGCCACCTGGCGCGCTTTCGCACGATTAAAGGCAGGCTCAGCCGGCACCAGCCGCGCAACGGCTTTGCCATGTCGAGTGATAAGAACTTCTTCACCATTCTCGACCCAGTCGAGTAAGGTTCCAAGTTTATTCTTGGCTTCGAACGCCCCAATCTCACGCATATAACCTCCGATATAAGCTAGCCAACATCTAGCTTATATCATAAGCGTGCCCCAGAACCAACACAATAGCCCTCTTCTCCTTCTAGGCACTATTTATGAATGATAACGTCCTTTATCATTCATAAAACCGGACGGCATTACTGATGAGCTAACAATTGGACATAAGCACATCAACGAATATGGGAATTAAGGTTTGATGCCGCTCCTCAGGCTTGGGATCATGCGGTTGAAGTCCGGGCAGTCGGTGGGCAATCCTTTGCGCCAATCGCTTCTAGCATTTGCCATGCTTCGATTTGCCCTGCACCCGCTCTGATCCGGGCCTTGTTGAGCCCATGAAACTCCACGTAAAAGTGCCGCCAAGTCGGGAAAGGTTGCAAAAAGATTACGGCGCGAGTATTCGGATCTGTTCTATCAAATTAAAACGCCGATTCATCGTTATCTCTCTCGCGAAGTATGGGCCCTATTCTGAACCGAGAGATTAGAAGACATTGGGCCACATTGTCCCCACCAATTGCGCGAATTGTTCCCAGCCAAGCACCACTCCTATAACTGCACTAACAAACCCGACAAGAGCGGCAAACGCCGAAATGGCCTTGAAGATACGACTCGAAGTAATGTGGGCAATTGTTGTTTCGCTCATCGCCCCAAGCCAACCGAGCAAACTCAGTGGAAAAGCTGTAATTACACGAACGCCTTCTCTTAACCAAATGACTGGATTATGCAAGGCTTTGTCATTGACTTCATCGAGATCATGCAGAGAACCAAGATGACGAACCAGCGTGTCTTGAAGCGCCATCGAATACTGATGGGCAAGGTTGTTTAAGAGAACCGCATCATTCAGGGCGTTCCGAAGATCGGGGAGCATGTTCAAAATGATTGGATAATTGGAATATTGAAAATTCGCGTATGGCGGTCGGTAAGACGCATAAATTCCGCTTCTGCCCAACTGCTTTTGCATTTTGTTGGATCGATGCACTAACCATCCATATGCTCCATGATCCTTTCCTTGGCTTTGAATATACATCTTCAAATGCTCCAAGTACTCGACGGCAAGCATGCATTCATGGGATATGCGGCTTTTCTCTCTTAATATTTGCCTGAACCCTAAGCAACACGTTGCTATAACAGCGCATCCGATAATTAGCTGATCAGAGATCATGGACTAACCTTTCTTCCGGTCGCTCTGGCACAGGGAGGGCCATTAGATAAAGTTGATATGCAAGCGGGTTGAGCGCGAAATACCCATACTCATCATTAGTTGTACCTAGGTTCAATTGCGTATTCAAAAGTAAAAGCCAACAATAGATCAATAGATGCGAATAGACCTCATGTATTGCATGTGTTTTTATCAAAGAACAGAAAATTCGTCATCTTGCCCCGTCTTGAGGACGAAGCCAATGCATGACTCGCAAACATATATCCTAAAACAAGAGGAAGGCGTAGCAAATGAACGATCAGTTAATTCCGTTGCTTGCAGCCGTATTCGGTTTTTCCCTGGGGGTCGCTCTCACGTGGATTTCATTGAAAGGCCGCATTACCGCACTGACCGAGGATCGCGATAAGGCTCGATCAGATTTTACCTTCCTTAACTCAGAAGTGATCCAACTACGGAATGAGCTTCAGGCCGTGCGCGAGAGCAATTCAACCCTATCTGAACGTGCTTCACGCGTACCTATTCTGGAAAATGATAAGGAAGTTCTTTTAAAAGAGCAAAAGAACAACCAGCAAAGCTTGGCCAGCTTGAGTTCTCTCGAGGCACAAAAAACCCAGCAGCTTGAATCGAAAACCTCAAGACTGAAAGAAGTCGAGCAAGATCTTGCCACCGCAAACCAAGCTCTTGAGAAATTGCTAGAAGAGTCTACTGAGAGAAGGGAAAGCTTCAGTACAACAAGTGCACAGCTTGAGGCAGAACGGGAAGCCCTTGTGAGGACGCGGCGTGAGCTGGAAGCAGAGAAAACGCTACGAGAGCAAGCACAGGCAGAAATTGCTCAGTTACAACCGCAACTAGCCGAGCTAAAGACGAAGCTCAACGTGGAGCAAAAACAGACAGAGGAAAAACTTACACTGCTTTATGAAGCAAGAGAAGCACTGTCGAGTCAGTTTAAAAGTCTTGCCAACGATATCCTTGAAGAAAAGGCGAAACGCTTTACCGAACAGAACCAAGTCAATTTAGGACAGCTGTTAGAACCTCTTAAATCAAAAATTAAGGAATTCCAAGGCAAAGTAGAAGAAGTGTACGTGCAAGAGGGCAAAGATCGTAGCGCTTTGGCACAGCAAGTTCGACAGCTAATGGAATTAAACCAATCCCTGAGTCAGGAGGCGAAGAACCTCACTCTTGCCCTTAAAGGCTCTAGTAAGACACAGGGGAGTTGGGGTGAGCTTGTTTTGGAACGCGTGCTGGAGGCTTCCGGCCTACGCAAGGGGGAGGAGTATCACGTTCAGGAACCTCATACCCGTGAGGATGGTTCTCGGGCGCTACTTGATGTTGTCGTTCATTTGCCTAATGAACGACATCTTGTCATTGACGCCAAGTTATCCCTCACTGCTTACGAAAGCGCAGTGGCGGCCGAGGACTGGAGTTGACTCTTTTTGGTGGACACTTAATATTTTGGTTTTAAGGAGTCCATATGCCCAAAACACATCCTCCCTATCCAGCTGAATTTCGCCAGCAGATAATTGAACTGATTCGCGCTGGCAAAACGCCAGCCGAGCTCTCCCGGGAATTCCAGGTTACCGCGCAAACCATCCAGAATTGGGTAGGCCAAGCTGCTCGTGATGCGGGTCGACCCTTGCCGGGCAAGGAAGGCCTGAGTACGTCCGAGCGAGAGGAGTTGGTCAGGTTGCGCCGCCAGGTCAAGCAATTGCAGACGGAGCGCGACATCCTGGCAAAGGCTACGGCCTGGTTTGCCGGCAAAAGCGGTGTGACACCGCCATCGTCTTCGAACTCGTAATGGCAAACCAGGCCGTCTATCCCGTGCGTATCCTATGCCGTGTTCTGGGTGTATCAGCCAGCGGCTTTTATGCTTGGCGTTGTCGGCCGCCTTCGCCACGCGCCATGGATAATGCTGTTTTGACTGAACGCATCCGGCAGATCCATGCTGAGTCGGATGAGACTTACGGCATGCCGCGGGTGCGGGCTGAACTACGCGACCAAGGTGTGTCAGTCAGCTGCAAGCGTGTAGCGCGCTTGATGCGCAAGGCAGGTCTGCAAGGCATCAGTCGGCGTCGAGCCTATACTGTGACAACCCGGCGCGATGCGCGTCAGCGGCCAGCGCCAGACCTGGTGCAGCGTCGATTCCAGTCGGATTTGCCCGATGTGTTGTGGGTGGCGGATATGACCTATGTGCCCACCTGGTCAGGATTCATCTATCTGGCCGTGGTCCTCGACGCATGGAGCCGCCGCGTGGTTGGTTGGTCAATCGGTGAGCAGATGAACACTGATCTGGTACTCGGTGCATTGAATATGGCTTTGCAGCAACGCCGCCCCGAACAGGTCATTCATCATAGCGATCAGGGGAGCCAATATACCAGCCTGGCCTTCGGCAATCGCTGCCGCCAGATGGGTGTGCGCCCTTCCATGGGAACAGTCGGCGATGCGTTTGATAATGCCATGGCGGAGAGCTTCTTCGCCAGCCTGGAGTGCGAACTGATCGATCGCAAAACCTTCAAAACCCGTACCGAGGCCCGCCTGGCAGTGTTCACCTGGATCGAAGGCTGGTACAACCCCAGGCGCCGTCATAGTGCGCTGGGATATCTTTCACCCGTTAACTTCGAACGGAGATCAGCTTCTATTCCTGAACCAGAGGTTCCACGTAATGAGCCCGAGCACACCTTAATGGAAGCTTGGGAACCAAGCCCATAGCCGTCCACGGAAACGGGTTAACTCCAGACGATAACACCCTTCAAGCTTCGATAAAGCGGCATCTTGAGTCTGTCCGTACCCATATCAAAGGCCTTTCCGAAAAGAATTATCAGTCCCTCCATAGTTTGAAGTCGCTTGACTGCGTCCTTATGTTTATCCCAATCGAGCCCGCGTTCACGTTAGCGATTACTCATGACCGAGAACTATTTATGCATGCCTGGGAAAAGAACGTACTTCTAGTCAGCCCTTCAACGCTGCTTTTTTATAGTTCGCACCGTCGCGCATCTTTGGCGACAAGAAGCGCAGAATCGTAACGCTCTTGAAATCGCTAAGCGTGGCTCTGAACTTTATGACAAGCTCGTGGGGTTTGTTGAAGATTTGGAATCGATTGGGAATCGATTGACGCAAGCCCAAAAAGCATACGATTCCGCCCACAGCAAACTCGTTGGTGGCAAGGGAAATGTAATACGCCAAGCGGAAATGCTACGCCAGCTTGGCGTCAAGCCAGCGAAAACTCTTCCGCCATCCATATTAGAAGCCGCCCATGATGACGGATTTACTGTGAGGGACGAGACGGCGCAGAAACTTTTGCAAGAAATCAACGACGAGTTTGGAATACCCCAAACTGGGCGTTAACAGTCATAAATAGGAGTTCCCACGCACTGCGGCGCTCAGCAGTTTTGTATTTTGTTTGAGCAGTGATAGAACGCGCATTCGGAAATGCAAGCAATAGGGCCTGAATCAGTGATATTTGATGCGGCGATTGTCAAACGCGGGTTTTGTTCCCTCAAGAACATTTACCGCATGTAAATTGATGTTGGGGTTTTCAATTGATCCCGGTAAATATGTAATTTTTGAAGCATTCTTTCTTTCAAAATTGGAATAGATAACTTGTTCAGCATCACAAACTATTGCCAGATTAGGATTATGGGTGACCATAATTATTTGTCGTTTCTTCTTTGCTTCGCTGAGAACAGGAACTAGCAAACTCACGACTGTTTCATTGTCCAAGTTCTCTTCAGGTTGATCCAGGATTATTGGATTGCGTCCTCTATCTACTAGAAGATAGAAAATTAATAATAGCGCTCCTCGCTGACCCGGTGAGAGATGCTCAATCTGCGTATCTTGAAATAATAATGAATATCGGGGTTGAAGAAATGAAAGGCCAAATAGTAAATCGTAAACGTCACATGCAGCTTTATCTTTTCTTAAGATAGATTGAATTCCCACATCGCTCTTATTACTGTTCCTAGCTGCTGCAGCGATCCTTTTATGAAGCTCTGAGACAAAATTAAGGACATCAATAGGTTTACTAAAATCGTATTGATCAGCAATTTGCCTTACCACACTGTAGCTCTCCTCTTCCCCCCGAAACTCTCCCGAATTTTGTTTAATAAAGGTGAATAAGGATTCCGATATCAAATCAGGTGAAACGCTGAGTGTGGCTTGAAATTGAAGCTTATATTCCTCACGAATCAGGTGATTTCCTCGAATCAATTCTTGAACAGGTCTGAATAATTGTTCCCTCGCATTCCTTTGTGCCTCTAAAACGTCAAAAATCTCTCCCGTCAATACAAGTCTCTGATCTCGAAGGTCTTCAAGAAGGATAGGAAGGTCGTCAAGTTGGGCAATCCGCGCTTTCAAGCCTTCTAAAGTTGCAGGGGCTTCGGAATTCCCATTCAGTTCGGTTAGTTTGTGTTCCCATAACTCAACCTCTTCTAAATGCCGTTGGTAAAGTAACTGGGGTGAATTGAGTTTAGCATTAAGTTTTGTTTGCTCAACAAGGAGGCCAGCTTTCTCCTGAGCGTCCTTGTCTGTGGCCGATTTTATTATTGCTTGCTCCTCAGGAATTGACTTTGCTAAATAATCAAGCAATTGATTGTGAATGGTCAAAACAGCCAACTCAGTGACGCTAAGCTTAAGGGTAGATAGATCCTTAAATGTATTATTCTGAAACTCCGCAAATGACCTCTCCAGTAAAAGAATTCTTTCACGTACATTCTGAATTGCCTTAAGCTTTCCTGCTATGACGAGCTGGTGATTTGAATTTGCATTCGCCCTGTCTTCTATTGCCTTGAGCCTAACCCCAATTTTATCCAATTCATTGGCAGCGGTCTTTTGATCTTCGGTGAGTGCATCACTAGGCTTTGGTACTTCTGGAGGTTTAACCTTATTGTGTTCCTCGATTTGCTTGAGCTTGAGCTTTAGTAGCTCCTGCAATTTTCGACTTATGTCAGGCTGTAGTTGATCTTCATAGCTAGAAATTTCTTGGTTTAATTTTTTAAGGTTTTTTCTATACTCATTGAGTTGATCACGGAAACCATTTTCCTGCTGTTCAATTAGTTGATTAAAATCTAGAGCTCCGAGTCGAATCGATTCATCCGCGTGAGAGAAAATTACGGATCTCAGTTCGCCCTCAAAGGCATTGGTACGCCCAGATATGTGTTCGTTACAAAGATTTTCAAAATGGCCTTGTGGAATATATCTAACTCGTTCCACTTTATCATCGCTCGGATCCTCATTGAGATTCCGTTTCTCAATGCTAGAGTCGCACCATGTTAACGTTCCAATAAAATTTTTTGCCGGTTCCCCAGACTTCCCTCTAAAACGATCTTTTTTTAGAAAAGAGAAATGAGCTTTCTGGCGAGAATTACCGAGCAATGCGATCACGTCGGCAAGCGCACTTTTTCCGCTTCCCTTTTTCCCTATAATCGCTACGAGATCAGGGCTAAGCGGCACCTTGCTTCCGTCAAGCCACATACCTGGGGTAGTTGACCCAAAGCTCTTCGCTACTTCAACTGTGTCTATAAAAAAGGTTTTGTTCCGTGATATTTCTAAAAGTTTTGGCGGTGTTTCCCCTATGAAGGAACGCTTTGCTGGTTCCATAATAGCTTGTCGTAGGCCGGAGAACGAAGGATCCGCTTTTATCCAAGTTGCCTTCCCTGACGGGAAATCCCCGTATCCTCTCTTATCGTTGTCTCCATCCACACCGATAAAACAGTGTGCGTCACTTCCAGAAACCACTAACCTTGGTATATTCCCAAGCCCTTCTTGAAAACTTCTTATCCATTTCGCATTGCCCTCTGTTTTTTCATTGATAAAAGCTTTTCGCAGGTCAGCGTCTCTCGATTCGAATATCGGGGAGCTTTTGAATAATCCGAGAAAAAAGGCATAGTGCTCCTGCCATTTAACTTTTGATAATCCGTCACTTGTATCAAAAGGCATAAAGCCTATTGCGAGATCGTCGGGTACTTTTTTTATCGCTTCCTTGTAACTATCACAATTTATCTCAGCAATTGATGATCCCACATGCAGCGCATTACGGTCATTAATATCAATATCTTGCTTTTTAAACCCATGAAACCTCAGCTTATCTTCGCTAACTTTGCGCGCCAACGCCACTAGTGATGCATTGGACAAAGGTCGAGATACGATTTCAATTTGTAATGCAGATTTGAAATCATGAAGTATTTGATCCTCCGTTTCATCTGAGAAAATAACGTGTGCATTTAGTCGAGAGGACATCGGAGCAGCAAGGCGCAGCTCGATTCCAGGAAAGACAGTTTTCATTAATTTTGGAGCTCCTGGCTCACTTAATCTTCTTTTGAGTGCGAACCACCCATCAAATGTCCAGTAATCCATCAATGCGAATACGGCCGGTTGAGCCGCATTAAGGGCAGCAATCATCTCATCGACTATTGCGGCTGTCTTGCACGGGTCCTCACCCTCATTAAATCGCACTCCCTTCCAATGGAATGAAGCCGGAGTATGTATGTGTAGATCCCACTGCCGCCACTCTGAACCACGTTCTAACCGATTCGTCATTCATATTTCCTTCTGATCCACATTCATTCGAATCTAACAAAACTTGAATACTTCATTGCTTTGTAACTTCTCTGTATACCAAAATCAGTTTCAGACAACGGCTTCCAGGCCCTTCTTCTGCACGAGGTGCAGCAATTTGAGTGCCGTACCCGTGGGCTTCTTCTGGCCGATCTCCCACTTCTGTACTGTCGAAACACTCGTGTTCAGTAGCGCGGCAAAAACTGCCTGACTGACTCGCGAAGTTTCTCGAATTTGCTTAATTTGCTCCGGCTTGAGCGGTTCGACAGGAGGCAGGCATAAGCGGTCGAACTCCCGCAATGTGACCTGATCCATCACGCCTGCCTGGTGTAGTCCTTTTGCCGTCTCATGGACGGCTTCAAAAATGGCTGATTTAGTTTTCCGCATCGCAATCCACCTCCATCAATTCCCCCGCACGCTGTGCCTTGTCGACTTCCTGCATCGTCAATGACAGCAAGTGAGCCGACAACTTCTTCAAGACTTCTTCTTCACCTTTGTCGATGTTGCTGCGCTCATTCTTCGGGAAGCCAAACAGGAAAATCCAACGGTTTCCCTTGTTGGTAGCGACCAACGTGCGAAAGCCGCCACTCTTCCCCTGCCCCAGTCGCGCAATCCGCTTTTTCAGCAACCCGCCCCCAAGGTCAGCTTCATACAGTCCTGCCGTCATCTCGCGCATGGCAGCGCAGAGGTTGGGCTTGGTCAATCCTTGTTTGCGCGCCCAACGATCGAACCATCGGGTCTTGTATACCGACATATAATCTCCCTAGTAACAATCTAGCACTAAGTGCTATGTCATAGCAAGACAAACCAATGGTGCGCATCCAAGATGCAGCGCTTCGAAGCGCAGGTCGAATGCGATGCTGACATCCAAAGCATTGCGTTCTTCGCCCTACCGGCGTATGCCGCAAGACTTCAGCGTTGTGAACTGCTCGGGTTCCTTGCCGGGTGGAAATGGCTAAAGCCTGACCATGGCACGGTCAGGATCAAAACCAATACCGCGCTTTTTTCCTGGGAAAAAAGGCGCGGTTAACCTGGGGCGGTGCTTGCCCCGCCTTGATTGTTTATTCCTGGTAAGGAGAAAAAGTGGGCAAAAATTCACACCGTGGAAATTATTTTTCGCTTTTTACCATGGCCAGATTTACATCGGTTTCGTCAAGCTTCCATGCTCCGGAGGTGAAAAGGCCGAGCCCAGGAAGCAAGAAAAGTACAGTGCCGATGGCATCTGCAACCCCTGTTCCGCTTAACGAGTAGTCAATTGTCTTCTGTGCGGGAAAGTACCCCGGTTTGGTGCACATGACGGAAACCGCCTTGTTGGTCTTTGCTTCAACCTGGGCTCTACCTTGGTACACCTGACCATTGACCTGGAGGGTTGCGTCAGGCTCCGAGCAGACGGCGCTGACAGTCTGAGTCTTTGGAGCAAATGTGGAACATCCAGAAACTGCAATGCTGGATGCAACGATTACAGCAATGATCCTTTTCATATCTTCTCCTTGTTGCTGTTCCTAATATTAATGATCACGGCGTGCTTGCCGTACCCTGATTTTCACTTCAGCCGACCCTCTTTCTCGGATTCATAACGGCACTATTCGTGAAACCTGAACAGGCATTCCGGCCAGCAGGACGGGTTGCCGCAAGGTCGATAGCCTGGGGTGTATTTTCGGCTTTATTGCTGAGCAAACAATTGGACTGAAGTACACTCCGGGTCTTTCGGAAAACTTTCGGTGGTCTGGTTGAGTTGGCAACCTATGGGTTGTGCTCAGCACGCGGCAGGGACATTTGTGGAATGGATGACAAAGCGCTTGACACATTACTAGTAATCCATGGCTCCTGGCATTACTAGTAATTAACGAGGCTTCGGCATGGGGAGCAATGCGCAAAGGCAGGCGGCTTTCAAGGCGAGAATGCGCCAGGCCGGCAAGAAGCAGATCGTTATCTGGGTCGATCCGCAACAGGGGGCGGCAATTATCACTTTTCTGGCGAGTGCCACGTCGTTACCAGTAACGTCCGGACCGTTCCGGCCGGACCACCCCATCCGCTGTACGCCTCGCCCCGCAACTCCCGCAAGAAACGCGATACCCGCGAACCCTGGCAGATCAGGAACGACGAGCTGTGGGAAACCCATCATGCGGAAATCCGCGCGCGGCTGGGCAGAAACCTTCGGAGATCACCGCCTGGCTGAACACGCTCGGTTCACCGGTTCCGGCGGCACGCTGAACGGCTACCTGAACAGCAATCCGAGGGATTCCTGACCCGCTGAAACCGCGTTAAATCGCGCACGTTTCCCGTGTGCGTGAACCCCCTTTCCCCGTTCCTGCTCATCACAATTCCCCGCCAGTCGCTACATTGCTTGAGGCGGTCCGCTTCGCCTGTCATGCCCTGTGATCCGCAAGGCTACCTTGCGGCCGCGGTTCACTTGAATTCCATCTTAATCCCCTTCCCCCCGGCACGGCCTGACATCCCGCACGCCTCCCCCCACCCAAGCCCCCCAGTTCTCTGCGAGGGGGACTTGTGGGGGGATAAAAATACGCGGGATGCCAGTCCCGCCTTTGCCTGCTTTCTGACCCCACCCCTGCCCCACCCTTCCCCGTGAGGGAAAGGGCCTTCTCCCCACTCCCGTCGCCCCCAGGGGCGAGGCGAGGAGAGTCCGAGCGAGAGGATCAGTTTTTACCCATCGCAAGGAGAACCGAAATGAATACCACCTCGAAAAAGGATTTGTACGCGCAAGTGACGGACTCGATCATTGCCATGATGGAGAAGGGAATGACCAGCCAGATCGAATGGGCGCAGACCGGACACGGCATTCCACGCAATCACCTGACCGGTGCGGATTACCGGGGCGTCAATGTCCTGCTGCTGTGGATGGAAGCCACGATGAAGGGCTATGCCTCTGACCGCTGGCTGACCTACAAGCAGGCGGCAGAAATGGGAGGACAGGTGCGCAAGGGAGAAAAGGGCGTGCAGTGCGTTTTTTTCAAGGCGATCGAGCGTGAACCGGAAAAAGATGAAACCGGGGATAAAGAAACCGTGCGGGTCATCAGTCCGTTCTGGCTGTTCAATCTGGACCAGATCGACGGTATCGAGGCACCGCGGGCAATCGGACGGCTGGACACGTTCCGACAAATCGAAGCGGCGGAGCAGGTCCTGAAGCAGTCTCGCGCCGTGATTCGCGAGGAAGGCGAGAAGGCGTTCTACCGTCCTTCGACCGATGAAATCCATCTGCCCGAGCGCTCGCGCTTTGCCTCGGAGATCGAGTTCTATAGCGTGGCGTTGCATGAGCTGACGCACTGGACCGGAGCGAGACACCGGCTGGCGCGCGGTTTTTGCGGGAAATTCGGCACGCACGCCTATGCTTTCGAAGAACTGGTCGCGGAGTTGGGCAGCGCCTTCCTCAATGCAGAGCTGGGCTTTGCCGCCATCACGATCCCCAGCCATGCGGGATACATCGAAACCTGGCTCAAAATCCTGAAGAACGACAAGCGCGCCATCTTCACTGCCGCGAGCGCGGCCAGCCGGGCGCACCGCTATGTCATGGACCTGGTGGAGAAAGAAAAAAAGGCGGCGTAACGCAGCAGCCGGGACGAAAAACTCAGATCTTGTTTACTTCTGGTTTACCGCCGCCTTGAGCGCCGCGCCTGCCTTGAACGCAGGCGCCTTGGCCGCCTCGATCTTGATTGTTTTTCCAGTCTGGGGATTGCGCCCGGTGCGCTCGGAGCGTTCCCGCACTTCAAAGGTGCCGAATCCGATCAGGGCCACGGATTCGCCCTTTTGCAGCGTCTCAAGAATGATATCGGTCAGTGCTGCCAGTCCCTTGCTGGCGTCGGCCTTGCTCAAGCCGGTTCTGATGGAAATTCCCTCGATGAGTTCGTTCTTGTTCATGATTCTCCTTTTCAAGAATGTGATGGGTTAATCGATGAGGTTGCTTTGCGAAACGGAACTGTTTTCCTGCTCCTGATGGTCAGCTGCCGCATCATCACGGCGGGGTGCAATGCGCTGATGCAGCCGATACACGAGTGCATGCCGGTCTTCCTGCTACCCCTGTTCAAACCATTATGTGGACCAGATGCAGGCCAGGGCTGTCTCCCTGGTGGTGAGAAAAGTGACGAATCAGGAGCAGAACTGGTTCGATCTCTGGTTTAGCCGCTTTTTGAATTTATAAAAACCTTCCCAAATAATACCTGCAAGCCGAAGGCCGCGTCAGGGAGCTTTTGCTTTGGCAGACCGAAGTCGGATTGCCGGTGAGCACCCTTGTGGGAAACCTCGTGGGCGGGTTTTTTCCGTCCATCAGGTTTTCCATGGGGTTGTCCATTTTCCAAAACGGCTTTCTCCACACCCTTCCGAAGAGTTCTCAGATTAACGTAACTGAGCGAGCCACACCGTGCGGCCGCCACAAGTGGGGTCTTCCGCAACGGTAGCGACAACCTCAAAGCCTTGGCTGTCGAGCAGGTGCTTATATTCGGCGGCGTCGAGACTCGCATGATAAAGCGGCTCTCCTTCAAGCCGCCCTATGGCTTCACCATGAGCAGGACCGCTCGTGAACATCAAAGCCGCGCGTGGTGCGGCGTGAGCCCGAAATAGGGGGAACATTTGCTTTTGATCATGATGATTCAAGTGAAAAAAGCTGTCCCAAGCGAGAATACCGTCAAAGGTGCGCTGAAGAGATAACAACCGCATATCGGAGACCAATGTTTCCTGATCTGGGAGACGCAGCTGAAACATCGAGATCATGACCGCTGAGGAATCGACCCCCATTACGGCGTAGCCATGCTCGACTAAATAAGCTGCAATCGGCTCGCCGGCGCCACAGCCGATATCGAGTATTGATCCGCCTGCCGGGATTAGCCCGCAAAAGCTTTGCAGCCATTTACGCTCATAAAGGCGCCCCTCTCGCAAGCGCTCCCGCACCCATGCGTCAGCATGGCGTTGGTACAGGCCGACAATATTGTCAGCATCATTGCTCATCCCCTGCATGCCTGTCTACAATAGATCCTGCCATTGGCGCGCAGCCCGGACATTATCTGCGGCGATATAAAGCGCGATATCCTCCAGGTCTGCTTCCGCCTGGGGCCTAAGGTGAAACGTCATGCAGCGCCGTGATCGGAGAGCTTGGCATCCAGCCGGGCGCGAACGCGGGAGAAGGCTTCATTGCCCTCTGTCGCGGGACCGCTGGCGATACCCGCATCCCATTGCCGTCCCAATTCAGCGATAATTTGATCGCGCTGCGCCCTGCGAAATTTCCAGTCACGCAAGGCTTCCCGCATCACTTCGCTCGCCGAGGCATACTCCCCGCTTTCCACCGCCTGGCGCATCATCGCCGCCATTTCCGCGGTCAGCGCGACACTGACTTTCTCGACATTTGCCATGACCCATTCTCCTTGATAAAGGAATAGTGGCAAAGCTTACTACCAAATCACGGATTAAGGAAATGCTTATCGATGAAGGCATGCCTGTTGATTCGCAACCTGGTAAAACCAGTGCGCTTCCAGCCGCGCCAGGCAGCATCAGTCAGCCGCCTTGCATGCTCCCGTCAAAATAGCTTGGTCCATCCTGCAGTGCGGTCTTCTCCCATTGCGCCTCGGCCCAGCGCAACCCCTCGGCCCATTGGGACAGCTCCGCCACTTCCGCCATTTCACCGTAAGAAAGGTGGTCGTACTTTTCCCGCAGGTCGGCGGGAACCAGCCGTTTCACGATTTGATAGATTTCAAGATGCGTCATGGTTTTTCTCCTGCTGTTTCCAGAATCAGAATGAAATCCTTACCCCTTGAGCCTCACCGTTTGGAGCCGGTCACATCATAAGTGGCAAAACGAACATTGAGCCACTTTCCCCATCTGGCCGCCCTGCGCATCAGGTCTTCCCGGTAGGCGGCATTGAGATGCGGTGTGGTGGAATGATAGTTGGACACTTTCGTCCATAGATCGCCCCGGTCGTTGCGGATATGCATGCGCAGTCGCCAGGCGGCCAAGGCATAGGAATAACACCCCGCCTTCGCCACATGCTCGGCGGAGATGCCGTACTTGGCCAGATCGGAAAGGTATGCGGTATTGAACTGCATCGGGCCGACATCGTAGGTGTCATTCGAATTTTTCACCCATTGACCCGGTTTGCCGCCCTCCTTCTCCGCCACCGCCAGCAGGATATTCGCCGGCACTTCATAGTTGATGGCGGCTTGAATGGAGCAGACAATCCGCTCCTGGAGGTGTGGCGGCAGATCCATCATGCAGCCTGCCCTCTATTTGCTGTCACGGAACGCCGCGGCTTCCGCTTCCGCATCGAGCTTAGTCTCGTTCGAGTTGGTAAAAGCATTGCCCTTGAACTTGGCCTCCGGCGCATTGGTTCGGATGGCATCCGCCACCTTGCCTCCAGGGGTCTGCGCCACGCGCCCGCCTTGCGAAGCCACCCCGGCCTTGACTACATCCGCCGCCCCCTTGGAAAAATGTGAAGCCATTTCGCCGGCGAAGCGCGCGCCGGTATCCACCATGCGACCCAATCCGCCGCCCGAGGCTGCCCCGCCCTGCTCCCCTCCCCTGTCGGCAAATAAACCCATGCCGCCTTCCATGCTGCCATGCGCAGCATCGAACGCGGCCTTGATAGCCGAGGCCCCGCCCGCCGCATGGGCGGCCGAGGCCATCATCATGCCGGTGGCAACACCGGCAGCAGTCGCTGCGGCGGCGACCGCGGTGCCAGCGCCCAGGTTGCCAATTGCCCCTGCCCCGCCACCAACGATGGCGCTCAACATCGGCGGAATCTTGTTCACAAGTGTCAGCAATACCACCGAGACTACCATCAAGACACCCATTTCCTTGAGATTGAGGCCACCGCTCATCTGATTGTAATAATCATCGAGAAATGTCTTGCCGATGCCCACCAGCAGCACCATGGAAAACAGGGAGACCGCCACCCCCAATACCGTCCTATAGTAATTGATCGCAATTTCGGAAGTCCAGCGCGAGCCCCCAAATCCCAGGAAGAAGATGCCGGCGTAAGCCAGTATCCAGCCCGCTATCAGCAGAATGACCATGTTGATGCTGATGAGCGCAAGAATGATCAGAATCACGGCACCCATGATTAGCCCTGCAGCGCTATGAACAGGCATTCGGATGTTGGACTCATCCATTGCTTTATAAAAGATTTCAAACCCGATATCCACGATGCTGGAAGGCGACCCCAGCCCGCGCAGGCCGCTTGCTTCAGAGCCGACTTGCTTAAGCGAGGAGATGATTGAAGTAGCAAATGCCGGGCCATTGATGAGCAGCCACCAGAAGAAGCCGGTGAAAACCGTGAAGCGGATGAATTCCGCGAAGAATTCACCGATATCGGCGCGACGCAGCGCCATAAGCCCGAATGTCCATACCATGCTAATTATGACCAGCAGCCAGAACAGCCAGCTAGCACGCTGGGTAATAACGGTCTGCCAAGCCGATGCCGCGGTGTGGTAACGAGAGAGAATGTCATCCATAACCCCTGCGCTGTCGATAGCGGCTTGGGCTTGCGCGGATATTGCCACCAGGGCGAGCAAAACTAATCCTGGCAGTAGGGTTGCTAGTCTATCGCCCATGTTTCACCACTCCTTTGGAGTGCTTTTCTTAAAAGTACCCTTCGTAGCTTCTTCAGCTGAAGCAGCTTCTTTAGGGCATTTTTTTGCCATTCCTTCGTACTCGGGCATGCCCTTGTAGCGCCAGATTTCGCTGCAGGGAATATTCTCCGTACAGCCACCCAGTACGAGCGCCGCGACTATCCCAGCTCCGATCGATAATTTACATTTCATGTCTTCTCCTTACCATTCTCGGGGAGTGCTTTTCTTGAAGGTGCCGCTTGTGGCTTGCGCTGCAGCTGCCGCCTGCTGTGCCTCGATGTCAGCCAGCTTCGCCTGGCGCGCCGACTCCGCGTTCTGTTGCGCAATGAGCAGTGCGCGGATCTGCATGAGCTGGCTTGCCTGATTGGCGGCAAGCTGGTTGGCCGCTTGAATCGCGGCCATTTGTCCCGGCGCGTCCTGTGCGTTCTTCTGTAGTTCTTCCAGCCGCGCGGCGTCCGCTTTCAGGTCAAGTTGCTGCTGATCAAGGCTGCGTATCATGGCATCGTTGGCAACCTTTTCACCATCCGCGTTCAGCATCCGGTTTCTTGCGAGCAACTCGCGCTCGGAGGGCGTGCAGCCATTAGGGCCGAAGCAAGGCGAGCTCATATAGTACGAAGGATTTTGATAGCGATACAGGAATCCATCCAGGCTTCCTGCCTGATAACGATAGTAATCCACCGTGTTCATCATGCCCATGAGGCGCATCGTGGTGAGCTGCGCCCGGTTCCAAACATAGGCGGCGGGCGCCACGGTATTGCGCAGCATATTTTCATACTGAAGCAGCTGAAGCTGATACTGCTCGATCATCTTCATGGTCTGATTCACGCCCTCGATCGCCGAGATGGTGTTCTGCTTCATGTTGGCTAAGTCGAATACCGGCAAGCCACCGGCAGAGGCCGGCAACGCCGGCATAACCAAGGATGCCAGCACCATGGCGCCCGCGCCTGTGCGGTTGAGTTTGTATCGCATCTTATCCACCCTTCTCTCCTTTATAGTCGAATGCCAGATAGGGCCGGGCGAATACCATGTCCTTCGTCACCGTGACATTGAACCGGTATCCGGGCCTGATTTCAAGCGTTGGCGAGATGTTGAGATTGCGTGAGATCATTTGCGTCATTACGCGCCCCAGCTGCTGCCCCAAGGTCGCGCTCAGGACGCTGTTGGTGGTCGGTGCGCCGAAAGTACCCGCCACCTGGTTGCGGCCTTGGCTGAGCGCCACGCCCGCAGAAATCGCCGACATGAGGATCGCGGTGCCGAAGAGACGCATGTAATGGTTGTTCACCTGGTCGCTGAATCCAGCGTATCCCGCTCCAGAAGACCCCGGCATAGCACCGATGTCCATGGTCCTGCCGTCCGGAAACACCAGACGCTGCCAGGCGACCAGGACGCTTGCCTGACCGTAGGCCACATCGCTGGAATACTCCCCTTCCAGCTTGGTCCCTTGGGGTATCAGGAGATATTTGCCGGTGGCTGTATCGTAGACGTCCTGGCTTACCTGCCCGAAAATCTTTCCCGGCAACGACGAATTGATGCCGGAAATCAAAATAGCGGGAATGACGAATGTAGTCTGCACCGAATAGGGCGACTTTGGCGCTATCGGCCGGGAGTCGAGTTTCCAGCGGTCCAACTCCCCTTTGCCGTCGAATTCCGCGATATCGCTACGGGGTTTGTGCTCGCCGCCCTGCCCTTCGTCCCCTTCATCTCCCGAATACGCACCATAGCCGCCGTAATCACCCAAACCGGATTTGCTCAGCTTAGCCAACCTCTGCCGATAAGCAACCATGGGATCCGGCTTTGCGGATGTGATGTTGACTGATTCTATTGGCTGCTGCTGCGCACGTTGGTTACCCTGCAGCTGTACGGAGGTTTTTGCTTTCAGCGCTTCCTCGAATTGCTGCATTTTCATTTGCCGGATGCGCTGTATCTCGGCCGCATCGGACGACTGCGCGGCACTCATTGCTGGTGGTGCTGGCGGAAGTGGCGGCAAATCTAGGTTTTCAGGATAGATATCCTCAATGGCGGCAACTGACGGAGCAATCATGCCGCCCTGGTGGTCGGCCATGATTTCCTTGGCGTACGGTGTCGCGTTTCCACTTGCTTTGATGTTTTCCTCTTCATGCTTGTTATTGGCCCGCTCCATGGCTACCAGCATGACGATCAGGAGAAACACCGCTGCTACCGCGCCGAAAAGGTACAACGGCAGGTTGTTGACTCGGCGCACTCCCCATCTTTGCGGCAGCTGATGGGGCGAGGCGGCAGGTGACATCGGATCGCTCATTTGCCCTCCCCTTCCCTTGTGCCGCGATAGGTCCAGGCCCCGGCGGGAACAATCCCATCCGCATTGCCATTTGCAATGTAGGCGCGCGCCAGAACGGCAGCACCAATCCGCACGGTCACCCGGGAGAATGCATCGGCATGGTGATCGATTCGATAGCGCAATTCATATCCCGGCACCGCATTAGCAGTTGCTGGCTCCTGAGCTACATCGTGCGGACTTTGCCGGAATTCACTGTTGAAGGTAAACGGGAACGAACTTGCGGAAGCCTCGACGGTTTCCGACACTCCAAAACCGCGGCCGCGCAGCTTCGCTGCCAGTAGCGTCCCGAATGGATCGGATGACGGCGACACGAGATTTAGCCGCGTTTTCGCCGGGGGATAGAGCTTTGCAAGCTGGTTAGCAGTATCGTCGGCAATGCGCTTCTCGAACGGCGAAGGCTCCACCTGTTCGCGGGCCATCCGCGGCAGGCCCGCACAAGCGGATAGCAGCAAGCACAGTGCGATCAAGGTCATGCGGTACATATCACCTCCCCTTCCTGATGGTGACGCGATCCTGGCTGCTCCCTATCCCCGCCACCAGGATTGCCTTGTCGAAAAGTCCATCCACGATATAGCGGTCACCCTGCAGGCGGTAGTTCACCTGCACGGATTCCTCGTCGGTGAAAAACCCGCCGTCCTTGCGTACTACGAGCAGAATAGGCGCCTCGGATTGGTTCAGTGTGGCGGGCATCTGGATGATCGTCTTGACGCCGTCGTTATATACCCGCAGCGGTTTCCAGCCAGGAGCCGATCCCTCGATGCTGTAATCAAAATCGAGATTGCCCAAGTATTCACCTGTGCCAGGCATGACCTGGCGGTTATAGGTATCCTGCTCCTGTTTCTTGATGCCTTCCCATTTCGCCATCGCCTCGTCCGGATAAATGAAACCCACGCGTGGCATGAATTCGGTGCGGTGCGAGCGCAGCCGCAAATGGTAGGTGCGACGGTCGGTGGTGACGATCAGCGAAGTTTCAAGTCCAATATCCATCGGCTTGATGATCAGGTGCTGCACCGAAAGGCCACCAGATCCGGTGACGGCGGGTTCCACCGTCCAGCGGGCGCTATCACCCAGGTGCAGCGAGTTCACCTGCTCTCCGGGTTGCAGTTCGACGTCGCATACCTGCAATACTGCGCAAACAATGCTCGGCTGGGCCGCGCCAAAAAGGAAACGGATTGAGCCATCCGCGCCGGGTACGGGTTTAATGCCTTGCGTCGAAATGCCCGCCTTCCATTTTTTTGCGAGATCCAACGCTGCACGCTCCTGGGGCGTGATGCTTAGCTCGGAATTATTGAAATGCAGCATCGCCGGCACCGCTGCCGGCGCAGTATTCGGAACCCTGGCAACCGGCACGGCGGGGACGTTTTTTGCTGCCGGCAGCAGCAACTTACGTTGCGCGTCGGGCGCTGGCTGGCCCGGTGGCATATCGGGTGGAAGCAGGTTGTTCGCAATCGCCGCTGATACCATGATAAGCGGTGAGAATACAACCAGTCCCAACGCCAGTTTCTGAGTGGAAGCATCAAGGGTGATTTTCATTGGGACACCTCTTACAGTTGTTTGGACCAAGCAAAGTCCGATACAAAAATGCCTAATGGATTGTTGCGCAGCTGGGCCTCGTTCACATCCCGGGAAGGCTCGACCATATGTATCGTCACCAGCGCTCGCATTGGATAGGGTTTCTGTTTGACGACTCCCTGGCGATCGCGCACTGTTTCGATCCAATCGACTTGCCAGGTCTGTGGGGTCTGCGCAATGACTGATACGATCTCGGTGCTCACCATTTCGCGTTCGGCACGCTTGAAGGGACTTGCATCAGCGTGGCCGTTCATATACTCGTTCATCTTGGCGGTTGCCGGATCATCCGCCGATAGCATGGCGTACACCGCGAAAATCGCCTTGCGCTGCAACGCCACATCCGGGGATACCATACGCGCCGACTGGACGAAATTCGCTACGGCTGCGTGCACCACCCGGCTGTCCACGCCTCTCGCTCGATCAACCGGAGACACCGCAAGCGTCTGACCAAGCTTGTCGACCTCAACTACATAGGGAATGAATTTGCTTTGACTACCGATATAAATCATGCCGCCCACTCCGGCCAGCGCAATCAACATTGCAAGAAGCCCTAGCATTTGCCAGGTCTGGCGGGAGGCGGCCATGTCACCCATATGCTCATTCCAGGTACGGCGCGCCGACAGATAGGGATTAGCGCCCTCCCCTTCCCTTCGGCCATCTGTCATCTGGGCGGCGAATTGTCGCGCTTCTTCACCACCCGCCGTATCTGCCTTTCTGGCAAACAACGATTTCAAAGCCTGGGCCATGCTTATGCTCATGCTGCCTCCTTAATCCGATAGTCGTTAAGATCCAGCCCACGATCCGCGAGCCAGGAATGCACCCAGTTCTCTCCGTATTTGCCCTCAAGCTCCTTAATGCTGGCGATGGACTCCTTGTCGGTGCTGCCGACAAAGGCCAGCGCCAATGGGCCTAGGGCAAGCTCGAAAAGGCGCCGCCCCTTTTCCGATACATAGTAGTAGTGTCGTTTCTGCACTGCGGTTGCCAGGATTTCAATCTGGCGCTCATTGAGGCCCATACGCCGGTACAAGGCCGCCGTGTCCTGGTCGCGAGCATACACGTTAGGCAGAAATATCTTGGTTGCGGTGGATTCGACGATCACGTCGAGAATGCCGGAGTGGGATGCGTCGGTGAGGCTCTGCGTAGCCATCAACACCATGCAGTTTGCCTTGCGCATCACCTTCAGCCATTCCCTGATTTTTTCGCGGAAAACCTTGTGCCCCAGCATCAGCCATGCTTCGTCCAGCACAATCATGGCCGGCTTGCCCTGAAGCGAACGCTCTATACGGCGAAAAAGATAGAGCAGCACCGGCAAAGCATAACGGTCACCCAGGTTCATCAATTCCTCGATCTCGAATACCGTGAAATCGGACAAGCTAAGCCCATCCTCCTCCGCGTCGAGCAAGTGTCCCATTGACCCTTCCACGGTATAAACCTTAAGAGTTTCGCGAACTACTGAATCCTGGATCAGCGTAAAAAACTCCGATAGCGTGCGCGACCCTGAAGCGTGCATTGCACCAATTGCCAAACCTATTTCATTGCGCTGTGCAGGCGTGGTGCTGAGCCCATTAAGGGATAACAGCGCGTCGATCCATTCCATCGCCCACGCGCGATCGCTTTGTGAATCCAGTATCTGAAGCGGGCAAAACGACAGCCCCCTACCCTGCTTCGTGCTTCCTTTGGTGTCCGCCGCTATTGTGAAGTGTGTCGCACCAGCAGCCTTGGCCAGCGGGTACAAGGACAGACCCTTGTCAAAACAATAAATCGTCATGCCTCGATACCGGCGCGCCTGGGCTACCACCGCGCCAAGCAAGGTCGATTTACCTGAACCGGTTGGGCCAAAGACAAATGTATGGCCCACATCGCGCACATGGGCATTGAATCGAAATGGCGTCGCGCCCTGGGTCACGCAGTACATCATCGCCGGGGAATTGGGCGGATACATCGGGCAAGGCGCCTCATTCTGTCCAGTCCAGATGGTACTGGTCGGCAACAGATCGGCGAGATTCATGGTATTCATTAAGGGGCGGCGGACATTTTCGACACCATGCCCCGGCAAGCTGCCGAGGTAAGCGTCTAGCGTGTTGATGGTCTCAACCCGCGCCGCAAATCCTAGGGAGTTGATAGCCTTCTCCAGCCGGCGCGCAGCCGTTTCGAGCTGTGCGCGGTCTTCTTCCATCAGCAAGACCACGCTCGTGTAATAACCCTGTGCGACATAGCCACTGTTGACCTCTGCTATCGCGCCTTCGGCATCATTCACCATTGCCATGGCGTCCTGATCAACTACACCTATGTGCGTATTGAACACCTGGTCAAAGAATCCCCGGACTTTCTGGCGCCACTTGCGCCGGTATCTTTCCAGGTGGGCGACTGCCTCGTGGGCGTCCATAAAGATAAAGCGGCTGGACCACCGGTATTCGCACGATAGCTCTGCCAGCGCCGTGAGCATTCCTGGATAGGATTCATTGGGGAAACCCTCGATGGCTACCACTTGCACGAACCGATCCCCGATTTTTGGAACCACGCCACCGCACAGCTCCTTGCCGCCCACCAGTTGATCGAGATACATCGGATTGCGCGGTAGCTGCACCGGATGATCTATGCCTGTCACGCAGAATTGCAGCCACCGGAGGAATGCGTCATGCGTGGTACACGTCCCCTCCTCTGCCACGCTGGCATGCCCAGATAAGCGCGTAAGCTGGATAGCTTCCGACAAGCGCGCCTCGATCGAGCGGCAATCTCGCTTGAAGGACTCGACCAAATTCACAGTCTGCGCCTTGTGATCCGCCGGAGGCGCATCGTCGTCAAACATGAGTTCAACGAACTTGCGCTGTACCAACAATGGCGGAAACCAGGTCAGCGTAAGCACAAAATGGCCCTCGAACATCGTTCCCAGATTTTCGAAGAGCTGGCGACGTTCCTCGTCCATAGCAGCGGTCACCGCATCCGGAAAAGATGACAGGGCACGATCCGGATAATGCGGTGCCGGACGTCTCACCGCATCGACATGCAGCATCCATCCGGATCCCAACTGGCTCAAAGCCTGGTTGATGCGGTGCGAGACCAGGTTGCGTTGCTCGACGCTAGCGCTGGCATTGTCTTCACCGCGATACATCCATGCAGCCATGAAAGCACCGTTCTTGCAGACAATCACACCGTCGTCCACCATAGCGGCGTAATTCAACAGATCGGCAAGGGACGGATCGCCTTTTCGATGCCGATCCAACCGCTTTGTTTGTCCCACTGCACGCAACCGTTGATATAACACAGCCAAGAATATGATGCCGGTCAACGCGATCAGGAGGGTCAGAAAACCTATTAAAGATGTGGTAATCATCGGTATTGCCGCTCTTGGCTGCGAGAATTGACGCGATATGGCGTCGCGCGTGGCGCATAGAAGCCTTTGTAGCGCCTGTGTCGCAGGTACACGGTGCGCATCTGCGGATCGGACTTCGCCATGAGGCGAAGCAGGTATAACGCTGATAGCCATAGCATTGTGCCGATGATTGCGGCATGCCATTCCTGAGCCTGGAATACCAAAGCAAAGCCTATCAAACCTGATATCATCACCAGTTCACGGTCGCCGCCCATGAATAAATTTGCCCTATTGCCAACGCGGCGGATGGGTACTTTACGCAATTCCATTTCCACCCTCCCCTCCTCCGCGCACTGGTTGCACGGTATCTACAACCGCTATCTCGGCTCCGCGCCCGAAAAAATTCGACATCATATTTTGGGCGCCCACCAGAAATGCCAGCACCAACACGATAAAAAACAGTGTTCTAAAGAAGCCGCTCAAATCCCCTCCCATAACTAAAGCGCCTCCAGCCACGACGATGCCTATCATGGACAACGAAAATGCTACCGGGCCTGTTACTGAATTCCGTAAATTCATCAGCCAGCTCTCATATGGCAATGTGCCACCGATGCCTTCCGAGGCGTTGGCTGTATGCGGCAAAATAAGGAAAATCATTGCCAGAAACAGTGTTACCCAAAGTAAATGCTCACTTACTGTTACTCGTCTCCTCATAGTCACTCCTTGAAGGGTTTGGTTGAATAGTCGCCGTTTTGATAGCCCGATATTTCTAGGATTTGTTGCACCCTCCGTCCTGCCCTGCAGGCTTCATTCGCCACGCGGGAGATATGCACCACCAGCTGCACCGCTTCACCTATCAAAGGTTCAATAGGTTTAGGGGAATCCGGGTGCATGCTTATCAACATTGCGAGACGTGAGAGTGCAGACCTTGAATCATTGGCATGGAGCGTAGCCACACCGCCTTCATGTCCTGTATTCCATGCCATGAGGAGATCCAAAGCTTCTGGGCCACGCACCTCTCCTACCACAATGCGATCGGGTCGCATCCGCAACGTCGCACGTAATAGCCTTGTCATGTTGACTTCAGGAGAAGTGTGAAACTGAATATGGTTTTGCGCAGCGCACTGGATTTCCCCAGTGTCCTCAATGATTACCATCCGTGCTAACGGATCGCAGTCGGTGAAGTGATTCAAGATGGCATTCACCAGCGTGGTCTTGCCTGAGCCGGTGCCACCGGAAACGAGAATGTTTTCCTGGGATTCCGCCGCCCGACGTATCCTTCCGGACTGTCCTGGCGTCAAAATTCCAGACCTGACGTAATCGTCCAGGGTGAATACGGCCACGGCCTTCTTACGGATTGCGAATACCGCTTCCCGAACCACAGGCGGAATCTGCCCGGCAAACCGAGAGCCATCTAAGGGAAATTCGCATTCCAACGTAGGACTATGTCGGGTCAGTTCGCGGCCATGCATCCCCGCCACATTCCTGATAATGCTCTGTGCTTTAGCCGCGCCCATGGTACCGAAGCAATGCATCGGCTCCCCCAAACGCTCCTGCCACAATTTCCCGTCGGCATTAAGCATGATTTCTACCGTACGGGGATCATGCAACGCAGACAGGAATGCATCACCTAAATCCCGCGCCAACTTTGCCTTTGCACGGTCATTGATATATGCCTGCTCCTCTTGTTGATGCATATCCACTCCAACTCACAAGTCAGGTCATCATACAATATACCTAACTAGGAAGATCGGCAAGATGTATGACTTACCACGACATAATGTAGTACGTGAACTGAGAGTAGCGGATTTTACTGGGATGTATAACTGTAAGATGTTACAGGTGGGGGGGTTTACTGCGTCTCTTTCTTGGGGCGTATGGACCCCTGATCTTTTTGCGATTATTTGTATCCCATTCTCCTGCGATATACGCTTGGAAGTCGGTCAAGACATAGGAAACGCGTTGATATCCGGCCGGGAGCGACGGTTTTAGAGTGCCTCCGGCGAGTTCATTGAGCAGCTTAGGGTCAAGATCGGTTGTATCCAATAAGTACGGCAAGGACACATCCAGAGCAATGGATATTGCTTCCATTGTATGAATGGATGGGTTGCCCTGCCCCTTTACGATATCGGAAATAAAAGCCGTGGAAATACCTGCACGATCCGCCAAGGTTTTCTGCGTGATATTGCGCTCCTCGAGAATACGCAGGACATTTGTTAAAAAAATATCACTGTAAATAAAATTCCGGGTCATATGTTGGTTGGTTTATTTTTAAGCCGCGCAAACAATTATTTATCTTTGTTCGCGATATAGAGATCGCCCGATAGCCTATTCTGACCGCCAACTGCTTGTCAATCCAGGGCTGCAATAGGCTTGCCATTATTTACTATTAAGCGCAAACTAACATTTCTGTGTTTCTGTAAAGGTGTAAATAATGATAATCGGGGTCTTGAACCAAAAGGGCGGCGTCGGCAAGACTACGCTGAGCATCAATCTAGCGGCCAACCTTGCAAGGTCAGGCGAGCAAGTGCTACTAATCGACGCAGATCCACAAGGAAGCTCTTTAGACTGGGCCGCAGCTCGGCAAGATGCGCCTCTTTTTACTGTTGTTGGCCTTCCCAGACCAACAATCCATAAAGAAATCAAGCAAATTTCAGCCAGCTACGATCACGTCATCATCGATGGCCCGCCGCGCGTCACGGAACTGGCACGTTCCGTAATCATGGCAGCAGACGTAATTCTAATCCCGGTGCAACCAAGTCCTTATGATGTTTGGGCTGCGGAAGAAGTTGTCAATCTCATTGTGGATGCGAGAATATATAAAGAAAACCTGAAAAGTTACTTTGTAATTAACCGTAAAATTACAAATACAGCAATAGGCAGAGATGTTGGCGATGCTCTCGCTCAATATACGATACCTGTTCTTGATGCCTCCATTGCTCAGAGAATCGTTTTCGCCGAATCCGCGGCCCAAGGAAAAGCTGTCTATGAGATTGATGCTTCTGGCCTTGCTGCTGAAGAAATTGATACATTCATGAATGCTTTAGTCAAGGAGTTAACATGAGTACGAAAAAGTTCATAATGAATCCCAGGCCCTCAAAACAGGTCAATCCGGTAGTGGCTGACCAATGGGTGGAAAATACGGCCCCTGCTGATAGCGAACCCACTAAACGGTTGACCTTGGATATCCCTGCCAGCTTGCATCGAGCCATCAAGGCGCAATGTGCCTTGCGCGACAAGAAAATGGTGGATGAAATAACCGCACTTCTGTTACAGCAATACGGAAACACTTAAATACGGAAACACGGAAATACGTAATTATGTTAATGCACTTTTCCGATAATAAGTTAATGTGTTATTACTGTAATGTGTATATCTGTATATCTGTATATGATATTAACCATTTTTCTGTATTTCATTAAATGATGGAATGGGGTTAGTTAGATGAAAAAAACTTTAGCTTCCAGCCAAGAACCACAATCAGTAGAAAAATCCCTCGATATCGATTACCGGACCGGCATCGTTCCAGATTGGGTAAAGGAAACCATTGAAACACACTTCGCGATCGAGACAGAAGATGCGAAAAGTGCAGGCGCTCTTGGTTTTATGGCGCGTGCACTGGTTATCGCCACGATGCCATACAAGGATCCTAAAATCGATGTGTTCAAGCGGGAAAACGGTAATTTTAGGTTGCGCATCCTGGCCGGCTATACCGGGGGAATACCTTACGGCATATATCCTCGGCTGCTGCTTTCGTGGGTTACCACCGAAGCGGTTCGCACGCGTTCACCGGTGATTGAACTAGGCGACTCATTGTCAGATTTCCTGCGCGATGTACTGGACTTAACGAATACCGGGGGTACTCGCGGGACCAGCACCCGAGTCATCGAACAGCTCAAACGATTGTTCGGCTCGCTGATAACAGCGGAATATGTTGGAGGCAAGCAAGAACGGGGATTCCTTCTACGAAACGTCCTGATAGCCGATGGCATTGAGTTTCACGAGTCCGATTTGTTTCCGGATAAAGCGGAACCCGGGGAAAACAAACTGGTTGACGATCCCGTTCCACTGTGGACTCCACAAAAACAGGACGAAGCAGGAAAGTGGCGCAGCAAAGTAAGACTATCAAACGCGTTTTTCAGCGAATGTATCGACCGTCCGATTCCTATTGATTTACGTGCATACAAGGCTTTGCGCGGCTCTCCACTAGCCATGGATGTCTACACCTGGCTAACATACAGAATGAGCTATACGGAACGCCAAACGCGCCCTATACCTTGGGAATCGTTAATGGGACAATTCGGCAGTAATTACACGACAGACAGAGCAGTGCGCGATTTTCGACGGGCCTTCGAAAAAGCCCTTAAAGCCGTGCAGGTGATTTACCCTCGTGCGAATGTTCAAGTCAAGGATGATGGACTAGTCCTGAAACCATCCCCACCACATGTATCCAAGCAATCTTTCTTATTCTAAAAAACCTTCGCTGAAGAACTCCCAATTTTCTACGCTGAAGAACTCCCAATTTTTCCATACCAGAATAGGCGATGGAGATGCTCTGGGAACAGAAGCATAGCTTCAATATCGAGGCAGTTTCGGTAGACCAGACGATAATTTCGGGAAGACTAATTCACCCAAAGACGATATGGGGGGATAAGTCTGTGGAAAATCGAACCAACCCACGCTGAACAACTCCCAAATGGTAATTTAGCATAAACCCTTAATTTTTATTTATTTGCAAGTCTTATCCCCAAATTCCTACGCTGAAGAACTCCCAAATTCACGCAGAAGAACTCCCAGGCGAGGCATATTTCTAACTTACTGATTAAACGATATATGTTTTTCTTACCCCCAAAATTGCTCGCTGAAGAACTCCCAAATGATGAGCTCATAAAAACTCTACAAACCAACGCTAGCTTGCTTTACAAGCATATTGATTGATAGCCCCCTGTATTTAGCCTTTAGGTTTTGAACCTATATAAACCTGTAGTTGCTCGATAATTTTTCAAAGTTAAGAAGTAAAAACAACCAAAAATCTTTTTTATATTTTCTCAACCCAAAACCCAAAAGACCTTCACCAAGAAATTGGTACCGTTTCGCTGAAGAACTCCCAGAAACCCTCTGTGGTAGGAGTGCCCATCACTACACGTTAGGATAAAGCCATGACCTTCCACTAGGTATCCCCAGCCTTCCGCGCGAAGCTTGTGCAGGCCGGTTGATGTGCAAATGCACATCAACCAACCCTGAAAGGAGAAACACGGTGCACTAAGGTTATTGTTCGGATATAGTGAAGGTATGATTCGTTATATCGTTTATTAACAGATGAATGGAGGGTCGAATGGCTTCATTAAACAAAAGCATGCTTGATAGGTAATCTGGGTATCGACCCCTGAAGTCCGATTCATCCCTGATGGCGATCCCGTAGCCAACTTCAGTGTTGCCACTACAGAAAGGTGGAAAGATAAGATGCTCGATAAGAGTCCATCAAGGCATCCGGAGCGATCGTACATCGAGGCCTCTATCTAGATTGGGTGTTCTTCATGCATTACATCACATTTGTGGCATTGACCTATCTGGCTGTGTCCAAAAGAAAGTAGCATCAGATTTTTTAGCCGCTTAAAATCGAGCTTAAAATTTGCTAGACTTTGTCCGTTTGTTAACACAGGGATAAAGCATGGCAACGGGAGCGGCCAAAAGAAAAATTACCGGTAGAAAAAAAGAAGAATTAACGCCTTCTCAACCACAAGAGCAGAACCTGCATCAACTACCTGTGGTCAATCCAATCGAGATTCCATTGGAATTGATCGACGAGGATCCTCATCAACCGCGGACAGTATTCAACCAGGAATTACTCGAAGAACTCGCGTCAACGATCCGCGTGAGAGGTGTCAAAAATCCGATATCGGTACATATAAACCAGGATGACCCAAAGCGGTACGTGATCAATGATGGAGCGCGGCGCTATCGCGCCTCACTCATGGCGGGAAAGAAAAGCATACCCGCATTCGTAGACCCCGACTTCAGCAAGATTGACCAGATTATCGTTAATGCCCATCACGAAAATTTCACTCCAAGGGAATGGACGGTTCTGATCGATCAGGAGGAAAAGAAGGGAAAGAAAAGGGTCCAGATAGCAGCGGAATTAGGAAAATCCTCGGCATTCATCACGTATTACATGACGCTGTTAGAGCTTCCGGACATCCTGGCTGATGTCTTCAATTCCGGCCGCTGCGACGATGTCACAGCCATAAACCATCTATACAAGATATGGAAGCATCATCCAGAGGACGTTGAATTCTGGATCGAAGATCCTACTACTGAAATTACCCGTATAACCATCGCAAAGCTGCGCGCGTTCCTAGATAGTCGCGGGCAATCAGACCAGATAAATAAATCATCTGGAGCCGCGCAGGCCCGAAAGACACGTCATCCAGATCCCACAAAAATACAGCGTCCCATTGTCGAAATCGAGTTCGGTGGGCGGATTGCTCGGTTGATTCTCAACCGCCGACCATCCCAAGTGGGACGCGCATGGTTTCAGTTTCAAGATGGCAGTGAAATGGAAGAAGATTTAGATAAGGTCCAGCTCGTCGCGCTGCGTGAAGAATAAATAGGGCAGGGATTCAATGACTCAAACGATAAAACAGCGCATCCTGGTCATGAATGGTCAACGGCTTGTGCAGGCTGAGGAGGGTGGTCAATGGGTGACGCAGAAGGTGGTGGGAAAGGCGGGAAATCTCAAGCCTGGAATCTACAGCGCCTATCTTGCAAAGGATGCCGAGCAAGCATTACAACATAGCGGCGTGGTTTTTCACTCTGATGATAAGTACGTGTACATGTTGGAGGAGCAGGGGGTAACCCGGCACCCCTTGGATGCATTTGTTGCGCGGCCGGAGATCGGGTTGCCAGTCAGCATCACTTATGAGGAGGGGAGGGCGAGAGTAATCGGTGCAACTCAATCGCACCGACTTAAGCGCTGAATCTCATCTAACCGGCTATGCTCAACAATATGCCCCCGGTTGCGCCAACCATGAGCAGTGACAGACAGAAGCTAAAAGTGGCTATTCGCCGCCAACGCAAGAATTCGGCTGTCATGGCCTGAGCAGCTGCGCGGCTCTCCATTCTCTGGTCATTGAACATGCGCAGCGCTTCTTGCCTCATAGCGGCAAGAATGCCTGCCGAGGCCTCGCGCATGACCACATTGATGCCTTGAATGGTTTGTTTGCGTGCATCGTCGGCCAGTGCGACGAGCACCGAGCTGTGTTCCTCAAGCAATGTTCGCTGCACCTCGGCACTGGTCTCCATGATGCGGCGATTGATTGTATGGACAATCAGAATGGGGTCATCGCGGCCCAGCACTATTCCATGCCGCGTCGCAACATCGCGGATTATTGCTTCCAACGGATCTCCTTCGCCCGTTTCGCAATTCGGAATCATGAAAGCGCTCCTGCTGTGTCGCACAGCTGGAACAGCCGGTCACGAGCTATTTTGAGGCGCTGGCGCACCATGATCGGAAGGGCGGCATCCTGTAGCGATTCATCAAACGTGCGGCGTGCACGGAGCATGTCCGATAAATCGCGTCCTGCCATATCGCTGCGGAATGCCGGAATTTCCAGGATTGCCTCAATCTGGCTGCGGTGCTGCTTGCAAGCCTTCATTTCTTCGAAGCCCTTGCCCTCATGCTCGATCGGACCCCAAAAGGGATTGAGCCAGACCATGAACACGGCATCGCCTGGAAATTGCGCGGCCATTTGAGAAAAACCACTTACCGTGTCGCGTAGCGCCTGGCCACCAGTTATCACTGTATGAATGACCAGCTTGCGATGCATATCCTTGAACATCGCAGGTATGTCATTGGTGATCAGATAGTGTGCCAGGGGGACGAAGGTGCTGGCGCCGTTATCAATAATTATGTCTTCATGCGATCCAGCGACCAAATCTACCAGATCGTCGAAGCGACGCGGATTGATCTCGTTCCCTTCAAGTATTTCAAGCCGGTGAACATTCAGCGCTTTATAACCGTGAAAAGTTGCGTTTACCGGATCGGTGTCGATGCATAGGGGTTTCCGCCCCAGGGCGATCAAGTATTGAGCGATCAGGGCGGCAATGACTGATTTGCCGACGCCGCCCTTGCCCTGCATGATTGAATGTATTGTAGCCATCATAGAATATCCTCATCATTAGGAGTTGGAGAGAAAACGAAACCTGCCGGCCTGGCGGGATTTTTGGAATTACTATTTCGATGCTGCGCTACTTCTGCCGGTGCTTGCCCAGAACCGGGCAACACGCGTCCGACCAAGTTGCGGAAGGTCCCATAACTTGCGTTGAATTTCTTTTCGACATGCAACGTTTCCCATATCTGGTATAGCGGCCATCCATCACTCAATGCATTGATTATTTCTTCTCGCTGTGCCAGAAAATTTGCAAGGTTGAGTGCTCTTCGCCCTGAAGGTTTGCGGGCCACACGCAACATTATTCGCCGAGAAAGCTTAGCTGCCATCTGCTTTGATATACGGTATGTCGTAACAACAAATCGTAATATACGCCATTTTTAAATTGTAATGCAGCCATTTTTTTGGTAACGTAGATACATGTCAAAAGCGAACCGGGGCAAGATATGTGAAGTGGGCCTACCCGCAAGCGGCCATTCCCCTTCACTTTTCCCTTTATTCGCCCAATTGTGCTCAACGGGAATCTTGCCCTGCGGGGCTAAGCAATAGGTGCGGCTACCGCCGCCGTCAGGAGAAGCATGGAATACCAGCGTCACGCCACGCGCAAGGGAAGTACCCCGATCAAGGTGTACTGTCTTCCCGATGAGAAGGCGCAGATAACCGAGAACGCCAAGGCGGCCGGCGTGAGCCTATCAACATTCCTGTTGCGCGTGGGTGTGGGCTATCACGTTCCTACCGTTCTTGATTACCAGCGCATCGAAGATCTGGCAAAAATCAATGGTGACCTTGGGCGACTGGGGGGGCTACTGAAATTATGGCTCACAAACGATGAGCGGCTGCGCTTAGTGCGTGCAGATGAAATACGCGTGGTACTAACCAAGATCGAGCGAAATCAAGAGTCCATGCGTACGATGATGCAGAAAGTCCTGATTCGATAGAGAGAAAGGGGAGGGCGGGATTGATCGCCAAGCACATTCCGATGCGTGCAGCACGCAGAAGCAGCTTCAGCGAACTCGTTGGCTACATCACCCATGCGAAGGACAAGGCAGTGCGTATCGGGAAAGTAAGGGTTACCAATTGCCACCAGTTGAAGGCACAGGATGCCGTCCTGGAAGTGCTTGCCACCCAGCTGCAGAACCGGCGCGCCAGCAGCGACATGACCTATCATCTTCTGATCTCGTTTCCTGCAGGCGAGCAGCCTGGTAACGAGGCAATGCATGCGATCGAGGACGAAGTTTGCAACGCGCTGGGATTCTGGGGCCATCAGCGCGTGAGCGCGGTGCACACCGATACCGATAACCTACATCTCCATGTAGCGATCAACAAGATTCATCCGTCAAAGCGCACCATTCACAATCCTTTTTGCGATTACAAGGCCCTGGGAGCCGTATGCGAACGCTTGCAGCGCCTGCATGGGCTCAGCCATACTAACCACAAAACCCTCGCGCCTGGCGCCCGTAACCGTGCGTTGGACATGGAATATTCAACAGGAATAGAGAGCCTGCTTGGTTGGATCAAGCGCGAGTGCCTGGAAGATCTGCGCCTGGCACAAAGCTGGGGGGAGCTGCATCGCTGCCTGGGTCGGAGTGGTTTGGTCTTGCAGGAGCGAGGCAACGGGCTTGTTGTGCACGACAAGGAAGGCCGGGTGGTCAAGGCAAGCTCGGTCGCCCGGGATTTCTCGATGCGTCAGCTGGAAAAGCGCCTCGGTCCATTCGAATCAAACATACAGCAACAAATGGAGGCCGAACGCAGTTACCAGGTCAGACCGGTATCGCGGGATTCGGACACGGATGTGCTCTATAGGAAGTATCTCGCGGATCAGGCTCACAGGCGAAACATGTACGCACAAACCCGGCAGGAGTTGCGCGCGCAGCGGCATTCGCTTGTTTCCCAAGCGAAAGACGGTGCGAGAATAAAGCGTGGAGCTATCAGGCTGCTCGATTGCGGCAGTGATATGAAACGCATGCTTTATCAACAGGCAGGTATTGCGTTGCGCGAGAATCTGCAATCGATCCATGCGCAGGATAAAACACAATGGAAAGAAAATCTCGCAAATGCTAAGCCCTTATGTTGGTTTGATTGGCTGGCAGAGCGTGCGGCGTTGCATGACTCGCAGGCACTGGCGGCCCTGAGAAAGCGACAGCGAATTGCTTTTGGTCGTGCCAACGCCTTGCTAGATGTTCAGCAGAAGAAGGAGCGGGACGTTGGAACCGGGATAAATGGCGTAAGAATCGATAGCGTTACCAAGCAGGGTACCCTTATCTACGCGCACGGAAAATCCGCCATCCGCGACAGCGGGAGGCGACTGGAAGTCTCGGAGGGCATCAAGCAGGACGCACTGGAGATAGCGCTAGCTATTGCAATGAAACGCTTCGGGCGGTCCATTGCAATACAAGGCGATGCTGTGTTTCGGGAGCGCGTGCTGCACACGGCCCGGGCGCTACAGTTCGATATCCGTTTCGACGGGGAGGTACGAGCGGAATCGCGAGATTTGCGGGATAGGGACGAAGATGCGGGCAAATTAAAAAATCTCCTACGAGCAGCTCGTAAGCCAATCAATAGCACTTCCACGTCCGAGAGCGCCGGCAAGGTTGCAGCACAACGCTATATCGCTGAGCGGGAATTGAAACGACAGGCAATCGCCGGCATACCTCGACATGTCCTCGGGGATTTGATGCCAGGCCGAAGGGTGCAGTATGCCGGCTGGCGAAGAGTCGATGGGCAGTACCTCCTGCTTGTCCAGAATGGTACGGATGAAATTGCCGTGATTCCAGTTGAGCCGAATATGATTGGACGCATATCGGGATTAAAGCGAGGTCAACCCCTTATGCTTGAGAATGAGGGGGTACCGGTAAACAATATTCGGGGGCCCCACCAGAAGTGGGGAATGCAGCGATGAAACCAGGACCGACTCATGGCATTCATCCGCACGCGCGGGGTGATACCCCAAGCCATTCATGCTTGATGGCGGCACTCTTTCTTCTAGTGCTCATCTCAAGCTTGGCCGCGGCCACGCAATATTTCGCTTACGTATTCCAGTATCACTCTACGCTAGGCCCGCATTGGAACCATCTGTACGCGCCCTGGAAGATCCTGGAATGGTCAAAACAGTGGCTAGACCGCTATGCGAACGAATTCTCCATGGCGGGCAGCGTAGCCATGATGACCGCATCCTTGGGACTAATCCTGCTTATGGCACTCCGGAAGCATCTATTGGGGGCTGTCACCTCTCATCTCCATGGCTCGGCGCGCTGGGCGGAAAAAAAGGATATCCAGGCCGCAGGACTGCTGCCGCACACCCGCTCCTGGCTGAACGCTTTGAGAGGACAAGGGGAGTCTTTGTTGAATACCACTGGCGTGTATGTGGGTGCGTGGGTAGACAAGAGAGGGCGGCAGCAATACCTAAGGCATAGTGGACCTGAGCATGTACTTTGCTATGCCCCTACACGCTCAGGCAAGGGCGTGGGGCTAATCGTGCCGACACTTCTTTCCTGGGGCGAGAGCGCGGTCATCACCGATATGAAGGGAGAGTTGTGGGAGTTGACCGCCGGATGGAGGAAGCAACACGCGGGCAACCGGGTATTGCGTTTCGAGCCTGCTTCGATCAATGGCGGCGCGCATTGGAATCCACTCGAGGAAATCCGGCTTGGCAGCGAATTCGAGGTAAGCGACGTGCAGAATCTTGCAACCCTTATCGTCGATCCGGATGGGCGGGGGTTGGAGACCCACTGGCAGAAGTCCGCCCAAGCGCTTTTGGTCGGGCTTATCCTGCACGCGCTCTACCAGGCAAGAAGCAGCGGCAGGCTAACACCCGCGCTTTTTGATCTGGATTTCCTACTCTCGGATCCAAATCGCGATATAGCGGAACTGTGGATGGAAATGTTAACTTCGCCGCCTTCAGCCGGTTCGAACTGCGGCATCGTGAATGCGAGCGGGCGCGACATGATGGACCGGCCAAAAGAAGAAGGGGGATCGATCCTTTCCACTGTGAAATCCTATCTTTCGCTCTACCGCGATCCGGTGGTGCATGCCAACACCGCGAATTCACATTTCCGCATCGTCGACCTCATGCATCATGCAGATCCGGTGAGCCTCTACATCGTCACCCGGCCCGCCGACAAGGCGCGATTGCGGCCATTGGTACGTATCATGATCAACATGATAGTGCGTCTGCTTGCGGACCGCATCGTCTTCGAAGGAGGGCGCCCCAAGCCTATTTATAAACACCGGCTCCTGATGATGCTGGATGAGTTCCCGGGCCTAGGCAAGCTTGAAATCCTGCAGGAATCCCTGGCGTTCCTCGCTGGATACGGAATCAAGTGCTATCTGGTGTGCCAGGACATCAACCAGTTGAAGTCCTCCAGGAGCGGCTACGGTCAGGACGAGTCGATCACGTCCAACTGCCACATCCAGGCTGCTTTCCCGCCCAATCGCGTGGAGACTGCCGAACACCTCTCCAAGCTCACAGGGCAAACCACGATCGTCAAGGAACAAATGACAAAAGGAAGCAAGCACACTTCGCGCACCCTGCAGGAGGTGCAACGCTCGTTGCTGACGGTGGATGAGTGCCTGCGCATGCCAGGACCTGTCAAGGGACTGAAGGACGGGTATGAGGTAATTGAGCGCGCTGGCGATATGATCATCTACGTTGCAGGATTCCCCGCTATCTATGGGCGCCAGCCGCTCTATTTCCAGGACGCCATCTTCCAGAAACGGGCCGAAGTGCTCGCGCCGACGGCTAGCGACGACCTTAGCGTTACAGTATTAGCATAATTACAGATTTACAGAAATCCATATTTCTGTGTTTATGTCCTTTTGTTTTCACTTTTTCCATGACGCTGTCAGCCCGTATTAGCCGCCACGCAGCCATTGCCGCGACCGGCATCCTGGCGTTGGGATTTATCTGTTTTGCTGTGGGCTTGCGCGTCAACACCACGCGCAGCATCCCGGTTGGCCTGTATTGGATGACCGGCGCGCCAGTGGGGAAGGGCGAGTACGTCATCTTCTGCCCGCCACAGTCAGCACTGTTTGATGAGGCCAAGGCAAGAGGGTACATTGGCGCAGGTTTCTGCCCGGGGAATTACGGATACATGATAAAGCGTATCCTCGCCTTGGGAGGCGATACAGTGACGTCGGCGGAGGAAGGTGTAAAGGTCAACGGCATGCTGTTGCCCGCAAGCGCGGCGCTGGACACAGATAAGGCAGGGCGAAGGATTCCGCGTTATCCAATTTCTGATTACACCCTGAAGGACAATGAATTGCTGCTCATGTCGGATGTAAGCAGAACATCGTTCGACGGCCGCTATTTCGGTCCAATAAATCTTTCCCAGGTCAAAGGCGTCATTACGCCGGTAATTTTGTTGGGGTCAACTCACGAAACGGAAAAAATTGTACGTTAAGACTTAGCAGACACTCGAAGCCGTTGACCTCCATCAAGCTGGAAAAGCTGAGGGCGGAAAATAAGCAGCTACGCTGGACTATTGACGATATTCTCAGTGACGCCAATCCGGTCGCCAATCATTAACGCAGGACACTATAGCCCCGCCCTCGCATGCAATTGATGACGACCTGCTTTTGGGCATTGCCGGCGCTGACCATGCCCCTAACACCATCGGCCGCCGCCCCCCACCCGGAATAACCCATCCCGTGCCCACCGCCGGCAACGGCGTTCAGCGCAACCCCTACCAGTGCCCCTGTTACCGCGCCGGCGGGGGCACCATTGCCCGG
>Ga0209935_1001141_pt1 | contig 46940 bp, 48 predicted proteins | sample ThiBio_1000_plan_2_FD_183958 | JGI IMG/M metagenome (GOLD analysis project Ga0209935, IMG submission 183958) | Wastewater bioreactor microbial communities from Cape Town, South Africa - Thiocy_cont_1000_plan (SPAdes) | ecosystem: Engineered > Bioreactor > Thiocyanate-remediating >... | reverse complement strand
TCAGCTTGAGTTTGTTGAAATGATTGCCAAGCTCGGTTAGCTTCATCTAAGTGAGCACACTGAGCAGTTAATGAAGCAACATTTTCTCGTAATTGTTCCACTTCTCGACTATCGACACCAGTTTGGTGAATTGGTACCTCTTTCAATGGTTCACTTGCAAAGTATGATGAAACTTTTTCTAAATCAAAACATCCAGTCAGGTTTCTCAGCAATCTTATTGATGAAATTTACTCACCAGCTGATCTTCTATCTGAATCAACTTCATTTTTCATGACTTGATTTTCTTGATCAAGACGATCATATGCTTCTTTCATCATTACTAATTCGTCATTTAATGCATTGACTTTACTAGTGAGTGATTCTCGAAGAGATTCAACATCAGCATTTTCTTTCACAAGTGCTTGATATTTTTCATCGAAATCTTCACGTTCTCGTGTCACTTGATCGACAATTTGTTGGAGAATCTCATCGAATGAACCATTGGAATCAAATGAAAAACAATTGTCAAGTTGACTTCGAAGAAGATCGACTGGTGATTGCTGATTTTCTTGTAATGCATCGTATTGTCGAGTAAAATCTTCCCGTTCTTTATTGATTTGATTGATGATAAGTTGTGGGAATTGATCGAGTGTGATATTTGCATCGATGGGCAAATGTTGTTGAAGTTCATTGGTGAATTTTTCAGTTTGAGTTTGTTGATATTGTTGCCAAGTTTGATTCGCTTGCTCCAGTTGTGCACATTGATCAGTAAGAAGAGCAACAGTTTGTCTGAGTTGTTGAAGTTCTTGTTCATGTTCGTGGAACGAAGGTGATGCTGATTGAACAGGTGAAATGTTATGAATTTGAGCCTAGACAAGAAAAGAAGAATATCGAAAGATTATAAAATAATTGAATTTACATCTCGAAGATGTCTTTCTTGTGACAATCGTCGATACATTCGTTTGCTACTATCAGCAGATCCAGGACGTTCTATTATTAAAACAGACACACTATGAAAAAGTTTTTTTTTAAATAAAATGAACCTGTATTATATTTTTGTGCTTGTAATTCATGTTGCAATGATTCAATTTGTCTAGTTAGATTATCCTTTTCTCCGTGAAGTTGTTGTGTATAGTTATTAATTTGTTGTGCAAGATAATCTAATGATAATGCTTCAATCTGTTCTAATGTCGGTATATATTCTGCTAAATTTTGTCTAAATGATTCGACTTGATCATGTTGATATTGCTGCCATGCTCGATTAGCTTCTTCTAATTGTAAATATTGTGCTGAAGCTGTAGCAAGATCATCTCGTAATTGTCGAATTTCTTCATCTCGATTTTGATCAACATTATGAATAGCAACGTTCTACATATTGAATAAATAATCATGAAATTCAAAAAAAGAAGAACAAATATTTATTATCCAAACCTCTCGTGGTGATTCTACACGTTGAATAGGTATTTCTTGAACTTTTGATTTCAATTGTTGATTTTCTAATGTTAATAAATCATTCTGTTGTTCGATTTGTTGTTGAATAGAAATCAATTTCACATTCGCTTCTCGAAATTCTTCGCATTCACGATGAACATCAGTTAGTTTTTGATTTAATTGTTCGAGATTTTGTGCGAGCATAGTTTCATTTAATTGATAATTATCATCGGTTTCTTTTAATTTATTAAATTCTTGTCGAATTTCATGTGCCATCTGTTCAAGATTTTGATTTTCATCTAAGAAAATCGAATCTTGTAAATTATCTCGAAAGATTTTCACTTGATTTTCATGATAGATTTGCCAAGCATGATTAGCTTCATCCAATTGCGTACATTGTTCAGTTAATTGTAGAAGATTTGTTCGTAATTGTTCGAGTTCATCTTCTCCTATAAGTGCAGGAGAAGATGACGATTGAACAGGTGTAAGTTGATGAATTGGCACATCTTGTTTTTGAGAAATCAACGGTGATAATGATCGTTCGTGTTTTAATTGTTGATTTTCATTATCTAATATTTCGAGTTGTGCTTTCGATTGTTGCAAATAGTCGACAATCGAATGAAGGATACTTTCGAAATTTTGTTCATCATTTAATGGGAGAAAATCTTGAAGATTTTGTTTTAAAACTTCGAGTTGATTGTTATAGAAACTTTGCCAAGCTTCATTAGCTGTTTCTAATTGTGAATATTGTGCTTGTACTGCAGCCAGATCTTGTTCAAGAGAAATATCTGGAAAAATGTTTGATTTTTTTTATCAAAAGGAGAAATTAAATTTTCGTTTACTTTGTCGTTTTAATTGATTGATGTAAGAAACAAGCTCATCGATAATATCCTCCAATGTGGATTTATCCGATGATGGTAGAAGTGGTTTTAATAATTCGATATATAGATGTCGTAAATCTTCTTTTGACTGGCGATTTTCGGTGAATTCGCTACGTTCTCTAGTTAATTGATCGATAATGTGTTGACCAATTTGATCCAATGCTAAATTTTCATCAATAGGAATGTGATCTTGCATTTGTTGACGGAAAGTTCCCAATTGTGTTTGATGAAATTGTTCCCAAGCTTGATTAGCTGCAGTCAATTGAGCATATTGAGATGTCAACACAGCTAATTCTTCACGTAGTTGTGCAACTTCATCTAGATGATTATTCTCAACAGAACGTTTATCGAGTTCAGCAATCAACGATTGTTTTTCACTATTAAGTTGTTCGTATGCTTCTTTCACACCATCAAGCTCTTGGTTAAGTTCATTCACAGTGTTTGTATACGATTCTTTAATAGATTCTAAATCATTTGTTAATTCAGATTGTAAGTTACTATTCGCACTTTGAAGAGCGACATATTTTTCATCAGATGCGGCTCGTTCTGTATTAATATATTCCATAATTTGTTGAGCAATTTGATCAAGTGATAGATTATCATCGATGGCAAGACAATCTTGAAGTGTATTACGAAAAGCATCTTTTTGTGTTTGTTGGTATGATTGCCAAGCTCGATTCGCTTCATCTAATTGGGCACATTGACTCGTAAGACGTGCAACATCTTCTCGAAGTTGTTCAGTTTCGTCACCATTTTGTTCATTACCCGCACTACTGCTACTAGTTTGAAGAGGAACTTCTTTCAACCCTTGACTCCAATCATCATCCCATCCATTTCCTGATGACTGTTGAGCAGGTTGGTTCGATCGCTGTTCAAGTTGATCATATGCTTCTTTCAAAGCCGATAGCTCTTGATTTAATTCATTCACAGTATTTGTATATGATTGACGAATATTTTCTAAAGTCTCCTCTGTCGGGACTGGTTGTTTTTGAAGTTGTTCAATGATCAATTCTGGAATTTGATCAAACGATGTATCTTCATCGATTGGCAAATATTCCTGAAGTTTCGATCGGAAATTATCAGCTTGAGCTTGTTGGTACGATTGCCAGGCTCGATTTGCTTGATCCAATTGAGCACATTGAGCAGTCAATGATGCAACATTTTCTTGCAATTGTTGTACGTCTTGACTATCAACACCAGTTTGATGAATTGGTACCTATAATAAATATCAAAGCTTATCTTTCACTATAATTGAAGAAAAATAATACATACATCTGTAAAGAGTTGTCTAGGTGATTCCGACGATACTCTCTCTACAAAAATAGATATGTTGAATTCTAGCTAAGGATGAAACATAAAATTTACCAGTACTCTGTCTGGATCTTTCTTGCAGTAGTTCAGCCGTCTTTTCGTCAAGCTGAATACTTAATTGTTGATATGCTTCTTTTAGCGCAAGTAATTCTTGATTTAATTCAGTCACCGTATTAGCATACGATTCATGAATGCTTTTCATAGCTTCATCTTTTTCTAAACGGTCAGAGAAACAGAAGGCATAAATCTAATACCGTTATCACTATCGAACCAACCTGATCGAGCATCATTCGATGCTTCTCGCTCTTTCGTAAGTTGATTAATAATTAATTCTGGGATTTGATCAAACGATGTATCTTCATCGATTGGTACATATTCTTGAAGTTTAGATCGGAAATTATCAGCTTGAGTTTGTTGAAATGATTGCCAAGCTCGGTTAGCTTCATCTAATTGAGCACACTGAGCAGTCAACGACGCTACATTTTCTCGAAGTTGTTCAATTTCTTCAACATTTTGTTTTAATCCTTGACTCCAATCATCGTCCCAGCCACTTCCTAATGGTTGTTGAACAGGTTGATTAGATCGCTGTTCAAGTTGATCGTAAGCTTCTTTCAAAGCCGATAACTCTCGATTCGATTCATTCACAGTATTTGTGTATGATTGAAGTTGTTCGATAATCAATTCTGGAATCTGATCAAACGATGTATCTTCATTGATTGATACATATTCTTGAAGTTTGGATCGAAAATTGTCAGCTTGAGTTTGTTGAAATGATTGCCAAGCTCGGTTAGCTTCATCTAACTGAGCACACTGAGCAGTTAATGAAGCAACATTTTCTCGTAATTGTTCCACTTCTCGACTATCGACACCAGTTTGGTGAATTGGTACCTCTTTCAATGGTTCACTTGCAAAGTATGATGAAACTTTTTCTAAATCAAAACATCCAGTCAGGTTTCTCAGCAATCTTATTGATGAAATTTACTCACCAGCTGATCTTCTATCTGAATCAACTTCATTTTTCATGGCTTGATTTTCTTGATCAAGACGATCATATGCTTCTTTCATCATTACTAATTCGTCATTCAATTCATTGACTTTACTAGTGAGTGATTCTCGAAGAGATTCAACATCAGCATTTTCCCTTACAACTGCTTGATATTTTTCATCGAAATCTTCACGTTCTTTATTGATTTGATTGATAATAAGCTGTGGGAATTGATCAAGTGTGATGTTTTCATCGATGGGTAAATGTTGTTGAAGTTCATTAGTGAACTTTTCAGTTTGAGTTTGTTGATATTGTTGCCAAGCTTGATTCGCTTGATCGAGTTGTGCACACTGTTCATTAAGAAGAGCAACAGTTTGTCTGAGTTGTTGAAGTTCTTGTTCATGTTCGTTGATTGAAGGTGAAATGTTATGAATTTGTTTAGTAACATCAGGTGAGAATGTAGTACGTTCAACACTGGTATTAGCAAGTAACGTTTGTTGTTTAAGTAGATCAATTTGCTCATTGAGTTCATTGATTTGATTCGATGAAGTTTCATTTTGTTCTTCAGTTTGTTGAAGATGTTGTAGAATCTGTTGAGCAATATCATCCAATGAAAGATTATTTTCTATCGGTAAATTCGCTTGAAGTTTGTCTCTGAAGCTATCGACTTGTGTCTGATGGTATGTCTGCCAAGCTCGATTTGCTTCATCTAATTGAGCACATTTTGCAGTCAAATTCGCAACATCATCTTGTTCGTCATTTTCAGTTTGCGAATCTTTTGTTTGTTTCACAGTTTCTAAATCATTGAGACGATTTTCAATTTGTTGTACAATTTCATCAAATGATGCATTATCAACATCAGTCAATTTCAATCGATCACGTAAGACTATCAATTGATTTTGTTGATAATCTTGCCAAGCTTGATTTGCGTCTTCCAATTGTTTCAATTGGAGTGTCATCGATTGTAAATTTTCTTGTAATTGTTCGACTTCGTTCGGTGATTGAACAAGCGGAATGCTATGAATACGAGCCTGAAAAACAAAAGACAATTGATTCTATATTCGAAAAAAGAAAACAGATTCGTACATGTGAAACTTGTTCTGTTCGGTATCGATCTTCTAACATCGGTATCAATTGATCGATAGACTGAATTGAATCAAATGGAATTTTAAAATGTGAATATAATCGTTTCGTAGCTGATTTATATGTATCTAATTCTGATTCGACTTGTGTTTGTTTATCATTAAAATTTTGAATTGTTTTCAATAATTGTACACGTTCTTGTTCTAATTGACTAAGTTTTTGTTTATCGTGATTGATTTGTAAATTGAACTGTTCAATTTCTTGTCGATCTTTTTGATGAATCTGTTGTAATTTTTCGTAATCTTTTCTTAGAAGTGTTTCACGTTGTTTAAGTTGTTCTTTTTCAACAAGATCATTTTCAATTTGATGAAGATAATCCATGACTTGCTGTTTTTCTTGTAACATTCGTCGTTGTGTAGCTGATAATTGTGAACGAATTTGTATATTATCGGAACGAAGTAGTTCAATAGTTGAACCTTGTTCAGCTATTTGTACATTAGCTTGTTGAAGTAATTTTTCTAAATCTTGTCTATTCGAATGTACATCTTTAACATCATGAGTTAAACGTATTCGTTCAGCATCGATTACTTTACAATCACTTTCTAAATTCATCATCGAAACTTCTAAACGACGTTTAACAAGAACATGATTTTGTATATCAACAGTTAAATCAGCAATTTTCTGTTTTAATTCATCGATAACACCCGTTTGAGCTTTAGCATCACAACGTAAATTGGAAATTTTTCTTGATAGATTCACATTTTTTTCTTTCATTGTCTCGTATTCTTTTTGTAATTGTTCTAAAATTGTATTTTTTTCTTCTAAAGATTTTTGTAGTAGATCATATTTGGTTTGATCACCATGTACTTGTGTTAGATTTAAACGTTTATGTTCATTTAAATTCTTATCAATTGTATCCATTTGCTTTTGATATTCGGCACGTTCTTGTAGAAGAACACGAATTTCTGTTCGTAATGAATTAATATATTCTTGAAATAGACTACGTTCTTTATCCCATTCAGCGAATATCATCTCGTCTGATGTGCCACTACATGTTGTGCCATGTTCCGATTGAGTATCGAGAGCTTGTTTACTAACACTGCGATGCAAGGATGCAATTAGATCGGTTTCGGAATTAAATGAATTTGCCGATTGTCGAATAGCTACACCTGGTACGGACGGTTGTTTGACATGAAATGTTTCGAAAACTTCTCGATCTTCTAATGTTGGTGATTCAATATTATGTATAGGTATGAAATGATTATCATTTGTTGATGATGAACCCGATGCTGGTACAATCGATTCAGGTATGGATGTAATGTACGTTGAAGAAAATGGTAGATGATTTGTTGAATTTGTTTGTTCAGTAAAATGAACTGAATGTGTTATCGCTGATAGATCGATGTTTGTATTCGAACCATTAAAAGGATTTATGGATATTTTCGAACAAAGTGATGAAGTTGGAGATGAATATGTTCGGCCGTATTTCATTTGTTTGACTCGATCGAGTTCTTTTTGTACATCGGCAAATGATGTTGTCGTACGTGATGGACTTGTCTGAGAATTTTCATCGGTTGTTATTATCGATGATATTGGATTGATACTTGTTGCTAATTGTTGTAATGTTAATGCATCATATTGACGCAGATTTGTTTCATTAAGAACAGGAACTTGTTCAGAGATTATTGCCGGAGGTGCTGATATCGGCGGTTCATGTTCAGCTTGTTGTTGTTGCTGTTGCTGTTGACTAGACATGTTTATAGATGATAGTTCGTCTAATGAAGTTGAATGTTGAATAGGATTTTTAAAATCTGTTGAATAATGAACGAGAGAATCGTTAAGAAAAGTGTCTAATTGTTCTCGATCGGGAAATTGATGGAATTTATCGTCATCAGCAGAGAAAGTGACTCGTTCTGGTTTTAACATTGAATAACGTAATACTGTTTATCGATGATATCAATGCCCTCAACTATGACAGGATTGATGTAACACATGCAAATTTATAAGAAGTAAGAAAAAAAAGAAGCCAAGATGAGGAATAGTGAAAAAATATAGACGTGTGTTTGAGAGAGAAATCAGGGCGCAAAAAAAAATGTAGTCGACGTGTATAGGTATGTATACAAGGACAATTGGTATTTTTCTATAGCCAACCAAAGAACGAAAAATAAAAAAAAAGGTCTAGAAGTATAACTTATACATGTATGTATTAATTATAAATTACAGAAAAAAAGAAACGTGTGTATGAAATCAATCAATCAACCATAGCCATGTGGTTCGATCGGTTCTTTACTAAGATCTAATCGATATTCGGCGACGCGCTTTTTCGTTCGTTCCTGTAATAACCATATGTACACGCGGCGCTTCATCACTCGTTCTCATTGGTCGAGAAGAACCATTTATGTCGACTACAAACCTCAATCCAAAAAAAATCTGGACCTAAAACTATCTCTGAAAAAAAAAACTTCTGCGAGCTTCTTTTTCTTTTCGAAGTTTTTCTTTTTCTTTGAGATTTTTTCGACGAAAATTATTATTTTTCATCATTCACACAGTCATTAGTTTGTTTCCATGAGATTCTTTGCATTGCATCATATGTCTTGCAAATACTTTCTACCTCAACCCTCAACATTATAAAATCAATTGTATGTCTATACTTTTTTTTCTTCTAAAGTTTTATCAAAAACAATGGCAACGAGTTCTGATTCAACAGCAGATTTAGCATCGACAGTTGCAAATACTCTTACATTAACAGAAAATGACATTTCTGATTTGATCAAAATACAAGGTGATATCGTGCGTAAATTGAAAAATGAGAAAGCACCAAAAGAACAAGTGAGTGCAATGTTTCAATGAATCGTTGATTTTCGAAGTATCGATTTTTTCGAATAGATCGATGCAGCTGTAGCTAAATTACTTGATTTAAAAAAACAACTTGCTGAAAAACAAGGAGCTGATGGCGAAGACGCATCCGATAGTTCAGGACTTCTCAAAACACCTCGAGGTACACGTGATTATCATCCAGATCAGATGAAAATCCGTGAAGAAGTTTTTAAAACAATTACTGATGTTTTTAAACAACACGGCGCCCAAACAATCGATACACCAGTTATTGAGCTTACTGTAAAAAAAATCGATTTATCATAATTTCGATTTAGAAAATTCTGTTGTTTTTTAGACACTTCTTACAGAAAAGTACGGTGAAGATTCGAAGTTAATCTACGAATTAAAAGATCAAGGTGGTGCCGAACCATTGGCATTACGTTATGATTTAACGGTTCCATTTGCACGTTACGTAGCGCAAAATCGTATTTCAACTATGAAACGTTATCACATCGGTAAAGTTTATCGTCGTGACAATCCAAAAATGACTCGTGGCCGTTATCGAGAATTTTATCAATGTGATTTCGATATAGCCGGTGAATTCGATGCTATGGTCCCTGATGCTGAATGCATTAAGATTATTGTAGAAATTCTTGATCAATTAGACTTAGGACAATATAAAATCTCTGTAAGACACTTTCAATATTTCGATCTGTTTAATTCATAAAAATGAATTCTTCATCTAGGTCAATCACCGGAAATTACTCGATGCCATCTTTGCAGTATGCGGTGTATCTGATGCAAATTTTCGACCAATAAGTTCAGCTGTTGATAAACTCGACAAAGTAGAAATTGAATAACATTTAAGAGATTTTTGTTCGTCTTTTTTTATATAGACTCCTTGGCCTGTTGTCCGAAATGAGATGATTCATGAAAAAGGCTTAGCACCAGAAATAGCCGATAAAATCTGGTCTTATGTTCAAATGCATGGTACATTGTTGCAATTGAAATCTATATTATTATTGTTGTTGTTGTTTTCTTATTTATTTACATAGGAAATGCTGATCTGATCAAAGAACTACGCAAAGATGCTCAATTACTTGCTCAAAAATCTGCTGATGCAGCTTTACAAGATCTCGAAACACTCTTTCGTTATTTAACTCTATTCGGAGTGATGGATCGAGTAAATCTATTAGTTTCTCTAATCAGCAAAAAAAACAATGTTTTGCTTATTTTTACAGATTGTATTCGATTTGAAATTAGCTCGTGGTTTAGACTACTACACCGGCGTTATTTTCGAAGCTGTTTTGACCAAATATCAATATGATCCTCAACTGGGCGATGATCAAGTCGCTGTCGGTAGTGTCGCCGGTGGTGGTCGATACGATGAACTTGTTCAAAAGCTCGATCCTCGACACCGACGTGTGCCTTGCATCGGTGGCAGCGTTGGTGTTGAGAGAATATTCGCAATCAAAGAACATCAAATGTCTGAATCAAATATTCAAACGAAAACAATTTATACCGAAGTTTATGTTGCATCAGCACAAAAGAATTTAATCGAAGAACGAATGAAACTTTGTGCTTATTTATGGGAGAATGGTTTTAAGGTTTGTTTGTCTTCTATTTTCAAAAAAAAAACTATAAAATTGAACTATATGTATGATCTAGGCTGAAATGGCATTAAAACGTAATCCAAAAATGCTCGATCAATTACAATACTGTGAAAAAAATCAAGTTGAATTATGCGTTATTATCGGCGATTCGGAATTAAAAGCTGGAATAGTCAAAATACGTCATGTAACAACTCGAGAAGAAGTATGATTTACGACATAATAAGAATTCTTATCGATTGTATTGTTCTTTGAAATTTAGATCGATGTACCACGTGATCAATTGGCTGAGCAACTCCGTATTCATCTTGAAAAAGCTCGACAACGATAAGAGAGTTCTGAAATTAGCTCTCGAATATTACTTTTTCTCTTCTTTCTTTCATGTTTTGCTTGTTGTTTTAGTCATGAATTCAAAAACGAAAAAAAAAAGAAACCGTTTTGTTTTTGTTTTTCCGTTTACCATTTTTTTTCTATTTTTGAACTTGACTGACAAGAAAAAAAATCAGCAAAAGTAACATCATACAAAATTTCCTACAATCGAAAATAGTTTCTTCTTATTACTCTATTCTACAGCTTCCGACCTCTACTGAATATGCATACATGTACAGTCAAAATGACTTGATTTACGATTGAATTAAATAGCCCAACACTTTAAACATCGAACTTGACGAATTCTTTCTACTTCCGAATTATACTGTTATATGATCAATGATTGTGGAAGGTATTTCATCATAAAAAAAGAGGAACTTTAAGTGATTCATCACGATATAATAGTTTTTTTAAATAAATGACTCATTGATCAGAAGGGAAAAAAATAGTTACGCGTTATATTTATTCATACGAGAAACATTTTCCTTTTTAACCCGTGATGAATCATAAGATATATTTGATCAAACTCAGCCCCTCATCATTTGCAAACGGTACATTTCAATAGAAAAATCGAAACATGTCAAAGCGTTTATCGAGTCAACCATGTTTGATAAAAACGCCCGTGTGTGACACTGGACCATCCCAAATATTACCTTTTCTCTATGTTGGTTGTCAGGAGGATGCGAATTCAACTAAAACTATGCAGGTAAATTTTATTCTATTTGCCCTATTTTGTTTACGAATATGCCGCATTTTAGGATATTCATATAACTCATGTTATCAATGTTAGTTCAATCGGCGAAAGAGCTGCGTTTTTAAATGATGAAAATGATATTGACCATTTCTTTCGTATACCAATCAATGATTGTCATGATGCAAAATTATTACCATATTTCGATCAAGCTTATAATTTCATAGGTAATTAATAAATTTCAATTTTCAGCTAAAGAAATGTACATACGAAATTGTTTATTTTTAGAAAAGGCTCGAATGAATCATGGACGAGTTTTTATTCATTGTTTAGGTTCGTTATATTATTTGTTTACTTAATCTATATCATAATTATTGATATTTTATTTTTCTAGCCGGTATAAGTCGTTCACCAGCCGTAGCTATTGCTTATGTTATGCGATATTTAAATCTCTCGTTCGACGATGCATACAAACATGTCAAACAACGTCGACCTAAAATATCTCCGAATATGAATTTCGTTGGTCAACTCGCTGAATACGAACGTATGCAATCGTCATCATCGACCGTACCAGTCTGTTGTTCAATGATGAAATGTATTTCTTCTGAAACTGCTCAAAACGAACGTTGTCGTCTCGTACAAATCGAAGGTCGTAGCAATAATGATCAAAATTGTGAATCAAAAGTCAAATCTCTCATCAACCGTCCGACTACTACATTCCAAAATTCAACTCGACCGAAATTGACACGTCCTAGTAATATCTCATTGGATCAACCAAGACTGAAATTAATTAATAGTAGTTTTAATCATTTAAATGATTTGAAATCAACTGAGATTTCAACAAAATCTGTAGATAAACCATCGTCGCTGATAAATACATATGTTCCACAATCAAATACATCAAAATCATTGGAACAATGGGCGTCTCCGCAAACATGCGAGTCAAATGTTAGTAAACCTAAATCAAATGTGCTGAGTGCAAGTCTTGAATTGATCGTTTCATGAGAAAAAAAAACAACATTTTTATCTTGCTTAATTACAAATTTGTAGATTTTTATTTTCTATTCTGGTGACAATTAGTTGCAAATAGTATAACGAAAACATTTTTTTCAATTCATATTTTAAGGTGATTTAACAGTCATATCTATGTGTTGCTTATTTTGTTTGTTTGTTTTTTGTTATTTTAATTTGAATACATGTAAACGACATTCCATGCTAAATATATAATATTATAAATAAAAGCTTCTTTTTTAGTTTTCAATAAACGAATTCAAACTGATTTTTTATTCAAATTACTCTTCATTTTGCATTGAAAATAGTTATTCAACGAATAATTAATGAGAAAACAAACCTTGTATTTTTAATAGGATATAGTCTATCGTTATGAATAAGATCTCGAGAGAATTTAGATATAAATGATAAATGAGTAAGTTACAATAATACTTCTACTAATTTAATAATTCTATAGCATGTTTTCGATAGAAAAAGATACTATACGTTTTCTTTTTCTATTTCTATTTCTATTTATTCCGGCACGTTCTTCATTTATATTCGGAACAAACATGTAAATCAACTCTTTCCTTTCAATTAGTTTTTCGTCAATAAATAAATTTATTTTCTCTATCTAAACAAGTTTTAATGCTGATTGGCATGCATGAATATATTGTTGTACATAGTCGTCAATTGATTTTCGTTTATATTGCATAATATATCTTGGATGTGAAACTTGAATGATTCGTTGAAAGAATTGATATTGTTGATTTAATTTCGTTAGAATCGAATAATTTGTTCCTTCGCCAAGACAAAGAGCTACTTTACGTGAACATCCGAGATCGATCTGTTTTTCGATATTATCCGGTATGAAATGTTCTAATAAATTTGTCAAAAGTTTTTTGTCATCATAATAATTCATATTTCGTCCACGACGTTCGAGACCAAGTGGACAAACAGCACCAATAAAAAATCGTTCATAGAATTCTTTCATCGAATATTTGGAAAAGAAATAATCATAGATAAATTGTGATGATAATTCGGGTTTCAAAGCAAAATCTGATTCAATTTGACAAACAGTTTTTAATCGTATAGGATCAGTTAATGGAACGCCTATAAGATAGAAAACCATATAACTCAATTTTGTTTTTGTTTTTTCTCCTATAATGAATTTATTAAATATTAATCAGGTCATTTCAGGTTTCCTTCATTGACATGGATTTACACTCGATTTAAGATAAAGAGAACATCACAGATGCATTTTCAAAGTACCTGTTATTCCACTACCAAATCGTCCAGGATTAATTCCCAGGACAAGTATTCGTTGATTTGTATCCGAATAATATTTTGAATAGAATTGTTCTACACAAGACCATGTTTGAGGATTCTTATATGGATATAACCATTGAATAGTCTTATCCGGTAAATCAATATCACAAGGCGGTTCTAATTGTTGTAAATAGGATAAAATTTGTTGATTCATTGTTGATTTTGTTGATTGAAAATATCTCGATTGTCTTTCCATATAAAATGATATCTAAAAAACAAAACGAGAGAAAACTTTCCGATTAGATGTCGCAACTAGATGAAAATTTTCTTTGAAATCATCGATCAATGATTTTCTAATTCAATCGTCAATAATTATTTTACTCAAGAGAAAATAATCTCGTCAACTAAATGGGATTCTTCATTGCAAATACATCAAAATCATTCGATTGGTGAACGATTCAAACAAAGAACTACCGAAGTAGAAGAAATAGATTTATTTTCTGCTTCTTTCATCTCGTCTAGTTTTTTTTCTTTCTTCTTCAACAAAAATAATACTTACAGATGAGTCATTGATCACTGTCAAAAAAAAAGAAAGCATCTTCTCTTTACTGAGACAATTTAATTATACAATTGTTTGATTTTATAATCGAAATATATCTATCAAATGGCATTAATACCAATTGTTAAAGTTGTTGATCTGTATGCAACATAAAAAAGATTGAAACTTTGAATATCTATATACAAAGATGAATTCGATTATCTATTTAGATATCGTCATGATTTATTAGATAATGCGTTTGGTATTGAATGGATGGATGATAATGATGAAAATCAAGAGATCAATGGAAAACATTCTATTATTTCAGTTCGATCTGTTTTTAATAATCATAATGTACGACTTCCTGCACAAATTTGGCGAGCACTTTCAAAAGTAAATTTATTCGAAAGAAAACAACTTGTCAATGTTTTTTTTCCATATAGGTTGTACCCGGTGACGTTGTTATGGAATTAAATGGTGTTAGCACAGCAGGACAAACAGTTACTGAATGTAAATAATCTCGTGTCTATTGAATGAATTATTTTTCATATGTTTTGCGTCATAGTTGAAAAAAATTTAAAATTATCCGGCAATCGAATACGTCTACGATTAAAATCAGGTACCAAAACAAAGTTTTTTCCTTTGATTTAATAAAAAGGTTTTTTCTTGTTTCTCTTCTCTATGTTTTCATAGTTACTCCAGGTAGGTGTAACATAAGTATATATATATATACGGTGCATGTAAAAAAAATGTCTGCACACGAGAGAAGATGATAATGTATGTTTTAGGTGGAATGTTAAGAATGTTGATATGTTTGTTTCGCTTACATAAACAATTCGAAAACCTAAAGATTAAAATCAGTTTTCGATCTTACATAAGATTGTTTCATTGTTGTTGTCGTTGTCGATTATAAAAAGAAAATACTGAATTTTATCATCAAACATCCTTGTTTATTCAACTATATTGAGTCTGTGATCATGATGAATTCAAACGACTTTCCTCTCGTTTTTTTTTCCTCTATCTGTCTCGCGCTCTATCTCGTTTTTTTTCTCTCGTCGTCTGGGTCTCCTTTCTGTTCTATTTATAACAAGCATAGTTGCATACTTGTGGGATTCTTATGTCCGTACGTCAATCATTATGATTTAATTGGCTAAAGGTTTCGAAGTATTAGGAGAGAAAAAGCAAACGAGCGAAAGAAAGAATGTTGAAGAGATTTACTTGTAAGGTATTATTAACTCGTGTTAGAAGTTTCTCTCGGATTGATATGTTATAAATAGATACAATCTCGTTGATTTTATTAGGATAAATCAAAACACCTGTTAACGATGCATGTAAATCAATGAGAAGTAAATAATTCAATCAACACGAAATATAAACGACTAGATAGTTAATTTAGTTTTTGAATATTTTCCAAGGAAATACTATCGATATGAAATGTGTTAATTAAATTAGACAAGAAAAACTAAGAAACAATTCGATGTTGTTCGCCTTTTTTCCTCGACAATTGCTTTTTTTCTTCTTTCATTTCTACGTACTTTCTCTCTCTCTCTCTTTCGCTACATGTCTATCTCTCTCGTAACTGTAATTATTGATAGTGACAGGTGACTCGAGTTGATTAAACGTTGCAAGCGCTTACGAACTCATCAATTTTTTTTCTTCTTTCCAAAGATAACTTGTTCGGCTCCTTTAGTTTGGCAGTCGACTAGATAAATACGAAGAAAATCTATTTGCTTTTTTTCCCCCTCACGTTCTTCACTGTATGTATGTATGTATGTGTGTTTTTTTGCCAAGATACCCATTGGCATGATATAAATTGCATTGCTCATCATTCTCCTGGACTGATTTTTATCTCGCATCTATTCGTTATGACACTCAATAATATTTAGTTTGCATTCGAAAATATATCTTTCATTGCCAATCAGAATTGACAAGTAGTTCTTCGTTGTGTTATTTTTCTGTCTTTCGACATTCTCGTACGATTTTCGAAGATAAACAGACACATACATTCATATGACTACTTTTTTTTATTGCTTAATCTGTTAATTTAATCTAAAATATACTTTGTTCTTCTGTATTATTAATTGACGAGTGCTAAGAAACAATCTTTAACTTGTTATTATCGATTGAAAGTTTATTTTAAATGAGAATATATATATAGAAATAAAGAACAAGTGAAAGTGTTAGATCTACTTTATATTATTTTTCTTCTAATTAAATTATCACGGTTTCTTTTCTTCTTTTTTAACATTGATTTATTCTTTGCTATTAATTAGACTACAGTGGTTACACATCAACTTGTCTTCCTATACAATCTTCGAATTCACCATCATTAAATCGAGGCACCGACGAAGAAAATCTCTCCGATACAGAATACTATCAACAACAACAACAACATTCAAGTCAATTAATCAACGGTCATAAACATCATTCAATGACAAATGGTTATGTTCATTACCAAAAATCGGAACGAAGTCGTTCATGTGAAAATAGTTTAGATTCATGCGGAAGAAAATCCGTCGATGAATTAACAATATCATCATCGTCATTAATCGATTTACCCATATCATCATCAATAACAACAGCTAGTCATGCTGATTATGATAATCTTGAACTTGTCAATGGCAATCATCTTGATCTCAATGGACAAACGACGATTTCGTCGACAATAACTAAATCTCCGATTTCATCTGAATTAGATCAAAAGATTAAGGAAGCTATTGATGCACGACTCAAAGATATCGATGACGAATTTGAATTCAATTGTAAGATATAATAAGAGCAGAAGAAGAAGAAGAAAAAGAAAAAAAACAATTCACGATGCACTTTTGTTTTCTCTTCATAATTGAATTCGATTATGAATGTCGATTCTTTATTTTGTATATAAATAGTTCATAAATCTAATTCTATTTTCTAGTTCCAGTGACATCGGAAACAGTCAATAAATCGGTTGATCTTCCATCTGTACGACGATTAGCTAAACGTCTTTATACATTAGATGGATTTAAATCAACAGATGTTGCTCGACACTTATGTAAAAGGTAGGAAAATATTAGTAAAAAAAGAAAAAGAAATACCTGCTTCCAGGCTATATATTTCAATCATCTAACATTACCTTAACGATCCTTTCCTTTGGAATAGACATGACACGCGATTTAACAGTTGCACGATATATTCTTTCTTAGTTTCCTATGTCATCATCATCATTTTCTTCTTCTTCTTCTTCTTCTTCTTTTTTACTTCTATTTAATGTCCTTTTTTGTTCGTCTTCTTTTGCTTGGATTCTTAATTTGATTAGAATAACACGCTTGCGTGCATATAAATGAGAAAGGAATAGTTAGGAAGAAAAAGGGAAAATCGTTAGAGTTTCGATTGCGTCATCGTCCTCAAGACTATATCATCATTTCTTATCTTTCTCTAGTTCGTTTTTTTTTCAAGCTAAAAATCTGTTACTATCAACTACTAATTCTTTTTCTCTTCCTCACTCTCTCTTTCTCTATCTTGTGGTTGAGTCTTCCGGTTTGTCTGCTTCTTTTTCTAATTTTTCTCGTTTTCCTTCTTCTTCTCTTCGCTTCTCTCTCTCTCTCTGTCTCTTGTCTTCACTGCAAGCGAACATACCATCACGTGTGTATAAAATAGTTCGGCAACAAGCGAAGCGAGTAAATAAGCAATGGAAGTTTTTTTTCCATTGCGTCTGAATTGAACATGAACGAGTAAAATAGTTAGAATTATTGAGTCGATTTTTCGCTCCGTTCTGTTCCACTACTACCGCCTACCGCCTTATACGTTATGTGCGTCGATTAGCAGAGCACATTGAAACATTGAGAACGTGTTATTGGCAAAAAACGTTCACCAACACACACACATACAGAGTCTTTCTCTCTCTGTCTCTGTGCCTCTCTCCTGTGAACGAGGTTAGTCATTATCGGCAACATTACTGTTCGTACGAGCAGTTTAATCAAGAAACACGCAGCAACATGCGTGCTTGCTCGGAATATGTGCTTGTTCGAATGCTGTACCTGTATGAATGAACGAAAGTACGTGAATTTTACTTTCCCCTATTTCTTTTGTTAATCGTTAATAGAAGATTCGTTTGATTAATATTTCTTTTTGTTTTCTTATTCATCTTGTCAAAATCAATTACCCATTTATTTAATAGTCGATTCCCTATTCATCGATTTGTTTTGATTTCTAATAAAAAATAAAACCGCAAATAAAATGAAAATTTTGCGTCTTGAGCTCGTTCGTTTTTCAAACAGGATGTTCTAGATTACAGACATTGAAGTTTTGTTTTCTGTTCATAATAATTATCATTGTTATTGTTGTTGTTGTTATTGTTATTGAGGGAAAAGGAAAAAACGAGTGGGAAAGAGAGAAAAGAAAGAAGATTTTCTATGTCGTTTTATCAATGTTACTGTCGAAGAAGTTGAAAAAAAAACTAATAGGATTGTTATTCGAGAAGGACAAGAACTTTTTGAATTTCCGTTGATGTTCACATTCTCATTAGAAGTTGTGATCATAAGAAAAGAAAATCTCAGCAAGCAAAAACAGAAGAAAACAATAACAACAACAACAACAACAACAACAAGGATAATTCGAACGACACGTTCAGCTTATACACATAAATAATGCTCGAGTACATGATTAATTTTGAAGAACATCAAAACTTGTGTCTATTCGCTTGAATGATACAATTTTTTGTTCATCATCTATCTCAACAGTCGTTGTTTATGCCGACGGATAAAACTGTTCGGTGAGCCGAAAAAATTAGATTATTCCTCTTTTTTTTTGAATAATATATACTTTCTCTTCGTCTTCTTCTTCTTCTTCTTCTTGCTGTACTTATTTATCCTTAAGCAATACAAAATAAGATGAAAGCAAGATTTAGATATCTATATTTATTCTATGAAACGAAAGACAAACTAAACATGCCCTTTTCCTGTTTGTCATTGTGGAAATCTTATTGTTGCTTTTTAAATTTCTATTATACATGTTTTTCAAGGAATGATTTCAATCAATTAGTGGCAGAAGAATATGTTAAATTATTCGATTTTCAAGGTGATACGCTCGATCGTGCATTAAGAAAATTTGTCAAACAGTTTACAATTATCGGTGAGGCACAAGATCGCGAGCGTGTTCTACATTTTTTTGCTGCAAGATATCTCGATTGCAATCCAACGACATTTACTTCCGTTGGTAAGCATCTTGTTATCTTTGTTTTTTTTGTCCCCATGTCTTAATTCAATGGAGATAAAACTAATTTAATTTTTCTAGACGCTTGTCATATGCTAACTTGTGCAATTATGCTACTTAATACAGATCTTCATGATCCGGTAATTGATTTGTTTTTTTTTCTCTTCGGAATTTATTTATTTTTTTGTGCAAATAGAAAATCTTAACTAAAATGACATTTCAACAATTCAGTGATAATCTTCATGAATTGAATGATGGCGTTGATTTTTCGAAGGATTTACTTAAATCATTATACAATGCAATTAAAAATGAACAACTTATGGATGAAACGTAAGTGTTCTGTAAATATTGAGATATTTTCAATAAATTCCTAAATTAAATTAGTACAATGAACATCAAACAAATGCGTATGTTATTGCTTAGGGCAATAAAAAGAAAAATGTGTACGCACGCTCGCGATGAGCTCAAGTCTTTTTTTTTCTTCTTCTTCTTCTCTCTTATTCGAGCAATTGATTGAACTGTTCGAACAGTTAGTTATGAGTAATGTTTTTTTCTGCATCTTGACTAAGACTTCCAACTGATCGATGAGAACAAGAAGAGAACAAAATCAATCTTATCATTAGTTTCTTTTTCTTTTCTTTTTTTCGAGGAATTCTACGAACATTTCTTGTTGATCGCTTTGCCCTTGTATCGATCGTTAGTACATCGTGGCACTTGCATGTGCTTGTAATCATAGAAAACTGTACGAATATGTCAGCATGGAAACAACTAATTGCACATCGTCGATGTTCTCACTTCAACATGTGATTAATTGACGTGATGATGGAAAAGAAGTTCGGTCGGTCGATTCGAGAAAAAGAGAAGAAAAAAAAACTCGATGATAAATGCATTGATTTAGTCGAAAAAAGAAAACGATTTATCATAGACAAGATAATATCATATACTACGAGATGTTTCATGACATAGATTAGAGAATATTTATTTATCGAGAATTACTTGAAAGGTATCTAGTTTTCTCATTAGCGTATTCGTGCGTCTCGGTTTTCTTTTTTTATCTATTTCCATTAGTCATTGAGAAATCTAGAGAGAGAAAAAAAAAGGAAGATTTGTCCTTCAATGTATGTTTAAACTCATGGTTTTTTTTATTGTTATTCCGCACATACCGGAAACTAGTTTATGTGGGTGAGTAGGAAATGCGTGTGTATGCGTGTAACATGCTCATTCTAACGGGGATATCTTCGTTCACGCGTAAAATATATTTTGTCATCTTCATTGAACAGATTAGTCGTAGTGAAGTTGTTCTCTTAATTTTATTATTGAACTACCCCCCCCCCCATATGCATGTGTACGTATATTTGCTCATCATTCAATCGAGATTAGCAGCAAGAAAGACAAAACAACACGAATTTTCGTATAAATATATATATATAAGTAAATAATATCGAAATCAAATATATTCTTTAGTCTACGAGGTTAAATCGACTAAAGAGAGGAAAGAAGAAGAAAAGCACGCGACGACAAACTAATATCAAATAGATGCATCTTTATTCGTTTTGACAATTGTTTACATTGAAAGAGGCGGATTTTTTTTCCTTTTTCTTCTTCTCTCATCCGCTCTCGTCTTCTTCTGTCTCTTTTCATCGATCTATCTCTATCGTTGCATATCGATCTGTCTTCGACGTACACATCAGAAGATAGAAAACTTCGACATCTACCATCGCTATTTGTACATGTACAAAGAAAGCAAAATGACACATGTTCGACGCGATTGCATTTTGTAGCTATAGAGAATTCTGCATTTTTGATGGCTTTATTTTGATAGATTAAAAACGAAAAGAACAGAAAATATTTTTTCGTTTTTCTTTTTCATGACTAAGAAGATAAATATAGGTAAAAATAAAACAACAAACAACCCGTTAAGCAACGACAAAGCCGAGAGAGAGAGAGAGAGAGAGAAAATAGAGCGAGTATTTGACATTTTTGCCTCTATCTCGCAGAACTCAGTGTAAATACATCTCTTGAGACCAGAATAAACAAACCTTGATATATAAAACCAACAAATCCAAAGTTATCTTTGAAAGACATTGAAGATAGAAGTCAATTTCTTTTTCTTTTTATTGTTTCATCGAGAATTATTCTTTTCAATCGTTTAAGACATAGCTAATCGTATTAATCTATAATCGATACTAATAAAAACATATGTGTGCATGTATTTTCACATCAGACATTCCATTATCTGACAAGAATAATAAATATTAACCTTTCATTGTTTGTTTTTTGCATTGCATTTTTAGAACTCTTGGTTCGGACGATTATAATGATGTACGTTTAGGCGGTCATGGAACTTTACATGGATATAGTAATTGTGTGAATCCATTCTTAGAGGTCTCATCATATTCTCGTTTGTTATTCGAAAATATATTGACATTGATTTATCATTTCAATAGATTCCTGATACGAGCAAAAGTATTGAATACATGCAGGGCTATGTTATGAGAAAATGTTGCGCAGAGTCGGACGGAAAACGAAGTATGATGAAAGTTTTTTATTTATTTGATCGAGTCAATTGGAAAGAAAAACATTTGTTTTTTTTCTTCTTTCTAGCGACATTCATACGTCGTGGTTGGAAAGCTTACTATGCAAGTTTACGTGATATGGTACTTTATTTACATAAAAATGATCAACAAACAGCAACTATGTCCATCGGTGATACGAATGCAATACGTTTACATCATGCTTTTGCACAGGAAGCAACTGACTATCGTAAACGTCAACATGTATTCCGTTTACGAACAGCTGATTGGGCGGAATATTTATTTCAAACAAGTGATCATGATCTCATGACAAAATGGATCGACGCGATAAATCTCATTGCAGCGTCATTTTCCTCGCCACCATTACCCGCAGCTATTGATTCAGCATCCCTACATTTTCAACGGCCACTTTTACCCAGTGTACAAACACGTTATTCTGTTGTAGGAATATTTTATGATTTCTATTTGATTTTTCGAAAAAATTGTCTCGTTTGAATAGTTTGAACAATATGAATTTATTATTAATCAAATTAATCAAATATCTCGCCAATTAAATGATTTAAAAAGTCAAACATATACGACGATAAATAATGAAAATAAACAACATACAAATGGAGATATAAAACAAGTATCAACGACGAAAGGACGAGATCTAGCTGAACAAAAAGATAAAATTGATTATTTCGAATATGAAGTACAGATTTTCGTTTTTGTCGAATATGATTATATTTCGATTCGATTCTTATTTTAGTTGCAACGATATGAAGCTTATGCCGATCGTCTTCGGCGACATTTTCAACTATTACAATTAGATCGTTCCTATTTTAAACTTGATTCTCAAGATTCCCAACAACAACCTCAACAACAGCAATCTTTTGTTGGACCTATCGAAGCCTTGTCAGGTGTACATAATGTTCAACAACAAACATTTCCTCAACATCAAATAATACCTTCACGAACTACAACTGTTACCTATAAACGTAATGCACAATCATCAAATTTAACTATAACAAATCCTAATCGATATAGTTACATGATGGCTGTTAATACACATCCTGTACCTATGAAAGAACATCGATTATAATTAGTCTGATACATATATATCTATCTATCTATTTAGAATATAGAGAGAGAAAAAAAACTAATATATTTTTGAAAATAAATCAAATGAACTTTGCACACTTTTGACAAAATGAAACATGTTCAAAACAATAACGCGTATATGTGTGTTTTTACAGTGCGTTTTAGAACTGTTGTATATTCGAAACAAAAAAAAGACAAAAATCAAAACGTGAGTGTGTGCATATTCTTTATTTTTCTTCTTCTTTTTCTTGTGAACATGCTCAAAATCTTTCTTGCTCTCTCGTTCTCTCGTATATCTTTTGCTATTCTACCATTTTTCTTCTCTAGTTTTCTTTTTTTTTGTAATATTGTTTCTCTATTGATTTCTTGATTTATTCTTATTTTGTTTGTTTGTTTGTATATGTGTGTGTGTGTGTGCGTAATGCTGCCTTTACTTGTCCCTTTTGCTCTTTATATTTTGCTAAATCCCGGTGGTAGTGTTGAGAGAGTAGCTCTCGTGTTTTGGTTCATATATAATATTTAAAAGAAATAATAACAACAATAAAGAAAGCTGGCAGCTGACAGTGCGCATCATATTGAAAAATAAATGTCGATTCTATTGATCATTAGACAAATTATTATTATTCGAAATAAAAACGAACATATTGATTAATGTTGAGATAATAAGGAAGCAATTGACGTGAGAAATATTTTCATCGAATTGGCCTATATTTCAAACATGTTGAGACCTCGAAAATTCTTTTTTTGCTATTTTTACACGTTCCATATTCATTATGTATATAAGTAGAATATAATAGTTTCCTGAACTCTATAATATATCTCATTTAACATGTCACAGTCATCATCACCCTCAAGGTTTTCAAGTAGAATGCAAACAAAAAAAGCAAAAAGAACATTCGGTTTTTATTTTCCAAATGCTTCACATATTTCGTGTATATACTTGTCGAATAAATAATTTATCAAAAAGAGCAAAGTACTATATAGTTTTTTTTATTCTTCTTTTCTCACCTACGTATTTGCTATTAATTTATCTTTCATGCTTTAAACTCATGTTTGCTGACATCATTTTGAGAAGATAAGACATTTAGAAAAAAATTTCGTATTCTATTCGATTTAACGAACTAAAAAGCATGTCCTTACTTGACCTATCCGACAAGATTTTCTTGGAAATATTCGATTATTTATATCTAACTGAAATTATTTATTCATTTCATGATATCATGTGTCAACATCCACGATTACATGATTTAATTACGAATCAATTACGTTCAGTTAACATATCGAAAGTTGATTTTCGTTTGATGACTAAATCACAATTTGTCTATGCATGCGAACAGATTAAAGCTCAGGCAAATTATGCTGAAAGAATTCAAGATTTAACACTTTCAAATGAATATACATTTGGACAAATACGTTTATTTTTAAGTCATATTTCATTCGATCAACTAACAAATATACGAAAATTAACATTGATTCAACCTGCACTCGATGAATATCATATTTTATTTCCAACACGTTTAGCACAATTGACACATTTAACACTCGAAAATCCTGAATGTGATGACGATGAAAAAATAATTCTCATCGATGAAATGAATGATTTAGTTGAATTAACAATTAAATCCGATTATACCGTACAATTTCGTTCGCAATATAATCGTGTCGAAAAATTATTTGTCAGTCATGTTGATATTGTTGATTTAATTGGTTTGTCAACATTTTTTCCAAATTTAAATTATCTCGATATCACTTTATTTGGTAATGAAACTGAATTGATTGAAATTCAAATACCATTGTTAACCGTTTTGAAACTACGTAGTTACGATGTTATACATGAATTATGTGAGAAATTCTTGTCGAATTTTCCTCAATTAAAGCAATTATATTATTCAAATGAAATCGATTGTACAAAACAAGATTATATCGATGGTAGTACATGTCGAAAATTTCTCAAACGTTTACCGTTATTAGAATTGTTCGAAATCGATGTTTATCTCTATTATACCGAATATACGAACATTTGTGAATTAGCTGCATCCTTTCAAAATGAATTTTATCTTTCAAAAAATTGGAATATTGTTTGTGAATCACCACCACAAACGAAAGATTATCATATCTATTCCGTACCATTACCGGAACAAACCGATTTCTATATAACATCGGATAGTCTCGTATCATCAGCGGTTTTACCTATTGATGATTGCTATCGAAATGTTCAATATTTAGGTTTAGATATGACATTGAATTGGCCAGTTGTAACACGATTCTATCCACATATTAATACACTTGAATTAACACAAACCAATCATTCACAAATGATACCAACCGTTTCGATTCTATCCTATTTAAATAAATCCATGTTTTTATCCAACCTCGAAAAATTAATTCTTCCATCGCCATGCCATTTCGACGATACCCTTCTACGTTATCTTCTTCAACAAAGTGCGTTAAATATTAAAAATCTTGATATATCATGTCATTATTTACTTCATTTAATTAAAACCAATATTCTTCAACCACCATTACCTATACATATTCTAACATTACGCGATGATTATCTTCCAAATAAAGATCGACAAATATTCATTGAATTTTTTCGATCATCGCTACATTGTTTAACTTTATTTCTGCAAAATCATGCGTCCCTATCGGAAACAATCGAAATGTTTTTAGATCAATTTCAACATTTATTTAGTTTAGATGTTCTTGTTCATGATCCGATATCGATGTTGATACATGTACAATTATGTCAAATGATTCAGCAACGACCACATGTCGGTGCCGAACTTCGACCAACAAACATTCGAATTTGGCAAAAATAATGATTGATTGAAAACATTTTCGTACAACATAAAAAGAAAATATTTATTATAATTATTCTTTTTTGCTTTTTTTGTTTTGTGTTTAACCAAATAAATACGCAACAACAAAAAAATAAATAAATTCACATTTCGACATTTATGCTCATTTGATTTCAAAGAAAAAAACAACAACGGACAGAGATTATTGCATTGAGTTATATAATTAAATTGAAAATTATTCGATGTTAAAGATCCCAACTAAATAAATGATGTTTCATTAACATATCTCGAACACTCGAGAGAACATCCAATTGTCTATAAGCAAGTGGTAATTCGAAGTCTTGTTGAAGAGTAAATGAAAATTGTTGTAAAACTCTCAAGTCACATTTAATTTGGACCCAACAGGGTGAACGTAGGAATGACCAAGGCAAATACCATTTATTAATCACATCCGTACAGGAACAAAGTGTTTCTAACCAAAGATGAAGAACTTGTTCATTCAAACCAACACATATAAATGAACGTAATTTAACATCTAATTGTGCATGAGCAAGATTATGCGTATAATTTATTGAACGTACACAACGACAGAGAAGTTCTTCCGGTGTTAATATACGACCATCTTCATCTAAACGATAGGTTTTACAAAGAACTAATCGAGCATAAACACTATCGAAATCTTTATTAATAGCATGTAGTGCAGCTTCTTCAATAAATAACCATGGATGACATATACCACCTAGAAAAACAACAAATCATCTAGTCTATTTGTAACAATTAGTAAGCATATATATATCTCACCAAGTATAACCGGTGTTTTTCTTAATCCATGTTCGAAAATAGCTTTGATACACATTGATAATTTGCCTCGAACAAGATCGGATATATTCTCATTAACACTATCATCTCCAGCTAATGAATATAATTTCGATCGTTCGTCAACTAATTGTACGAATTTAGCTGGAAACCAACCATGTTTGCCATTCAATTCTCCTATCCAACAATGTTCATCAGACATGGATAATATTTGAAGAATATCATTTTTCTTAAAACCAAGTTCATTCGAATCTTGACATTCGAAATCGACTAATGCTTTTGCACGTTTACATTTTTGTAAAGAAATATTCGCATAATATTCATGATCTTTAACATGCGATTCAATTGAATAATCAACGTTAAGATCAATAGTTTCTTGTTTATAACTATCGGAATCATTATCTTTGAAATGTTTAGCAATTTTAAGAATTGCTTCACGTAAATTAACTAACATTTCAGTTTGAATTATATTTCGTTCGATTAAATCTTGATTATTAAATTTCTTTCGAAAGAAATTATTCTTCAATGATGATGATGATGATATTTTCGAATTTGTTCGTCGTTGAAGAATATCTTTGGGTAGATTCGTTAGATTCATATTTGGATTAATTGTAAAACCTTCTTGTGACATTAATTCAGCTAAATATTTCTTTCGATAGGATTCAATGGTTGATGATGTTAAATTGAATAATTTCGGTAATTGAGCAAATATTTCTCGATCTCTACCATATTCATATTCGAATAATTGAGGTAATTCACAAAGAAAATTAAATATTTGTGCACTATTTGTTAATTCAAGTAGATTTTGTTCATATTGTTTAAATAGATATAAACCGATTTGAAATAATATAACTGAACCATAGATAAATAAATAATCCCAAACATGATAGATCATATTCGTATGAAATACATTCGAATACAATGTTAAAAACCATTGAAAACAAATTAATGTTAAATCAATATCATGTTCATTGAATAATTTATGTAGATTGGGAAGATATTGTTGAATTAAATAACGAAAAACACGAATATCAACTTGAACGCCAATTAATGAAACCGAATAGTATTGTCCCGGTAGGAGATCTTCAACAATTGAACACATCATCCAAAAAGCGTCTTCTTCTTCGAATAAAAGTAATAATGTTGCACAAATGACACCCATGCCTTGACAATAGCCAATATCAGGAAACAGCCAAGCGATGGCACGAAGAATTCGTCGTAATCGTGAGATACCCGATGAATGAATTGACATGAAACAAGCGTTTGTCGGAAGAGTTCGTAGGAGATCTTTTTCGATTTGTTTCGAATATAATTGTGCGTCATTGTTACATTGTTTTAACATATCAGTATAGGAAATTTTTGCTTGTGATTTTTTTCGTAATGAACCAGTTAAACAAAGCCAAATTTGAGCACGTAATGAAGATGGAATCGAAGATGTTTGCTGTAGAAGTGAACTAAATTGAGAATCATGATGAATTGTTTTTCGATCGATTTTTTCAAGTAAATCTTGTTCTTGTAAAGGCAATTGAGAAGGATTTAAGTCAAAATAGGATAACCATTTCGATTTATCTTGTTCATTTTCACAAATTGGAATAATTTGATATTGTTGTTCATTATCATTGATTTCAATACGAAAACCGTATTCATCATAGATTGTTTGTTCGTCAGTATCATGTAGAAGTAATTGAGATGAAGGCAAAAGTGAAGGAATTAATTCAGAAAATGGTTCACCAATAATAATCGGTGAAGATATTTTCTCATGGTCATTCGAAATTTCATGAGTTCTAGTATTTAAATGAGACGATGTAGATGAAAATTTCGAAGGCGGCGGCTGTAATGGCGGTAAATATTGAGATGTATACGATTCATGGTCATTTTCACAATAATTCGAAAAAATATGATCAGAACCCGATGTAAAAGCTGTATTATCAACGTAAGAATTAAACATTATTTGTATATGAAACTGTTGTTGTCCTTCTTCTTCTTCTTCTTTTTCTGTTAACGAAAAGAAAAATGAAAGTCGGTTAGGCACAGCTGGTAATGTGATTATAGTAGTGAGTGAGTGAGTGAGTGAGCAAGTTAGTTACTAAAATAGAATCATGATTGGCTCCGAGAAATAGTAGTAGAAAACTTATTTGACATGAGCTTTGTTTTTCCTTCTGAGTTCTGCTGACATCTAGTTCAATGAGCTCCTGATTTCAGATTGAACAAAATAGAATTTCTGCTGATGCCGATCATTTGAAAATCAAAAGCAATTAGATATTTCAACCAAAACTAATGTTTTTATTTTTTTTCTCTATTTTTTAAAAGAAAAAAACAACAACACGAAAGATGATTTTTTTCTTCGTGTTTTCTTTTCTCATCCTCATTGCACAACATAAGTTAAACGAATAAAATGTAAAATGACAATAGACAACAACAAAAACAAAACGAAAAAACAGATAGTTGATGGTTTGTTTGCTTTTCTTCTAAATCTTTATGAGCCAACGATGATGTTATTGATGGGAATATGAATTAGTTTAACAAAGAAACCAATAAATCCCATTATAGCAAAACCGATTGCTGTTGCCATTGCGATCTTTTGAAATTCTAAATTCGAAAATCAATTCATTATTTCATAGACAAATATTCGATAAAATGAATAGTTACCTTTACGATCAGGTTTAGTACATTTTTTTACTAAACGAATTGAATCTTTCATGAATTGTTTGCATGGTTCGGTAACTTGTTGAATTTGATCCATGATAGTCGTTTAATGTCGAAAAGATGGTATCGATGATAAATGAATAATTTGTCTATAATATGTTTTCGAACGAACGAAGATTCGATTGTCGAAGGAAGAAGTGTACTGTTGGCAAAAAGTTGAAGATTTCGATCGACCAATCGTAGACAAGCATATGTGACGTGAATGTGCATTAATGCATTGATGTATAAAAATGAAGAGAATTTATTTCTAGGAAAATAATTTTTTTTTGACGATTAAATTTATTTTTGGACAATTATCTTCTCATGAAGTACTAAATATTAATTTTATAATCAGTAAAACTATGACATTTGTACATAATCGAATAGTTAAATGGTGAGATGATTTCGTACACTTCAACGTAGGATTTATTCAGGTATGACAACGAATGACATACCAACACGTCCGAAATCTCAAAATCCTCGACTAAACCGTCGTAATCAATCATCAGGCAGATGTCAAGCAGACGAAATTCGTATAAAACGAACAATGACCGCAGCACATCGGTCATCATCGAAACTACCAAATGTTCTTGCGAAAGCTAATATCTATTCTTCAGCACCTGGTAATCAATCATATAAAACTACAAAATTCAAACTAACAATCTTTTTCTTTCTCGGTTTTTGCAGTTGAATCAATGATATTCAAACGATTTTATTCATCAACTGGCAAAATCAATCGACAAGAAACAACAAACAGTTCTCAAACAGGTTTACCAACATTATATACATTGACAAGTCATGATGATCAACGACGTTTGTCAGACTTCCGACGTCGACAAATCTATGCTTTAAATCATTTGATGCGTGATCTTGAACAAGCACAATTTCATGAATTTTGCAAAAGTCAAGCTGCTAATATGAACAAACAAGAACAAGAGAAATCATCATCAACATAATGTGAACAAATATTTTTCGTGCTACTAGTCAGCATATATTTCAAACCGTTTTCATTTTGTATTTAATAAATTTATTTTTATATCGACATAGTTACAGCTCGATTTTTTAACTTTGAAATACATATATTCATGCATTGATATCGAATTTAATGTGTTTATAAAGTTGATAGCCCACTCAGACATCTAATATATAAACATCTCATAGGTTTCATCAAATAGTATTTCTTTGAGAATAACAGAATAAGAAAACGATACTTATCAGGATTCATCGTATGTAGAGAAAAAGAATTGAGGTGAGAAAGTCAGAGTGCATATATTTATTCGATAGTTCCAATAAGATTTCACTTTTATACACACATATGTGTACTTGATTTTTTAAATCTTTGATATGAAATTTTATCTAATCGAGACCAGATATGTTGAAATACGAAAAGAAAACTCAATTAATTACGTTTAAGTATATTTTTATCAACATCAAGTCTATAGCTCTTGACTAGTTCTTATTGACTGGATTACTTTTGAAGTTGAACATACACAAATTAAAGAGTACTTATAGGACAATGAGTTTTATTTGAAAGATGCTCTTTTAAATAAACTTTCAATCTCAGTTATTTACCAAAGATAAACGAATCGATGCAACTTTTTCTACATACATACGTGCATACATACATTCAATTAATTAATTTTGCATAACGATTTATTCTATTTGAGAATTTCAATGACATTTTATGATTACAATAGCCTAGTACGATTGAAGGTCTTTATTTTTACGCAATACATTTGCGTAGAAATTACAACCTTCGATGTAATCTAGATGTTAGTAAATCATTTTAACGCCTTCTAGTATCGTTTAATACTTTCGAGTGACGTTATGAATTGTCGACAACAGTTTCGCATACGAATAATTTGTTAAAGAGAATAAAAGAACACTCTAAATCGCAGATATGTTCATTGGCGTATGTATACTATTGCCTTTCTTTTTATGTTCACTTAATGATTGTCAAACTTGAACTTTTTTTTTCGTTCTCACAAATACATATATATATATATTGTTCATTAAACTAATATCATTACATATAGGTAAATGTTGCATAGGTCTTCAAATTTTCGTCATTTATAAAGACGTGAAAAATGAGACGTGAGTACAAAGACGAAGAAGAAGAAGAAGAAAAAGAAGGGCAACATCAGTAGTATGTTAAACAAGATTTTTCTTCTCTCGTTCTTTCGTTTTCTTCTTCATCTGCCTAAGTTCGTAACACATTCACACATTTACAAACGTTTTAAACTTACAGTCACCATACATCATCACTTTTTTTCTTCTCTTGTTCTTCGTCTCTCTCTCGCTCTCTCCCTTCTTCTCTATTCCAACAGCTCGTTTTTTCTTTCGCTCTCTCTCGCTTGCCTGTTCTCTATTCATTTCAATAGGTTTCAGGCATCGATGGCATTTGTGCGGTTTAACTACGGTGAGTAAGAAAAAAAGAATGTACAAAAGAAACAAAAAATATTTTCTTAGTCGGACATTATCAATACGATTTTTTTTTCGATTGAGGTAAATTAGTTTCATCTAGTTTTATCCTAATTAGAATTGTGCCGAACATGAAATGAATCATGACTAAATTTGTAATGTCTCAGACGACAAAGAAAAAAGAAGAAGTTCGCCTCTTGACATGCAACAAACTAATTAATATGTTTAGTCATATTTCTGTTTTATTTACAACATTCTTTTGTTCAGACAGGTAGAAACAAGAGAATTCAATAGTCATCAAGATTCTATTGTTCGAACAGATGAGAAGTGTTGAATTGAGATAAGATTTATTTCGTTCTTTTCTTTTCTTTTTAGATTAAATATGGTATAATACTTTACATCCTAGTGGTCTCCACGTGTGGCCATGAATTTTCCGTGTGGACCGTTGGATACGGTTCAATTGATTACACTTATTCTGTTCGGAATTCTTACTTTACAATGTTTATTAGGCATTGGTCTTGGCATTGGATTTCTTGTTCAACCTCCCTTATACAAAATTGTCACTGGTCTTGATTCGGCTTTCAATACTCAAGCGTATTTTTCCATTTATGCCCGTTAGTCTATTGAAATATAAATGACTAATCAGTCAAATTTTGTTCGATTTTAGCTCATATTCTTTTAATTCTTGGTAGTGGTTTAGTATCCATACCGATTATCTTAGGAATTCTCGGTATAAAATCACGTCGTTGGCGTTATTTAATGCTTTGTCTAGCTCTACTATCTCTTTATATGGCGTTTTTATCTGGTGCATGTGCGTCAGGTTTTGCTTATTTTGATCGACTTAAAATTCAACTACGAGATGATTACAACTCTATGCCAACAAATTCTATTTGGACCGACATTCGTTCGACATATGGTTCGTCAACAGATTACCTTTCGACACTCGTTGATGTTATGCATGAAAATAAACAACGAATCGGCATAATATCAGCCGTTTTTCTCTTAGCACCATTACTAACAGTTATTGCGATCATATTTCATATGCGACGAGATGTTCTTTATTTTAAATAATGTCACATACGCAATATTTAACAAAAAGAAAAAGTCCACACATTTATATATATATACAGTCCCCATTCAAGGCTATGAACATATTCTGTCAACGCTCGTTTTTTTTTCTTTGTTAATGCTTCTATTCTTTGCTTCTGTTTGAAATACATATGGTGCTAGATTCTCATACGTATGTGCTCATGTGACGAATGATATGCATAACTATTTATATTCAATAAAAAAAAAGAAAGAAAAGGAGACGAAAAATGTAATACTGTTCTCTTATTTCTCAATCATTATTGCTCACTGAACTAGTAATTGACCGTGATATGAAGTTTGTCTTTTATTGATTATATAATCATGTGTAGAAAGAAAATGAATAAGAGTGATGTGCGACATCAACGAGCTAAACAAAGTAAAAGTAAACTTCAACTTGAGAACTTTACTTATTGTATGTATATGATAAGTACAAATTTTACTTATTCTTCTGTTTTCTCTTGCCTTTTATAACAATTGAACAATCATAACAATGGTGCAAATCTTTGTCATGATGAATATGTAAAAAGGAAAAAAAATCTACATATTCTATTTCAACAGTTTATGCATACACTTGAAAGAAAATATTCAAGTTCGATTACTTTGAAGTAGAACAATGAATATTCTTTTCTTTTTTTATTATATGAATATACGTATGTTAAATAAGGAAGATCAACGTAAAAGATATCTTATATAATACATTTGGCAATAGGAAATTCTTCGATTTCGAAAACATCATTTCTGCAAAACAAGACAAACAGAATATTTATGTATGTATGTATGTATTTGTATACTGTCTTCGCGTCTTGGATTAGAGTAGATAAACACAATTGTATTGTTGATTAACAAAGAGAATTTAATCGCTATGTTGACATCAATAGAATGAATGGTTTGCTTGTTATAAAGTATGTTGTTTCTTTATTATGAAAAAAACAAAACAAAAAAAAAGGAAAATATTTACAATACATTCGAAAGATTAGTAGTCATCGAACTATTTGGTTCGATTAGCACTTTGACTTCATGTCGGTGTTGAGATGGTACATCTGAATGATCTTTAATTTGATTTTCATTCAGTTTCGGTGGTCATACAGGCGAATTTTTAGACATTACGAAGTCAAACAGTATGAAACTACCAGAAGCAGAAAAAAAACACAAATGTGCATATGATTGTGTTGTCAAGACAAAATACTTTGTTTTTTCAAAAAAAAATTATGTTTCTTAAAATTTTCATCAATTAAAAAAAAACAACGTTAAACAATATATATTATTCAATGCACACACACGTTTTTTTTTTATTCTTCTTCATATTGTTCTATGATTCTATCAAGAATATTGATTAACCCAACCTTGACGAGGCAAATTAAGTTGTCGTTGAAGTCTCATCGCATCACGTCGTTCACGTTCACTCATTTGTGACAGTTTAGTACTCGAAGCATTACTTAACGCTGATGATGCACGACCTTGTCCATTGGTGCTTGATGAACGTGCACTGAGAATACGTGTTGAGATTTTTGCTGTTTGAGGACGTGCGATGACTATATTAGAGAATGATGTAATAGAAGAAAAAAAAAGAATTTTAATTCAAACCTGGTTCGACTGCAGAATCTTCCGATAAATCGGAATGATGTGATTGACGTGATCCATTCTAGGAAAAAAAAAGTTGATTTGATTGTTTGTTGGTTTTAGCTAAATATTTACGGAATTAACAATTGCTTTTTGGTATAAGGGAGGATAGTTTGGTGTTGTTTGGTTGAAAAATTCTTTGCCAGCAAAGACAAAATATGGTTTGACACGGCTAATTGGACTGCCGAGATGACGTACAACATGTTCAGCAGATGCTGGCCGATAGAGATGTTTAGTTGCACGTGGTCGAACAGTTGATGATGCATTTCGATTTGTTGAATACGATGATTTACTCAGTTCATTCTAGAATTGATCTATCATTAGTCAAACTATGAAAACTTATAAAACCAGTTGTCTGTACTTGATGATAACGAACCATATTATGGAAAATTTGTCGAGAATCTTGTCCTCGTATTGGATCAATATGAGTCTGATTGAGAAATGGTTGAAGATAAGAATTACTAGGAAATTTCTTTCTCTCTCTCGAAAAATTAAGAAAATTCATTTCGTCTACCGAGCAGCTGCTTGTAATTGTATGTACTGTTTTTGATCTTGATCTTGCAGAGTTTCTTGACTTCCCGAACTGGCGAAACTTGGTGTTTGCTATTGAATTCAATTCTAAGCACATTTATCATGAAGGAAAAACTAATTGTTTACCTTCGATATAATATCATCATTCTCGGCAATGGTAACGGTCTTTTTGTTGGACGATCGTTCGCTTGTTTTCTTCTCAGTAAACGAATTTTTCTCAACATCAGAATCGATACCTTGAAAAGGATAAAAATGTACACTTGACAAGCGTTGATTTTTTTCTTTTTTTTTTTGTTGTTAAAAACTAACCAATAACACGAGCTAAATGAAGTGCTGCTGATTCATCACCACGCCAAGCACTAGAAGAAAGAGAGACGAAAAGAGAGAGACAGAGAGAATGTTCGACTATTCTGAAAATCAAATTCAACTTTTTGGTTAAAACAAGAAGGCAACTTAATTGTTGAGTTAAACTTTGAATTTCTTCGTTTGCATGTTTCAATTGTTCCTGCAGATTATCAGTATCTTCTTCGACTTCTTTGATTGTTAGTTCATTTGGTTTATCCATAAAGATTATAGAATCTATATGTATATATATATATATATATATATATGTATTTTTTGTATTCTAATTAATAATTATAATAGTAATTCTTGATATTCAATAAGACACAAAGAGAAATAACAAGAAAACGATGCGAACACACGTTAAAAACAATTTGCATATAATATTTTAAGACGACAAGAAAGAATGAAATAACTATTTTTTTTAAAGTTTTCACTTATGTAAGTATGTATATATGTGTGCGTGTGCACGTCACCGTGTTGTCAACGATGGTAGCAGTGCTGGTGTTTCTCTGTGTTCTCTCTTTACTCTTCCTTTCTTTTTTTTCTTGTATGTTGCTATTATTGTTTATTTTTCACACACAATCCTGTTCGAGTTTGACGCTTGTCAGGTCGCTAACGTTTGTTCATCGTTCTTCAATTTCTTTTTTCTTTTTTTTTATTCAAGTTAAAGTGTCTTTACTGTGCAGCTGTCAGTTTTAAAAGCATGACATAGATTTGCTTTTCTCTACTTCAAACAAAACAAATTTCGAAAAAAAGAGACTCAAAAGAAGAAAACATCGAACCTGAATTTATCTTAGTGTGACAATAAATACTCGCTCGTCACTTCATTCAAAAGTGTAATGAAATCGATCGGTATTTTAATGACTCATATACGTTTTGTATTGAGGAAGGAAACATTAGAATTATTCGATTAATAAAAACAGTAAAGCAACCTTGAAATACTGTTTGATTGCCGTTCGAAAGAAAAAGCGATTTAAGTAAATAATTTTGCCAAATGGCTTTGATTTTTTTTTCGTTGTTCGATTTATGATTTGAACGATCGTGCGAAGACAGCAAGCTTCTGGCGACAATTTTTGCTAGCGTCTTGCGCCATCAATCAACACACATACATACGCACAAAAGTTTTCTTTGTTTCTTTTCTCTCCATCGATTGTGAGTCTCGTTGTCAAAGATCGGCAATGAGAAATGGTAACTCATTCCGTCATGAATAGACATACGCCGATCGATCCAATAATAAAAAGCAGAAAGGAAAAGAAATTGACACCATTAGCTTATTATTTTCAGGTTTTTTTCTCTCTCAATTTTATTGTTGTTATTCATTTCTTACCGTTAGATTTTAATCAACTCTTCTGATTTCTTAGACAAATGTGTGTTCGACATACGCTCACATTTTTTTTCTCTCCTCAAATCCTTGAGGCAAAGCATTTCTTTGCTCTTTTCGGAATTTAAAAACAATAGTATTGAGAATTCTTCTGCCCATCGTGACGTTCTTTTCGTTTCAGATCGATGTCTCAGTCGGTGTCAGGTGACGATTTCGACGGTTCAGTCGATTCCAATGATGATCATCAACTGCCGAAAATAGATTACGAAAAAGGTAAGACATCATCATCATCATTCCTTCTTCCTACGAGGAAAATAAAGTCATGCGCGCAGAAGACGAAATACATTCGAATCGAATATAGACAGACGATTTTTATTAGATTTTATTTGAAATAAAAATGCATTTCTAGTCTTCATCCATAAAACATACGTATTTGTTCAATAATAAATAGCAATATTACTTTCGATATATGAGAGAGAAACCCTTTAGTATTTAGTATGATTTTACCTCTTTCATCTGTTCTATTAAAATTAGAAGAATTTAAAAAATAACATAACTAATACTTCTTATTTTTTATGCAATCGCTTTCGAGTCGAGTAGTTCGAGAACGAAATTGAAAAGAAAACATTTATCTTTTTTTTTAACATCAAGACTCAATGGATTTCTTTTACAATCTAGACGGAAAATAAATATTTTTTTTTATTCGAAAAAAAAATCAACATCAGTTTTTCTGCACATAGGAAATCTTCATTCAGAAAAAGGAAAAAATTAAAACGCTCAATCTTAATTGTCAACAGATCGAATATAATAAATAGAAGGGTTCTTGTCGGAGTCAAGATTTTGCGAATTTCCATTTTTTGGCTGTGCTCCATTTTTTGAAACACCATTTTTTTTGCCAGGTGGTAGTTTTTCATAGACTCGACGTACGACTGTTGGCGTAGGTTGATTGACTTTCTTTGGCATTGGTTCAACTCGAGTTGGTGGTTTGCGAACAGGTTGTCTCTGTTCAACCGGTCGAGGCGAGGGAGTTCGATATTCTCGTGATGTATGCATAGGAGGATTGACTGGTGAATATGAAGGTCGATCGAAAACTGGTTCGAGATGATATAGTTCGGGTTTCGATTCTGGTTCGGGTGCTGGCTGAGGAGAATAGTAGTTTTCTGTTCTTTTCACTCGTTGTCGATCAATAATTTCGGTATCAGAATTAGCTTGACGTCTTGGACCTGTATGCCATACTTCAGTGGCCGGCGGTGGAGGAGTTTGAATTTTTCGACGTACAACACGTACTGTATGAGCTGGTGGTGGCGGTGGTGGTGCTTGTGCTATTTCTTTAGTTTGAACGATATAACGTCGAGGAGGTGGTGGTGGTGGAGTACTAATTTGAGGGACCATTTGTCCCTCTCTATCAACATAATAGTGAGCTTTTGGACGAGGAGCTGGACGACGAATAATCATCTCCTCCGGAGGTGTATGTTCTCGTCGAATAACTCTCCTTCGAATAAGTAAAGGCTCTTCAATAGGTTGTTCGTAAACAGCACGACGTGGTCGTATTTGAGGATGAGGATAAACCACCTGACGAACATAACGCGGTTTAGGTTCCTCGACTACTTCGTATACATAACGATCCTAAAACATAAAAACCGATAAGTAATCGATTATTCGCATAGAAAATTACTTTTGCATGATGAATATCATTTGGATAGGGTCGATATGTATTTCTTTCATCATAATCATCATAGAAAACATGCTTGGCTGGCCGTTTACCCTGGTGAATCTCTTGTATAGCACCTTGATCACATATTTCACATAAACCAGTTTCAGGATCAATTGTATGCTTACCGGGATGACCCATTTTGAAAAAAAAATGATTAGTTATGATGTATGATTGTTTCGTTATTCTCTCTCTCTCTGCTTCTCTCTAATAATTATTGCGCACTATGATCACAAACTCGCTTGACATACTTCACAATTTGTTTTTCTTCTATTGTATCGGCAAACGTTTTGTAATTTAACAATTCAGTCACGTATTTCGACGCAATGATTTAGAAGCAGTAAAATGACTATCGATCGTCATTTCTTTTTATATATATATTTTTGCTCGATTGCTTTTATGTATTTAACGGCAACTTACTCCTGTCGTCATGCTGTTTCTCTCTTTCTCTCTCCCTCTCCCTTTCAATAACTTTTTTTAAAAGTATGAAAAAATAACTACGCCAAACGTAGTTAAAGCAAAAAAGAAGAGAAAAGCCCGAGCTATTGATCTATGTTTTTTTTCTTCGTCATGTCTTGAAAACGCCATAGCTTATGAATTGGAAAGAGAAAACATCGAATTCAACACCCTCAAGCTATATTTTACATAGATGCATCTGATCGATCAAATGATACGGACAATGAGACATTATCGTCATCTCCAACTAGACAACAACAACAAGATAGTCCAATGATAGATAAACCAAAGAATGAACCAAAAGAAGTTTCTGCTCTTCCTACAACAACAGAGAAGTTGCCAACTGTTTCGAAGAAACAAGATAGCCAAAAGAATAAATCGAAAAAATCAGCTACGTATGATTGAGAATATTCAATAAACGTTGTGAATTTCTTCGATATTAATCTTTTTTGTTTTTAAAGTATTAGCGTACAAACTGAATGGACATGGAAGGATATGGAAATGCTCGAACAATATCGAGGTATGAATGATATCGAAGAATAGACAAAAAAAAAGTTCTTTTTCTTTTATAATTAGTTCGTGATGAAGAACCACCAGTTCAATCTGAAGAAGAAGAAGGCGAGGATGATGAAGAACCTGAAGAATTAGATAAAGAAGTTACTGCTGAGTCACAAGTACATCCACCTCCGAAAATCTCAGAAGTAATATAAATAGACTAATGATTAGAAGTGATAAATATGAACTTGATATTTTCAGACTCCTGAACAAACTGAATCAATAGCTAGTTCATTGCCTGAATTGCCAATTTTACCTTCAGTAGGACCACCACCTATTTTACAAGTATGTCAAATGCTGATGCTTCTTATTTCTGCATATAATCAAATGATATCTTTTCTAGTATAATCCTGAATCGAAACAAAAACCATTCGATTCATCTCATCCTGATGAACAAGGATTCGAAAGTGAACTTCGTGAATTAGGCGTTCATATTCATGGACATGTTCCATGTGAATTCTGTGGTCGAGATTTACTTAAATGGCCAACAATTGTCGAACAAGAAAAATTTCCACCAAGTCAAGTATGAATTAATATTATTAGTCTAAAGAGATTTCATTTTGTTTGTTGCGTTGCGCCAGTTATTTTGCTGTACTGAATATCGAGAATTCGTTGAAGCTGTACTCGAAATGCAAAAACAAGAAAATGAAAAACTCGATGCCAAACAAATTGACATACAACCACATGGTAAAGTTCGTAGCCGACGTGCTCGACAATTAGCTGAAGAAAGAGCTAAAACAAGGTCTCATTGAATTGATTTGATGAAAACTTTATCTTTCGTTGTTTTAAACAGAGTCTGGGAACGACATATGGCTGAACAGAAACGTTTAGAGGAGCAAGCTCAAAAATTATCTAATAATACTCATTCAAAATCGAGCGACATACGTAAGTTATAAGTCATGCGATTTGTTGTCTATCGATAGTTTCTATTATTATCATCAATTAAATTGAATCCGATCAGATTCTACTGGAAGTGCAGATCCTAATCAAATTCATCATAAACCGGTCGAAAAACGTGTAACAGCAAGAATGTTACAGGATGAATGTATATAAGTTTTGAACACGATAGTTTTTTCCGTTTGATCTCCCAAACGTTTTTTCTTTCTCATTGACAATACACATTCACTTGAGTTTACTTGCATATCATTTTCTATATACACTTGCACAGGACGACAAGCACATCCGAATACATCACGAAAACATCATACAAGCACAACAACAAATACACAGAATACTGGAGGATTATTAAACAATGCAGCTGAAAGTATTAAGCAAATTGATTAATGATAACATAGATAATTGTGTGTCCGTGTCAAATCCCCACGATTCCCCCCCCCCCGTCTAATTATATTTTTTCTTCTAATGAATCCAAATTTTTCCGAAATGTGTATTCGATATAATCGGAAGAAGAAAAGCATCTTTGGATTCTTCACTGAATTTGTTTGTTTTTTTTTGTCTATATATACATATACAGGAAGACCTCCACAACTAATATCATTTCGTGGTTTACCATCAATGCGTAATAGCACACCATCGCTGAGTGCCGATTCGGACTCAGGTTGTAAGTGTGTTTGTTATACTAACTGTCTTGTACCTACTAAATGTCTTTCTTGTGTGTGTGTGAGTGTTTGTTCGTTTTGTACTAATTTGAAAGTTCGAATAGATACGAAGAAATGAGAAATGTTCTTTTGTTTTTGAAACTAGTGGCTGCAAAAATGAAAACATTAACATATCAATTATCGAATTTGAAATTCGTCGAAGAAGGTTGGACATTACGAAAACCACCTGATTTTGAAGTCAGTTCAGATGATGATTCTGAAACAGAAGAACATATCCTTGTTCCAAGAAGTTTAACGTCTTCATCAATTAAAGTACGTATTTCTATTTTCTTTTGTCATCATGGGATTTTTTTTTCTTTTTCTTCAATAGAGATACGAACGACCATTGATTCAAAGATTTTATAAAGATGGTTCGAAAGCTGTTATTCTTTTTCCTAATGGAACAGGTTGTGTTTAGTGAGTAGAATATAATTGAAATCAATTTAAAAAAATAACTAATTCTTTTTTTGTTAGTTATCCATCCGGTAATTTAGCAATTAGTATATCTGAAGTTGCACGTACTATGCTATTGTATACTGCTTTCACTGATGAACCGACAATCGCTGCGAAACAAATCGGTCAGTTCGATCCATTTGGAAATGGTTATTGTAATTTTCCGAATGGAGATCTACGGTATGAATAAATAAATGTCTGTATTGATTTCAAATTGATCGATTCTCTTTTGATCTTTAGTTTACAATTAACTGCACTCGAAGGTGTTGAATTGTATTCGGATGGTAGTCGTCGACGTCGTTGGAATTGGTGGACTAAAGTCAACACATCGTTAGATGCACATGTACATGCACCACCATTTCAACCGATTCTATTTCATTTAAATGATGAAATTGTTATTAAAATATGTTCACAAGAAAAGATCTATATGAAATTTTCAGCAGAACTCATCGCACAAAAGTTCAAAGTCGGTGCTAGATTACAAGTACACATTTTGATAAACCGAAATGAAATCCATAGTAACATTTTCCCATTGTTATTTTTTCATTAAGGTAAATAATGTAAATAATCTACCATCAACACAGAAGGTTGATCCATATGAAAACTTTTTGAAAAAGAAAAATGTTATTTTAACGTAAATGCACTCGTGTTTTTCTATCAAACCTAGATATACAATGTTTTTTTTTTGTTGCTGTTGTTATTTTTCTAGGCGATTATTGAAGAATGTTCAAAATGAAGCTCAACAGTATGTTAAGACTCAAGAGTCGATTCGAGTATCTCAACAAACAACATTGACAAGTCTTCAGCCACATCCCCAACAACAACAACAACAAAATCGTTCGAAACGCCCGATGAAACAAAGTTTATTTCCACCAATTCAACAAAATGAAGAAAAAGTTCAAAATAATCGTAAAATTTATCGTAGCGTCATTGTCACATAAATGCCCTATGCGTTCTCGACCTTGTTAAACTGACGTACTGATAAACTGATTCAGTGTATGAAGAATGTGCGTGTGTGTGTGTGAGTTTGTCTTTATCTTTTTTGATATCCGTTTCACATTTTGCCTTTTTTTTTTCTACTCTCACTTTTCTCTATCTCATTCTCTCTCATTTTCTATTATAAATAAACGATGATAAGTAAATAAGCATATATGTATATATATATGTGCGTTTAATTCTTTGTTTTATTCTTCATACTATAAAACGAATCAATGAGATTACAAGTCGTTTTTATTCTTGCTTTGATAGTTGTTCTCGCATTGGCATTTCGTAAGAGAACATGATGTAATGAACAAATATTGTTCCTATGTTTTTCTTTGCCTCTTTCTTTCTGTTAGAAAATGTCAATGGAGAAGAACAGGGCTTAGAAATGCGTCAACGTCGTGATGGTCCAAAACATCATCCTGACGTAGGCCGAAATCGTGGTCGAGGTCAATCACCAGGAAAAAAAGGTCATGGTCCTGGTATAAGCAGATCAAAATCACCTCATCATCCTAAAAAACACGGAGGTAAAGGTAAACATGGTGGTTCTGGTGGATCAAAACATGGCAAAAAACCGGGTCATGGTCGTCGTGGTAGTGGTCATCATTAACTCAATGATTTTATTTTTCTTTCTCTTCTCTCTCGCTTTCACATACTTAAGCAAAACAAAAGAAAAACTTCTAAATTTAGTTCTTTTTTCTTGGTCATTTTTTCTTCATGTTTGAGTATTTAATTTGAAATACAATCACCATAACTATCTTCATAATAATCAGGCAAACATTTACATCGAGAAAATGTAGAACTAATACGTTGACATGTTGAACGTTCACTTGCACAACGATAATAACCTTTATTACAACATAACGGAGCATTGTGAACCATTAATGGTTCATCACCTATACGCATATCACCACAATAAGCAATTATATCCAATTTATAGAATTGTCTAGAGAAAGAATCGTTTCGAATATGATGAATTTACGTATTTCGAAAAATAAAAATCTACATACGTTGTTTTTGTTATCAAATGAAAATTCTTATTAGTAAATTGATCTCGTGTTCGATTTGCCCATCCGTAGATCATTAAAGTTTTAACAACTGTTTTAAACCAATCTGTTTTACATGCTTGACATGTAATATTTTCCGAATAAAGACTTATATCAGTTAATTGATATCCATTCAAATGAAATAATTCTCGTGGAAATATATCGATTGTTTTACTGCCAAAATGTATAATTTGTATATAAGATAGACTATTTAAAATTTCAATATAATTCAATGGAAAATAATTTAAACTTGTAAATATATGTAAATAACGTAGATTAAATAGATAATCAATCGTTGGATAATCAAGTAATGAATGCATATCATCGAGTATTAATTCAGTTAGATTGGAAAGATTTTCAAGTGATGTTGGTAAACGTTGAAGATTTAAATTGATTAAACGTAAGGTTTGTAATTGATAAGCATGAAGAAAAATATCATCAGGTAGAATTGGTGATGAAAATTGTGTATTACTAATTGATAGAACACGTAATGTATAACAAGAAAATGCTTGTGAACCAACAGAATTTATATAAGATGAATCGATTAATAAACCTAAGAGATATTGTTCATAATTTGGACCACATAATGATGTTTGAATTTTTAAATTTGTACTTGAAGTAATTTTTAATGGTAGTTTCTTAATGGCAATCTCTTTAGTCTGTAAGAGTTCATTCGATAATTGATTAAGATCTGTACAATGATATGTTAATGAATAACCATAACTTCGTTTATATCGATCATAATCAAGTGTACAATTTTCAGCGAAAATTTTCGTTAGAAATATTAGAATTAATATTGGAGAGAATATATGCATTTTTTTATTTGATTTACATATGAATATGTTGAATTGATTTCGACATTTCGTTTTTATGTTCTGATAACGGAAAGATCACTCGATTCGGTCAATGAAATTCTCATTTGAAAAGTTCAGTCATGCTTTTTTGGGCTCTCTCTATCTATTTTTATTGGTTCAATAATTCGAATTGACCATTGAGGACATTCGGCAAAATATCGATATCGATTAGCTGATAAGAGGACAAAAACAAAAGTTCGATTCATTTATTGTTTTGAAACATTAGAAAATCAAGATAAGAATGAATTCAATCAGATTTTGGAATATATGCCGATTAGTTTATTTTAAGTAACGTAGAGAAAGAAAGATAAATATGATTACATAAAATTTAAAAAAGAAGTTTAATTCAATTGAGGATGTTGCTGCTTCGATAACATTAGCAATATTACTTAGAATATTGGAATATGACCAAGTCTTTGAATTTTAATATTTGTTTGATTCTAACCTATTTATGAAATAATATCATGAAGATAAACCTAAATTGTCAAAGATTATCTTGTATGATTGGATTTGAATAAGCTTTCATTTCGATTAAAATGAATAAAGAAACATTGATCCGATTGAAGAACACATACTAAAGTTAATGAGATGAGTATATGTATGAAAAAATCTACGAGATGAAGTCGAATGAAATAACATGTCTACTTAAACAGATCTATCAATTATCAAGTCAAATCTCATCACTATTAAATTCATCCTTTGATTCCTAAGAAATGATAAGAGATATTGCACTGAATTTGTTTCTAATGAGTAGAGAATGATGGAACTCAAATATTTCGAAGAATAAGGTAAACTTCTGTATATTCTTTATCAATAAATTAAGCAAACGAAGTGACACAAAAAAGCAGTGAATGCAGTTTCCATATATAGACATATAACTATCTTAGCTAATTAATATCTCCATGCTTGAACAATTTTTCAATGATCTTATTCGAATAGAATGTAACTTGGTAACACTATTTGGTGTTTCCTCTCTGAATTAGTAAGTATCTGGTCAAATAATTTCCTCGTTCTTCTGTTATATCACTTTCCATGGATGATAACAACCGTTATTATAATGTAAATAGTCAACTGAATGTACTGATGAAGAAATAAACCGAAGTTTACGTTCGTTTCATACAAAAGTTTTCATCCAATTAAATGAAGAATTTCTTTTTTTCCCCTCAAAGAATGAGAATAGAAACGATATATCTATTAGATGTTTTAGTCCTCTACAAATTTCGATTGACTTCAGTCGACCATTTGTAAACTATGTCGTGTAATTATATCGAACTATTCTCTTCTTCACAAGCTTAGTTTTCATAGTTGAAATAATTAAGAGATAGTGAAGAAAAACAAGTTTTTATTTTCTATGTGTAAATATAAAATATTAATTCATATCTAGATATGGAAGATTTTATCACGAATCAACAGAAAATTTCTATTGCGAATAAAAAATTTTTGGCTTTATGTCGAAACAATCAAAGTGATTGGGTAACGTGTAACCAAGCCGGTATCTATCAAACACTGAGAAATTTAAACAATTTTCAAGTTCGATATTTTAGAAAATATCTTAAATGATATTGGTTTCAAATCATCCTCTCGTATTGATGCTCTTATCGGTGAAGCTGATTTCGATGGTAACCATATATAATCAACCTATTTATGTTTTGAAAATCTTTCTAGGTTTAAACCAGATCATCTGGCAAAATTTACTCGATCTTATCAATTATTTAACCACAAATGATAGTACAGAGACTGACACTGATGGACGTGATCGCTTCGACGAAGGTGGAATAACAAATGATCATGCTAAATCAGAGAATTTACTTGTAAGTCTGACTATTGATGTTATCTGATATTCTTTGAGTAAATAATGCAAATAGAATTCATTTTCTCCATTGTTTCAACGGATGAATATCACATTTTTTTTTGTCTTTCTTTCCAATTGAGCTCATTCGTCATTGGTGCTACATGCTGACTTTCGTCTTTTTTTTGTCTTCGTCCGCTATTATTAACGGACGAGGTCAATTGAACGGAAATGAGAAGAAAGCAACATTCCTTTCTCTTTGATATGTGAACAAAGAAAATAAACCACGTTCAAACTGTATACTCGTATATATTTCCATTTATTTTCCTCTACGTCTTCATTCTCATATATTCTCATCTAACATGGCTGAAAAACTGATAGTGAGTTTCTCTCTTTGCTCATTGCATTCGTCATTCGAAGAAACAATGCATTTTTTGCTATTGATATCCTTCATTTTTCTAGGATGATGTTGAGGTCAAACACAATGCAATTGATTTTACAAAGATGATTATTCAACTTGCAAAGCAAAATGCTGTTACCAACGAAAAAGTTATCGAATTAGCAAAAGAATTCAATATAAAAATGGACGAATGATGTTCGTTTGATTGTCTTTCATTTCTCATTTGTGTCTTGACTTTATTTTTATTTAAAAAAAAGAAACAACCTTGACTTAACTTTACATGACAAACAGTCTGATTGACATGGCAACTCCAGCAATTGATATTTGTATAGAAATAGGACACATTTGATCGAATGTTGATGATGATGATATCAATGTAAAAATTCATGTAGAAATTTGAAAGTGAATATTTAAATGAATAGATTGTACATACACAGATAAAAGAAACGAGAGGATTGAGTTGAATATCAATCGATGTTGTTCAGTTATTCGCTTGGAGAACATTTTTCTAATTCTCAATACCAACAAATTATTTTATTAGAATTTAAACAAAAGAAGAAAACGATGAATGTTTAATTCAATTGATTTTTTATTGGTGAAAAAGATATTTGTTTCGTTTCTATTAGTGTCAAAGAAATTCAATGTCAAATTTCTGTAGTTTCATTGATTTGAGAAAAAAAAAGAATGAAATTTATTTTGATGATAAA